>QWCK01001557.1_pt1 | contig 85239 bp, 76 predicted proteins | sample 1972571 | NCBI WGS metagenome assembly QWCK01 (sample SAMN09866710, study PRJNA288562) | Human gut metagenome isolate term2_stool, whole genome shotgun sequencing... | isolation source: gut | host: Homo sapiens | place: USA: California | reverse complement strand
TAATGATGCCTCCTTTCGTTGTATTGCCTACAAATAGGATAGCACATTTTGTTGAAGTTTCTTTATATTATTTTATCTAGCACAACAGGTTAAATTAGAATCCCTATAGCTTTTCCCAGCTTTCAAGCTTAAATTTGATATGCTAAAATTCTGTCCATCCAATGTTCCTGTAAATCCACGGAGTTTTTGCTTTGTGTCTTCACCAATCGGTTTCCAGCTAAAATCAGACATATCAATATCATTCATTAATTTATAGTTGCCCGCCAGATCATTCTGTATGTTCTGCAAATCTCCTGCCGTATAAATCGGAATCCATTCCTCTGCCTGCGCCACCGCAATTCCATAAACCGAGAACCCTACCGATTGGCAGCTAATTTCCTGATCTCCTTCTACTGTCTTCGGAACAAATTCAGCAACATCTTCCCCATCTTTCACATGGAAAATTTCTGATTCATCGACTTGTTCTCCAGTCATGGTATCCGGGAGTTTAAATGTTACCTTCACTCCATCAGACGGTTCAAACTCTTCCCCATCATTCCAGAATGAAATATCATAGGCATAAATCTGTTCAAGTTCTTTTTGATTTTCCTGCATTGATGAGCGCACAGAATCTGTGATCTCAGATCCTAAATCGACCTTTTTCACCTGGATCTGTGTGTTTTCCGGCAGAATGACATCCTGTGAGTCTATCTCAACAATAATTCCATCTTCTGTCGTAAACTGTTTTTTTAATCCTGTTGTTTCAGTTGGTTTATTTGTTGTATTTTCTGTTGCCGCATTACTTGATGTCATAAGTTCTATCGCATTGCTGGGCGTCAATAATCCCAACTCATCCCACAAGCTGCTCTCTTCCTTCTCCACATTGGCTGTTTTGTCCTGATTCGTATTTTCAAACGCCCAGGAAACTCCGCTGTTTCCAAATATGGTTCCTATAGACAAGCTTATTGCCAGTCCCCATGCCAGATATTGTTTCTTCATACAATTCCTCCCTGTAGTCCACTTTTTTTGTTTAGACACAAATTGTAATGTAACAATTGAAGAAACTAAAAAGCAGGGGTGCAAAGATTCCACTTCACACTCCTGCTGTCATTTTCTGTACAACAAATAAACTCCTACCCCATTTCCATCTTGTCTATTATTATTATTTCGACTATAATGGAATGGCATAGTAGTGGCGCAACCATTGTGAGAAGTGTCCCTTAAACACTTTTCACATCTGCAAGGGTGTTGGTAGCACCCTTGCAGATGCTATGCTTTTTAGTTTTCTATGTTCATTCTAACACGGACGTAAAACATATTCAACTATATTTATCTATGTTGCTTTCCCGATTATTTATGCAATTTATGCTAAATTGGCAATGCTGGAAACGAAATGTCCCATACGAAATACGCCAATAGAAAAAAGCCCCTGTGTGATCTCTCACATAGGGGCTCGAATGATGCTTCAAATTAATTAGATAAAACCTTACTTTATCCGTGAAAATCCTTATTCTAAGGAATTATTCACATGTGTACGGCATAAGAGCGATATGACGTGCTCTCTTGATAGCTACTGTTAAAGCTCTCTGGTGCTTTGCGCAGTTGCCTGTGATTCTTCTCGGGAGGATTTTTCCTCTCTCGGATACGTATCTCTTTAACTTGTTTACGTCCTTGTAATCGATCTCGCCGTTCTTATCGCCGCAGAATACGCAAACTTTTTTTCTTCTATGCATGCCGCCTCTTCTTACTCTGGAAGAATCGGACTTGTCACCTTTATTGAATGCCATTTTAAATTACCTCCTGTTAGTTTCGTTGTCTGTAACCGTCCAACGCTTGTCCGGTCACGTGCAAACTCAGTCTACTCACAGCGAATTAGGAGTAACGCACTGTATTGTCTCAGACTGGTATTTAGTTGAATGGAAGTCCTTCGTCCTCGACTCCATCCGGGATATTCATAAATCCGTCGCCGATGGCACTGGACGGAGCAGGTCTTGTCCCCTGCTGATAGCCGCCGCGGTTTCCGCCGCCGTAGCTGTTGCCGCCGCCAAAGCCGCTGTTATCGCCGCCCTGACCCTTGCTGTCAGCGAATTCCTGGTCATCTACAATAATATCTGTTGTATAGACCTTCTGGCCATCCTTATTTACATAGCTTCCGGTCTGGATTCTTCCGGAAACCAGTACACGCATGCCCTGACGGAAATATTTCTCCGCAAATTCACCGGCACGATCAAAAGCTACGATGTTGATAAAATCGGCCGTCTGACCCTGATCGCCGTCCTGGCTTCTTCTGCCTCTTCTGTCAACTGCAAGCGTATATCTTGCGATTGCCATGGAGCGCTCGCCCTGGGAATAGCGTACTTCCGGATCTCTGGTTAATCTACCCATAAGGATAACTCTGTTCATATTCTCACTCTTTCTTTATTAAGCGTCCTGTCTTACGCAAAGATAGCGAACAACCGGCTCCATAATACGGATGTGAGCCTCAACCTCGTTCGGGCAGTTTGCCTCACCCTCGAAGTGGATGAAGTAGTAGAATCCCTCTTTGCTCTTCTGGATCTCGTATGCAAGTCTCTTCTTGCCCCATTCGTCCACATCAACGATATTGCCGCCGAAACGTGTGATATAGCCTTTCACTTTCTCAAGTGCGGCTGCTCTCTCGTCATCTTCAAGTTTTGCGCTAAGAACAACTGCTAACTCGTATTTGTTCATAGTTTCATAAACCTCCTTCTGGTCTTCCGGCCCCCGATTTTCAGTATCAGGAGCAAGGATTTTTTACATGTCACAGGTAATAATCTTAGCAAAAAAGAGCAGGAAATGCAAGCACTTTTTGCCTGATTTCCTGCTCTTTTTATACTTTTTTCATTCCTTACCATCTTTCGCACCGGTGAGAGATCCTGCGCCGGTCGAAATTTGGTGATCCGGCCTGTTTTTCAGAAGTTTTATCTGAAATTACGCCGTTTTTCTCGAAAAGATCCCTTTTACTTTATCGATATATGGCTTCGTCCACGGAATATTTCCAAGAAGGACGAATAATGTACAAATCGAAAGAACGATCGTGATCGGATGTCCGAACATCGCCATAAACGGGTTGTCGGAGGACGATGCCAGGGACACTGCCTGACGGAAATTGGAATCCATCATCTTTCCGAGTACCATCGCAAGGATCAGCGGGGCAACCGGATAATCGAACCGGCGCATCATGAATCCCATCAGTCCGAAGAAGAACATGAGTCCCACATCAAACAGACGGTTGTTGCACGCGAAGGAACCGATCACACAGAGGCTCGTTACCACCGGGATCATGATATTCTTCGGAATCGTAATGACCTTACAGATCCTCGGGGCAACAATCAGTCCTAACAGTAAAAGTGCAAAGCACGCGATGATTCCCGCTACTACGATCGAGTAGAAGGATTCTTTGTTCTGGGTGATAAATAACGGACCCGGCTGTAAGCCATGGACATAGAATACGGAAAGGATGATCGCGGTAACAGCATCACCCGGAACCGCTAACGTCAGCATCGGGATCAGTGCACCGCCGATACATGCGTTGTTGGAGGACTCACTGGCAACGATTCCTTCCACTGCGCCCTCACCGAAGGGAACCTCCGGCTTCTTTACGAGACGCTTCGCCTCATTATATGCGATAAAGGATGCCACCGGTCCGCCTGCTCCCGGAAGAGCGCCGACTAAAAGACCGATCGTGGATGTATATAAGGAAAGCTTCCAGCTTTTTAAGATCTCTTTCAGGCTGACTTTCGTCTTTTCCATCGCAAGGACATTCTGCTCCTGCTTCATGTTGTATACAACGGAGAGCACTTCTGCGAAGCCGAAGAAGCCGACAAGTGCCGGGACTGTGCTGACACCGCCCGCGAGGTTCTGGATCCCGAAGGTCAGGCGCTTTGTTCCCATCAGCGGATCCAGTCCGATCATGCTGATCACAAGACCGATCATAACGCTGATAAGGCCCTTCGCGTAGTTCTTCGTGCTGACGGAACCAACCGTCGCAAGTCCGAAGAGGGCCAGAAGGAAATAGTCCATCTTTGTAAATTTGATCGCAACTCTGGACACCGGCTCCGCTAAGAGTCCCAGAGCCAGAAGACCAAATAAGCTTCCGATAAACGAGTAGATCGTTGCAGTAAAGAGCGCCTTGTAGGACTGACCTTTTTTCGACATCGGATAGCCGTCCAGTGTCGTTACGACCGATGAAGGCGCGCCGGGGATATTGATCAGGATCGCCGATACCGCACCGGAGAAGACTCCGACTACATAGACACCCATGATCATCGCCAGGGCGTCTGAATGTTCCCAGGTATAAGTAATGGATACGAGAAGCGCGGTCGCCATGGACACGGAAAGTCCCGGGATCGCTCCTACGAACAGACCAGCCACAGAACCAAGGAGAACCATAAGGATAAACCGCGGATCGACCACGGATAACATCTGCATCATTTTCCTTTCTCCTTTCTATGGCAGAAGCACATGTAAGAATGTGCGGAATGCGAGGCTTAAGAACAAGGTGGTTCCGATCGGCACGAAGACAAGGACCGGAATTTTTCTGACACCCATGAAAATCATCATGGCGATCAGGAATACCACCGTCACAACCTCAAATGTCGAAAACGTATACGCAAAAGATAAAATTCCGATGGTGATATACGGAATTTTAATGAAGGCGAGAGCAGCATAGTAGATCGCGCAGAGGATCAGGGCGATCACGACCCAGCGCCTCTTTTCTGTCTTTCCTGCCTTTTCCGGCTTCTTGTCATCCGGATTTGCGGCAGCCTTTTTCATCGCCGTAACTCCCTCTCCGACGATCCATAAGGACAGACCGATCATGGCGATCGCCACGATCAGCGGAAACAGGTACGGGGACTGTGCCCAGCTTTTGTTAAACCCTTTCGCGTAGGATGAAAGAGAATACGAGAGCAGCACAAGGCCGCTCCCGCAAAATACAATTCCTTCGACGATCAGCGAATGAATCTTATTCTTCATTGATTATTCTCCAATTCTCTTGATGCCGAACTCTTCCGGACTCTTCTCGGCAACACCGTTGTCATACTGTAACCAGCAGATTACGGATTTCCAGTTGTCATAGAATGCCTGGATCGATGCGTCATCTTTGTACTCGTCATATACCGGATCCGCTGCGTTCTGTTTTACGAAGTCAGTCCACTCCGGATCTGCGAATACCTTCTCAGATGCTGCCTTTAATACATCAACGACCTCCTGCGGTGTATCGTTATTTACAACGAAGGAAAGGAGTGTGTACGGGATGTTTAAGTACTTTTCAGCTTCCGGAACTGTCTCTGTAAACGCCGGGATATCCGGGTAAGCGTCCATTCTCTTATCGGAGAATACTGCTAACGGTTTCACATCGCCGCTCTCGATATAGCCGCCGAGGGTGGAGATATTCGGGTTTGTGAAGTCAACCTGTCCGCCGATGACACCGAGAAGCGCGTCGTTACCGGAGTCAAAGCTTGTCATAGCAACTTCATAGCCGAGCTCTTTTAATACAAGTCCCTGATTGTGTCCGCTTCCTCCAGGACCGGAGTGGGACATTGTGATCTTTCCCGGATTTTCCTTGATCGCATCAAGAAGCTCCTGAAGAGTGTTGTACTTGGAGTCTTTTCCGACTACAAGAACCTTCGGATCACCAACTAACGGAGAGATAACGGTGAAATCATCGTATCCAAGATCGCAGATATTCATGGTTCTGTAGGTTCCCATCGTCTCCGCACACACAAGAAGTGTGTAGCCATCAGACGGCTGCTCTTTTACGAACTGGCTTCCGATAGATCCGGACGCGCCGCCCTGGTTTGTAACGGTAATCGGCTGTCCTAAATATTTTTCAAGCAGAACTGCAAGCTTTCTGCCCCATGTATCGGTTGTTCCGCCTGCACCGTAAGGAATGATCATTGTGATCGGTTTTGTCGGATAATCTGCGGTCGCAACAAGATCGCCGGCAGCCTCTGCGGTTGTCTCGCTGTCTTTTGCTGCTTCTGCAGTTGTCTCAGCTGCTTTTGTTGCTGCTGCGGTCGTCTCAGTCTTGGAAGATGTGGAGACACTGCATGCAGTCATGGACAGGCACATGATAGCGGCCATGCCCAGTGCAATCATCTTTTTCATTGTGGTACTCTCCTCTTTTTTGTATTTGCGATGATTATTATAACACAGGTCATTTCGATATTCAATACAAAAGCTTTTACGCTTTAAAGTTTTTATGTGTATATCGCATTAAACCGGTAAGTTTTTCATGAATTCCTGTCTTTTTATGAATTTCGTGCATACCGGTCAGTCTGTTATCCGATCAGTCCCTGGATCAGGATCACCAAAATCAGCACCGGAAGAACATACCGGAAATAGATCTTCGCCCAGTTCGCCCCCGGCATCTTAAGTCCCGCTCCTTTGTTTGCCTCCGCGAGATACTTATCATATCCCCAGCCCCACTTGCTCACACAGAATAACAGATAAACAAGAGATCCAAGCGGTAAAAGCAGGTTGCTGACTAAGAAATCCTCAGAATCCAGAACATCTCTCGTGCCGATGATGTGGAGATTACTCCATACATTGTAGCCCAGAACACAGGGCAGGCTGGCGATCAGGACGAAAATGCAGTTGATCACGGAAGCCTTCCTTCTGCTCCATCCGATGTTATCCATGCAGCTGGAAAGCAGATTTTCGAACACGGCGATAACGGTTGAGAAGCTTGCCGCCGACATAAATAAGAAGAACAGCATGCCCCAGATCCGTCCGCCTGCCATGTTGGCAAACACGTTCGGAAGTGTGATAAAGATCAGCTGCGGGCCGGCATCCGGCTGTACGCCAAAGGAAAAGCATGCCGGGAAAATAATCAGTCCGGCGGAAAGGGCTACCAGCGTATCAAGGCCGCAGATCCGTACCGCCTCACCTGCAAGCGTATGCTCCTCGGACATGTAGCTTCCGAAGATCTCCATTGCCGCAATGCCAAGGCTTAATGTAAAGAAGGACTGGTTCATGGCTGCCATAATAACCGATCCGAGTCCGACATCCGACGCGCGGCTGAAATCCGGGAGAAGGTAAAAGCTCAGTCCCTCTTTCGCACCCGGGAGGATCAGGCTGTGTCCCGCAAGCACCAGGATCAGCAATAACAGCGCCGCCATCATCCATTTTGTGATCTTCTCAAGGCCATTCTGAAGACCTCTGCTGCAGATAAAGAATCCGACAACAACGGTCACAGCCATCCAGAATCCCATCTCGCCGGGATTGCTGAGCATATCCCCAAATACTCCCGCGACCTGATCCGCATTCATTCCGGTAAATGTTCCCATCGCGAACTTCACGAAATAGCTGAGCATCCAGCCGGATACGGTCGTGTAATACATCATTAACAGGTAACAGCCGAGGATACAGAACCAGCCGTGTACATGCCATTTACTGCCCGGCTTTTCCAGTGCCCGATACGCGCCGACCGCGCTCTTTCGTCCCGCACGTCCCACCGCAAGCTCCATCGTGAGGACCGGAACGCCCATACACAACAGGAACAGCAGATAGAACAGGACGAACACGCCGCCGCCATTCTGTCCCGCTACATACGGGAACCGCCACACATTTCCAATTCCGATCGCGCAGCCCGCGCTTACCAGTAAAAAGCCTAAACGTGAGCCAAAATTTTCTCGTTTCATAAGCATAACTCCCCTCTTACGGCTGCGGCCCGCGCCTGTCTTATCCGCAGCTCTTATCCTGCTGCCTTCACTGTATTCGGTATGGTACAGCATGTTCCGTTTGGAACATATCTGCCCTTGTACCGCCATCCAGCATCAGTAGTCTTATGATACCGCCCGGTAAAAGGATTTGCAACCGCGCATTTTGTATGATATCATAAGAAAAACTTATGTTTTGCAGGAACATTCCGTGAGACTTGAATCATATTTTTAGGAGGAGCTTATGAACACAAACCAGCTGCGCTACTTCGTGACCGCCGCTGAATGCCGCAGCTTCACAAAAGCCGCGGACCAGTTTTATATTACCCAGACTGCCATCACCCAGCAGATCCGCGCGTTAGAAGACAGCCTCGGCGTCCCGCTCTTTGACCGGTCGAGCCGCCCGATCTCCCTGACTCCGGCCGGAAGCGCATTTTTAAGTGATGCAAGGTCGATCCTCGGCCGCATTGATCAGGCGGTAAACCGGATTCAGGAGGTTTCAACCGGTATGGTAGGAACCCTGCGGATCGGATATACAAAAGGCTTTGAGCGAAGCAATTTTTCCAACTCCCTGCGTTTCTTCCATAATAAATATCCAAATATTCTTGTTTCCTGTTACCGCCGAAACACCGATCTTCTCGCCGCGGGGCTATTGAAGGACGAATATGATATTATTTTTACCTGGGACAGCACGGAGCTTGTGAAAAACGAGTCCATTGAATACCGGCTCATTGAACGCAGTCCTCTGATGGTCGCTGTTTACAGCAATCATCCACTTTCCAGGCGGGAATCCCTTCAGCGGTCAGAGCTCCACGGCGAACGCCTGCTGTTCATGACCCCGTCCAGCACCGGGGATTCCGTCAGTGACCTCCGCTTCTACGAGATGTATGAGCAGGCCGGATATCATCCGGACATCTTTTTCCGTTCCAACGATGTGGAGAGTATTCTCATGATGGTATCCATCGAGGAAGGGATCTCCATTATTCCCTCCTATGTGACGCATAAGCTGACAAATGCGGAAAACCTTGTGTTTATCCCGCTGATCGGTGAAGAGGAGGTCGTTGAGATCATTGCGGCGTGGAAAAGATCCTCCGGGAATCTGGCGCTGCAGCAGTTTTTGGGGCATTATCCATTGTTGAAGTCGGAGTAATATTGCGTTTCTACTATATTTATGATATTTTAAATATGTTTTTATTTACGAACCGGTACATCCAGCTCATTTTCCATCAACCGAAGCAAGATAGAAAACGCAGAATATTTTAGCCTGAATACGCAGGCCTTTCGAGAGGAACCAGACATGACACCAGAACATCCAATTATTTTATGCGGCTTCACAAGCAGCGGAAAGACCACTATCGGGAAACTTCTCTCCGAACAGCTCGGTCTCCCGTTTTACGATACGGATCAGATGCTGATCGAACATTACAAGATGACGATCCCGGAGATCTTCGCAGAAGGCGGGGAGTCTTTGTTCCGGGACTATGAACATGAGATCGCCCGTCAGGTATGCGGCCTCGGCCCGTCCGTGGTCTCCACCGGAGGCGGAATGCTGACCTTTGACCGGAATGGGGAGATCCTCGAAAAGAGCGGCACGATCTTCTATATCGACCGCCCGTTCGAGGACTGCTACCGGAATCTTGCGTTACATCCGGAACGACCGTTATTTAAGAATCACACAAAAGAGGAAATCGAGAACACCTATCTCACGCGACGCGGGTTATATAAGAAATATGCAAAGTACAATATCCCGAATACCGGGGAGCCGCAGGACGCGGCGGAGAAGATCTGTGCGCTTTTATAGTTGCCTCCGAACTCAAAAACCAGCCACATGTTTTCCATTACGCTTCCCGCTCTAATGGATCCCATGTGACTGGTTTTTGTTTTTCAAGTTTCCTTTATTTTACTTCCGTCCCATCCGGTTTCCTGAGTCCTCTGGTATTCTTCTCCACCAGCCGTCTCGTCACCATGACCATATGGCCGCAGCCCATGCATTTTAAGCGGAAGTCCGCGCCCACGCGCAGGATTTCCCATTCCTGACTGCCGCAGGGATGCGGTTTCTTTAATTTTACGATATCGCCTACTTCATATACCATTCTCTATGTCTCCTGTTGCCTGAAACCTGTCTTCTCAAATGATCTCTTATTTCTTACAAATTTTCACGCTCCATACGGTTTCTGCGTATTGATCCTGTTCTAAGTTCTTTTATGCCAGAATCTCGTCGATCCTTTTCAGCTCATCCTCCGAAAATCCCGTGCACCCAAGCGCCGCAAGACTGTTATCCAGCTGTGAAACCCTGCTGGCGCCCACCAGAACCGTTGTCACCTCAGGGCGGCGTAAGATCCAGGCGATGGCCATCTGCGCCAGCGTCTGTCCGCGTTCTTCCGCAAGTTGATTTAATTGTTTGATTTTTTCCAATTGTTTATCAGAAAGATACCGTTGTGCCACCGTCGTTCCCTCACGGGAGGCGCGGGAACCTGCCGGGATCCCCTTCAGGTATTTATCTGTCAGTGCGCCCTGAGCGAGCGGGGAAAAGCAGATACAGCCCACTCCGTTTTCATCAAGCGCGGAGAGAAGTCCGTCTTCCACCCAACGCTCCAGCATATTATAGCGCGGCTGGTGGATCAGGCACGGCGTTCCGTTCTCCTTTAAGATCCTGACCGCTTTTCTCGTTTCTTCCTCTTTATAATTGGAGAGTCCGACATAAAGCGCTTTTCCGCTGCGGACGATATCGCTCAGTGCTCCCATCGTCTCCTCGATCGGTGTCTCCGGGTCCGGTCTGTGATGGTAGAAAATATCGACATAATCAAGCCCCAAGCGCTTCAAACTCTGGTCGAGGCTCGCCATCAAATACTTTCTGGAACCCCAGTTTCCGTAAGGTCCCGGCCACATATCATATCCGGCTTTTGTGGAGATCACAAGCTCATCCCGGTATGTACCAAGGCAGTCCTTTAATGCCTGTCCGAAATTTTTCTCCGCAAGGCCGTTTGCCGGATGTCCGTAGTTGTTCGCAAGATCAAAGTGTGTGATCCCGTGGTCGAATGCATGGCACAGGATCTCCTCCTGATCTGTAATCGTCTTTTCCAGTCCGAAATTCTGCCATAATCCCAGCGCGACCCGCGGAAGCTTTAAACCGCTTCTTCCACAGCGTTTATACTCCATAGTCTCATAACGATTCTCTGCTGCCTGATACATAGTTTCTGCCTCCCATATTTCCGCCTGTTGCAGTATTCCGCATTTATCCCGGCATAGTCCGCTATTTCCAGCCCTGATATTCTTTCCGGAATCACACTCCGACTGCGTCCCCAAGCACTTCACCGATCGGCCCGCTGATCACGAGATCCGCGCGGTTATCCATCGGTGTCACGGATTTATTGATGAGGACCAACTTATGTCCCCGGTAATAATCGATGAGCCCCGCTGCAGGATATACCGTGAGGGACGTCCCTCCGATGATCAGCACATCCGCATTCGCGATATATTTCACGGATTTTTCGATGGTCTCCTGATCCAGACCTTCCTCATAGAGGACTACATCCGGCTTGATCGTTCCGCCGCAGGTACATTTCGGGACTCCCGTAGAATTTAAGATCGCATCCAGCCCATAGAACTTTCCGCAGCGCGTACAGTAATTCCGAAGGACAGAACCGTGGAGCTCCAAAACCTCCCTGCTGCCCGCTTTCTGATGCAGTCCGTCGATATTCTGTGTTACGACCGCCTTTAATTTTCCCATTTTCTCTAACCTTGCAAGTGCCTTATGAGCTCTGTTCGGCTCCGCATTCGGAAACAGCATCTTGTTCCGGTAGAATCGGTAAAATTCCTCCGGCTTTCTCATATAGAAGGAATGGCTTAAGATCGTCTCCGGCGGATAATCATACTGCTGGTTGTACAGTCCGTCCGTACTCCTGAAATCCGGAATATGGCTCTCCGTGGACACGCCGGCACCGCCGAAAAATACGATATTGCTGCTCTCATCCAGCCACTTTTTTAATGTTTCCCGCTCTGTCATGACAGATCTCTCCTTTCTGTATTCAAGAACGTCTCGGCATTCTTGCTGCTCGCCACCTAAAGAGGTGGGAGTCATCTCATATCTGATATCATGCGCTTTTCTGCTTTGCTGTCAGCGGATCATGCACCGTTTGACCCTGATATCATTTACACAACTTCATCTAAGAACACTCCGCGAAACGGCTCAATATACTCCCCATACGGAATCTTCGCCACCTGCGCCGGTGTCCGGTACCCGAACAGCCACTCGGTAAGCTCCGAGATCGTCAGGACCTCCATTTTCCCCTTTGCGATAAACCGGGATTCCTGGATCATCCTCGAGCCTTCCTTTGTCAGTTGCCACAGCCATGCACCCTGATTCTGCGGTACGAAGAGATCGTTGATCCCGATCTCCACCGTCACTTCATCCTGCGGACAGTTCTCCGCCAGCCGGATCGTCTTTACGAACTCCGGCATGCAGACGATACGCGCCATGATCGCCGGCTTCCGTCCCGCCTCGCTCCGGTAATGTTCTCCGGTGTAGAGATAACGCATCTCCCGTTCCTTTAAGCCCCACTCACTCTGCATTCCGATAAACCAGTCATCGTCATAGAGCAGTGTGCAGGTTCCATTTTCGCTGGCAAGCTCCTTCTCCATCCGCTGTAAATATGCCTCATCACGGATCGCGAAAACCTCATATTGTCTCTTTAACCAGGCAGTCTGCCACTCCGCCAGATCTGCGCCCAGCGTCTTCAGGTTGCATGGCTCTCTGTGGATATGGGGATTATATTTGAGAACCCAGCGCGGCTGATCATAAATATACCGGAAATCGTAGGGACGGTACAGGGACTCCCTTGCGGGCATCAGAAACGTAAACGGCATCTGCTCTTCCTGCATATCCCGCAGCATGGCTAATATGAGACTTCTCATGTATCCCTTGTGGCGCTCGGCAACCAGGGTGGAAACGCCGACGATATAATCGCATACGGCCTCACTTCCCCGCATATAGATCTTATAGGGATTCCGGTGGATCATGGACACGATCTCGCCATTCTCCTCCCGGACAAGTACCTTGTTGTCCTTCATTTTTTCCTTGAAATAATAATCGCAAAATTCCGTGGAATCTTCCGGGAACGCCTCTCTCCAGAGATCCAGGCATCTTCCCTTTTCTTCTGTCTCCAAATACCGTATCATACTTTACTCCGCGCTCTGTGCCTCAAAATCTAACTGTTTAATCCGATACTTTCTTGCGAAATCCATCGGCGCATAGGACATCTTTGCCTGACGAAGTCCCGGGAGTCCCATATCATCCTCACGGTTTACGATCTCCGCCTCCGGGAATTCATGGATCAGGAACTGCTGGTTGATCATCTGGTAAAGTCCGCGCATCTCCGGGTTCGCCTTTTCGATATGGATGATCGCCATCTTTTCCTTACTATTATAGCTTCCGATGGAGAACGCCTCCAACCGGTCATCCACATAAATTCCGCCCATGCGGACCGAAAGCATCGAGCAGTTCCTTAAGATCTCGTGGATTCCTTCCACTTCATAATCCAAGTGTCCCTCGACCTCCTGGCCTTTTCCCTCTCTCCATTGATCCAGAAACTTCCAGATCTCGCAGCCGTCCGAACAGCAGAGCGTCCGGTACTCATATCTTCCATCATATGCTTTCTTAAATGCGTTCAGGTTGTTTTTCTTCTTATGAAGCGCTTTTCCGGACAATGTCTTCAACGCCTCCGCGCTGTAAAGGTAGTCCTTTGCATCCGGAAGCTCCGTTACGGAGTAGCGGTCCGCCGGAAGCTTTAAATAATCCACCGCCTCCTGGTCCGCCAGGTAGATCTCAAGCGGCAGATGAAGATTCTCGTTGAAATACTGTTCGATCTCTTTAAAGTAGTGAGGCATATCTTCGATGGCGCACACAGGAAGAGAGGCATACATCTTTCCTAAAATCTTCATGATCCACAGAACCGCCTTGTCATCTCTCTCGCAGAAGTGGACATGATAATAATCCGCCCAGAGAAAATTGTCAAGCATCACACTGTCACATGTATTGTCGTGGCGTCTTCCATAATACTTACTGAGTTCCGCAAAATTCTCGGCGCCCAGCTTCTGAAACTGTATATCCATATAATTGTTTTTTCCTTTCTAACTGCCGCTCATCTCCGGCAGCCGTTCCCGGTCTTTCACGAGAAATATTTTCTGCTCTTATGGTTCCCTTGTTTTTTACTTTTTATAGTTTACCACACTTCCATAATAAAATGAAGCGATTTGTTTTTCGGCAGTTTTACTCAGAAAATCCAGTAAAATTAGGCTTTTTCGCTATTGACAATTCGAATCTCATGAGTATAATCTAATTTAGATGATACCGCAATGCGAAACTTAGTTCCGCATTATGAAACCAGGTATTAAAACTCAATATGACTTGATTATTGACTAAAACTGAATTTCCTAAATTTATAAAGCAAAAAAGGAGACAGGAATCATGAACGAAGTTTTAGAGAAGATCCAGAAAATTGGTATTGTTCCGGTTGTTGTACTTGACGATGCAAAGGATGCAGCACCGCTTGCAAAGGCACTTTGCGAGGGCGGTCTTCCGTGCGCTGAGGTTACATTCCGTACAGCTGCAGCAGAAGAGTCCATCCGTATTATGGCAAAAGAATTCCCGGAGATGTTAGTTGGCGCAGGTACTGTTCTTACAACTGAGCAGGTTGACCGTGCAGTAAACGCAGGCGCAAAATTCATCGTAAGCCCGGGCTTAAACCCGACCGTTGTTAAATACTGTGTAGATAAGGGAATTCCGGTAACTCCGGGTACTTCCAATCCGAGCGATGTTGAGATGGCGATCTCCCTTGGCCTTGATGTTGTTAAATTCTTCCCGGCTGAGCAGGCTGGCGGAATCAACATGATCAAAGCTATGGCAGCTCCGTACACACAGATGAAGTTCATGCCGACAGGCGGAATCAATGCTAAGAACATCAACTCCTACCTTGCGTTCGACAAGATCCTTGCTTGCGGCGGAAGCTGGATGGTTAAGAAAGACCTCGTAGCTGCAGGTGAGTTCGATAAGATCCGTGATCTTACAAAGGAAGCTGTTCAGACAATGCTCGGCTTTGAGCTTGCTCATATCGGAATCAACTGCGACAGCGAGACAGAAGCTGAAAAGACTGCTGACGCATTCGACGGTCTGTTCGGATTCACAAAGAAAGTCGGCAACAGCTCCGTATTCGCAGGAACCGCTGTTGAGGCTATGAAGTCCAAAGGACTTGGCTCCAAGGGTCATATCGCCGTTGCTACAAACTCTGTAGTAAGAGCAAAGAACTACCTTGAGATGATGGGATACAAGTTCAACGAAGAGTCCGCTAAGTTCAAAGGCGACAAGATGACAGCAATCTATCTCGCAGACGAGATCGGCGGCTTCGCAGTACATCTTGTACAGAAATAAGTAAAAATTTCGGGAACCGAAATTTTTACGCTGTGCAAACGGAACGAAGTGGAGTTCGCGCTTCCCGTCACGCTACGCAAACGTAGCGCAGCGGAGTTCGCGGTTCCCGTTACGCTGTGCAAACGAAACGAAGTGGAGTTCGCACTTCCCGTTTACGCTACGCAAACGTAGCGCAGCGGAGTTCGCGGTTCCCGTCGCGCTGTGCAAACGAAACAAAGTGAAGTTCGCACTTCCCGTCACGCTACATTATCTGATCATAAATTATATTAAAATTTAAGGAGAATCCTCATGTCCAAGAGAGTTATTACATTTGGTGAAATCATGCTCCGTCTCGCTCCGGAGGGATACTATCGTTTCGTTCAGGCTAACAACTTCGGCGCTACTTACGGCGGCGGCGAGGCTAACGTAGCTGTTTCCCTTGCAAACTACGGTTTTGACGCTGCATTCGTTACAAAGCTTCCGAAGCACGAGATCGGTCAGGCTGCTGTCAACGAGTTAAGAAGATACGGCGTTGATACTTCCACTATCACACGCGGCGGCGACCGTGTAGGTATCTACTTCCTTGAAAAAGGTGCTTCCCAGAGACCGTCCAAGGTTATCTATGACCGTGCACATTCCGCAATCTCCGAGGCTACTCCGGAAGATTTCGACTGGGCTAAGATCTTCGAGGGCGCTGACTGGTTCCACTTCACAGGTATCACACCGGCATTAAACGACACTGTTGCTGCTATCTGCCTTGAGGCATGTAAGAAAGCAAAAGAACTTGGCATCACAGTTTCCTGCGACTTAAACTACAGAAACAAACTCTGGACAAAGGCTAAAGCAGGCGAGGTTATGGGTGAGCTCTGCAAATATGTTGATGTCTGCATCGCAAACGAAGAGGATGCTTCCGATGTATTCGGTATCAAGGCTTCCAACACAGACGTTACAAAGGGCGCTGTAAACCACGAGGGTTACAAGGACGTTGCAAAACAGCTTGCTGACCGTTTCGGTTTCCAGAAGGTTGCTATCACACTTCGTGAGTCCATCTCCGCAAACGATAACAACTGGTCCGCTATGTTATACGATGGCAAGGACTACTACTTCAGCAAGAAATACGCAATGCACATCGTTGACCGTGTAGGCGGCGGCGACAGCTTCGGCGGCGGACTAATCTACGCTTGCTTAAGCGACATGGATGCTCAGAGCATCATCGAGTTCGCAGTAGCAGCTTCCTGCTTAAAGCACTCCATCGAAGGCGACATGAACATGGTTTCCGTAGACGAAGTTAAGAAATTAGCTGGCGGCGATGGATCCGGACGTGTTCAGAGATAATTGATCCCGCATTTCATATAGTTGCCCCATTTGCCAATAAGGGCAAGTTTATTCCTCAATATATACCATAAAACAAGGACCCCAGCGGCTGCCAATCGCTGAGGTCCTTGTTTTATGTACAAAATGTTGAGTTAAGTCTCTATTGTCAAATTTCTCTTACTAAACAATACTGCTTTAGTCCCATCCCCTTCTCGACAATCCCAAACACCTTAAATCCAAAATGCGCATAAAACGCCACATTCTTCTCATTATGTGTCTCCAGCGAGATCATCATCCGATGTTCCTCTGCATAGCGGATCGCGTCATCCATAAGCTTCTCCGCAACTCCGTGGTGCTGCACATTCGGGCTCACCGCGAGATAGATGATATGTAAACGGTTCTCCTGGTGGAGCTGGGCGGTCCAGTGGGAGTTTAAGTAATCACGTCCCCTGATAAAATTCCACAGCGTCTTTAAGCTCTTATCCTCCTTGATCAGATACTCATCTGTCTTCAAGGATGCCCACGCCTCCGTCAGGTAAAAGCGGACCGGATCATACTCCTCCGCCTCATCGGAGACGACCAACAGTCCGTTTAACTCCGGGCTGTCCGCAAAAATCTCACATGTCTCATAAAATTCATTCAGATCACACTCAAAAAGCTCCGGCATCAGCCGTTTTCTCGTCTCGGCATCCGGGATCAGAGTCTCATAGAGCGGGTCCCTAGCAAAACATTCTACCAGCATCTTCTGGAGCCTGGGCAGATCTTCTCTCTGTACCCGGTACAATATCTGGCTGTCCATAACTAAAAATCCAACACCTCTTTCGCTTTTTTTAACCCCGCCGTCAACGTATCCACGGCCTGGGTCATATATCGTATATCATCGTCAAAGCAGACAAGCTGCTCTTCTTCCATTTTTCTGAGAGCGGCAAGTTCCTCCGACACGTCATTTCTGCCTTCCGCGATCTTCTTTTGGAGGCTCTTGACCTCCTTCGAGAGATCCACATGGTGGACGATCCGTCCGGCACCCCACTGTAATCGGTCACAGTCCTGGTTCAGGACATATTCCGTAAAGTAGTGGTACACTTCATCATCGAACTGGAACGCGTACTGGTTGTTGTCCACCAGGTACAGGGCGTCCAGGGCCCCCTGCACATCCCTGTTCTCCAGGCTTCGGACCGCGTCGCAGATATGGCGCAGATTGCTCTGGGCGGCCTCGTGGGGGAACAGGACCTCATCGTGCCAGTTCAGGCGGACAAAATAGTCCTGGCATTTGCGGAATAAGTAAAGAAGCTGTTTCTGGAGCGCAGCGTTTCTATCATTCGCTTCTGTATCCGCTGCATTTTCGCCACGTTGAACAGTCGCACTTTCCGCTTCATCCGCCCCATCGGCCTCGGATTTTTCTTCTATATGAGATTCTTGACCACCTTTATGTATACAGCATGCAGCATCAGCATTCTTCACATCATTAATTTCTTTTACCTTCCGGTACACCTCATCCGCGATCTTCTTCGCCTCAGCCGTCCGCTCCAGCAGAACCCGGATACTCTTCTCGTCCTCCCGTCCCGTAACCGGTCTGACGCTCTCCTGGAGCGCCTGGAGCGTTCTTCCAACATTCACCGGCGCAACTTTCACCCGGTCGAATGCCATGACAAGAAGTCCATACAGCTCATGGTGGAACCGGAACACATCCGCGTTGTAATACTCGTCGTTGTCAAACTGGGAGTGATAATGGGTCTCCATAAACTCCGCGCTGCTAAATTCATTCACCATGGACGGAATTCCTGAGATCGCAACGGAGAAATCATCTGACCACGTCTCGATCGGGCACTGGACCCCGAGACCTTCCGGGTAGACCTTTCTCGCGTCCACAGGAAACTCTTTCACAAATTCTGTCAGGAAGTCTTCATATTCGTAGGTGGACCGGATCGCGTCCCAGGGATTGTGGGCGTAGGCCGGGAGCTCGAAATTCAGGTCCGCGATGACCTTTCCCTGCCATTCCGGCCGAAGCTTAAATACCTGCTGCCATGCACCGGTAGACCAGTCATACTTGGAGTTCTCGATCCCCCATTCCTCCGCCGCCATACAGCAGAAAACGATGGTCTTCTCAGGTTTATATCCAATCTCTAAAAGCGTCCTGGCGATCCCAAACATCAGCGCGATAGCGCAGTTATCATCCTGAAATCCATCAAAATAAGAGTCATAATGGCCGCTGAGCAGGATCATGTCCTCCGACCTTCCGGGAATGGTTCCCCAGACATTATAGGATGGCATATTTTCCTTCACTACGGATTTCGCGTCAAACTGTACCGTGATCCGCGGTTTCTCCTTTAATGCCGCTTTCAGGATCTCCGCATCCTTTCTCGACATGGAAAACGCCGGGGCGTCCTTCGGTCCTGCGATATCCTGGGCATTTAACGCCTCACTGTCGATCTCTCCATAGCCGTTGTCCTGAACTGCGATCACCGCCGCCGCGCCCTTTAAGTGGGCCTGATACACCGGATAGTTGATCCACCACTCGTCTCTCTGGTTGATATCCACCATCACAAGGCATCCTGTCACATCCACGCCGTCATAGTCCGCTTCCTTTCCTCGTCCGGCATAGACAAGCGGATAATCTTTCCAGCCATCCGTTACAAACTCTGTCTGATAAGCGCCGAGCTGGATTTCATGTTTTTCTCCGTCTCGGTCCGTAAACCGCATGACCGCCTTCTCAAACTCCCAGGAATCCAGACAGATCTCATCTTTATGGATATCAGAGAGCCCGATCCGCTTCATCTCCTCTTTCAGGAATTCCCCAGTGTCAAATTCCGCCTTCGATCCCGCCGTGCGGTAGCCAAGGACCGGATTGCTCTTAAATTCCTCCATCTTCTTTGCGAGGCGGTAGGAATATCCGATATCCACTGCCTTTAAATATGTTTCTTCGATCTTCCTTCTGTCACTCTCCAAAGCTGTCAACCTCCTTATCCCACCTCTGCGGGCCTGTTCCCTGAGACCGGGAAGTATTACAAACTCCGCCGTATCCTGCTCACTGTTTTCCGTGATGCGGACACGCCGGAGTTTCATAATTTTTCTTTAGTTCTCTGCCTTATTCCCGGCTCCGCTCTCTTCCTCAGCGCCTGCTCTCTCATGAGTCGCATTGACCTCGACCTGAGTTGCCTGAACTGCCGCCTGAGCATCCGCATGTGCAGCAGCTTCCGGGTTCGGAACAGTACGCTTTGTGATCGGCATCTGGAGATTAACGCCAAATGGGTTTACAACCACTCCCTTTGCCTCTTTTACGAGGATGCTCGGGATCTTATCTGCGGTTACCGCGATCGCTTTGAACTGGTTCTTCGAGTTGAATTTTCCGAACTCAATGATGTCCGTAAAGATCGGCTGGTACGCATCACCGTTTTTCTGTTTTAATAACGGAACGCCCGCACCTTCCTGAAATGCGGTGATGTATGTTCCGCGGGTAAAGTCTGCAAGGATCTCCTCCTGCATCTCCTTTAACTCATCCGGCATCTTCTCGAATTTCTGTCTGCGAAGCTCCTGCATAAAGTACAGGGCTGTCAGGTGAAGACTCGGGTTCTCGATCCATGTCTTCTTCTCATCTTCCGGCGCGTCTGGCTTATTCTGGCCCGGGCGGCTTACAAGCTCCGGAAGCTGGATCCGGCACTCGCTCTCCATATACTGGTCGACCATCAGGCAGTTTACACCCATCGTGTAAAGATTTCCATAAAAGTGAAGCATCTGGTTCGCGTCGACTTTCGCGATCTGTACCGGGATCTTCTCCTCGACGAGGCGCTTGCCCTCACGTCTGATATCTTCTTCCTTAAAATAGAGCAGAACTTCGTCATCGAATGTCTCTTTGTCGCATACCACATACGGCATTTTTGTGCACAGAGACATGATAACATAGATCTCCTTTGCGTTTCTTAACTGATTTAAAACCTGCTGTTTATCCATTTTTTCTTTCCCTTTCGGTATTCATGCTGCGGCTTTTGTCACCTTTTCCGGTGCATATCTCCCTCTGATGAATATTCTTTCCATAATTATTTTTCGTAAATGCGCAGCCATACTGAACAGTTACTTTTCATCCTTTTTGAGATCCGTCCCCGCTTTAATTGCAGCAGATGATCGGAATTCCCTTATATGCGTTCTCATACACCTGTGCTGCTACCTTCGGCGGCAGGTTGATGCATCCGTGGGAACCGTTTGTCTGGTAGATCGTTCCGCCAAACTTGCTTCTCCAGTCCGCGTCATGAAGTCCGATCCCACCGTTGAACGGCATCCAGTATTTTACAGGAGCCGCATAATCTTCTCCCTTTAATATACGGTCTTTCTGTTTATAATACAGCTCAAAGAGTCCCGGAGGTGTCGTGTAGTTCTTTGACACGTTTCCGGATACGAACGGGCTGTCGATGATCACTTTTCCATCTTTATAGAAATAGAGATGCTGTGTGGCAAGATCCACCTCGATATAAGTCTGTCCGAAATCATAACCATCGTGGGTCGCGCCGCGGCTCTCGTAGATCGGCTCGCGCTCCGTTGTCTGGCACGCTTTTACCGCCTCCACAAGGGCGTCTGTCTCGGCTGTCTGGTTGATCTTCCAGCCATATTTTCCGTATACAACAACATCCCGGCCGGATGTCGTCTTATACTTATGGTTTCCGTAAGTGTCATACTTATCCGCTAAAGACTTCACATATGCTACTGCCTTGTCACGGTCTACCTGGATCTCGGTGCCGTTCGTCCCGGTCACCCATTTTGCCAGTTCCAAACCATCCAGGGTCTCTCTGCTGGATCCAAACACATATGTAATCTGGATATCCTTGTATGCGTTTAATGTTGTGCAGAGCTGTACCAGGTTCGCGTCATCAGATTTTACGGTGATCTTTTTATAGCAATCCTCGTCTGCAAGCCGGATCTGTTTTTTCTGGCTTAAAAGTGCTGATTTAACGGCAGCCTTCATTTTATCCATATCCAGTTCGTTTCCCTGAACTTCTGGAACGATCGTAAAGGGTTTTCCTTCCTCGTAAGCAGAGATATACGCGTTGGAAGTCGGTGTTGCCGCCGTCACACAGTGCAGGTTTGCCAGCGCTGCGGCAAGCTTCCCGTCATCGAGAGTTGCCTCCACGGTCACTGTGTAGCTCTGGTCAGAGCCGGGCCCCGTCTTTCTTCCTGTGTCATTCTGCTCCTTTAAAATATCATCGACGCTGCCGGTAACGTTTAAGTGGTAACCGACATCGGTTCCCTTTAAGACTTCCAGGTTGCCGTCCGCGTCCTGTATTTTAATCTCGTAGTGTTCGTTGAAATAACCTTCCAGATATCCTTTCGCCTGCTGTGCCGTCTGCTTGGAGACATCCACCGCATTGATCGTAGTGCCGCGTACAAATTTTGCCGTATCGCTATCTGCCGCTGCCATCGCAGGAAACGCTGTTCCCACCACCAGCATGCCGATCACAGCGCCTGTCGGAAGAAGCATTCTTATTTTTTTCATGATTCCATCCTGCCTTTTTTATTTTCAGTTACCGGATTGCTCTCTTCTTGTTCGCCTCCGGCGCACAAGAAGCTCCGGGCGTTGCCCTTATACCGCTTTTCATTCAAAAGCGTTTATGCGAGCAAGCTTGCAGCACGCTTTCGACTGCAGATCGGCACAATCCAACTGTCATCCTCTATTTTATCCAACGCACTACATAGTGTCAAGGTGATTATTTCTTGCTTTTTCCTTGATTTTCTGCGGCAAATGTGCGGCTTTTCATAAAAAGTGTCACCATGCAGATCGGTCGATCAAAAACGGCAGAACCTGCCGCCAGCTGCTGCATTCGGACACATGACAAGCAAAAAACGACACACACCCGCTATTTACCTGACAGGTCTGTGCCGTTTTCATGCTAAGCTTTCATTTTGTCCTGCTATTTCTCGATAATGCTCTCTACATCATCCATGCCCGCGCAGAGCAGCGCAAGCAGCAGTGTCTGCTGGCAGCCCTTATATGCGCCCTCAACCTTAAACTGCTCAGAAAGCATATGCGCATGGCTATCATAATCCGCGCCCATGCCGAGGCACACTGCCGGGAGTCCTGCTTCGAGAGCACGGTTGCAGTTCGTGGAACCACCGTTTCCAAGCTTCGGTTCCTCGCATCCAAGATACTCTGCCGCCGCCATGGCGCCCTCTACGATCGGCGCATGGGCATCCTGATGACCGGCATTGACATCACAGATATGTTTTACATCGTATGTGATCGTATCCATGCCCCAGCGCTCTGTCTCCTCCCTGCATGCCTCATCGATGGCATCAAAGATCTTCTTGCGGAGCTTCTCAAGTTCCTCCTGAGAGTTCGAACGGAAGTTGAAGCGGATCTGTGCCACCGGAACGATCGCATGGACAGCCTCGAAGCTTCCTGCCTGCATGGTAGTCACCGCAAATGTGGTCATCGGCTCCTTCGGAACCTGGATCTCGGAAATCTTCGCAATCGCACGTCCGGCCGCATGGATCGGGTTTGCTACCTTCGCGAAAGCTCCGCAGGCATGTCCGCCGATGCCGTGGAAGTTGATCTCATATGTCTGGATTCCGGTCGCCTCATAGGTGATCTCCTGAAATCCCGGGCCGTCAACGGAAATGCTGGCATCCAGCTCCGGATGATGGTTTACATAATACTGCATTCCTTTTAATGCGCCGGTTCCTTCCTCCTGAACCGTTCCGACAAACTGAATATCGCCCTTTGTCTCAATTCCTGCCGCATTTAAAGCGCGGATCGTAGACAGGACGGTCGCACATCCTCTCGTATCATCCACGATTCCCGGGCATTTGATAAAGCCGTCCTCACGGACGATCTCAAGCTTTGTATCAAGTGGGAATACCGTGTCCATATGACCCTCTACAAGAACCTTCTTTCCACCGCCGGTACCTTTTCGGATGCCGACGCAGTTGCCGTACTCGTCGATATGGCAGTCTGTAAGTCCTTCCTCCTTAAACATCTCAAGAAGTCTCGCTGCCTTTTTCTGCTCATGGTTCGTCGGTGCCGGGATCAGGGTAAGCTCGATCTGTCTGTCGATGATCTCGTTCTGGTCATCTTCCATAAACTGAAGAGCTTTCTGAACCTTTGCATCCTTTGTCAGTGTGTCGAATTTCTTCTGAATCTTCTCGGAAACCTTATATTCCATCTGTCATTCCTCCGTTTTTCAATACTGAGTAACAGAAGCGGTCATCTCAGGCTGCCTCCTGTCCGATATTTTACCACAAAAAAGTTTTTTTGTGTATTTTTTATACGAACAAAAGTTTTTATGTCGCGAACACTCTCAAAAAAGAAGAGACCTGCCCGTGGCTTTCTTCCACTTTGGCAGGTCTGAATCTATGTATATGCTTTTACAGACGGATCACCATCTCATCTAACGGCATTCTGTCGGTGTGAAGTCTTGACGGATGCGCCGTCTCTGCCGGATATCCGAGCGGAAGCATCGCAGTCGCAACAAGTCCCTTCATCTCCGGGAACAGCTCATGAAGCTTCTCCTGGCTGAACATGCCGACATAGCAGGTTCCAAGACCGAGATCTGCCGCCTGAAGCATCATCTGTGTCGCCGCGATCGTCGCATCGATCTCCCCGTGGTTCTTCATATCTCCCTCACGGTTCCAGGCCTTCGCCGGATCATACGAGACAACAAGGATCACCGGTGCATGGAACTTGCATGCGGTGCACTCCTCTGCTTTCTCCAATGCCTCTCTGCTCTGCATCACAAGAATGCGCTGCGGCTGGAGATTGTGAGCCGTCGGTGCATTGTGACCTGCCTCCAGCACCTTTTCCAGCTTTTCTGCCTCCACCGGGCGATTTGCATATTTTCTAAGAGAATATCTTTCTGCGCATAATTTTTCGAAATCCATAATTGCCTCCTGTTTTGCGGTATTTCAAATATCCGCTCAGTGAAATAAAACGTCCCTGATGAAAACGCCTGCCTGATACCGCATATTTTGCGCTCATTATAGCCCACACCCGGTATTTTTTCAAATCAAATTTATATTATGAGATGTTTTCCTGTTTTTTCAACAGCTTCTTATACGTCATATCCATCCCGATCGCCCCAAGCGGTGCCGTGATCAGGATTGCAAGGACCGCTACTGACAACACGATCTGACCGCAGGCAAGTCCCATTGCCATCGGAACAGAACCGATCGCCGCCTGCACCGTCGCTTTCGGCAGATACGCGATCACCGTAAATACCCGTTCCTTCTTATCTAATGCCGTTCCCGTCATGCACACAAAAACACCGACAGCACGGAACATCAACGCCAGCAGGATCATGACAATCGCCGCGGCTCCGGCCATCGCCGTATACCGGATATCAACCGCTGCACCGACCAGTACAAATAAGACAACTTCCGCCGCGATCCAGAGCTTTCCGAATTTCTCCGAGAGTCTTCCTGAGACAGATTTCGGGCATTTGATCTTCAGAACGCAGCCATGCTGACTACGGCCAGCAGACCGGACACTGATACATAAGCCTTCACCCATGTCTCCACAGCCATCAGAAGGAAGGAAACTCCAAGAACGATCATGACCTTCATACTGTTTCTCACATAATGTGCTTTCGCATAGGCGGTCTCAAAAAAGAGGCTCAAAAGATATCCAACGACCGCGCCCAGCAGGATTCCAAGCACAATGGACACCGGGATATTTAAAAACTGCTTCATATCCGCCGTACCGCCCTGGGCCATCCCGGAAAATGTGGAAAACAGCACGATTACAAAAATATCATCGCAGGACGCTCCCGCTAAGATCATCTGTGGAATACTCTTTTTCGTTCCATATCCGCTTTCCATGAGCTGTACCATCCTCGGCACTACGACCGCCGGAGACACTGCCGCCAGGACCGCGCCCATGACTGCCGCCTCAATTCTCGTTATCCCCAGGATCATCGGCGCACAGAGCAGATATCCACAAATCTCAAAGCTTGCCGGTACAAACGACATCATGACTGCCGGACGGCCTACTTTTTTCAGATCCGCAAGATTTAAAGAAAGCCCTGCTTTCAATAAAATAATAATAAGAGCCATCTGCCGGAGTTCCGATGAGATCGACAGGATCTTGTCATCCAGAAGACCTAAAACATGCGGTCCCAGAATAATTCCCGTGAACAGCATACCAATAATACGCGGCAGCCGCAGCCTCCCGCAGATTGCTGCGGCGGAAAGTCCCACTAAAAATATTAACGCAAGAGAGGTCAACATAATTACAGGATCTCCCCATATCGTCCCAGAAAGCTCCTCATTCTCTCATTATCGGATGCGAACACCTTCTCCGGCGTTCCCTCCTCGACGATCACGCCGCCCTCCATGAAGATCACGCGGTGGGAAATATCCCTTGCAAACGCCATCTCATGGGTAACGATCACCATGGCGATATTCAGATCCGCCAGAGAACGGATCACCTTTAACACCTCGGCTGTCAGTTCTGGGTCCAGAGCTGATGTGGGTTCATCGAAGAACAGGATCTTCGGGTTCAGCGCCAGAGCTCTCGCGATCGCCACACGCTGGCACTGTCCTCCGGATAACTGGCAGGGATAATAGTCTTCCTTGTCCGCCAGTCCCATCTTCTTTAACAGTTCTCTCGCTTCCTGATATACCGTCTCCTTGTCTCGCTTCTGCACATGGATCGGCGCGTCAACGATATTCTTCAGCACAGAATAATGCGGGAAAAGATTAAAATTCTGGAACACGAGACCATACTGGCTCCGGATCTCCTTCATGTCCTTCTTATCCGCATAGACCACATGTCCGTCCTTGTCCGTCCATGCCGCTTTTTTCCCAAGATATACGATCTCGCCGCCATCCATCTTCTCAAGCATTGTCGCGCACCTGAGCAGCGTTGATTTCCCGGATCCGGACGGTCCGATGATGGATACGATTTCGCCCTCGCCGATGCTGATGGAGATATCCTTCAGCACAGACAGGTTCTCAAATGATTTTTCTACATGATTTAACTCTAACAGATTCATGATCCACAGACCTCCAGTCCTACCGGTAATAATCCAGCTTTTTCTCGATCCACTCCATAACGACAGCCACGATGAGGTTGAACACATAGTAGAAAATTCCGGCTGCGACAAACGGGATCATATTTGTCTGGGATGCTGCCAGGGCTTTCGCGATCGTGAACATCTCAGCGACACTCAGGGTGAACGACAGGGACGTATCCTTTACAAGTGTGATCACCTCGTTTGTGATCGACGGCAAAATTCGCTTGATGACCTGAGGCAGAATGATCTTGAAAAAGGTCTGAGCTTTCGTGTAGCCAAGGATCTGTGCCGCCTCATACTGGCCGATCGGCATCGACTGAATGCCGCTGCGGTAGATCTCTGCAAAATATGCCGCGTAGTTGATCACAAAGCCGATAAAGGTCGCTGTCAGGCGGTAACCGCTGCCGACTTTAATATGAAACAGATAGTATGGTCCGAAATAAACGACCATCAGCTGCAGCATTAACGGAGTTCCGCGCATGATAGAGATGTAAAATTTTACGATCATGCTGATCACGCGATTTTTCGATAAGCGTCCGAACGCCACAATAAGTCCAAGTGGAAGAGAAAACAGCAGCGTGATCACGAAGATCTGCGTACTGATCAGCATACCACTGGCGAGCTGTGCGACCATCTGCCCGATTGTCATTTTACCCATACGATCTTTACCTGCTTTCCTTCATATTCAAGTCGAACGTCCGTGAGACTTGGCGCGTGATTCTGGTCAGCAAAGCTGACATATTCCATACAGAATCACTGCGCATCCTCGCGGAGCGTTTATCTCAGTCAGAGACCTGACTCCCACTGAGACAAATTTGCTATTATTCACCATCTAAAGAGGTGGGAGTCTTCTCGACTGAGATAAATAACACAAATTACGGGAACTGTTTTCCGGTTCCCGTAATCAAAATTCTTTTACTATTTTAGCCGATATGGGAATGTCTGTCAAACAGCATTTCCGTATCCCGCAAGATTTCTACAGCTCCGACACGCGCTTACTTTCCGATCGTCGTAACGTCCTCGCCGAACCATTCATCAGAGATCTTCGCTAATGTGCCGTCGGCAGCCATCTCCTCTAACGCTCCCTGTACTTTATCTCTTAACTCTGTGTTGCCCTTCTTAAAGCCAATGCCATATTCTTCCTCAGAAAGAGAATCGTCAAGGATCTTAAAATCTGCATTTCTCTGCTTGATCTGATAGCCTGCAACGATCACGTCCATTGCGACTGCATCAACCGCGCCCTGTTCGAGATCCATGAATGCGGTGTTATAATCTGGTGTCGTTAAAAGCTGGCCAAATGTATTTGCGAGATCCTGATTCTCCTTTAACGCAGCCTCCGCGGAGGAATCGGCCTGTACTTCCACGACTTTTCCCGCAAGGTCAGCCTGACTCTTGATATCGGAATCGTTCGCTACAACGAATACCTGCTTGTTTGCCATATACGGTGTAGTCCAGGTATAATCATCCTCGCGGCCTGTGATCGTAAATCCGTTCCAGATACAGTCGATGTTGCCGGATTCAAGCTCCATATCCTTGGAGTCCCAGGCGACCGGCTGTGCCTTGTATTCGAGACCGAGACGGCTTGCGACTTCTTTCGCGAGATCAAGGTCAAACCCTGTGTATTCGCCGTTGTCGCCAACAAATCCCATTGGCGGGAAATCCTGATCGAAGCCGACGATCAGTGTGCCTCCTGCTGCTTCTGCCGTCTCCGCAGTTGTCGTACCTGCTGTTGTTGTCTCCTCTTTTTTCTCGGCAGTTGTCTCTGCTGCTGTTGTCTCTGTCTTTGCTCCGCCGCATGCTGCGAGAGAAAGTACCATTGCGGATGCCATAACTGCGCTTAATAATCTCTTTTTCATCATAATTTCCTCCTCTTATCTGTCCGTGATCCGGCTGCCCGGACCAGCTTTTTGTCATATCCGAAAACCGGCCGCATTTTTCTGTCCGGTTTCACCTCTCTGTTTTCATCGTGCTATCATGTTACCATACTAAAGTGTTTTTGTAAAGCGCTTTTTAATGAATTTTTCAAAAAAATGCGGTATAATCTTTTTTATGCAGAAGAAACTATATCCGTATTTATCTCAGTCGAGAAGATTCCCGCCTCTTTCAGGTGGTGAGTAACAGCAAATTTGTCTCAGTGGGAGTCAGGTCTCCGGATGAGATAAACGCGCTGCGAATTTACTATTTTTAAGGAGGTTCCTGTCTTATGTGTACAGCAGCAACTTACAAGACAAAAGGCTTTTATTTTGGAAGGACCTTAGACTACGAGTTTTCCTACGGCGAGGAGATCACGATCACTCCCCGCAATTACCCGATACCGTTCCGCCATATGGGTACACTTACATCCCACTATGCCATCATCGGCATGGCGCACGTTGCAGACAATTATCCTCTGTATTATGATGCCATGAACGAAAAGGGACTCGGTATGGCAGGACTTAACTTTGTCGGAAACGCCGCCTATGCAGAGCCGGTGGACGGAACGCAGAATGTTGCCCAGTTTGAATTTATCCCCTGGATCTTAAGCCGGTGCGCAACTATTCCGGAGGTCCGCGAAGCGCTTGCCCGCATGAATCTTGTCGGAACACCTTTTAGTCCGCAGATGCCTGCCGCAAGCCTCCACTGGATCATTGCGGATAAAAACGAGGCGATCGTCGTGGAATCCATGACCGATGGACTCCATGTCCATGATGATCCTGCCGGTGTTCTCACAAACAATCCGCCCTTCGATCTGCAGATGTTCCATTTAAATAACTATCTCGGGCTTTCCCCGCGCCAGCCGGAAAATCATTTTTCTCCGGAGCTTCCGCTTGCCACCTACAGCCGCGGCATGGGTGCTCTCGGTCTTCCGGGGGATCTCTCTTCCCAGTCCCGCTTTGCCCGCGTGGCATTCACCCGCGCAAACTCGATCTCCGGTGACAGCGAAGAAGAAAGCGTCAGCCAGTTCTTCCATATCTTAGGCTCTGTGGACCAGCAGCGCGGCTGCTGTGAGGTTGCAGAAGGAAAATATGAGATCACGATCTACACCTCCTGCTGCAGTGCCGAGACCGGAACCTACTACTATACGACCTACGAAAACCACCAGGTCACCGCGGTGGATATGAAAAAAGAAGCGCTTGATTCCGATGCCCTGATCCGCTACCCGATGATCTTAAAAGGTGAGATCCGGAGACAGAATTGACGGAAACGTCTGAACGATTCCGTTACAATAAATTCAAAATATATTTTCAGGAGGAATTTCCTATGAATCCCTATGCTCTGATCGATCTGCACTGTGACACACTCACAGACTGTATCCATAAGGGGCTGACCCCGGACACGCTTGATGATCCGGGTCGTGTCCTCTCCCTGTCCTCACTTCCGTCCGATGTTCACTGGGCACAGTTTTATGCCATCTTCATCCCGGATCAGCACCGCGGACAGGCCGCCATCGATTACTACGAAACAAACCGTGACAATTTTAACCGCCAGATGGAAAAATTTCATGACCGCATCTCCCCCTGCCGTTCCGTTTCCGATATGCATGCTGCATGGGAGGCAGGAAAGACGGCCGCTTTTCTGACCATCGAGGGCGGAGCAGCTCTCGCCGGTGATATCACCCGCGTAAAAAAACTGGCAGATGACGGAGTCCGCTGCATGACGCTCACCTGGAACGGCGAAAATGAGCTCGGTTCCGGACACACCACCACTCACGGAATGACAGATTTCGGACGGCAGGCAGTCCGTGAAATGGAAGACCGCGGGATCCTCGTTGATGTCTCCCATTTAAACGACACCGGCTACGCCGACCTCTTTGAGACCGCCCGCCGCCCGTTCGTTGCGACCCACTCCAACGCGCGCGCCATCTGTTCCCACAAGCGGAATCTGACGGATGATATGATCCGCGAGATCGTCCGCCGGAACTGCCTCATCGGCCTCAACTACTGCAAGAGTTTCATTACCGATGGAGGCATCGGCGATTCTCCCGACGACCTCTACCGCCACATCGAGCACTTTTTCAGCCTCGGTGCCTATGAAAACATCGCCCTCGGCTCCGACTTCGACGGTGCGGCACTTCCTACATACCTGAACACTCCGGCAAAGGCTGCTGATCTCTACGAATATTTCCTGGAAAAGGGAATGTCAAAGGAGCTGGCAGAGGGCATCATGTTCCGGAACGCAGAAGAATTTTTCAGAAAAAATCTGTAATTTGCATCCGTCTGCCCGCAAATGCGCATCATCGGCACGTTAATGCCTTTTGTGTAGCAGGGAATTCCTCGAAACTTCCTGTTACAAAAAAAGGGCGTGTGAGAAATGAAGCTTTATTCTTCACACGCCCTTCGCGTCCGATCCTGTTTTGTTTCAGGATCATTTTTTAATTTTTTCAAGGCTCCCTCAATTCCGCCTTCTACCAGAATGTAGGCATCCGAAAAGCAGTCCAGGTCCTTTGCCTTCATCCCATTGCTGACCCAGTCCGGAAACAGACCGACAAACACTCTGGAATACGCCCTGCAGATAAAGTTCTGCTTCTCAACCGACATATTCGCGATTCCCGGATTGCTGTGCAGAAGATCTGTCTCCGGATATCATATAGCTCTACGATCTCCCGCACGGTAATATCATCGATCGCCTTCTTTGCCAATAACGTCGTCAACGCCGTCGAAATATCTACCTTTGTCCGATCCTTCATTGCTTTTTCTCCCCCCAGTAATGCGAAAAATTCATTCCGGACCGACTCCGTCGATGGAATCTGTCAGAAAAAAGACCGTCCTATTTCACATAATGGATCCTGCTCTGATCGAACCGATCCTGCTGGGTCCGCTCCTCATCCGGGTAACCGAGAGCAAAGATGCCGAAGGCCCGCTGTCCCGCCGGAATCCCGACGATCTTCTCTACATCCTTCATCCGGTCCTCTCTCGGAGCTACGCCGAGCCATACGCCGCCAAGTCCGATCTCATCCGCTGCAAGCCACAGGTTTTCCATCATGATGCTCATATCGATCTGTGCAAATTCCGGCAGATCGCATTCCTCACGGTATGCAGTCACGATCGCCACCGGTGCTTTTCCTGCCGGGGCGGAGAACGGGCTGGACTCTCCGAGCTGTTTTAAGACTTCACGATTTTCTACTACATAAAACTCCCACGGCTGCTGATTCTTCGCGGACGGCGCTGCCATCGCTGCCTCCAGAATATAACCGATATCTTCATTTGATACAGCCTCATCTTTAAATTTACGAATACTTACACGGTGAAATAAATCTGCCATTTTTTAACCCCATTTTCTTTCTTGATATATTATAATTCTCAAAAACTTTGCTATTCCCGGACAGCTAAACTGAAGACCGTTATAGCCAGCTATTTTCCGGAAAAAATTCCCATATTTATATTTTTTACTGCAATTTCCTGATCTCCAGCGGAAAACTTACATCCTCGGAATCCATATATACAACGCCAATCTTCGCTCCGCTGTCTCCGCCCAGAGCATCCTCATCCATCGGACAGCCATCCTTCATGAACCCCATCTCAGTTCCATCTGCTGTCACCATCATAAACGTGCTCATCGCATTGGCCGTCGTCGTTCCCTCTGCGTATGTGATCGTCCAGTCATCATCTCCCGGTGCCGCGATCACCATATTGACTTTCTCCAGATCCATATTGTCATGGATCTCGACACCGATATATCCAATCACAACAAGACTGTCATCCGCGATCTCGGTCTCCACGTCACCGATATTCCCGGTCGTGATCACATATTCTCCACCGTCATCTGCTTTGAGCGTAAACGTTCCTTTTTCGTCATTCGTCCCCGTCACGATTCCCTGAAGCAGGTGATAATCCGCAAGCCTCTCATCGTCCTGCGCCGCTGTTCCACTGGTTTCAGAAGACTCACTCTCCGCCATCCCTGTTCCGGTTGGCTCAGCCACTGTCTCTGCTGCCGCAGTTGTCTCCGCCGGTTCTGCCTTCTGGCATCCGGCCGCCAAAGCTGCGCTCATTGCTACTGCTGTCATGTACAAATACGTCTTTTTCATAGCTGTCTCCTCTCTGCAAGCCGCATTTCATTATAGCATATTTCTTATATCTTATCAATCAGACTGCTGACGCACACATTGGTCACGCACATCAGCCTTTCTGTGCCAATATCATACCACATCCTGACAGAGGAAAATCCTAAATTTCTTTTAAATTTGTTTTACCTCTCTGAACTGAAAATTCCGTACAGTACAGTGGTGGTAGTGGATTTTGCCGATTTGGAATGCGAAGCATCGGCAAAATCAGTTACTGTTTGCGCAAGGCGTAAACAGTAACGCAAGTCATAAGAAACCCTCCGGTCACCGCATTTTTGCTATTCCCGGAGGTTTCTTCATTTTCAATTCGGTAGGGTTTTCTCTATTTTCTCACAAACTCCCCATGCGCCCTCTTCTCGAGGAACGTCGTCGTCGCCTCCAGCTGAGAACGACTCTGCCCCCCTCACAGGATGCCGGGTTCATTCCTTCCATGCCTACGAAAAGTACGGAAACGTCCGTGAGGCCGCAGAGAGCCTCGGAATGACACCTTCAACGTTCGTTCGGAAGAGACAGAAATATACGAAAAATGTGGATTGATCGGTGGGAAGCCCAATGTTTATCTGGCTTTGAGGCTGCAGATGTGATATATTGATGATATCTGAACAAAGGTAGCATGTACATGTGGACTGTCACTGACAGCCCTCAAACCAATGATTCTGAAAGGGGTATCACTATGAAAAAAATCGGCGCGATTACTGTCGGCCAGTCTCCCAGAGTTGACCTGACTCCTGAGATCCAGCCCATCCTCGGAGACTCGGTTGAGATCATTCAGGCAGGAGCTCTGGACGGACTTTCAAAGGAAGAGATCGCAAAGTTTGTTCCGCGTCCCGGTGAAAATGTCCTTGTGTCGAGACTTACAGACGGAACCTCAGCGACATTCGGAGAATCCTACATTCTTCCCCGCCTGCAGCTTTGCATTGACGATCTCGAACAGCAGGGTGTTTCCCTGATTCTTTTCCTCTGCACCGGAGAATTTCCGGCTGAATTTCGCTCCAATGTCCCCCTGATCTTCCCTGACCATATCTTAAAGGGACTGATCCCGGCCATCGGCGTGAAAAATCTGTCTGTCATCATTCCTACAAAGGAACAGGAGGCACAGATGCCCGGAAAATGGAAAGACTGCTGTGACTCTCTCCACGTGACCTCTGTATCCCCATACGGTGATCCTCTCGCTGTTTTTGCAGCTGCAAAGGAGATCCCCGCCGATACAGATCTGATCCTTTTAGACTGCATCGGATACACCATCGAAATGAAGGAGCGCATCCAGGCTCTGACCCAAAAACCAGTCCTTCTTTCCCGTACACTCGTAGCACGGGTGATTCGTGAATTAGTCTAATGTTTTTTCCCCTGGCAGTTTTTCCCACTTCATTTTCCAGGGGATTTTCAGCATCTCCTATTTCCAATACTGTTCCGGTTATCGGGCCAAAACAGCCGAATATCCTGGCATCTCAAGGCGCTGCCTGCAATATAAGATCAAAGAGTACCCTATCTCATCGCAATGTCACTATGATGAAAGCTGAATCTTTCACAAGAGTTCCAGAAATAAAGAAGTGCCTGTCCTTCTCCGGAAAATTTCCGTTAAAGGACAGGCATTCTTATATGGTCACATAATTTCTAATTCACTGCGGTTCGTTCACTGCCAATATTCCTATCTCTCCCCGGCGCGGTACTTCGCCAACAGGCGGTTGATCCTTCCTGTCGGGTTTAAGAGATCGCTCAAGGACGCGTCGTGGTTCAAGTTGTCGATGATAAGAGCAATGTACTTACTCATGTCAACATTGATATAGTACGGTTTTGAGAGCAGCTCCGGTGTCTGGTAAACAAGGTTCGTCGTCAGGACGCGGTCGATGATGCCATTCTCGTAGTACTCATCAAATTTCTTTAATCCGCCTGTAAAGAGACCGAATGTCGTGCAGATGAAGACCTTTCTTGCCTTCATTCTCTTTAACTCTTTTGCGGTGTCGAGCATGCTCTCGCCGGAGGAGATCATATCGTCAACGATGATCACGTCCTTGCCCTCCACGCTTGCGCCGAGGAACTCATGGGCAACGATCGGGTTGCGGCCGTTGATAATCTTTGTGTAGTCACGTCTCTTGTAGAACATACCGAGATCCAGTCCAAGAACGTTTGCGAAGAAGACTGCGCGTCCCATACCGCCTTCATCCGGGCTGATGACCATCATGTGGTCACTGTCGATCTCAAGCTCCTTCTCGTTCTTTAACAGGTATTTGATAAACTGGTAGATCGGCTGTACCGTCTCAAAGCCCTTTAACGGGATCGCATTCTGGACGCGCGGATCATGCGCATCGAACGTAATGATGTTCTCAACGCCCATGTCGACGAGCTCGCGGAGCGCCATCGCGCAGTCTAAGGACTCACGACCCGTTCTCTTGTGCTGGCGGCTCTCATAGAGGAACGGCATGATCACATTGATCCTTCTGCCCTTTCCGCCTACGGCTGCGATCACGCGCTTTAAGTCCTGATAGTGGTCATCCGGAGACATGTGGTTCTTTAAGCCGTTCATCGTGTATGTCATATTATAATTGCAGACATCTACCATAATATAGAGGTCATCACCGCGGACAGACTCTGTCAGCTCTCCCTTTGCCTCACCAGAGCCGAAACGCGGAGTCTTTGCGCCGATAATATAGGAATCTCTCTGGTATCCAGCAAAAGCGATCGTGGTCTTGTGCTCACTCTCTCTTTCTTTTCTCCACTCGACCAGCCAGGCATCTACCTTCTTACCCAGATCCTCACAGCTTTTCAGCGGAATCAGACCTAATGGTCCAACCGGTATTGTCTCAATCTGCTTTTCTTCGTACAGCATTCCTGTTCCTCCCTGTTTTTTCTACTCATTATTTGATATTTTTATCCGCTGCTCTCCGGTCAGCCTGTTCTTCACGGCATTTACCCGGTTCCCCATTTTTGCAGCGTACATACATTTCATTTATAACACCATCCACCCGCTCCGTCAACCGGATTTCCAGCCGTCTCCGACAGGATTTTCCTTTTTTCTCCGGCCACCCCGGCACGTTTTATTATCCTCTGCGCATAAATCCTCTGCGCACGAGACGGATGTCATCCCCGATCAGTGGTATGATCTTATACCGGCTCATGATCCTTGAGGTCACGCGCTCCGTGAACGCGTCCTGAAGCTCGCCAAGTGTCAGGTTTGTGGAGATGATCGTTCCCTTATTTCGATTTAGCCGCTCATTGACGCAGTAAAACATCTGGGATGCCGTGAATGTATTGATCAATTCTGTTCCGAGATCGTCGATGATCAGGAGGTCACAATCCAGAATATAGGATGCCCGGTCCTTCGCCTCATCGTCATCGCCTCCATTGAAACGGCTTCCTGCCAGAATGTCGAACATATCCGTTGCCGTGAGATAGACCACAGAAAAATATCTTCGGATCAGCTCCCGCGCGATGCAGTTGCTCAGAAATGTCTTTCCGCAGCCAGTATTTCCGGTAAACAGGATGCTTCCTTTCTCATTTTTGAATTTTTCCACATATTCCCTACATTCCCTGATCACCTTGGACATATAGTCGTAGACAGTCATCCCTGTCTTTTCGTCCACATGATCTCTGTCATAGTATGCCATGGAAAGTGTGTCGAAATTCTCCCGTTCCAGAACTTCGCGGATATTCGACTGGTCATACAGGATCTCAATCTCCATGTGCTTGAAGCAGTGGCATTTTTTTCCGTCCGCGTATCCCGTATCCTTACAGTCCGGGCAGACATACTGGAGTTCCAGGTAGTTTGCTGGGTATCCGTTCTGTTTTAAGTAGATCGCTTTCTGCTCTTTTAAAAATTCCGCGTCTTTTTTCAACTGATCCGCCGCCGCGCGATCACCGGCGAGGATCTTTCTCGCCGCCTGAGCCATAGTCGCCGCGATCTCATCGGACAGTGCCTCTACCTGTGGGACTTTCTCGTACACTTCCGCGATCCGCTTATCCTGCTCGCGCTTGTCCTGAAACTGTCTCTGATTGTAGACACGCATGATCGCGTCGTACTGGGAATTACTGAGTGCCATCCGCACTGCCTCCTTTTATCCTGCATTTTTTACGAGGTTCCATTCAGAGAACTTATTCCCCCGTACACAATAACTCTTACGGTCCATGCATCAAGGTGCGGACCGGCTGGCCGTTATTTTCTGTTCTTTATGTCATCCCAGACATAATCATCGTAATTGTAGGACCGCTGTTCAAAGTTGTTGAACCGGTTTGTCGATGTGTTCCGGGTCTGTCTCGATGCCGTGCCGGATTTCTTCGCCTGTTTCTCCTGACGGCGTTTATCTAAGGTCTCAACGTCCTGTAAGGTCCGCACGCCGTTTTCCTTCCAGCCTGTGAGGATCTTGTCGGCATATGGGAAGCTCGCCGCTCCCGTGGCTGTGAGCGTCCTGTTGCATGCCTCCGTGACGATCGCAGCGTCGAAGCCGAACTCCTTGAACCAGCGGCGCATAAACTCCTGCTCCGCGGTTCCGGCGTTCCGGCCCATGATGCCGAAGGCTTTCATGACAGCGGAGGTGTCTTTTGAGTATCTCGTGGAGTGCTCTCTCGCCTCGTCGCGGGTATGGATCCCGGCCTGATACCAGTTCAGTGCCACTTTTTCTATGTAACGGATGCTGGTGTGACCGCCCTCAGCGCAGTATTCCGCCAGGTATTCCAGAAGCTCGCAGGACATGTGGAGAACGTCATAGAAATAGGCGAATTTCTCGCACTCGATGGCGCTGAACGTCTTTCCGAGGTACTGTTGGACCGCGTAGAGGAGAGCAGAGAATTCTTCATCTGCCGACAGACGCTTCATGCGGTCGTAGCTGTTGCCGGCGTCCGGGATATCCGGGGTTCCGGATTGCTGCTTCGCCATGCCGCGGTCGCTGCTCTGCGGCTGTTTTCCGTTGTCCGCCATAGTCTCTTCCGGCATTCTTCCCTCCACATCAGTATCCCCGTAATTTCTCCGTGATTCCGGTGCCATGTATCCGGTGTCTGTCATGTTTTCTCTCGTAACCGCAGATTCACTCACCACCGTTTCCTCTTTCTCCGGTGCAAGCACACCGGCGCGCTCCCAGTATGCCAAGGCACGGCGGACATCTGCCTCTGTGTGGTTCAAAGCGTCCGCGATATCCGGGATCTCCACGCTTTCCCCGGCGTGGCGCAGAAGATATAAATACACCTTTACATATTCTCCGCTGGCTGTCCCCATGTATTCGTCAATAAATGTATTGGAAACGGCGGTCACTGCCGCATTTATGTTGTTTTTGTAGCCTAAACCCATTCTTTTTTCACCCTTTATGTTCACGTTCCATTTCAAATCTGCCTGATATATCCGCCTTCTGCCCTATCGGTCGTTCTCTCCATCGGCCACTTACGTCTCACATTTTCAGTTTTCCGGGCAGCACCGCACTTTCCGGCACACTCGTTATCTCTTCTCATCTTGAAATATCATAACATACCCCCACAAAAAATGAAATAGCCGGAATTATCCACTGCGCTGATTGTGGATAATGTGGATAACGTGGATAAATGCGTTACATAATTATCAATGAAACTCGAAAAATTCCCGTTTTTCCTTATTTTTCCCTACTTTCCGGCATTTTCAAATTTACAGTTATGTAAATCAAAAAATCCACAGGGTATTCAACAGGATTCTGTTGAAAACTCTGTGGATAATGTGGATAACTTACTGTCCAAGGAGCTTTTCGCCCACTTTTACAATATCTCCGGCCCCCATAGTTATCAACAGGTCGCCGTTGACACAATTTTCAAGAAGGAATGTCTCGATCGCGTCGAAACTCGGGAAATAGTGGGTATCCGTCCCCAGCGCGGCAATCTTTTCCGCCAATGTCCCGGAGCTGATTCCCAGATTATCCGTCTCCCGGGCTGCATAGATGTCCGCGAGAACAACATGGTCCGCTGTGGATAACGCCTTCGCAAAGTCCTCCATCAGCGCCTTGGTTCTCGTATATGTATGCGGCTGGAAGACGCACCAGATCTCACGGTGCGGGTAATTTTTCGCCGCTGCCAGAGTCGCCGCAATCTCCTGCGGATGATGCGCGTAGTCATCAATGACGGTCACGCCGCCGATCATGCCTTTTTTCTCGAATCTGCGGTGTGTGCCCGTAAATCTTAAGAGTCCGTTCCTGATCCCCTCACCGCGGATTCCCAGCTCATGAGCCGCCGCGATGGACGCCAGGGAATTGTATACATTGTGAATTCCCGGAACGCCCAGAGTAATTGTATCAATTGCTTTCCCGTCTTCTAAGAGAGTGTACGTCGCGCAGGCATTCTCGTTGAAGGTCACATCCGCGGCGCTGTAGTGGCTCTTTGCCGGATCACTTCCGACGGTGATCACCTTGATCGGAAGTCCGTCACAGATCTCCTTATAGTCACGGATGTCACTGTTGATGATCAGGACGCCGTTTGCCGGTAGAAGCTCCGCAAATTTCCGGAAGGAATGGCGGATATCTTCAATATCCTTGAAGAAATCGAGATGGTCTGCTTCTATATTTAATATGATCTCCATGTTCGGGAAGAAGGAGAGGAAGCTGTTTGTATATTCACAGGCCTCTGTCACGAAGAGCTCCGGACCGCCGACACGGATGTTGCCGCCGATAGAGTCCAGCATTCCGCCGACAGAGATCGTCGGGTTCTTCTTCTCGTCCATAAGGATCTCCGTCAGCATGGAGGTCGTTGTTGTCTTTCCGTGGGTACCGGATACGGCGATGGATTTCTCATAGTTTTTCATGAGCTGTCCGAGAAGCTCTGCTCTGGAAAGGATCGGCAGATTCTTCGCCGCTGCCGCCGCGTACTCCGGGTTATCCGGGTGGACTGCCGCTGTATATACAACAGCGTCGATATCGTCAGTAATGTTCTCCGCCCGCTGCCCGTAGACGACCTTTGCGCCGTGGGCGGTGAGCTTATCGGTGAGCTCGGATTCATGGGCATCGGAGCCGCTTACTGTGAATCCTCTCTCCAGCAGGATCTCAGCCAATCCGCTCATGCTGATTCCGCCGATTCCGATAAAGTGAATGTGTTCTGGTTTATTAAAATCGATATGATACATCGTTGTCTCCTTTCGGATGTTTGATCTCTATTTTAAATGTTTTACACTGTATACATTTAAGCACGTATAAAATATGTGTTTAAATATACACAGTCTTTTACACATGATATCACAAAAATTAAAGAAAATCTATCCTCGAGGAAAAATTAACATGAGGCGAAATTCACGCAGATCTTTTCTTTTCTGTGCAGCACTTTCTATATAAAAAGGGCGTGTGAAAAAATGAGAAATCATTTGGCCCTTCTTTTTTATAGGCTATGTTTTTTCACAGCCCCTCGCGCGGTCACTTGCGACAATCTACATCTTCGCGCGAGTGCGCATCTTTGGCACGTTAGTACCTTTTTATGGAACAGGGAATTTCTCGAAATTTCCTGTTCCATAAAAAATCCCGCATCTACTGGATTTTTCATCCAATAGATACGGGATCACTAATTTTACGCTGCAGCTTTTCCAAAAATCACATGCTGATACCGGATCAGAACGGATAACAGGATCTGACCAAGAAGGCCGATAGCCAGGATCTCTCCGATTCCGACTGTGATCGTGGAAAACCAGATCATGTCCTCAGAACCGTATGCGAAGCGGAGCACCCACGGAACAATGATCATGTTCGCGAGGATCGGCGGAACAGATACCAGATAGCGGTTTTTCCGGAGCAGGTAAGAACCTACCGCACCGATCAGGGTCGCAATACTTCCAAAGATCACATCGAGAGCCGCCGCGCCGCCAAGGAAGTTGGCCAGCAGGCATCCGATAAAGAGTCCCGGAATTGCCGCCGGGGTAAAGTACGGAAGTACGCAGAGAAGCTCAGAGATCCGAAACTGGATCGGTCCAAAGCTGATTGGCAGGAACACCATCGTCAGCACCACATAGATCGCCGCGATAGCCGCCCCGTATACAAGTGTTAGTACCGGGCTGTTTGTTGCGTTGTTTTTCATATTCAGTTTCTCCTTTAGTTTTGTTTTACGAGTGGAAGGTCACGAACACTCGATTCATTTTCGCGCAGCAATGAGTCAGGCGGACATGCTCGCATGTATATCTGACGAATGCTGCGGAAGGCATATACTACAAGTATATGACCTTACGCCGGGAATCGGCGAAAGCCCTTTAAGACCTTGGTTTTTGCGGGCTTAGCAACGTTTGAAAGTATATCACTGCCTTTCTAAGATTTCAAGTTAAAAATTCAATTTTTCCAGAAGATAAATGGGTACGGTCTCTATTTTTCCTTCCTGCCCCCCTAACGTATCACCTTTCAAATACAATAAACAATCAGCTTTTCCCGATTCCAATACTTTTTTTGCCGTATTTCCAATGTGTTTTCCAGTTTTCACTTCTATTGCATATCTCCGGGAGGACTTCAGACCTTGTACCACAAAATCTACTTCTCCACCCTTAAAAGTCGCAAATGCTGGCATTTCAAAGGCAATTTCTTCTGGAAAATCCTGCCGCTTCTTCAAATTAATATATACAAAGTTTTCACTCAGCATGCCTGCAATTTCTGTTTGTGCAGCCCCAACTCGCGCCATATAATAACTTGCTAATCCCAGATCCATAAAATAACATCTGCATCCTGGTTTAAAATTTAGAATGTCCATTTCTATAATTTTCCCACAAAATCCAATTACGCCGCAAAAACGTAACCAACTAATTGCCCGGTTGCAGACTGCCTTACTAATATTGCTGGAATAGTCTCTTGTTACCAATTTTTGAAGTTCTTCACTGATACTATCTTCTTCAAGTCCCTTTTTTTCTCTGCCAAGTATCCTGCAAATTGAAAGAAAAATATCCGTAAATACCTGGGTGTCAAGAACATCTGTAAAATAACGAATTGATTCATTCATAAAGGTATCAATGATTCTAATCAATTCACTCCGTGCTCGCTCTATACTTTTCGAATTTAAGTATTCACGAACAACAGATGGATAACCACCAATTTGACAATATATATCATACCATGATTTTAATTCTGCCCCTGTCACTGAATCCAGTTTTTTTCCAAGCAGCTTATATTTTTCAAATAGATCCGTATCCGCTGCTTCCAGAAATTCTTCATATGATAAGGTATAGATTTGAATACTTGTAACATCCCCACTTGAATACCGAAATTCCGGTTCATAGATTCTTCCAAGATAGCTGCCTGTAACAATAAAGCGGCACCGAAACTGTCGTGTGAATTCACGAATTCGGTTATAAATTTCTGCTGACTCTTGAATTTCATCTATGATAATAACGGTGTCCTCTGTGTCTGAAAAATTTTCATCAAACAGACGAAATGCATCATGTAGCGGAGCTTGAGGGCGCGGTCCCTCTCCCGGCTGCCAATCGCATGCCTTTTGATAACAGGAAAGGAACTGTTCTCCGCTCAGTTCAAATAAGTTTATATACACTTTATGACTAAAATTTTCATCTGCAAATTTGTTAATGATATACGTCTTTCCTACCTGCCTCGCACCATTAACCTCTAGTGTCGTATGACAATTGTCATTTTTCCATTTGAGTAATGTCTGGTAAACATGCCTTTTAATATCCATACATTCACTTCCTATTTTAATTTTATTGGCTTTCCCTTCTTCAGCTGCTTTCATATTTAACAGGTTATATTTTTTTGTACTCAACAGGAGTATAATTTCCTATTACCACTGCTGCATTGAGTGCTGCCAATTTTACAAGAGCGGATACTGACAATTTTTTATCTTCCCAAAACAATTCCATAGGAATATAAAATTCCGGGAAAAATTCTCTTGAATTTGAATGCCAATAGCCATATTTTCTCGCAAACACAGGAGCTGCCTCATATTCCAAGTTAAATGCATTTCTATGAGTCTCATCTCCGCCTGATCTTCCCCGCGTCAAAGAAAGCACAAATGCACAAATCCAAACAGCAGCAAACTCTTCTTCCTTTTCACAAGAACATAACAAGGCAGCCGTTCTAATTGTTCCTTTGCTCCACCCTGCTTCAATTTCCATTCGTCCTGAAGTTAGGGCCGCTACATCAGATTCAATAGATTCCTTCTTTCTTTTTCAATCCAGTTGAAGCTGTAACACGGTCCAAATCGCGGTTTAGAAATTTCTGTTTTTAAACAGTACTTTTGAGCTGATAAAACAGGAAATTTACACATTTCCCATTTCCAGACTTTATAAATGTCTTCCCATTTCATTGTATCATTTTTATTCATACTATCTCCCTAAATCTTACACTATCTCTTATTCATTATCCATATAAAATTGCTGTTCATTCCAATGCGTGAAAAAATACGGATGATCTTCCTCTAAATTACTATTGGAATATAAAAAAGTAATAATATCTTCATCATCAAACATGTCAAAAACCCAGTCCTCTGAATAGCCCAAATTTTTACTATCTGTTGCTACCCGTTCATCGCTGACTTCCATAAACGCCATTGCTTCCTCATTACATAAATAAATAATGAGTTCTTCCATAACTGTATGTGCTTTAACCATTCTCCCAGTACTTAAACTTCTGCGCAAATGAACAAGTGTACATTTCATTTGATAAAGAAAATCATACGTATATCTCATCAGAAACTGTGCAGGAAGATCCATCTTAATAAACGATGTGTTTAATTGACCAATATGAGAACCCACAGGCATAGATGCAAGATCTGATAGATCCTGTTCAATATAATCAAGCAGGACATCACTGCCTACGGCAAAAGACACAGCTGCTTTAACTCCATAGTTATCTGCTAAAAACTGTGACCATGCTTTATGTCCCTTGTATTCTTCAATCAAATTTTTCCCCGGCTCACTGCCTGCATTGTCAGGAAAACTGCGCCAGTTTAGAGCCTTACAAATTCCTTTACATTTATCTTTTCGAATAGAGCCTCCTGATTCATAGCGGCACCAGGTTTTTACACCTACGCCCGCTCGCGAAGCCGCTTCTTCAATTGTGAGTCTAAGTTCATTGCGCCTGACTTTTATTTTTTTTCCAAGATCCTCATTGCTTAATATTGTTTTAGGAGCCATATTCACTTTCCTCCTTGGCATTTATTGACATGTTATTATATAGTCATTATGTCATTATGTATTATAATTGTCAAGTTAAAATTCTCCTCAACTATAAAAGACCTCCATTCCTAATTGACATTTCCCTACTAATCTGCTATGCTGAACAATATTGGTTAGTTATAGCTAATTGAAAGGAGTTTTACTTTGACTTATCTATGGATCAATCCAGTATCGGAGAGGATGATCTCGGTGGAGGCACTGGAGAGGATGCTGGAAAAGCATGACCTGACGCGAGTGGTCTGTCGGGAAAGCTGGGGCGAGATCGTGCTTCGGAAGTACCGGGAGCTTTTGGAACATGCAGATGGAACTTTTGCGGACGCGAGATGTCCGGCAGCGGTATCTCTGGTACATTCCCTGCAGCCTGAGATCCAGATCGCGGATATTGAGCCGATTCTGATCCACTGTGCGAGAGAACTGGCAGAACGTCCGGATCTCGCGGACGGTGAAAAGATCATCACAACTCCATGCCGGATCTTAGCCGACATGGGAAATAAGTTGGAATTAAAAGACACACATTTCGTACCATGGAACCGCTTTCTCGCTGCACTTGGCGAGCCAATGGAACCCGCGCCAGACGCAAGTCCGATTCCACCGGGATTCTTTAAGGATCTGCCGTTTTCCGTTGTCAGCCGATCCGGCCGTCCGGCTATTGAGTCCTATGTGACCGGAAATGACTGGAAAAACGCAAAACTGATCGAGCTTTTATACTGTGTCCAGGGCTGCCACAGAGGAGATGGAGTGCGATGAATCAGAAATTTAAAAAATATTTCCCACCGCTCATCGGTATCCTGGCGATCTTCGCCGTCTGGTATATCGTCTGCCGCGCGGGCATCTTAAGTTCCTATGTGCTCCCGTCCCCGGGGCGGGTCTTCCAGAGCTTCTGCAAAATGCTGCAAAGCGGTGAACTCTTCCGTGACTTAAGGATCAGCTTCCTGCGCGTCGGAAAAGGCTTTGTGATCGCCTTTATCCTGGCATTTGCCTTCGGCATGCTGCGGGCGATGATTCCGGCCTCCGCAGGTTACTATGAGTACCTGGTGCAGTTCTTCAAGAACGTACCGCCGCTCAGCATGATTCCGCTACTTATTTTATGGTGCGGAATCGGCGAAACTACAAAGACGGTCATCATCGTTCTGGCCTCCTTTTTCCCAATGTATTTAAACATCGTCAAGGGATTTACGGGCTGTGACCAGAAGCTTCTGGAGGTTGGAACCATGTTTGGCTACACAGAACGCCAGAAATTTTTCCGCATCATGCTGCCCTACGCCATGGCGGACATTCTCGTAGGAATGCGCATCGGTCTGGGTTACAGTTGGCGTGCCATCATCGGTGCTGAGATGGTCGCAGCGTCCACCGGTCTGGGGCACATGATCCTGTTTGCCCAGCAGATGTCCCGGACCGACAAGGTCATCGTCGGCATCTTCGCCATCGGCATCGCAGGTTATCTGACAGACCGGATCTTCGGTCTTCTCATCAGCATCTTTCTGAAAGGAGCAGGTGAAAATGGCTGGAATTAGATTAAAAGACATTCATAAAACATATCAGGTTGACAGCCGGACGTTTCCTGTCTTAAACGGCGTCGATCTCGAGATCCCGGAAGGAAAGATCACCGTGATCTTAGGTCAGAGCGGCTGCGGAAAAACGACTCTGCTGCGGCTCACCGGCGGTCTGGAATCCGCCGACAGCGGTGAGGTTCTCTGGGACGGCGCCCACAAGACCGCCTTTGTGTTCCAGGAACCGCGGCTCATGCCATGGCTCAATGTCTGGAACAATATTATTTTCGGTTTGAAGAAAAATCAGGTCGATCAGAAGAAGATCCAGGACATCGTCTCCACGGTGAACCTGTCCGGCTTTGAAAAGGCATACCCATCACAGCTTTCCGGCGGCATGCAACAGCGCGCGGCTATCGCGCGGGCACTGGCATATGAACCGACCTTCATCCTGATGGATGAACCATTTGCGGCTCTCGACTATTTCACGAGGGAACAGATGCAGAGGGAACTTCTCCGCGTTCAGCAGAAGGAACATTCCAGCATCATGTTCGTAACCCACAGCATCGACGAAGCACTGATCCTCGGTGACCAGATCGTGATGATCGAAAAAGGGCTTGTGAAGCATGTTTATCCGGTGAAGGCGCCGTCCAGGGAAAGAAATCTTCTGGATGAGGAGTTTATTGCGCTCAAGAGAGATATCATTGAGAATCTGAATTTTATAAATTAAATATATTTTATATGTAATTCAATACATTCTAATTTTTATGATATTATTCTTACGCTATTTCCAGCAGATATAACATTCAAAGCATAAACATAATGTTATGAGCTGTCCCAAAAAAAATTTTAATAGCTGGTTTCCTTATTTAAGGGATTCCCATCATTTTATTAAGTTCGGATATCTGCCTATTAACTTAGGCGTATCATACACTTATTTTTTCAACTTACATGAGGAGGACAAAACAAAATGAAAAAACTGATCGCATTAGGACTCGCGGCATGCATGACATTTTCCCTTGCAGGCTGCTCCGGATCTGCAGGCAAAGAGACTGCGGCTGCTTCTGCTGCCGAGACAACCGCTGAGACTTCCGCTGAGGCTGAAACTTCTGCCGAGGCTACAGCTGACGCTGAGACATCCATCGATAAACTCACAGTTACCTATGTAACATCTCCGTTAAATGTACCGACCATCATCGAAAAGGACCAGGGAATCTTCGAAAAAGAGCTCGGCGTTCCGGTTGAGTACGCAGAGCTTACTTCCGGCGCTGACCAGACACAGGCTCTGGCTTCCGGCGACGTTCAGGTTCTCTACGCAGTAGGTGCAACATCCGTGATCCTGTCCGCTGCAAACGGTGCTGACATCAAGGTATTAAACATGTACAGCCGTTCCCCGAAGGCATTCTGCATGTACTCCAAGGATGAGACTCTGACAACTCCGGAGAGTTTAAAAGGCAAGACGATTGCAGGACCAACCGGTACCAACCTTCATGAACTCCTTGTCTCCTACCTTGCTCAGGCAGGCATGACTCTTGACGATGTAAACTATGTAAACATGACCATCCCGGACGCAAAGGCAGGTCTTGATGGCGGCAGCGTTGACGTTGCCCTGCTCGCAGGCGCAACTGCTTACAACGCAGAACAGCAGGGCTACCACCTTGTTGCAGACGGCGAGGGCCTGATCAGCGCACTGATCGCAGTTGCAACGACCCTGAAGTTCTACGATGAGCATCCGGATGTCATTAAAAAATTAAACGCTGCACAGGAAGAGATCGCATCCTACATGGCTGATAACCAGGAGGCAACCATGGAGACTGTTGCCGCAACACTTGACCTTGATGTTGACGCGGTAAAGGAAATGTACGGTTTCTATGACTTCTCCACAGAAATCACTGACGCTGACAAAGAAGGTTTCCAGAAGACAGCCGATTTCATGTATGAATCCGGCATGATTGAGAATGAGCTTGATGTGAACACGCTGTTCATTCAGTAATTCCGATACTCAGAAACTTTTCGCACTGACATTTTTCGGTGGAGCAAAAGAGATCCAACGCATTCTATGCCTGGATCTCTTTTTTATTTCAAATTGTATTTTGAGTTATTACATAATCATCTCTATTATTTATTGAGGCTGCAAGCAACTCTGTCAGCATATATCCGAAATCAATAAATTCTCTTTCTCACAGAAATACTTTCTATTACTGCAATTTTACGGTATACTAATCCATGTGCGCATTCCTCCATGCCCGTCGGATACCCCAATTTTCCGAACCGCGGCACAGAATTTACGGATGCTGCACTGCAAAAGCCTGTCACGAAGCCCATTCTCAATGGTTTTTCACTTGTAATTTTATCTTTAGAAAGGACACGTACATGACAAATTTCCACCCCATCACAAGACTCCAGAAATTCCGTCTTCTGTCCCTGATCCCACTCTATTTCATGATCGTGGGACTGTTTTTACAGCCCATCACTGAAATCCTTCCGGGACTCTGGACATTGATCAAGGAGCCGGACTTCCTGATCACGGACTACTTCCTGGTCGGCGGCATCGGAACTTCCTTTATCAACGCCGGACTGCTGATGCTTTTGTGTATCTGGACCATCTATTTCCTTGATATGGAGATGGACGGACATACGATCACATCCAGCTGCCTGATGTTCGGCTTCTCCCTGTTCGGAAAGAACCTCTTAAATATCTGGGCGATCCTGTTTGGTGTGTACCTCTACTCCCACTACCATAAAACACACCTGTCCCGTTACGTTTACATCGGTTTTTACGGCACCAGCCTGTCCCCGATCATCACGCAGATCATGTATATCTCGGATCTCCCCTACCTGCTACGGCTTCTCATCAGCCTCGCTGTGGGACTCATGATCGGTTTCGTGCTGCCGCCGTTATCCACCCATGTTCATTATTCCCACAAAGGTTACTCCCTCTATAACGTAGGTTTTTCCGCCGGGATCATCGCCACCGTCGTTGTATCCGTGTTAAAATCCTTCGGCATCACCACTGAGTCCCGCCTGATCTGGTCCGAGGGCAATAACCAGCTGCTGTTTGCGATCCTCTGCGGGCTGTTTGCCGCCATGATCATTGCGGCATTCCTCTTCGGCGGAAAGGAAGTCGGTGAATCCTACAGAAAGATCTTATCCTGCTCCGGAATCGGCGGAACCGATTATCTCCGGGATAACGGGGGCGCGGCAACGATCCTCAATATGGCAGTCAACGGTTTATTTGCAACGATCTTTATTCTCGGCGTCGGCGGCGAGTTAAACGGACCGACTATTGGCGGAATCTTCACGATCGTAGGATTTTCCGCCACAGGAAAACATATCCGGAACATCGCCCCGATCATGTTTGGCGTCCTCTTCGCGAGCTTCACAAAACGCTGGACCATTAACTCCCCGTCACCGATGCTGGCACTTTTATTCTCAACGACACTGGCACCGATTGCGGGGGAATTCGGAGTTCTCATGGGACTTCTCGCCGGATTCCTGCACTCTTCCGTCGCCTTGAATGTCGGAATTGTGTATGGAGGCATGAATTTATATAATAATGGATTTGCAGGTGGAATTGTGGCGATTTTCATGGTTCCGGTGATCCATTCCATCCGTGACCGGAGAGCGAGAGCGAAAGGTGAGATTTCGCTGTAATGCATGCAGTATCTACCCCCTGCTTTTCAATACACTGCCCCAGTTAAAAAGACCATTTTTTGAGATTACTTCAGTGGATTTTTCATGATTATAAAATAATAGATTTCTACAGATTTTTAGGAGCTTTTAAGATATGGACAATGCAAGTGTATCTAAAAAAGGAAATATGAATGATAAAAAAGAATATCCTACTGCCGCAAAGCTGCTTTCCTGGCTCCCAGCGATCTTCGTCGCAGCCGCCATCTGCTGGTTCTCCGCCCAGCCGGCGGCGGAGTCCACGGAGATGAGCGACACCGTAAGCCGCTTAATTCTTTTACTCGGCACAAAGCTCGGCTTTTTCCACGGAAATCCGGCGCAGTACGCCGACCTCATCGAACTTATGAGCTTCCCCATCCGGAAAGCCGCTCATATGACTGAATATCTGGTATTTTACTGCACCGTCCGTTTTGGACTGCACTTTACGTATCGGACCTCCAATGTGAAACGCCGTCTTCTCACCGCTCTCGCCATCGTCTTCCTCTACGCCTGCACCGACGAATTCCACCAGCTCTTCGTCCCGGGCCGCGCAGGGCGGTTTACGGACGTGCTGATCGACTGCTTTGGCGTCACAGTCGTGACACTGGTCTGCCTGATGAGACAGCAGTCCCGCAAACACTACCAGAACGCATAAACCGGCTCTCATTATGATTATGGTATTGACCGATAATATCAGTACCTGCCGCTGGCAGCTTCTTCCGAATACATGACTGCAAAAATCCCTGAATACGCACATCACATTGATCTGCATACTCAGGGATTTTTTATTTTCATATTATGTACTTTTCTCGTCCGCCTGTACTCTTACAGCATCGGCACCACCACATTCCCCCAGAACCAGCTCACCGGCATGACGAGCACCATGGCGGGGATCATATCAGCGACCGGGAAGTTGTGGATCTTTGCGATGCGGAAACCTGTGGCCAGAAGGAGGAAACCGCCGCAGGCCTTAAAATCCGCGATCATATCCGGCGTAGTAAGCGGAAAGATGAACTTCGCCGCAGCGAAGATCGCGAGAAAGATCACGCACTGCGGGATCGCAACAGCTGCGACCACCATTCCGAGTGTTCCTCCAAAGATCATCGCGGTAAAGAAGTCCAGAATGGACTTGGAGATGAGGATCGTGTGGTCACCGCTCATTCCGGAGTCCAGGGAACCATAGATTCCCGTTCCGCTGGCACAAAACAGCACGATGATCGTCACGAGCATCGTCATGTACTCTTCTCTGGACATGGACGCATTCTTATTCGGGAAGATCTTTCCGACCGGCTTCTCCATGCACGCCGCGCCGCTGTTGATGATCCCGCCGAGATTCACCGCCAGCCCAAACGCGGTCCCAATGATCACCGCAAAGATAACGGTGGGCATATTTTTCATAAGACCGATGGAGCTCACGCCCATTCCCATGGAGCAGACGCCGAAGATCTTCGTGAGCTCTGAATTGATCCTTGTGGGCAGCTTATGCCCAAATAAAGCCCCGACCACACCACCGATGGCGACGGACAGGGCATTGATGATAATTCCTACTGGCATACACCTTTCTCCTTTTCAAAAAGGAACGTGCCTTGGCACATTCGTGCGTCTCGCGCGGTTGCTTGCGACAACCTACATCTTTGCGCAAGTAACACAAACAACTGCGGTGCAAAGGAGTCCCTGCACCGCAGAATTGACAGTTCGTTATTTAATTTTAGCACAAAGTACGGTACAATGCAAACACTTTACCTCGCAAAAGTGCATGTGAAGTGCATGTTCCCAATTACCAATTTTGACAACATTCTTCTCATTTAAGTCGAACGACCGTGAAACTTGGCGCGTGATTCTGGTCAGCGAAGCTGACTTATTCCTATCAAAATCACTGCGCATCCTCGCGGAGCGTTTCCCAGCCGCTTCTTAGATCCCATGCACCGCGTCACACATGGACTTCACATACTCTTTCACATACGGAACCGCATCTTTTCCATACGTTCCGCAGAGCTTCACGATCGCGGAACCAACGATAGCGCCGTCGGAGAGACCTGCCATCTTCTTTGCCTGCTCCGGGGTGGAGATTCCGAAGCCAACCGCGCACGGGATATCTTTCGCCTTTTTCACAAGCTTCACCATCGCGCCGATATCCGTTGTGATCTCACTTCTCGTTCCGGTAACGCCGAGCGAAGATACGCAGTATACAAAGCCGGATGCCTCTTTCGCGATCATGCTGATTCTCTCATGGGAGGTCGGGGCAATGAGGGAGATCAGATCCATATCATACTTTTTGCATACCGAATCAAACTCTTCTTTCTCCTCATACGGCACATCCGGCAGGATCAGTCCGTCCATGCCAAGCTCAGACGCCTTCTTGATGAAGCGCTCAGTTCCGTAGGAGAACACAACGTTCGCGTATGTCATGAATACCATCGGAATTTGTGTATTTTTCCGAATTTTTTCAACCATTGCAAAAATTTTGTCGGTGGTCACGCCGCCGGACAGAGCGCGGGTATTGGCCGCCTGAATCACCGGTCCCTCTGCCGTCGGATCGGAGAACGGAATTCCAAGCTCGATGAGGTTTGCGCCTGCCTCCTCCATTGCGTATACAAGCTGCTCCGTGACCTCTAAGGACGGGTCACCGCAGGTGATAAACGGGATAAATGCCTTTCCATTTCCGCCTTTGAAGGCGTTTGCGATCTTACTCATAAATATCCTCCCCTCTGTATCTTGCGATTGCTGCACAGTCCTTGTCTCCTCTTCCGGAAACATTGACGGCAATGATCTTCGCCGGGATGATTCCCTCGATTCTGGAGAGATACTCGAACGCATCGACTGCCTCGTCGTCAGTGATCGCCACATACTGGGCCCGTCCGGTATCGTAAAGGTTCGCATGTTCCGGTCCGATTCCCGGGTAATCAAGGCCTGCAGAGATGGAATATACCGGGGCAATTTGGCCGTACTCATCCTGGCAGAAGTAAGATTTCATGCCGTGGAAGATTCCGAGACGTCCTGTGGCGATGGTCGCCGCTGTCTCTGCCGTGTTCACGCCGCGTCCTGCTGCTTCGCAGCCGATAAGCTGAACATCTTTATCTTCGATAAAGTTATAGAACGCGCCGATGGCGTTGGATCCGCCGCCGACACAGGCAAGAACTGCATCCGGAAGACGTCCCTCTTTCTCTAACATCTGCTCCTTGATCTCCTTGGAGATAACTGCCTGGAAGTCACGGACGATAGTCGGGAACGGATGTGGTCCCATACAGGAGCCGAGAACATAGTGGGTGTCCTCGATCCGGTTCGTCCACTCTCTCATTGCCTCCGAAACAGCATCTTTGAGGGTTCCTGTTCCGGTTGTCACCGCATGCACCTTTGCTCCGAGAAGGCGCATTTTGTAAACATTTAATGCCTGACGTTTTGTGTCCTCCTCGCCCATGTAGATCTCGCATTCCATGCCGAAGAGCGCTGCCGCCGTCGCTGTCGCTACGCCGTGCTGGCCTGCGCCTGTCTCGGCGATGACACGGGTCTTTCCCATCTTCTTCGCGAGAAGCATCTGACCGAGCACGTTGTTGATCTTATGGGCGCCGGTATGGTTCAAATCCTCTCTCTTTAAGTAGATTTTCGCTCCGCCGAGATCCTTTGTCATGTGCTCCGCGTAGTAAAGTCTTGACGGTCTGCCCGCGTATTCATTTAAAAGTGTTGTGAGTTCTTTCTGGAATTCCGGGTCATTTTTGTAATGGTTGTATGCCTCTTCGAGTTCCAGTACCGCATTCATAAGCGTCTCAGGAATGTACTGACCGCCATGCGCGCCAAATCTGCCTTTTGACATATTTTTTTCCTCCTCGTATAAACTGGTATATCATCGGTAACTGCCTGATCTCCGCATGCTCGCGGGCTATTTTGCTTTATAAGTTCTCCCGGCAACAGGAGTTTCTGAACAGTTACTGTAATTTGCAATCTGCTGCAGGTAAAATTTTTACTATTATCTGCTCTTTATCTGCTGTAAAACTCTCTTACCAGCGGATAAATATTCTTATATTTCTGATAGATCCCGTGATACTTCTCCGAAACTTCCAGATCCGGCTCCACCGTATCACAGTGTCCCTGGCTCTCCAGTGTCTCGATAAAGGACTTGTAATCCGGGATCACGCCCTCCGCCACAAACACCGCCGAGGCGATGGCCAGTGCCGGTAAAAGGTCCGGATCCTTGTATACAAAGATCTTCTGTCCCATGACATTGCTTAAGATCTGGCACCATCGCCGTTCCCTCGCTCCGCCTCCGATCAGCGTGATCTTTAACGCCGGATGGTCGAACAGTTCCAGTCCCTGACGGATGGAAAATGCCACGCCCTCGAGGACACTCTGTGCCATATCCGCCGCCGTGGTCTCCTGGGAGAGACCTAAGAAGCTTCCCCGGACGCTGCTGTCCATGATCGGGAACCGCTCACCTGCCACATAGGGCAGGAAGAACAGTCCGTGACTTCCGGGTTCCGCTTTCTCAAGAAGCTCTGAGATATACCCGAAATCCGGTGCCCCGTCGGGATCCCTGGACAGGATCTTCGCGATCAGCCGGTGGGCGTTTCCGCCGTTTAGGAACGGGACTACATTGATGAGCAGGTCCTTCTGCATCGCCGCCAGATTGAATCCGCCGCCTTCACTCTCCATCCTTTGGTTGGACACGGCTGCCACCCAGCCGGAGGTTCCGAGGTTGATGTTGTACTCCCCCGGTGCCAGGATGCCGCTGGCAAGTGTCGTCGCTCCCGCATCCCCGGTTCCGGCATAGACCTTTGTTCCTACCGGATAACCACTCTCCGTCGCCCCGGTCTCCGTGACCGTGCCGACACACTCATGGGCGTAAAAAAGTTTTGGGAACTTCTTAATATCGACTCCCGCCGCTCCAATCAGCTCCTCCGACCAGATCTTCCTGTCCAGATCCATGGCCCCCGCCGTGGAGCAGGCGGTCATGTCTCCGGCGAACACACTGGTAAGTCTACCTATTATATAGTCCTTCGAGCTGATGAGAAAACATGCGGTCTTCTCATAAATCTCCGGCTCATTTTCTTTTAACCACAGGATCTTCGCAAGCGGCATCGATCCGTCAAAGTGGTTTCCCGTAATCTCCGCAATATACGCATCCCCGAGAGGCACTACATTCCGCCTTGCCGCCTCTCTTATGATCACCCGTGCCTGCTCGTCCGCCCGACCGTCGGAATAAAGGATCGCATTCCGGAGTGCTTTTCCTTCTGCCCCAACCGAGATCACATCCTGCATCTGTCCGGAGAAGATAATAGCCCCAATCTCCTTTGGCGGGATGATCTCAAACATCTCTTTTGACAGCTTACAGAACGACCCATACCACTCATCCGGATCCTGTTCCTTGAAGTTTCCCGTTTCGATGGTGTGGATCACGGAGCTTCCGGTAAAGACGGGCTCTCCATTTTCGTTCACGACCACTGCCTTGACGGCTGTCGTTCCGATATCAAAGGTTGCTGCTAACATCTATTCCCTCCCCGTTCCGTACCGTTACACAGTACTGGGGATTTTGCCAATCCTTCGCATCCTAAATTGGTAAAATCCGCTCTCTCAATGTTATTTTACGGTATTTTCGGTACCAAAAATCCCTACCGTGAACCATGACCCGCGCCGAGTTTCTGGAGCACGACCGCGAGAATGATGATTCCGCCGGTGATAATGTTCTGCATGAAGCTCGGCATCTGAAGGATCGTGAGTCCGTTCGCCAGAACCGCCAGAATGATGGTTCCGACTAAGGTTCCGACCACGCAGGGAACACCGCTCTTTGAAACGGTGCATCCGATAAATACCGCTGCGTAGGACTGCAAGAAATATCCCTGCCCCGCTGTGGTATTCGCGGAACCTACACGAGATGCCACGAGAGCGCCTGCAAGACCTGCCATTGCCGCGCTGAGCGCAAAAGCGAGAATCCGGTAACGGAAGATCCGGATGCCTGCCGTCTCCGCAGCCTCCTTGCTTCCACCGATGGCATAAAGCTTTCTTCCGGCTGACATGTGGTTCATAAACATGTGGAATACGATGTAAAGCACCGCCGCAACAATGGTGATAAACGGGATGCCCGCGATTTTTAAGATCCCGGGGATCGTAAACGCCTTCGGGATCCCATGAAATACGGTCGTTCCTCCGGTAAGTCCGTAAATCACGCCGTCCAGCACGGTTCCCATACCAAGTGTTGTAATAAAGGAAAGGATCCCGAACTTTGCTACGATCCCTCCGTTCACGCAGCCGACGATCAGACCGGCCACTACCGCTGCCAGAAAGCAGACTGGGATCGGAACACCCTGAATCGATAAAAGCGCTGCAACCACGCCGCCAAGGCTCACGATATTTCCGATGGAAAGATCGAATTCATTGATGGTCATGACAAATGTCGCTCCTAAAGCCACCATGGCGAGGGGCGCTGCCTGACGCGTTATATTAAGGAAGTTTTTCAGTGTAAAAAACGACGCAGGTCTCAGGAGTCCGAAAATTCCGATGATGACAACCAATGCCGCCACCGTTCCGTAATTCTTTAATGTTTTTCCTTTCATCAGTCGCTTTCCTCTCTCTCCGCCTCATAACAGCACGCCAGCACGTCCGTCGGTTTCAGGTCTTTATTCTCAAATGTCTTTCGTACTCTTCCGTATGCCATGACGGCAACCTCATCGGCAACCTCTAAAAGTTCCGTGAGATCGGACGACACGTAAAGGACGGCTTTGCCCTTTTTTGCCTCTTCCTTCAGAAGCCTGTGGATCTCCTGCCGTGTTGCCACATCCACCGCCTGAGTCGGCTCATCGCAGAGCCAGATCGACGGCTCTGTAAGGAGTGCCTTCGCGAAGACAACCTTCTGCTGGTTTCCGCCGGACAGCTCCTTCGCCGGCTGGCTCACACCAACACATTTGATCTTTAATGCCTCGATCATGTCCATCGCCTTTTTGTCGGCCGCCCGCTTTTGAAACCAGCCGCTTTTCGTGTAGCGATCGATGGATGAAAGCATCATGTTCTCCTCGACGGTAAATGCGGGGATCATGGCTTTTCCTCTCCGGTCCTCACAGATAAACGCCATTCCCTGGCGGATGGATTCTGACGGAGTCGGGTGGCTTGTCACCGCTCCGTTGACCATTACCTCACCGCCCGCCAGTTTTCTCGTCCCATAGATGCATTCCAGAAACTCTGTCCGTCCGCTTCCGCAGAGGCCGAACATTCCGGTGATCAGCCCGGCCTTTACGTTCAGGTCAACACCGCGGACGATTCCGTCTTTGGATCGGATCCCATGGACTTCCAGGACCGTTCTGCCGATCTTTCCTTCGGCGCCTGCTCCCAACAGCTCAGCTCCCTGAAGCTTCGACTCGGCATCCTTTCCAGTTTCCACATCTTCAGCGCCAGTCTCATTTCCGCTCATCAGCCGCACCAGTTCTTTTCTGTTAGTTCCCGCCGTATCCACCGTGGATACCAGCGTTCCGTTTCTCAAGACCGTAACCCGGTCTGTCAGCTCCATGATCTCTTCCAGCCGGTGCGTTACATAGAGAACCGAAGTCCCCTTTGCCTTCAAGTTTCTCACGATGGAGAACAGCAGGTTCGTCTCCTTATCGGAAAGAGATGCCGTCGGCTCATCGAGGATCAAAAGCTTACAGTCACTCATCATCGCCCGGACAATCTCCACGCATTTTTTCTGTGCCGGGGTCATCATGGATACCGGTCTCTTAAGGTCAAGATGGATCCCAAGCTCCGCCGCTTTTGCCGCGGCTTCCCGCTCCATCTTATTCCATTGGATCAGTCCGCCTTTTACCGGATACGGTCTTCCGAGACAGATATTTTCCATTCCCGTAAATGCCGGGATCAGGACGTTGTCCTGAAAGATGATGTTGATCCCAAGGTGCCGGCTCTCTTCCGGTCTTATCGTCTCCGGGAGGTCTTTTCCGTTCCACAGGATGTTTCCGCCGTCTCTCTTATAGACACCGCCGAGGATCTTGATGAACGTGGATTTTCCGGCTCCGTTCTCACCGACGAGGCCATGGACCTCCCCCTCACCGAGGGAGAAGTCCAGACCTTTTAATGCGTATACACCGTTAAATTGTTTTTCTACGCTCTTTACATCCAGCAACATCCTGTATTACCTGCCTTATCGTTTCTTCGTGCTCCGCACTGCCTGAGACCCTGCGCCACGTTTTCTCTTACTGTGCATTCTCCTGTGTGATCAGCTCAGCTGGTGCGTACATCTCACCTTTTTCGATCTCTTCACCGTCAAAGTACTTCTCCATTTGCTCACAAACGATATCTGCCATTCCTTCAAAATTCTGTTTTACCGTCGCTTTTAAGTTTGTTCCGTCCTTGATCATCTCGACTGCCTGCTCGTTTCCGTCAACGCCTGTGACGATGACCTCGTCACGTCCTGCCTCCTGAAGTGCCTTTGCAGCGCCGATGGCCGGTTCATCCCATGCCGCAAATACGGCTGTGATGGAATCCTTGTCCGGATTTGCCGTTAAGAGATTTGCAACGATGTCCTGCGCGTCGTTGATCGGCTGCTCTGCCGGAACGTGCTGCTCTGTGATCAGCTTGATATCCGGATATTCCTTAATAACATCGTCAAATGCCTCGCTGCGCTTTACAACGCCCGGATGCGGTCTGTGGGTCAGGGCGATCACGGTTCCCTTTCCACCCATCAGATCGTCAAATAAGTACCTCACAATGAGCTCGCCCATCTGGTAGTTGTCGCTTGTCGCATTGATCTGCATTCCATCGATAAATCCACTGTCACATCCGAATACCGGGATGTCCGCGTCAAAAGCGTCCTGAAGCTGGTTTGCTACCTGGTTCGGGTCAGCGCTCACAAGGACGATCCCATCGGTTCCGGAAGAAACAACATCCTCGATCCGGCTCGCAAGCTCCGCAAAATCGTTTGCCGTATCGATCACGAATACTTCCGCGCCCTCAGCTTCCAGATCTTCCTTAATATATCCTGCCATCTGGTTGGTCGTGACAGATGTGAGATACGGAGTCATAACGGAGATCTTCTTTCCGGCAAGTGCACCGCCTTCCGTCTTTTCTTCCGTTGCTGTCGAACCGGCTGTTGTTGTCTCCGCTGCGGTCGTTGTTGTCTCTGTCACTGCCGTCTTCTCATCCGCCTCTGTGGAGCATCCGATAAGCAGGATTCCTGCAAGAGCTGCGGCTGCAGCAAGGCTCATGATGGTTTTCATTTTTCTCATAATCATTTCCTCCTCGTTTTTGTCGACTGCCTCTTGCGGGAATCAGTAAGGGGGTAGAACAGCACGTTGAAAATAAGTAAAAAAGAATGTGCTTTGGCACGTTAGTGCCTTTTTATGTAACAGGGAATTCCTCGGAATTTCCTGTTACATAAAAAAAGTCCCGGACATAGTTTTCACTATGCCGGGACGAAATTGTTCGTGGTGCCACCCGATTTCACAGATCAGTCTTCCTCGAAAGCCAACTGCTCCGTGCCTACGGCACTCCCACAGTTGCCGCCTCCATTCGTAATCCGGGCTATCGCCCTACTTACTCATGCAGGCTTGGTTGTCAAATGTCTATCCAGCCTGACGTGCAAGCACGTCATTCTGGCTATCCGCTTGACAACACTTTCAAACAAAAATAGCAGCTATCCCACATCGGAATATCTGCCACCAATCTGTCTCATTTCAGAGTACGGAAATCTCTTTCGATACTCTTATCCTTTAACGCAGGAATCACGGCCGCAGCTACTCGGATCTCTTTCACCTGGCGTCTCACAAACCCATTCCATAGGGAATTCCATACTGTCTTCCACCACCGACAGCTCTCTGTGATTTCATTCCGAATGTACTCTCTTTGCTCATCGACTTTTTGTTTTTAATTTTTATGGATTAAAGATTAGCACACTTCTTTCCATATGTCAATTTTATTTTCAGAATATTTGCTATTAAAAATTCCTATACCCAGTCACTATTTTTTCCAATCATATCCGGTTCGAACAAAAATCGGCTCCTGAAAGACTTTCCAAGATCAGATCTATCATCTCTTTGTTGACAGTTTTTTCCATTTTGTAGAAACAAAAGTTACATAATTCTCATTTTTTGATTATTATGCCGAATTAAGTAAAGTGAATTTAAAAAATACTTGACTTTTTTAAGTTATGGTTTTATTCTTTAGCACATAATTTTATTAACGATCCATTCCAACTATCAAAGGCGATAACTTCTGACAAAAGTGCGCCTTTCTTTTTTACCCGGACTTCACTGTAAGATTATCGAGCAGTTCCTCCGGTTCTCCGGAAGCGACTGCCGGATACCCACCGGCACCGGAGATTCCCCACCCGGATCGTTCGTAAAAGAAAAGAGAGAGGAGAGATTCATTTATGAAGAAGAGACGACTTATTGCACTTGCAGCTGCAGCCGTTATGGCAGCATCTTCCCTGACGGGATGCGGCGGTTCCCAGACATCCTCCACAACAGCAGCCGGTTCCACCGCTGAAACAGCAGCGGCTTCCTCCAATGCGGTATCCCCGGACGCAAAGTCCACGGATCAGACACTCGGCGGAGGTATCGCGGTCGGCTCAAGTGACGGCGAAGCAGTAAAAGGCGGAACGCTTGTTGTGTCAATGCCTTCATCCCCACGCACCCTTGATCCGAAAGCCTACTCAACCATGTACGAGAACCACATTATGTACAATGTTCTCGATACCCTGTTTGTCTGGGATAAGGATTACAAAGAGGTGATCCCGAGCTTGGCAACTGATTACACTGTCAGTGATGACGGCCTGACCTACACCATCAACCTCCGTGATGATGTATACTTCCAGAAAGGTAAATTCCAGGACGGAAGAAAGATGACCGCGGATGATGTTGTATACTCTCTTGAACGAAGTAAAGAGGAGAGTACCACAGACCGTATCTGCCGTGATTTCTTCGATTACTGCGAAGCTGCAAGCCCGACACAGGTCGTTATCCATATGAAATCCGTTGCAGGACCGTTTATCTCCCAGTTAGCCGGTATCGGAAACGCGATCCTCCCGAAAGAAGAAGTTGAAGGCTGGGGAGAAGACTTCGGTTCCCACATCGTCGGCACAGGTGCTTTCACACTGGAAGAAATTGTAACCGATGAAAAAGTCACATTAAAGAAAAATGAGAATTACTGGGGCACAGAGCCGAACGTAGACGGTATCGAGTTCCGAATCACCTCCGATTCCAATCAGGCGATCAACGCAGTCCAGACCGGTGAGGTCGACATCGCGATGTATCTTCAGGGTGAAGCTATCAAGCGTGCGCAGGATGCGGACCTCTTACTTCAGGCCCCGAGTTCCGCTGTCACCTATGTCCGCTTCAATATGCAGAACGGACCGACCGCAAACGCTGATGTCAGAAAAGCACTCACAATGGCTGTCGATATTGACTCCATGGTAGCCGGTATCTATCAGTACGGAGAAGGCACAAGAGCTTATCAGCCGCTTCCGGTATACTCTTTCGCTTATGACACTGCATACAATGATCTTGTACCATCCTACGATCCGGAAGGTGCAAAGAAGCTCCTCGCGGAAGCAGGCTACCCGGATGGCTTTACCATGAGCCTTTACATTGGTTCCACTACCTATCGCGAGAAAATGGCACAGATGTTACAGTACTACTGGAGCCAGATCGGTGTAACACTTGATATCAAGTCTTCCACCATGGCCGACTGGTCCGCAGCGGTCGTTGATTCCTGGCAGTCCGATGTTGTAAACAGCTACGGTGTAAGCTGGAACAGCGATCCGGATCCTTACGGTTTCCTTGGAAAGTTCTTCAGCTCCCAGACACTTCACGCCTCCTCCAACGCAGGCGGCTACAACGATGCGGAACTGGATGAGCTCTTAAATGAAGGCTTTGGATCCACAGACAACGCAAAGCGCGCGGAGTCCTATAAGAAAGTCATTGAGAAGGTTATGAACGAATACACCGGTATCTACTACGCATACGAGTGCCGGAACTGGGCAGTATCCCCGAAGGTACATGACGCGGTTCTCCGTGCTGACAACCAGATGTTAGTCGCAACACCGTTCAACAATATCTGGGTTGAAAAATAGAATTTAACGACCAAACCGGTTTGAGTAAGCAGGGTGATCGCCCAAATTACGAAAACCGGCGGTCGCTGCGTAAGTGCTAAAGGCACGAAGCAGCTGGATTTCAAACATTGAAAGGGGGAGGCAAATCTTAAGTTTGTTTCCCTTTTTCTGTAGACAGACTGAGAGATTTAACTGTTCTGTTCCATTCCCTTCACATTCTTCCCGGTGAAGAGAACAGGGCAGCTATGAAAGGATTGGATTTATATGGGAAAGATCATCATAAAACGATTATTGCAGACGATCCCCACACTTCTGGTCGTCGTCACACTTACCTTCTGCCTCACACGAATGCTTCCGGGCGATCCGGCAGTGGCAATCTTAGGTATCGAGGCAAATGTGGAGGACATCGAAGCTATGAGAGCCGAGATGAACCTCGACAAATCGCTCCCTGAGCAGTACGCCCTCTACCTTGGCGGACTTGTCCACGGTGACTTTGGTTACTCCTACAGCTACCGTCAGGACGTTCTTCCACTCATCACTTCCAGAATTCCAAACACATTGACCCTGACGCTGACAGCACTTCTCTTCGCTTTCATCATCGGAACCAGCGTCGGTATCATTGCTGCATTAAAGCAGAATACGATCTTCGATTACATTGTCATGGTCATCACGCTCGTAGGTGTGTCCATGCCGATCTTCTGGCTGGCACTCATGCTGGTTCTTCAGTTTTCCGTTAAAATGAATCTTCTGCCTGTTATGGGTATGGGCGATCTCTCCAAAGGCTTCGGCGATGTTGTGAGCCACATGATCCTTCCGGGCTTCTGCCTTGCGACGATCCCGATGGCAACCTTTGCGAGAACCATGCGTTCCAGCATGATCGACATCATGAGCAGCGACTACATCCGATGTCTCAGAGCCCGTGGAATCAAAAAACTCAAAGTCATCCTGATCCACGGATTAAAGAATGCTCTCCCGCCGCTCATCACAGTTTTAGGTCTTCAGATCGCCGGAACCTTCACCGGTGCCATCATCACCGAGGGAATCTTCTCCTGGCCGGGCATGGGAACCATGATCAACACCGCGATCAACAACCGCGATTATTCCCTGATCCAGGGTGCGGTCCTGTTCTCCGCGATCATGTTCGTCTTCTGCAACATGCTGGTCGATATCGCCTATGCGATTCTGAATCCGAAAGTTAAACTGGAAAAGGGGTGATGAGCCATGACATTATTAAAAAAGAAAAAACCTGCTGCCGCGTCCTCCGTTGTTTCCGGTGAGGCGCTTGGAATGGATGCCAATATCGCAATGATCGTAAAAGAGCGGAACGCGAACAATGCCTGGCACAAATTAGCGAGAAACAAAACAGCCCTCGTTGGCTTCCTCATCGTGGCTTTTATGGTAGTCATCGCCGTATTTGCCCCGCTCATCGCGCCATATGACCCGAACGCGATCAACCCGGTCCTGCCCTTTAAGGGAATCGGCACTCCCGGACATCTCTTCGGCACGGATGACCTTGGCCGTGATATCCTGTCCCGTATCATCTACGGCTCCCGTATTTCCATGATCGTTGCCGTAGGCGCCACCATCGTCGGCGCGATCATCGGCGTTCTCATCGGACTTACCGCCGGATATTTCGGTGGATGGATCGACGCGGTGCTCATGAGGATCATGGACGGCATGTTCTCCTTTCCGTTCATCCTGTTAGCCATGATCCTGATCACCGTTCTCGGAAACGGCGTCATGAACGTCATTCTGGCCATCGGTATCGCAAGCGTACCGGGATTTGCCCGTGTCACAAGAGGCCAGGTACTGATCGTAAAGGAAGAAGAATACTGCAACGCCTGCCGCGTTGTCGGTGTTTCCCCGGTAAGACTTCTGTTCTTACATATTTTGCCGAACTGTGTATCCCAGATCATCGTTTACGCGACACTCCGTATCGCAAGCGCCATCATCTCCGAGGCATCCTTAAGCTTCTTAGGACTCGGCATCGCGCTTCCGACCGCCTCCTGGGGCAGCATTCTCCGTGTCGGCCGTGACTGTCTGACAACCGCCCCGCACGTTGCGGGAACCGCAGGCGCGTTTATCCTCGTGACCGTTATCGGTTTCAACCTGTTGGGCGATGGTATCCGTGATGTCATGGATCCGAAAATGAAACAGTAGGAGGTGCAGGTTATGAGTGAAAACGATGTTATCTTAAAAGTAAATGGATTAAAAACATATTTCTATCAGGCGAGCGGCATTTCCAAAGCCGTCGATGGCGTAAGCTTCAGCCTGCGTCAGGGCACGACCATGGGAATCGTAGGTGAGTCCGGTTCCGGAAAAAGCGTCACAAGTGCCTCCGTGATGCGGCTCATGCCGTCAAAGACCGGAAAGATCGTAGATGGCTCCATCATCTTCGACGGTGTGGACATCCGGAATCTCTCTGAGGCACAGATGGAAAAGTTCCGCGGCGATGAGTGCTGCATGATCTTCCAGAACCCGATGACTTCCCTCGATCCGGTATTCAAGATCGGCCACCAGATGGTGGAAATGATCAGAGAGCATGAAAAGATCAGCAAAAAAGATGCCTGGGCCAAAGCCGTTGAAGCCTTGAAGCTTGTCGGCATCCCGGAAGCCGAGAAACGAATGGACGCGTATCCACATGAGCTTTCCGGCGGTATGTGCCAGCGTGTCATCATCGCCATGGCTGTCTGCGGACATCCGAAGCTCATCATCGCTGATGAGCCGACGACCGCCCTCGATGTGACCGTACAGGCACAGGTTCTTGAGCTTTTAAAGGATCTCCAGAAGAAGCTCAACACAGCGATCTTACTCATCACCCACAACCTCGGCGTTGTCTGGGAGATGTGCGACACCGTCATGGTCATGTATGCAGGAAATACCGTAGAATACGCGGATACAAAGACGCTCTACAAAGAGCCGCTTCACCCGTACACCTGGGGTCTTTTAGACTCCATGCCGAAACTCAGCAGCTCCACAAAGGAGGACTTAAAGACGATCCCGGGCACACCGCCGGATCTCCGCCTTACCGGCCACTGCTGCAACTTTTATAACCGCTGTCCTTACGCGACGGAGATCTGCAGACAGCAGGTACCACCGCTTAAGGAAGTCGCTCCCGGACATTTCGTGGCATGCCACAGACAGGACGGCGAGCACAGATTAACACGAGGGGAAGTGAATGTGACATGCAAAAAAATGTAATCATGAGCGTCGATCATCTCAGTAAGGATTTCGTGATCCGCGGGAAGAAATTAGGGGAAAAGAGTAAGCTTCTCCACGCATTGAGCGATGTTTCTTTTGATATTTATGAGGGTGAAACCCTTGGTATCATCGGTGAGTCCGGATGCGGCAAATCCACGCTTGGCCGCTGTCTTGTAAAGCTCCACAAGCCGTCCGCCGGAACGATCACCTACAACGGAAAGGATCTCTGGAACCTGCCGGTCTACGAGCGCGAGGCGGCCCGCAGGGATATCCAGATGATCTTTCAGGATCCGTATTCCTCTCTGGACCCGAGAAAAACAGCTTCCTACTCCATTGAGGAAGCGATGAAGGTCCATCACATCGGTGACACCGCAAGGGAACGCCGCCAGAAAGCGTTAGAGTCTCTTCAGGAGGTCGGTCTCGACATCCAGCACATGGAGCGCTATCCCCACGAGTTCTCCGGTGGCCAGAGACAGCGTGTGAACATTGCCCGCGCCCTCTCCATGGAACCGAAGATCATCGTCTGCGACGAGCCGGTATCCGCACTGGACGTTTCAATCCAGGCACAGGTCATCAACCTCTTCCGCCGCCTGCAGAAGCAGTTTAACCTGACTTATGTTTTCATCTCCCATGACCTCGGCATCATCAAGTACATCAGCGACCGGATCATGATCATGTATCTGGGACGTGTCATGGAGTTCTACACTTCCTGCCCCTCACCGGCGATATTCCGAGCCCCATCGGGGATCAGGTAGGCTGCCCGCTCGCAGGCCGCTGCCCGCACTGCACGGAGCGCTGTAAGAAAGAAATTCCAAAGCTTGTGGACACCGGCGACGGACATATGGTAGCATGTTTCTTATACGAATAAAATCTCACAAATATCTTGATCCTTACAATTTTTATATTTAGGAGGAGTAATACACAATGGTAGATTCTAAAAAATTAATTTCTCTGGTCGAAAAATACGAAAAACTGATCTATGACACCGCTGACCATATCTGGGCGCACCCGGAGACGGGATACCGCGAATGGAAGACTTCTGCCTACATGGAACAACATTTTGAGGAGCTTGGATACACGCTGACCAAGGCCGGCAACATCCCGGGATTCTACACAGATCTCGACACCGGAAAGCCGGGTCCGAAGATCGCGATCCTCGGCGAGCTGGACTCCCTGATCGTTGCAAACCACCCGTGCTGTGATCCGGAGACCCATTACGTCCACGCCTGCGGCCATCATGCCCAGTGTGCCGTTCTTCTCGGAACTGCCGCTGCCTTAAAGGAGCCAGGCGCTCTCGACGGTCTCTGCGGATCCATCCGTTTCATCTCCGTTCCGGCTGAGGAGCTTATTGAGCTTGGATACCGCGAAAGCTTAAGAAAACAGGGCATCATCAAATATTTCGGTGGAAAAGTTGAATTCATCCATCGCGGATACTTTGACGGTGTCGATATGGCGATGATGATCCATTCCGGCAAGCTCCCGGAAGGAAAAGCGCTCTCCATCAGCGACGGATGCAACGGCTGTGTCACAAAAAATATCACATTCAAAGGGATTTCCGCCCACGCAGGCGGCTCGCCGGAGAACGGCAGAAATGCCCTCTACGCCGCAACCTGCGCTTTAAACTCCGTCAATGCCCTTCGTGAGACATTCACAGACAATGACCATATCCGCTTCCACCCGATCATCACAGAGGCCGGTCTCGCCGTCAATGCGATCCCGGAGACAGCGAAGGTGGAATCCTATGTGCGCGGCGCTTCCTTCGACGCGATCCGCAAATACAATACAAAAGTAAATCAGGCTCTCGCCGCTTCCGCCGCTGCGATCGGCTGCAATGTGGAGCTTGATGACCATCCGGGCTACTTCCCGTTAAATAACGATAAAAATATGGCCGCTGTCATGAAAGAGGCTATGGAGACTGTTGCAGGCCCTGACAGCGTCGTTGAGGGCGGCTGGGGAACCGGCAGCACCGATATGGGCGATGTGTCCGCTATCATGCCGGTCCTTCACCCGCACGCAAACGGTTCCATCGGAACAGGTCATGGCAAAGATTACTATGTTCAGGATAAGAAGCTCGGCTGTCTCTATCCGGCAGAATGCCTTGTGCTCACCGCCGCAAAGCTTCTTGCGGACGATGCCTCTCTCGGAAAGAAAGTCATCGCGGAAGCAAAACCATATTTCAAGTCAAAAGAAGAATATCTTGCCGCCATCGATGCAATCACCATGGATAAGGATGCTGTTGTATACAACGAGGACGGTACGATCACTCTCAACTTTACAAAATAGATTTGTGCCCAACCTGCCACTTGACTTTTCTTGCTGTCATCATTGCAAATGTATACATCTGGCAGTAATTCCGCACATTTTGTAACTTCGACTGAGTGCAATATTTCAACCGGTCTTATCAAACATTTATTCTGCTTTTATCTGCGTTAGATTTACGGAAAGGACGGGAGATCTTGTATGAAAAACTTTGTTATCACAGTTGCCAGAGGATTCGGTTCAGGCGGACGTGCAATCGCCGCCAAGCTGGCAGATGAGCTGAATATCCACAGCTACGACAACCGTATCCTGACGCTCGCTTCCCAGTACAGCGGTTATCCGGAACATTACTTTAAAGAGGCCGACGAGACCTTAAACGGCAGTCTGATCACGAAACAGCTTCAGGCACTGCCGAAACGCCATTCACCGACCGGTGAGTTATCGAGATTTACTTCAGATGACCGGCTCTTCGAGTACCAGAAGATCATCATCGAGAAGCTTGCCGCTTCGGAGTCCTGCGTGATCGTCGGAAAGTGCGCCGATTATATCTTAAAGGACTATGATAATGTGGTCAGCATCTATGTGGAGGCACCGAGAAGCTATACCCTGCGCCGTGTCATGGAACGCATGGATGACATTACTGTCGAGGAAGCGCACCATCTGATCACGAAAACGGACAAGTACCGCGCGGACTACTATAAGTATTACACCGGCGGCAACTACTGGACAAATCCGGTCAACTATGACCTGACCTTCAACAACGCCAGACTCGGTGACGATCGCTGCGTGAAGCTTGTTCTCGAGTGTATGAAGTTGAAATTTGGGGATGATTTCAAAGAATATATGAAGAGTATCGGAAAAGATATTTGATATGCTATTTCACTTAATTTTGTAATACCGGCACCGGGGTTTTTCCAATCCTGTCCCCGTGCCCGGGTTCCCCGCCGCGTTCCCCTCTCTCTCGCGGCGGGGATATTTTATTTCTCTAAATTCTCAAAATACGCTCTCAGCTCATCCACCAGCTCACCGAATTCTTTTCCGGTCTCATCCAGTGTGATGTCCGCGTATTTCTCGTAGTACGGAAGTCTCTCATTGTAGAGATCCCGGAGTGTCATGCCGTCCTTTAAGACAACACCGCGGTCCACAAGGTTTCCGAGACGTGATTCCAGATCCTCATAGCGAAGCTTCAGATAAACGATCGTCGCGGTCTCTTTGTAGTGTTCCATGGCCTTCGCCTCATAGATCACGCTTCCGCCCGGCGCAATCACGGACTTCTCTACATCCAGCTCCAGATTCGCCTGCTCCTCGACACGCAGGAAACCGTCATCGCCCTCTTCTGCGATGATCTCCTTCAAAAGCTTTCCGGTCTTCTCCTGGATCACAAGATCCACATCCACGAAGGAATATCCAAGACGCTTCGCAAGAAGCACGCCGATGGTGCTCTTTCCGGACGCCGGCATTCCGATCATCAGAATATTTTTTTTCTTCATAACTTATGCCTCGCTCTTTTGCCTGTCGCTGTAATTATCTCTGGTTAACTGTTCCGTATGACTGCAGTCACTCTGCAGACTACTTCTGTCTCTTCTTATCATTCCGCGGACCGTCGGATTTCTGACTATTCGCCTTTCTGGTTTGTTCCGGCCGGGTAGTTGCTTTCTTTCCGCCGTTCACGTCTGCAGACTTTCGAACTTTCCCGGCACCTCCGGCTTTTTCCGCTGATTTTGAAGTTTTCCTGCCAGCCTTCGCACCCTTTTCCTGCTTTCTCACGCTGTACCCGAAGCTTCCCAGCTCCTCGCCCATCCCATAATATCTTCCATGGGAATAGGCTAACGGCTTCGCCATGGAAAGATGGAAGGTGTCCTTTTCATCCATGTACGCCTCGTCCACATCCACCGCCACGACATCGGCGATAAACATATGATGGCTTCCAAGCTCTTCCACCTTCACAACACGGCACTCGATGTTCACCGGACTCTCTTTGATCACCGGTACATCCACCACGTTCGCCTTCTCCGGGGTCAGCCCGGTCTCTTTCCACTTATCCACGTCGCGCCCGGAGCGCACGCCGCAGTAGTCTGTCGCCCAGGCCATGGACTCCGTCGTCAGGTTTACGACGAACTCCCCAGTTTCCTTCATCATATGGTAGGAGTGGCGTTCCGGCCGGACACTGATGGACAGCATCGGCGGATTCGTACAGATGGTTCCCGCCCATGCCACCGTAAAAATATTCGAATTTCCTTCCCGGTCAGCCACCGTCACAAGGACTGCTGGAACCGGGTACAGCATATTTCCTGGTTTAAACTGTCGTTTTCCCATCTTTACAGATCCTGCCTTTCTTCAATCGCGACCTTTCCGGCCTCTCACACCTGCAGTGTCTGCCATCCGCACTTCCTTTCAAATGCGTAACAACTGCTGCTCCCAACTTATAAATACGGCAGCCCGGTCATGACTTCTCCCGATTCGACCGTGTCAGACAACCGGGCTGCTGCAAAAAATTTACTACTGTAATGCCATCATGATCTGCGGCGCAAGCTGTTTCTTTCTGGAAACAACGCCCGGAAGCTTCACGATTCCGGTCTGTCCGCTGACGTTCTCCATATCCTCATCCTTTACATGGAACGCATTGGCGACAAGCTGCTCCGCTCCCTGTCCGGTGCAGATCAGATCTGTGGACTCTGTCAGAATGTTTGTGAGCATGAAGAACATCATGTCGATCTCATGCTGCTCTCTCTCTTTCTCCGTGTATGCGGACATTCTTGTTCTCAGATCCTTGAGCTCCACTGCATTTAAGGAGGTGATCTGGCCGATTCCGAATACGGAATTTCCTACTGTGAATCTCTTAAAATCCTGGTAGAAAATATCGCCGTCGGATTTTCCCTTCAGGTTGCTTCCTGCGGAGAACATGTCGATGGCGTACTTCTCGATATCGAGACCAGCGATCTGCGCAAGGGCGAGTCCGGCTGCCTTATCGATCGGCGTGCAGGTCGGGGAACGGAATAACAGGGTATCGGAGATGATCGCACTGCATAAGAGTCCTGCCGTTGTCTTGTCGATCTCTATGTGGTTCTCCTGGTACATCTGGTAGATGATGGTCGCGGTGCAGCCTAGGGGCTGGTTTCTGAAGAATACCGGGGACATGGTCTCAACAGTTCCGAGACGATGGTGGTCGATGATCTCGCGGATATCGGCGCTCTCCATGCCCTCTACGGCCTGGCTCTTCTCGTTGTGGTCCACAAGGATGATACTCTTTCCCTTTGCGCCTAAGAGGTTACGTCTGGAGATCATGCCGATGTACTTTCCGTCAGAATCAAGAATCGGGAAATCGCGGTGTCTCTTGCTCGCCATGATCTCGCGGATGTCGTCGAGGTAATCTTCCTCAGAGAATTCGATGATGTTTTCCTTCGTCATAAAGTAGCTGATCGGCATGGACTGGTTGATCAGACGGGCTGTTGTGTAGGTGTCATACGGTGTCGTAATGACTGCACAGCCGCGCTCCTGTGCCAGTTTGCGGATCGTAAGGGATACACCTGCGCCCTCGCAGACGATAATGCAGCCTGCTTCCATCTCGATGGCGCAAAGCTGGGACTCATAACGGTTTCCGAGGATGACCAGGTCATGTTTTTCGATGTAGTTCTCCATCAGGTCCGGGTTTGCGGCCGCGATCAGGACTTTTCCGCGGTCAAAATATGCCTCAGAATCGCCGACTACCATACTTCCTTCCAGAGTATCAAGGATGTTCGCGTACTTCGTGCACGCTTTTGAGATAATACTGCTGTCATATAAGTTCATGTAGGACTTGGTGATATCGCCGATCGTGATAACGCCCTCCAGGAGACCTTCCTCCGTCACGCACGGAAGTGTGACGACGTTGTTCTCCTGCATGAGTCCCCATGCATTCTTTAAGGAAATTCCACGGGACACGCCTTTTGTCTTGCGGATCTCGATGTCCTTGACCTGCGTCTTGACGTTCTCCACGAGGCGCGGGGCCTTTAATTTAAAATAATCTAACACATACTGTGTCTCCGGGTTTACATTTCCGGCACGGCACGGCTCATAATTCTCGCCGGTAAGCTGATGCTTGAAACCAGCATAGCAGATGGCTGAGCAGATGGAATCCGTGTCAGGATTTCTGTGTCCCAGGACAAGTGTTTTTTTCAGTTCTTCAACTGCCATTGATCTTCTCCTTCTATTGCGTTTTTCTCAGACGTACAAATAAGAATGTGTTACAATAACTTCATAGTTCGTTCACAATTTGTTCACATTTGTTTTTTATACTTATTGCATAAACAAAAGGTCGTTTGGCTTAACCAACTAGACAAATTGCACATAGATTTTTCATAATTGCCCCGGTTGTCGCGACCGGGGTCTCCTCTTTTTTAGAGGTAATGTGTGTCCGCTTATGGCGGACACTTTTCTTTTTCACCCATACATGCGCTATGTGCGTTCACAGCAAAAAGGGAGTCCGTCACCGGACTCTCTCTTCTTTATCCGATGATCAGCTTCGCGGCACCGTAGATTCCGGCATCATTTCCAAGCTTCGCAAGAACGATGTCCGCCTTCTTTGTTGCCATCGGAGATAACTCATCGTGGTACCTCTTAATAATATCAGTCAGGAATGTTCCGGCCTTGGATACACCGCCGCCGATCAGGAATGCCTGTGGATCCAGAACCATGGAGATCGTCGCAAGAGCCCAGCCAAGGTAATAGCAGGACTTATTGAGGGATTCCAGTGCAAGCGCATCTCCCGCCTTCGCTGCATCCAACACGTTCTTCGCGCTGATGTTCTTTAAGCTTCTGAGAGTGGACGGGCGGTTATCTGCCGCCAGCATTCTTCTTGCGGTTCTGGCGATTCCTGTCGCGGAAGCCACCTGCTCTAAGCAGCCGTGTCCACCACAATTGCACGCTTCTTTCTCACCTTCCATCACATGGATATGGCCGATCTCACCGCCGACCCCCTGTTCGCCGGTCCAGATCTTTTCATTCAGGATAATGCCGCCGCCGACGCCGGTTCCCAGAGTTACCATGACAAGGTTTTTGTAGCCTTTTCCGCCTCCCTGCCACATCTCACCGAGAGCCGCGACGTTCGCGTCATTTCCGCTTTTTACGACCATACCATCCAGCAGTCTGCTGAGCTCCTGCTGTGGATTTCCGGCCTTCCAGCCGAGGTTTACACACACTTCGCAGTGTCCGTTCGGAAGAACCGGTCCAGGGAATCCCATTCCCGCTCCGGAAAAATCAGAGAGCTCCAGACCGCTTTCCTTTGCCATTCTGCGGATCGAAGCCGCAATATCGCCCAGGATATACTTTCCGTTCTCCTCTTTTCTTGTCGGAATCTCCCACTTCTTTACGAGAGTTCCGTCTTCCTCAAAGATACCGAGCTTCACGCTTGTTCCGCCGATATCGATTCCAATACACTTTAAACTCATGTGTGCTCCCCTTTTCCCTGATTTTCCGCTATCCGTCCAACAACGGCTTTCAGCCATCTGTCCGGACAGCACACGACCTTGCGGAGCTGCCGCCCCATAGTCCAGGCGCCAGCCCCTATTTTTCACAGCCGCCCATTTCACATCGGGCTGCCGCATTTTCCATCTATCTGATTAGAACAGGGTCTTTACAGTATTTACAACGTTCTCGACCGTAAATCCGAACTTCTCGAACAATTTTGCTGCCGGACCGCTTGCTCCGAAGCTCTTCATGGTCACATAAGCTCCGTCGAGGCCGACATACTTGCCCCAGCCGAAGTCGGAAAGTGCCTCAACGACAATTCTTCTTCTAACTTCCTTCGGAAGCACGGACTCCTTGTACTCTGCGCTCTGCTCCTCGAAGATATCCATACACGGCATGGATACGACGCGGATCTTCTTGCCTTCAGCTGTAAGCTCTGCTTTCGCCTTAACCGCAAGATCAACCTCCGAACCGCTTGCGATCAGGATTGCGTCCGGTGTTCCCTCGCAGTCATCGATCACATAGCCGCCCTTTAACGCGTCCTTGCTGCTTCCCGGGATCGGATTGAGGTTCTGTCTGGAAAGGACAAGCGCTGTCGGTGTCTTCTCAGATGTTACTGCAGACAGCCATGCTGCGGATGTCTCTGTCGCGTCACACGGACGGAATACATGGAAGTTCGGCATTGCGCGGAACATAGCGAGCTGCTCGATCGGCTCGTGGGTCGGTCCGTCTTCGCCAACGCCGATGCTGTCGTGAGTCAGAACAAATGTCAGCGGAACTCCCATCAGTGCGGAAAGTCTCGCCATCGGTTTTACATAATCACTGAACACGAAGAATGTCGCAACATAAGCGCGGAGACCGCCGTGAAGCATGATACCGTTGCCGATCGCTGTCATTGCAAGCTCTCTTACGCCGAAGTGGAGGTTTCTGCCTGCCGGGTTCTCTGCGGAGAAGTCGCCCGCATCCTTCATGGCTGTCTTGTTGGACGGAGCAAGGTCAGCAGAACCGCCGATCATGTTCGGCATGATGTCCTTTAAGATGTTGATCATCTTGCCGGAAAGGGAACGTGTTGCCTCTGCCTTGTCTTTTGTGAGCCAGAGTGCCTCGTTCTCGATCAGTGACTTTGCGTCCGGAGCTGTGTGGTACTGCTCCCAGAGCTTCTCCATCTCCGGGTACTCGTCGCAGTATGCGGCAAACATAGCGTTCCATGCTGCCTCAACGTCTGCCTTCTCCTCCGCGAGACGGGAATAATGCTCATAGACCTCTTCCGGTACAAAGAACGGCTCCTCATACTGCCAGCCGAGAGTCTCTCTCATTGCTTTGATGTTGTCAACACCTAACGGCTCGCCGTGGGCGCTTGCCTTGCCCTGTTTAGCCGGGCAGCCGAATCCGATCTCAGTCTTGATGGTGATGAAGGACGGATGCTCAGTATCAGCCTTTGCAACCTCAATTGCTGCGCCGATGGCATCGATATCTGTTCCGTCTTCAACGGTAATTGTCTGGAAGCCGAATGCTTTCATGCGCTCTTCCACGTTCTCGCGGAATGCGATGTCTGTGCTTCCCTCGATGGAGATGCGGTTGGAATCGTAGAGAACGATAAGTTTACCAAGTCCAAGTGTTCCTGCAAGGGAGAATGCCTCAGAGGAAATTCCCTCCATCATGCAGCCGTCGCCGCCGAGTACATATGTGAAGTGATCGACAACCGGGTAGCTTTCCTTGTTGAATACGGATGCCAGATGCTTCTCAGCCATTGCCATACCAACAGCCATGCCCATACCTGCGCCTAACGGTCCTGTTGTAGCCTCAACGCCTACGGTGTGGCCGTATTCCGGATGTCCCGGAGTCAGGGAGCCGACCTGACGGAAGTTCATAAGGTCTTCCTTTGTAAGGCCGTATCCGAACAGGTGAAGCAGGGAGTATAGCAGCATGGAGCCATGTCCGCCGGATAAGATAAAGCGGTCACGGTTTGCCCACTCCGGGTTTGCCGGATTGTGGTTCATGTGGTGTGCCCAGAGCTCATAAGCCATCGGCGCACTGCCGAGGGGAAGTCCCGGATGGCCGGAATTTGCCTTCTGGATCGCATCTGCGGATAAAATTCTGATGGAATTGATCGCCAGATTGTCGATTGTGTTCATTGTTTCATTCCTCCTGATAATCCATAGGTGTGGTAACTGTTCATTTTCTTCACAGTTATCAGTGTTGTAACATGTTTTCACTATTACATTTATTTACCTTAATTTAATCTCTTTCATTACCTCGCTGCCTGCGGTAATCAGAGAATTGGTACGATTTTTGCCTGCTCTTACGAGCGATACAGAAAAGTCAAACTGTCCGTTAAACCTCTCGTGTCCGTCCAGGTTGTATTCCCTGCACGATTCCTCATTATACAGGATAAGCCTGTCCCCGTCAATGAGGACGCCTGTGTAGGCGTAGTCAAAATCAATGCTTGTAACCTTCTTTCCATCCGTGTTGTATACATCAAGCCGGTACGGACTTCCGGAGGTACTGTCGACAACGACAGCCGCATATTTATCTGAGTAGCAGATACTCTGGATCTCTTCATCCACCGGAACAAACGTGACATTTGTGTCCGGGATCACATTTTTTACAGAGATAAAGGTCAGCCCTTTATCGGAAAAGGCGCAGACCGTCTGATCATTTAAGTAGCGGATGCGTCCCACCATCTTGTCATCAAATTCTTCTTCAAAAGCGGCGATAAAACGGTTGTTGACATTTTTTCCGATCTCAGAGAAATCGTAGAACGCCACCTTGTTCTTCAGAGCGCCATTTTTCATATACATAACGGACATGACGATCTGTTTTCCGTCTGGAGAAAGCGCGATGTCCACCGGATATCCATCTCCGGATAAGAGCATCTTGATGTTGATCCCCAGCGACTCGCCGTCCTTCTTGAAGTAGAATATGTAGCTCGCCGTGCTGTCCTCAACAACTGCCGCCGCAACGCCGCGGGCAGATACCGCTGCTTTCGTGATCGGAAGCTGTGTCTTCGCCGTTCCGGTACATCCCTCTTTGCTGCAGATGTACATCTCGTTTCCCTGCTGGTCCGCGATCACAGCGTAGTCCCCGTTGATGTTGATGATCGGTGTTTTCATCTCATAGCTCTGGGTCCAGATCGTTTTGCCGGAGGCATCGATATAGGAAGCGCCGTCCTTTGTATACTTGATCACGTTGTCGCCGAACATGGCGAACTTCACAAAGCTGCTATCGCCGACCGTTTTTGACGCTTCTGCCGGTGCAGAAGTTTCCGCGGACGCCGTCTCATCTGGGGTTCTGCTTCCCGCCCCGGAAGCGCCAGAGCTTTCTGCCGAAGCAGTCTCACCGGCTCCGTCTGTCCCTGCACTGTCAGCCGCAGCACTTGTCTCTGCTACCTGTGTTTTCTTATCCGCGCCAGAGTTTTCTGTGTAGCGCATGGACCGCTCCCACTGGACGCTGTAGCCGGTATACTCATATTCATTCATGTACCGGTAGCCGGTAAAACCTAATGCCGCAATAAAACAGACGGCCGCGGCCGCGATGATCCGCTTTTTTCTTTTATATTTGGCAATCCGGCCACCATCCATCGGTTCTTCCGATCCGTTGTCCGGCATCTGTACGATATTCTGTCTGAGCTGCCTTTTTTTGTTCTCTCTGTCCATAGATTGCATATCACTCATAAAAATCTCCTGAAAATGGACATATATAGGCTAGTATACACCATTTCCAGGAGATGCGCATTAAATTCTTTGTTTTTATTGCAGTTCATTTTGCGGGGCGGAACCAATCTTGACCTGCAAGATAATTTTTCAAAATTTTTACAGGTTCTGATACATTTTTAACAGGAGAAAAGTCTGAAATTTACGGCAGAACCAGCTTCTGCCCTGCCACAATATGGTCCACATTGTCCAGGTGGTTCAGTTCGCAGATTTCGGACAGCCGCTTCAAATTTCCATACTCTTTCCAGCAGATTCCGTATAACGTCTCCCCGTCACCGATCTCATAGATCCGGTAGCCGTTTGCGGACGCGGCAGCGTAATCGACGGGTTCCTTCTTGGAACTTTCCGTGCTGCTCTGTTCACTCTCTTTTCCCATTCCGACGCGGGGCTGGGTCGGAGACTCGGCGCTGGTGGACGGAACTGCCTCCTCTACAGCACCGGATGCGGCGGCGGTCTCATTGCTGGCTGCCGCCGCGGTGTCTGACGGCTGGCTCACTGTGCCCGTCTGCCCACCGGAACTGCCTGGCGTGGACTGCGCCTGCTGCCCATCTGTACTGCCTGTACTATGATTCTGCGTCTGATTGTCCACGCTGGCGGCCTCCGTATCCGTCGCGGCTTCCGTCGTCCCCATAGTCTCCGCCGCATAACTTTCCCCGGTCTCACCGCTGGCCTCTGTCGGGAACACATTTCCCGGGCGCTCCTCGATGACAAAATCCGGCTCCTGATTCAGCTTGTCCAGGTAATCACTCCAGTTCGCCGTCCCCGCAGGCACCACAGAAGTCAGCACAGACTCCATCTGCCGCATCTTGTGATAATTGTTGACGAGGACCACACCTCCTGCCAGCACCGCCACCGTGAGGACCCCGCAGGCCGTCCCCAGGATTCCGGACATATGCCGTCCGGCATCCGCCTGTTCTTTCCGAACCGTCATCCGCTGGCGGAAATCCTTAATGACCTTCTCGTGGGACCCGGACTCCACCCGGCGAACATCTTTCCGCGTCACCATGTAATCCTGCATCATCTGATTCCGCTCATAGTAGATACAGTGGCCCTTTAACCGGTAAAATCCGTCCTCCGATGTGACATAGACCGCCTCCTCGCCTTCCAGTCCATGATTCAGGTACATAAGCTTGTTCTTCCCATTGAAATACTGGTTGTGCTGCTTCCAGTAATTCAGCGGACTCAACTGGCTCGACGGCGCCCCGCAGATAAACCATCCCTGGACCGTCCGCTTCGGAAATGACTCCTCAATTCCCCGGTATGCCTTCTTCCAGGCATTCTCCGAGAATTCTATCTTCTCCCCGGACACCTCCACGTCCTCCATCTCGATGGCCCCATCAATAAAGATATACGGCGTCCCGTCATAATTTTCCGTGCTGCCCAGCAGAAGTCCCACCCGCAGCGTCTGGTTTCCCGCCGGATACAGGCGCTTTAAATATGTATTTACATAATCCTCCACATACAGCCGGACCACCTGGTCCGTGTCACCGATCTGGCGGATATTTTTCGGAAGTTTCGGAAACGGATTGTATAATTCTCCCATGCTGTCACCTCGTTCTATCTTCAGGCGGCCGGCATGTCCAGATACCGGCCGCCTCTATATTTACGCGAACCACGAAACCGTGCTTCGTCGGATTCTTTCCGAAGTATAGCATGATACACCCGCAAAACATGTCAAAACGGTGCAGCCTGACTGGAAAAGTTTTCGACACGTCTCCCAATGATCCGCATCCCGAGACAGATGCTGCGGCTGATGCAGTCCGCCAGGCGCATGACCATGGACAGGCGGATGCTCTGCAAAAACAGGGGATCCCCGCTCTCCGCCCCGCCGACGATCCCGGTAATGGAGATGTCACCCACGGCGGCAAGCTCCTTCCGAACGCCCAGTCCCGGGCGGAGCGGTCCTTTTTCCAGTGTCACGAGCCCCACATGATCCCAACGGCCAACGGCGGCATCCACGGCGATGATGATCGCGTCCGGATAATGTTCCTCGATATGCTCCAGCGTCCGGTCAAGATTCACCGCATGGACCGGATGTTCCAGTGTCCCGATCACCACCACATTGCTGATCTCCTCCGCCTCCAGCCGTGAACCAATGAGCGGCCCCAGGCTGTCCCCCGTGGACCGGTCCGTCCCGATACACAAAAACACCACCTGGCGGCGGCCAGATGCCCGCATCTCATTCATCAAAAGAAGCAGAAGTCTCGCCGCAAATTTCTCCGCTTCAAATCCCGCTTCCGTATCATAATAAGTGATCTTCCGCCTCCCGAATCTCATGGTAAACACTCCGTTTCCTGGCTGGTTTCTATGAGACATTATAGGCAGAATACGCAGAGATTATACATGTTATTCCCTCTCCGTTCTGTTCGTTACTTTTCACGATATTTTTATGTAATATGGAATTTCTCAAAAATCTCCCATTATTGCGACAATCTACATCTTCGCGCGAGTGCGCATCTTTGGCACGTTAGTGCCTTTTTATGTAACAGGGAATTCCTCGGAATTTCCTGTTACATAAAAAAGAGACCAGGTACCCTCAAATACCCAGTCTCTCATCAAATCTCTATTTTGCTTAGTAATCAAAGTGCATCATATCCGCTCTGCTGAATCCGGCTCCCCAGTTCCATCCATGTTTTCCAAATGCCTTCACAACATCACTGTCACGTCCAATGGAATACGGATTCACGCCCGGCTCCCATTTATTTCCGACGAGAACTGTTGTACCGTCTACATCGATCTGCGGGTTTGCGTCAGGATTGATATCAATGGCAGTTCCAGAACTATGGTTGCTTCCAAGTCCGTTGCTTCTCCAGTTGTATCCGCCGACACTCTCGATCGGGAACTGCTCCGGTCCATTATAAATCTCTGTAAAGATCTCCTTTACATCATTCGCGATGGAGCTTAACACCTGCACATGCGCTGTTCCGGCAACCTTCTGGCCATTTCTCAGTCTCCATACCGGAATCTCCACACTGGCCATCTCAGCGGATGCGGTCGCATCACACGGATTGGCCGCGATTCGGTCAACCTGTTCTCTCACTTTTGCTATTTCATCCGGATTGTAAGCATCCCAATTATAATATTTTGAAGAATAGTGATAAGCTGCCTTATCTATTTCGCTCAAGTAATCAGCTTTCAGATACCAGTCCGGATCATAATTATAGCCATAATTCCAATAACCGGAATTATTCGAATTGCTGTTACTGTTGGAACCACCGCTACTGTTTCCGGAAGTTCCAGAGCTGCTGTTCTTCGTCTCCCCACCGGCTTTCTGCTTTACCTCGCCGCCAACGACCCAGGCACCGATCCTGTTTACCTGATAGCCGTCCGGTGTTGTCGTATTTCTCAGGACATAGCCGTTTTCATCAAAATAGAAGCTCTCTGCCATTCCATCATTGTCCGTATCGATCCATGCCCATCTTCCCTTCGGATAGGAACCGTCATCAAACTGGTACCACATTCCGTTCGCGTCGGATTTCCATGTTCCCGCAAATGAGGCAAATGGCATTGCCATGCAGAATACCGCGGCAGCAACCGCAATCTTCATTCCAATCTTTCTCATCTTTTGTTTTCCTCCCCTGTGATGCCGTTCTTCCTGTCTTTTTCGCACCACTTTAAAATATACTTTTTCTCCAACTATCCAGTACCTTTATAGTTACAAGCAAAAATCCATTCCGGATCAGCTGCGCCGATGGGATTTTTTCCTTCCAGCTTATGTTTTCTTGCGGTCAGCACAGCAAGCGTGCAGACCTACTGAACAGTTATCTTTTTCTTTTCCATTCGTTTTTTATACGAATCGGTATTTTCGTCGGACTTGCTGAGCGTTTTTTACTTTGCCGTCTCTTCCTGGCTCTTATAAACAGCAATCGCGTCACTTATATTGGACGCTGCTCCGCTTCTCACGATATCCGCCAGCGCCTTCAGCTTCTCAGAAGTCATATAGCCTTTTCCTATATATACCTCGTAGTTATCCGTAATAAACAGCGATTTCTCCTTCGCCGCTGTACGCGTACTGCGGAGTTTTTCCGACAAAGAAGCAAGATCATCCTCCATCCGGCCGATCTCTTCTTTATTGTTTGCCGTGATCTCGTCGGAGATGATCGTCCGCGTCACGGTATCGAAGGTCGTCAGCGCTTCTTTCTTTTTCCGGTTGATCTCAGCCACATCCTGATCGAGCTGGGCAATCTCGTCATCGAATTTCTGGAGATTGTAGATCGTCTCGTTCTTGTCCCGGCGGATCGTCTTCGCGATCACTTTCATCTCTTTTTTATTTGCACGGATCTTCGCACGGATGCCAAGTCCCTCTTTCAACACGTCCATGTAGCGCACCTTGGTCATATTTCCCACCGTCACATAGATTCCGCCGAAAATAAGGATCGCCGCCACATAAATTCCAACGAGATACATGGTCCGTCTCTCCGGGATCAGAAAATACGTGCCGCAGGGAATCGCAAGAAAACAGATCAGGATCGTCACAAGAAGTGCCAGAAAATCCTTAAATGTCCTCGTAAAGTAAAGTGCGTAGTAATAATTTCCCCGGCAGAAGCCCGGAACATGGTTGGCCTTAAATAAGGTCTTGATCTGATCCGCCAGTTCTTTATTTTCCCGCACAAGTCCCCGGGTGTCCTCCTCGATCCGTTCCTTGACGCCCTGGTTTTTTGCTTTTTCACGCTTCGCTTTTACTTTTTTAAGCCGCTCCTGGGCCTTTCCGAGTTCCGCGTCATAGCTTTTTGTGATCTCTTCTTTCCGCTGCTTCACCGTCTGACTGATGGTTTCTGTAACAGAACGCTGTTTTCCCTTAAGGGAACTCTCTAACTTTTTCTCGTCCGCTTCGAGCTGCTCCACTTCTGTATTCAGAGCTTCCAGTTCCTGTACTGCCTGTCCTGCGCTGGCAAAAAAAGCAGCATAATCTGTAATTGGCTGTCCCATCTTTTGTCCTCCTGGCTCTGGTTCAAGTATGTCATCAAAATGTCCATATAGATATAGATTACTACAATTTTTCTGACGATACAAGGCATTTTGGGCAAAATGTTGTGCCTTTACTTTCTGGAAAAAATCCGTTATACTGTTTTTCAAATCATGATCGTGAAAGCAATCGAATGGAGGACGTTTTTATGTTCCGGATCTGGGGAAAAATATGGAAAGATAACCATCTTGTGCGAGATATGGTTTCCTGCAATAACGACTATTCCATGTCAAGAACCGCCATGGTATTTCAGGCACTGGATGAGATCTGCCATGAATTTGACTTAAGCCAGCCAATCTGGCTCGACTCGAATATCCGCGACTTTCAGCTGCATGATAAGACGCGGTTTACGAAGGACAGTTTTATTGAATCGATCGATTTTGATTATCTGGAATTTCAGGTGATCGAGGAGTAAGCTCCGGTTCATGCACCGTGCAGGCAAAAACCGGAACGAAAGCAGGATAACCTTCCGGGAAATATGGTAATCACCTGATGGATCTCCGCAGGCAGTGTCTTGCCGACGGAGAACAATCAAATTCAAGTCGAACGTCCGTGAGACTTGGCGCGTGATTCTGGTCAGCGCAAGCTGACATATTCTTTACAGAATCACTGCGCATCCTCGCGGAGCGTTTATCTCAGTTGGAGATTGGACTCCCACTGAGACTAATTTGTTATGACTCACCACCTGAAATGGTGGGAGTCTTCTCGACTGAGATAAAAATCAGCCCAACATCCTATCGTGTATTTCCTGTCTGGAGAACACCTGGATATCGGGCTGATTTTTATTTTCATCTCTATCTACGGCTGACTTTTTGCGAATGTTTTTTCTCTTTCTGCCATCTGCATACTTCGCCTCACAAGCCGCATAAAATATTCGTCCTTATAACTTATAATCTCTTGAGAAGCGCCTCTCTTGCCTCCTCATAGCCCGGTTTTCCAAGCAGGGCGAACATGTTCTTCTTGTAGCTCTCAACACCCGGCTGGTTAAACGGGTTGACACCAAGGATGTAGCCGCTGACGCCGCAGGCAAACTCGAAGAAGTAGAACAGCTGGCCAAGGCTGTAAGCATCCTGCGCCGGGATCTTCACCATAAGATTCGGCACGCTGCCGTCTGTGTGCGCGAGGATCGTTCCGTTCATGGCGCTCTTGTTTACAAAATCAACCGTCTTTCCTGCCAGATAGTTCATACCATCTGTGTCGACATCCTCTTTCTGAAGGACGATCTCCGCCGGAGATTCTTCCACGTTCAGAACGGTCTCGAACATGATACGTGCGCCGTCCTGGATAAACTGCCCCATGGAGTGAAGGTCTGTTGTGAGATCAACGGCTGCCGGGAAAATACCTCTCTGGTCTTTTCCTTCGCTCTCACCGAAGAGCTGTTTCCACCACTCAGATACATAATGAAGGCTCGGCTCGTAGTTTGCTACGATCTCCACCTGTTTTCCTTTTCTTAACAGGATGTTGCGGACCGCGGCATATAAAAGTGCCGGGTTCTTCTCATACTCTGTCTCAAGAGCGACCTTTCTTGCGTCCGCTGCACCTGTCATCAGGGCGTCGATATCTGCTCCGCTGACTGCGATCGGTAAAAGACCTACGGCTGTGAGCACGGAAAAACGTCCTCCAACGTCATCCGGAACAACGAAGCTCTCGTATCCCTCTTCGTTTGCCAGATTCTTTAAAGCTCCCTTTGCCTTGTCTGTGGTCGCATAAATTCTCTTGTTGGCCTCTTCCTTGCCATACTTGCCGATCAGCATTTCCTTGAATACGCGGAAAGCGATCGCCGGCTCTGTGGTTGTGCCGGACTTAGATATAATATTAATGGAGAAATCTTTTCCTTCCAGTACATCCTGAAGATCATGGATATATTTGCTGCTGATGCTGTTTCCTACGAAATAGATCTCAGGAGTTTTTCTCTTTCCCTTCGGCAGCACATTGTAGAAGCTGTGGGATAAAAACTCGATCGCAGCGCGGGCTCCGAGGTAAGATCCGCCGATACCGATCACGAGAAGCACATCGGAATCTCCCTGAATCTTTTCTGCCGCTTTCTTGATCCTTGCAAACTCTTCTTTATCATAATCAACCGGGAGGTCGATCCATCCAAGATAGTCATTGCCTGCACCGGATTTCGCTGTCAGGACATCTTTCGCGCCCATAACGGTGCTCTTCATGTTTTTCATTTCCTCTTCGCTGATAAATCCGGCTGTCTTGGAATAATCAAATACGATTTCTTTACCCATAACGCTGTCTCCTTTTCTTGTGTGAGATTCACAATCTCCGTTCGTTATTATACCACTTCGTGAAACCCTTGACAATGGACGGAAGCAATTTTATCGGCACTACATCTTCACTCATCATCCGCTTTCCTCCCCCAGGTTTTAAGCACTGCGCCGTGCTCCTGATTTTTCGATTTGTTTGCCGTTCTGTTTCACCGTCTGCCTTGTATTGTTAAAATATGGACTACCTTGCTGATTTTATACCCCGCCACTCTGCAATGTATTAAACAGCGTCTTCAGCATGTCCAGCTCCGCCGGCGGGATTGAATTCCGTATCAGATCCAGCCTGTCCGAATCTTTCAGCATCTCCTCCGGTTGCTCCCTGCTCGCGGCGATCTGCTTCAGGCTCTCGCTCAGATGATTGATACTCTGGGCAAGCTCCGTCTCACTTGTCGGTACTTTTCCGCCTGTTCCTGAATTTTCCTGTCCAATATCCCGGACATTTTGAACTGTGCCTCTATTATAATCGGCCTTTCCCGCCGTTTTTTTTGATGAACTGCCTGCGCTGTTCCCATTTACGGCCTGGTCGTCCTCATTTTCCTGGAACGCGGGTCCTTTTCCGTCCAGACGTGACGTTCTCCCGGTGTCCCTGGTCCTGGCGAGACTCCCTTTTTCCACCTGGTCCGTTTCCCCGTTCCCGTTAGCAGCCTGTGCGTCCTTCTTTTTTCCAAGGACAGAAAAGCGGCTGTTGAGCTTTTCTTTTCTCGCATTCTCCTGGTTTCTTCCATATCCAACGCCGCTGGTGCCTGAAAAATCTACGATATCGGAAGAGCCCACCGCCTTTTTCCGCTCCTGCCCGGCGTAGGCGCTGTTATCCACACTTTTATAAAAATGCGGAGAGTTTTCCACATAATCAACTAAATGATCCGCAAGCTGTTTCCGTTTTGTCCCGGCACCGATCCCGTTGTCCACAAATGCGAGGAACAATCCGCCAAAAACGCCCGCTGCCCCGTAGAGCACAATATAATAGTTGTCACACCGATACCAGTAAGCACCGAACGCCGCCGCTCCGCCTGCCATAAAGCAGAGGATCATCGCCTGCACCGACAAATTGTCCCACCCGTCAAGGCTCATGTGCATGAAACGGAATCCGTAGAGCTGTTTTTCTATGTACGCGTTCACATTTCGGATCCCGTGGTTAATAAGGAACACATTTTCCATGCGCTGTTTCAGCGCCTTTAAATTTTTATCCTTCGTGAGAGCCATGTTTCCGGTTTCTTTGATCAATCTTTTGTAGAGGCTGCCTGTTACGAGTGTGCTGAGTGTCCCGAGCGCACAGATCGCTGCCAGGACATAGAGCATTCTCCCTGTCTGTAAAAATTCCAGCATAATCAGTTCCCCTTTCTTCGTCCAGATCAATTCCAGATGATGCCACTAATTATACCGGCCTAGAATGTTTTTGAGAAGGTTGAGAACGGAAGAATCGTTCGTCAAATGGGGACAGGAATCGCGTTTTAAGGTGATAGTGGAGGTAAAATATTCTCGTAGAAAGTAGTTCTCGCAGCTTTCTTGCTCCAGAAAACTTTTTGAGTCTTCTCTTTTTAGATTCTCTTTACAAGTGCAAGCATCAGGTTCACGGAATGCTCAACAGCCTTTGCCTCAAACTCGCCGTAATCCATATGGGCGCTGTCATCTGCCTTGTCGGAGATCGCACGGACGATCAGGTACGGAACCTTGTTTAAGTATGCGGCCTGAGCGACTGCTGCGCCTTCCATCTCTGTGCAGTACGCGTCGAAGGTGTCATGGATCCAGTTCTTTTTCTCCTTGCTGTCGATAAACTGGTCACCGCTGGCAACGCGTCCCTTGAAAGTGCTGATATCCGGGTTTGCCTCTCTGCATGCCTCTTCCGCGAGAGCTAAAAGTCGCTCATCCGCCGTGAATTCCTTCACGCCAAGCTGGGGAATCTCACCTGCCGGATATCCGAATCCGCCTGCGTCCACATCGTGCTGTACTGCAACAGTAGAGAGAACGAGGTCACCGATATTGATCTCATTTCTTAAGGAACCTGCGATTCCTGTATTTACGATTCCATCCACCTGATAAAGATCCACAAGGATCTGGCTGCAGATACCGGCGTTTACCTTACCGATACCGGAACGAACGATGACAACGTCCTTTCCCTCCAGTTTTCCCTTGCAGAAATTCATTCCTGCCACTGTCTTCATCTCTGTCTCTGTCATTTTCGCGCGAAGCTTCTCGACTTCCACTTCCATTGCTCCGATAATACCAAGCATTTGAATTCCTCCGTGTTGTATCATATGATTTTAGTCTGATCTCGAAAGCAGCAGTTCATCTGCTGCTCTTAAACATAGATTCTGTCTGAGTTTCAGACGCGTTCTTACCGTCTTTATCGTTCTCATTATACGGGATACAGAGCGGAAGGTCAAATAAAATCCTTAGCTCATCCGCCGATAAAATCCTCAACTCATCCGTCGATCTCCAAAATGACCAAGTCACTAAGTTCGCTCGCTCTTCTACTCACCTCGAACTAAGCTGGCCCGTTTTTAATAATTCCGATATTTGCTTCGTCTGTAACCTGTAAACTTATTTTTTCCGTCTGGAAATCTTGCTTTATCGCCTATCCTCAGCTCTTTCCCACGAAAAACGCATGAGTAAATAAATTGTGAACATGCCCCTTTTCTGGTAAAATTAAAAGAAAAGGGGCGTTGGTATATGCAGGAATTATTAGATTGG
>QWCK01000410.1_pt1 | contig 86414 bp, 69 predicted proteins | sample 1972571 | NCBI WGS metagenome assembly QWCK01 (sample SAMN09866710, study PRJNA288562) | Human gut metagenome isolate term2_stool, whole genome shotgun sequencing... | isolation source: gut | host: Homo sapiens | place: USA: California | reverse complement strand
CTAGACACAGGAGAGAACATTAGTAGCCTTGCTACAAGATTTAACATTTCAGTTTCGGCATTGTACTCTTGGTTGAGTAACTTTGGCATAGAAACATCACCAACTAATATTCTTAGTAGCATGAGTAAGAGTAATGTCGATTTAATCAAAGAGATCGCTGAACTGAAGCGAGCACTGGAAAAGTCGAAGCTAGAGACTTGGGAGGCGCAAGTGGATGCTTTAGCCCATAAGAAGCTGCTTGAGCACATGGAGAATAAGTACCAGATAAGCGTAAAAAAAAGACAAATTCTCAGTGATTGCCGAGCTAAAAGACAAAACACTAGGGGAAAGGTGCATTGGTATTAGCCGACTTTGTGGCTTTTTTGGGGTAAGCAGAGGTGGCTTTTACAAGTATATTCCCTCTGAGATTGATCTTGGTCTCAAAGCCAGTGCAGTCCTGTACAGATGCCGTTATATTAGAGAGAGTTTACCTAAAGCTGGCACTGAAACTCTTCTGAGTCTCTGCAACGAATATTTCGCTGAAGAGTTCACGATAAGCAGAGACTGGCTTTATGATTTGCTTAGGGCGAATGATATGCTACTAACTAGGAAACGTCATATTCGACCACCACGTACCACGAATGGTATTGTTGATCACGAATTTGACGATCACCTTAATACTATTCCCAAATACATTCCGACTGACCACTGTAGACTAGCGGTCTCAGATATTACCTACATTAAATGCAAAGAGGGGTTTGTGTACCTTTCTCTCACGATGGACGGTTATAGTCGGATAATTACAGGATATAGTCTTCAGCAGACTTTATCACGAGAAGGACCACTTGATGCACTTACACAGAGTGTTGAGTTTTACAAGAAGTACAATTATGACGTTAATGGGCTCATCTTTCATAGCGATAGAGGGTGCCAGTACGTATCCAAAGAAATGACAAGCTACGAAGCAAAACTTGGAATGATAACGAGTGTCACACAAACAGGAGACCCCCTCCACAATGCTATGGCAGAGAGACTAAATGGAACCATTAAAAATGATTGGCTATACGACTATGAAGCTATGACTTTTGAAGAAACAAAAGAGGCGATAGATAAGGTGATCCAGCTCTACAATAATGTCCGTCCTCATCGCTCCTTAGGGATGAGAACGCCCATGCAGACGTTGGATCCTAGCCATCAGAATCCACTCGTCAAAAACGAGGGCTTTGCTTGATTATATGACGCACGAGCTGGCTGCCCCCTATGAAGGGGGGCGCCGCTCGTGTTTATCGCCCGTCATCTGTGCAATTATTTGTATATTTGTGTACACTTTCAGGAATAGAGGACACGAAGTGTGTACACTTTTAGGAATAACAAATAACCAGTGTATACAATAACAGGAATACTTAACCACGTGTATACTATTTTCAGGAATACCATACAACCTCATATTCCGTATGCGTGCGGAATGGATTCCGCCTGTATACGGAATAGATTCCGCACGCATACGGAATGCATTCCACAGGGCTGCGGAATATCGCCGGAATATCAAAATCAAGAAGCTTGTCTGCAAGCCACTTCTAGCGATGTGGGATAAAAATGTTGGGCGAAAGTTTGTTTATCTACGAAATTATCGTAACTTTGCTACGAATAAATCGTAATAAGGATATTGATCGTAGATAACAACAATATGAGTGAGCCTAACTTTCTAAACGGACTATCCCCTCTCGAGGAGGACTTTATGCGTGCACTATGGCATATCGGAGAGGGTGAGATAAGCGATGCCATCCCCTTGATGGAGCATTCGGACACCCCTTACACCACGGTGGCTTCGGTGGTCAGCAAGCTGGAGAGCAAGGGGTATGTTACTCGTACGGGGAAGCGACGTGGTCACCTCTATGCCCCTTTGGTAAGCCAAGAGGAGTACACCGATAAAACCATTAAGTATATTGTTGCCAACTTCTTCAAAGGTTCGTACAAAAGTCTGGTGCAACACTTTGCACAGGAGGAGAAGGTAAGCAAGGAGGAGATCTCGGAGATTCTGAAACTAATTGAAGAGGAGTAAATGGTATGATGATTTGGTTGAAATATCTAGGGCTGTCGGGAATAGGGATTGCTCTCTTTTACCTCCTCGGAGTGGTATTGCTTCGCAAAAGCACCCTACTCCGTGCCAAGCGATGGTATTACCTCATCGCCATCGCCTCTAGCCTTTTGCTCCCCCTGATCTCTTTAGCAGTACCAGAAAGGGATGTAGATGAGGCACAAGATAGGTTGCTCCCCAGCTTCACCATCGTGATAGAGGAGGAGCCAACCATCACTGCACCTGCTACAAAGAGAAACTCAATAGACTGGTCCAGAGTACTGATGGCAACTTGGGCTATTGGTGCAGCGAGTACACTCATCTGGCTCACCTCGGGCGGGTACAAACTCTATAGATTATGCCGCACCTCCACGAAGCGCGAGCTCAGTAATAATGCCACACTTTATGAGGTGGATGAAGAGCTTGCCCCCTTCACGATTGGCAGGGCAATCTTTATCCCCAAGTCCTTATCGAATAGCGATATCACACCCACTATTCTGTCGCATGAGCTGGAGCACATTAGGCAGAAGCACTATTGGGATATCATCATCAGTACGGTGCTGCAGCCCTTACAGTGGTGGAATCCTTGTGCGTGGGGATTGCTCCAACAACTGCGCACCAACCTTGAATACCTAGCAGACCAAGGGGTGTTGCGAGAGGGAAGAGACCGAAAGACCTACCAGTATCAGCTACTGGAGTGTACACTAGGCCGAAAGGTAGAGCTACCCTCGCTCTCATTTTCTATGCAAAACCTAAAGAAACGAATCGTAATGATGAACAGCAAGAACAAAACCAACAAGAAACTAGCCATAGTTTACGCACTTTCGGCACTTCCGGTACTTGCCTTCTTGGCACTCGGTACTCAGATGGTTACTATCAAGCAAGCCAAAGCAAGCACCATCACAGAAGTGGCTCCGCCACCGACCAAAGACAAGGTCTTCGAAAAGCTAGATAAAATGCCAGAATTCCCTGGTGGAGGAAAAGCAATGATGCAGTGGCTCAGCCACAACATACAGTACCCTAAGGATGCGATAGATGCCAAGATAGAGGGGCGTGTAGTGGTATCATTTATTGTCGAGAAGGATGGCTCCATCTCCAATGCGGAAGTAAAGAAAGGGGTGTACGAATCACTAGATAAGGAGGCTCTAAGAATAGTCAATGCCATGCCTAAGTGGAAACCTGGCATGCAAGCTGGGCAACCTGCAAGGACTCGTTTTTTCGTGCCAATCAACTTCAAGTTTGCACAGCCTGCAGTGCAAGAGGGAAAGGTCTTTGACTACCTAGATGATATGCCTGAGTTTCCAGGAGGGCAAGCAGCAATGATGCAGTGGCTCAGCCAAAATATACAATACCCAAAGGAAGCTGTTGACGGCAATATTGAGGGACGTGTGATCGTCTCATTCATCATTGAGAAGGATGGCTCTATCTCCAATGCCAAAGTAACAAAGGGCGTGCACGAGTCACTAGATAAGGAGGCTCTAAGAGTAGTCAGTGCGATGCCCAACTGGAAACCAGGTATGCAGGATGGTCAACCAGCAAGATGCCAGTTTACTCTTCCAGTCAGCTTTAAGTTTGCCCAGCCAGCAGTGCAAGAGGAAAAGGTCTTTGAGTACCTAGATGATATGCCTGAATTCCCAGGAGGAGGAAAGGCAATGATGGAGTGGCTTGGCCAAAATATCCAATACCCCAAGGAGGCAGTTGATGCCAAGGTTGAGGGGCGTGTGATGGTCTCATTCGTCATAGAGAAGGATGGATCCGTCTCCAATGCCAAAGTCATTAGGAGCATAGATCCGTTACTAGACAACGAAGCGCTAAGAGTGGTCAATGCCATGCCCAACTGGAAGCCAGGTATGCAGGATGGCCAGCCAGTAAGAGTCCGCTTTACCATCCCTGTCAGCTTCAAGCTCCCTAAGCCTGCCACAGCACCCACCAAATAACCTCAAGTAAATGAAATGGGCTAGACCATCCGATGATGATCTAGCCCATTCACTTATGTATAAATCAGCTTACCTAATACGCTGGTAACCGAACTGTGCTACCTCACCAAGCTCCTCCTCAATACGGAGCAACTGGTTGTACTTAGCCATACGATCGGAGCGGCTCATAGAACCAGTCTTGATCTGACCAGAGTTGGTTGCCACAGCGATATCAGCAATAGTGGCATCCTCAGTCTCACCAGAGCGGTGGCTAGTAACAGTAGTATAGCCATGGCGGTGTGCCATATCAATAGCATCAAGGGTCTCGGTAAGGGTACCGATCTGATTCACCTTGATGAGGATAGAATTGCCACACCTCTCAGCGATACCACGGCGGAGGAAGTCCACATTGGTCACGAAGAGGTCGTCACCCACCAACTGGCACTTGTCGCCAATAGCCTCGGTAAGTAGCTTCCAGCCCTCCCAGTCGTTCTCGCTCATACCATCCTCAATAGAATCGATTGGGAACTTATTGATTAGCTCTACAAGATAAGCAACTTGCTCCTCACGATTACGCTTAGCACCATTTGATCCCTCAAACTTAGCGTAGTTGTAGATACCATCCTCATAGAACTCGCTCGAAGCACAGTCAAGAGCAATAGTCACCTGTTCACCAGCCTTGTACCCTGCAAGATCAATAGCCTTAAGGATACAACCCAGAGCATCCTCAGTACCATCCAGAGCAGGGGCAAAACCACCCTCATCTCCTACTGCAGAGCTAAGTCCACGATCGTGGAGTACCGTCTTAAGTTCATGGAAAATCTCCGCACCCATACGAACTGCCTCCTTCATGTTGGTAGCTCCGATAGGGCGAATCATAAACTCCTGGAATGCGATAGGGGCATCAGAGTGGCTACCACCATTGATGATATTCATCATTGGGACTGGTAAAATGTGTGCATTGGTACCACCGATATAGCGATAAAGTGGCATACAAAGTGCATCAGCAGCAGCCTTAGCCACAGCTAGTGACACGCCTAGGATCGCATTAGCACCCAGCTTGCTCTTAGTAGGAGTACCATCAAGATCAATCATCATCTTATCGATCAAACGTTGATTGCTTGCATCGGCACCAATCAAAGCAGGTGCAATAATATTATTGATATTCTCCACAGCCTTTGTCACCCCCTTACCAAGGTAGCGTGACTTATCACCATCACGAAGCTCCAATGCCTCGTGCTCGCCTGTAGAAGCTCCACTTGGCACAGCTGCCCTACCAAAGGCACCACATGCAAGTGCTACGTCTACTTCAACCGTGGGATTTCCGCGAGAGTCAAGAATCTCTCGTCCATGAATACTGATAATCTCCATAATCTCTTTTTTACCTAATAAGTTTATAAACCTTCTTACTTACTTTTCACCCACAAAGATACATAAATAATTCCCTATTCGCTGATTAAGGAAGTGAAAAATATAGAATTAATCCCTCACATAGAATGTTGCACGAAGTGCCTTTCTCGCACATTGGCTTCAAATGTGCTGAGACTTTGCACGAAGGATGAAATGCAAGGCCTGAGGATGAGGGCAAGGTGCACGTAGGGCACCAAGGCCCTAACGGGCCGAAGGGAGCGTACTCACGTACGTGACCAAGACCGAACTCCGAAAGCAACTTTATGTACCTTGGCATCCTTACGGAAGCCTAGGCGTAGCAGATCGCCTTCGTGCAACAGTCTCATAAAAGTAAAAGAGGCTAACTTCTTATGAAGCTAGCCTCTTTTCAATTAGTTGCGGGGATAGGGATCGAACCTATGACCTTTGGGTTATGAGCCCAACGAGCTACCACTGCTCCACCCCGCGATTTCTAAATGCAAAGGTAGTATTAATTTTCGACACTAACAAATCCTTGCCCCTTTTCCCTCTAAAAAGAGAATGTTGCACGAAGTGCCATTCTCGCACATTTGAATCAAATGTGCTGAGACTTTGAACGAAGGATGAGATGCAAGGCGCTGAGGGTGAGGGCGCTGGGAGCGTACTAGCGTACGTGACCGAGCCCGAATCCCGAAAGCAACGAAGCAGATCGCCTTCGTGCAACAGTCTCAAAAAAGCAACAGAGATAGCATGAGTATGGCAAAAAAATGGCTTTGGAATTACTCCCAAAGCCACAAAAATTATAGCAAAAACAAAAATCGTGCGCAGAATGAGACTCGAACTCACACATCGTTAAACCGATACTACCCCCTCAAAGTAGCGCGTCTACCAATTCCGCCACCTGCGCCTGTATGTCGTTGCAATCATCACTAGTGCCCAAGACAGGACTCGAACCTGCACGTCATTGCTGACACTAGTACCTGAAACTAGCGCGTCTACCAATTCCGCCACTTGGGCATTTGTAGAGAGCATTGCTTGGATTGCGTTGGCAAAGATACACAAATAATGGAAATAGACAAATAGTTTCGCTAGAAAATCCGCCTCACTCTCTGGTAAAGGCCTCCATCTCTATCATAGCCACTTGAATACTTAGATAGTCTCAATGCAGAAATCGCTACAACAATAGGCTCGCAAGTGCGAAGTAAATCAATAATGCACAGGTATCTACTACTGTGGTGAGGAAGAAGACTAAAAACCAGCAGCACCTCTTTCGGCTCCATCTCCAGTATACAATCGGCGATATCGGCACTCCTCAAAGGCTCCAACTCCTTTCGCACTTTCGCAAAATCTCCTTCTCTCAGCCACTCCTTAAGTTGTTGGATCATACTTTCTTCCTCTCTCATAAATAATTAAATGGACTCCCCCTACAAGGTAAATACCGGCTCGGCACCTACCATGCTAAGCAGTCAAAGCAATATATTCAAAATAATCCGAATCTCAAAAGATCTACTCACAAGGATCTGGCATTGGAATATCTGTACCATGCTCCTCCTTTTAGAAACTATTGCACTGAAAGCAGGCATAATGCGTCAATCCATAGCTGAGACCAACTAATGCACCCCAACCTATCAACTTACTAAGCGATACTATAAAAAAAAACAAGATGCAAGACCCACTGAGGCGAAAGTAGCATACTGACGAAAGTAACAGAGACCAAATACCAAAAGTAACGAAGTCGATTGTCTTTGTGCAACCTTCTCTTATTTATATGAAAAGTTAAAGTGCGTTATCCATTGCATCCCAGTAGTCCATATCCATCTTCATGACTTTAAGGACCCTTTCCGTCTGTAATCCCAAACCATAATCGTAGATGTATTCTGACAATTGTTGCCCATTGATCAGAATAATAGTTGGAGAACCATTGAGACTTTCTACATAGCCAATTGCTCCTTTTGTATAATCAGAGGTTGTAATAAAGACTCCTTTTTTTGATGGAGTTCCAGCAACTGCACCTACAAAACTCTGAATCTCATTACGACAAACATTATTATCTAATGCATATCGCTTTGCTTGTATAGAAATGTGGTTAAAACCTAAGATATCCTCTTTAATTATACCATCAATACCACCATCGTTGGAGAGCTTAGTAACGACTCCAGAGTTTTTTACCTCACCGCCATAACCCATTGCTTGAAGTAACTCCACGACTAATCTTTCAAATTCTTGTGGTCGTTTACTTAGAATTGTAGTCAGAATTTGAGATTGAACATTCTGCTTTATCCTATTATAGGAGTCTGCCAATTCTTCTTCTGGAGTATGCTCATCAATATTATCTATTCGGGAAGATGCGTTAATTGCTTTCTTATTTTTAGTGCTCTTCTTAGAAGTATTCGCATTCACAGTCTTCTTGATATACGAATTAATCTTATCATCAGCACATGAAGAAAGCATTGACAAGCCATTTTTACTGATTTTATAATCACCTCTTTGAGGCTTTTCCACAAGTCCTGCGATAAAAAGATACGATAAAGCCCAAGAAATGCGATCCGAAAATATTTCTCCATTTCCAGACGGATACATAGTATTTATTTCCTCTTCCGTTAATTGGAAAAAATTTGCCAAGGGAGTTCGTAGATCCTTAGCTCTCACTACAGCCCCTGAGGATAGCTCTTTCAGTGCCGGTATCCAAATCTCTTCAAATCTTGGTATCATGAATAATGAATAAAAAACTTACAGTATTAATAGATATAAATGATTGTGGTGCAGCTGCCCAAGACCCACACAATAACTATTGTACGCCTTTGTTAGCGGTGGGTACCAGCTTTGAGGCGGTCGAGGTGGCAAACCAAGAGGTCGCCATTATCATCACGGAGGTGCATCCCATTACCAAGGCAGTTCTTCCAGCTTTTACAGGTGGCACAGGGTCCTCGTTTTGCCCAACTACGGTCGCGGTATTGTTCGAACCGATTTTGCCACACCTCCCAAAGGTCGTCGTGATGGATATTGCCTTGCTTGTGATCGAAACGGATACTGGGGCAGGCACTGATAGAGCCATCGCAGAGGATCGAGGCAATGTTCACCCCAGCACGACACATATAGAACTGCTCCCGCACTCGCCCCTCAAAGCGACCAAGGTACCCCTCGCAACCATATTGTGCAAGCAGCTTGTCCTGCTCATTGGTCTCGCAGATAAAGTTCATCAGGTCGAAATACTGCCGGTCGGAGAGCTGTAGTTGAGAGTTTTCAGCGGCACGCCCCACTGGGAATATGGAGAATAGCCGCCACCGCTTTACCCCTTGATCAATCAATTGTTGGCGTAGGGCAGGGAGTGAATCATAATTCAAAGGATGAACACAAGTAACCACGTCCCATACAATATCCTCTGCCTCGGAAAGCAATTGGATAGCACGCCAAGCTCTTGCATAGCTCTGGGGGTGCCCCCGCATCTTATTGTGCACCTCTTCAAAGCCATCCAGACTAACCGTAGCAGTATGGATACCCGCCCGCTGAAGGCTCTCAAGTCGCTTCTCGTCAAGGAGCATACCATTCGTCACAATCCCCCACGGATAGCCACGATGGTAGAGTGCCAGCCCCGCCTCCTCTATATCTCTACGCACCAGTGCTTCGCCACCAGTAAAGATCACCAAGAGTTTGTGCGGATCAATGTGCGGGGTAAGTCGGTCAATCACCCCGAGAAACTCCTCCACACTCAGCTCCTCCACCCCACTCTCTACCCTACAATCGCTACCACAATGGGCACAATGGAGGTTGCACCGCAGAGTACACTCCCAAAAGAGAGTGGTCATCTGATGCTCTCTGATCGCCTCGTCTCTAAGTACCCGATGGGCATTGAGAGCGAGTCTTTGCTTCAGAGTCGGCTCCAGCGAGGGTTGTTTTTGTGGAAAGAGAAGCGACATCACTTATCCTTCTTTTTCTTTGGTTGAGTAGGTACTTGTTTTTGCTCTTGAAACTCTCGGTAGGGAGTGCCATACATCGCCACAGCTTCGGGATAACGGTCGGGAATAGAGTCGAGCCGCAACGCCTCCCTCGCCCGCTCTCTAGGAGTTGGCTCCACTTTTTGGCTGGTCTTACAACCTGCCACACCCAGTCCACCAAGCAATATCAGTGTGCCTGCTGCCAGCTTTGCCCTCACTTGGCGATACTTTCTTTTCATTTTCGCTCCACTTTTAGATTGATCTCCTTCTCCACGGTGCCATTCAGCCACCGTTTAGTTTGATGACTAGTAAAGTCGCTCTTGGATATGGCGATCTGCTTCACCTGATCTTTCACAACGCCATTGGCATCGCCATCAATATCTTTCACCTCTACCACAATTTCGTGGTCTTTGTAAAATCCTGTATCCCGCCCCTCTATCAATGCTTTTCCTTCCGCATCACTTGTCTTGCTCTGGCCAATAGCTTTAAGTGAAAGTCCCGGGATAGGCTGATCTGCTTGGTCGGTCACCTTTAGCTTGAGCTTATACTGTACGGTAGGCGTGCCATACTCTGCCATGCCATTATTGATATTCTCGGCACAGCTCGAAAAGCCTAAAGCCCCCAGCAATGCGGTGGCTCCAGCAGAGAGTAAAGCCCGTAATGATACAACCACTTTCTTCATAACTTAATATCCACTTTAAGTAGCTCTTGATTTTTCAGCAAGATAGAAATATTTCGTCGCTTCACCAAATATCGTAACCTCTTATTATCTTTGTGATTACATAATAGATTTATTTGAAATGGATCAGACTCAACTTTTCCTGTTTGTTGCGATAGCAGCAGTGGTTATCTTCGTCGTCTCCTTTCTCCACCAACGCAAAAAGAAGGCCTCTAATCAACTGGGGCAAAAGCTTCAGGAGAGCATCAAAGCCAATGATTGGGAAACGGCAAGCCGTATTCTGCTTAGACAGATGATCGTTTGGGGCATAATCACGATATTAGTTATGTTGCTCATCATCTTACGGCTAATGAATCACCAGCAGATCTACTCCACGCTAGTTTTCTTTGCTCTAGCAGGATGGAATTACTATACCTCTGCGAAAGGTTTAAAGATCGCACGAAAAAATCAAACGGACTATGCTGTTGAACAGGAAGTGCAAAAGATGTTTTTTGAGAGGATAAAGACATTTCTTAAGGATTGCAAGGTATCTCAGCTGGACCTTAATTTAACTGAAGAGGAGGTTAAGAACCTTTGGCTGGAGAAATACAAAAATTGGAAAGTGAGTGGCTACTACCCAGTGCTACTAGAGACGATATATAGTGACTTCTTTGACTACCTGGATGAGCTCTCTGAGTGGTACGACGAGGTGAAGCTCCAGCAGTGGCGGGCGAAACTACTCAACTCCACTGAAAATAATGGGCAACAGATACTCCAGTGCAGGTTTGAGGAACTCAAAGAGAGCTACCTGGCGGATGGGGAGGAGGGCGCTAATGCGTGGAAAGAACTGACTGATGGCGAGGTATTTGAATCTGATTGCCCAAAAGAATTCACTTTTTTCAGCACACCAATCTTAGTAGAGATGCCGATAAAAGAGCCTTGGCAGGTATTTACTTATCTTTCTTATGGCGGTTGGAACGAATGCCCCACGGCAGAGGAGCATGCTCAGATTGCCCGATATTGGTACGAATCGTATGGAGCAGTGGTGATTAAGATCGCTAGTGACTCCGTTCTGTACTACACCCCCTACCCCCCTATGGGAGACACTACCTCCCTAGCCAAGAATCTATTTGCCTACGCCCAAGACACTGTAGAGACCAATCTACCCTCCCTAGCATCGCACCTACACAAGTCGCATATCTGGTACTGTTGGTGGGATTAGGCGACAAAATAAATACTTTTTCGTGGCAATATTTGGTGGATTGAAAAATCCTTGCTATCTTTGCCGAGCAAAGCCATAACAACAACGGCTAAAGCACGGTGTGGTAGTTCAGCTGGTTAGAATACCTGCCTGTCACGCAGGGGGTCGCGGGTTCGAGTCCCGTCCATACCGCAGATTAGGTGTTAAAGTGTTGATCTCAACGCTTTAGCACCTTTTTCTTTTTGTCTTATTCTAGGGGCAAAAACTGAGTTGCAACTAAGCAAAAGTTTAGATGCAACTAAGCAAATGACGAGTTGCAACAAAGCAAACGCTTAGTTGCAACTCAACTTTCATCAAGCTCCGATCGCAGTTTCACTCCCATTTCTCATTGCACAAAGACTAGCTGACTCCGATACTTTCGCAATTCACTCTCGGGTCTCTTGCACGTGAGTGTTTTTTGCCCCTTTGAGTAAAAACAGAGAGCCGATACTAGGTACCCTAATGAAGAGGGTGCCTAGTATCGGCTCTCACTATATCCAGTAAACTTCTAAAGCCTAGCGGAGAGAGATTTTGCAATCTTTATCGCAACCATCAAAGGTTACCTTGCCCTCCTTGGCTAGCCACCCGAGTGCAAAGCGCACTTCATCTTGGGTGCGTATACCAGCTTTCTTTTGGATCTCCTTTACGGTCAATGGCTTCTTACTATCACTCAGGGCATGCCATACGAGCCCTGCATTGGTTCCAATCTGTTCAATCATTATCTTTCCTCCTATAAATTAGCATTAATTACCTACCTCTTTCGTTGCAAATGTACCTATTATCAGCAAAATAGCAAAATAAAGGGTGCCATTATGATAAAGCTTCAAAGGCATCAATAAATTGATCGCCTCGATCTTCATAGTTCTTGAACAGGTCAAAACTGGCACACGCAGGAGAGAGCAACACTACATCGCCCTCAGACAAATCCAGTGCTGTTATCTGCTCAAATGCCTCCGCCATACTATGTGCCACGGTGGTGGGAAGTGCGAGGCAATCAAAACTACGATGCAGTTTATCGGTATCTAGGGTAAGGAAAATAAGTGCCTTCGCCTTTGCCTTCACAAGGTCGAAAATAAGCGAGTAGTCGTTACCCTTATCCGTACCTCCGAGCAGAAGCACCGTCTTGGCATCGGGCATCGCACCAAGAGCGTGGGCTGTAGCATCGAGGTTGGTACCTTTGGAGTCATTGATAAAGGTAACTCCATGCCACGTACCAACCAGCTGAGTGCGGTGGCGAACACCTCCGAAAGTGGATAGGCATTTCCGAACCTCCTGCCGATCAATATCCACGCCATAGGCCTGAAGTGCTAGCCCCACTGCCATAATATTCTCGGCATTGTGCTGACCCTTGAGGAGGAACTGGGTGTAGTCGTAAGTGACACCCCCCTTGAAGTGAATTAATTGACCATCAAAGTAGGCAGAAGCTTTGGGATTGCGGGTAGAAAAGGTCTTGACAAACTCTGCCTGCAAAGGAGCCTCTTGCTGAAGCTCTGCAATATGCGGGTCATCTGCATTGATGATGGCATAGTCACCTGCTCCTTGATTTTGAAACACTCTCCACTTGGCACGAGCATAATTGATCAATTGGTGGTCGTACCTATCGAGGTGGTCGGGTGTGATATTAAGTAAAAGGGCAATATGGCTATGGGTGCGGTACATATGATCTAGCTGAAAGCTACTCAGCTCCATAGTATAAACGTCGGCACCCCCCTCCATCACCTCCCGAGCCAAGGAATCTCCGATATTGCCACACGCTACACTCTGCACTCCTGCAGCACGTAGGGCAAGGTCAATCAGCGTAGTAGTGGTGGTTTTGCCATTGCTACCAGTGATAGAGATTAACTGCTTGGGGGTAGTGTAACGAGCAGCAAACTCAATCTCCGAGAGGATCGGTAACCCAAGTGCTTCACAACGGCGAACCACCTCAGCACTATCGGGAATACCAGGGCTCTTAATCACCTCTTCTGTATCCTTCAGATAGGGGAGTTGATGCCCGCCCTCCTCATAGGGAACTGCCGCCTTTGTCAACACCGCTTTCATCTCTGGGCGAATGGTACCTGAGTCCGACACAAAGGGTCGATACCCCTTTTCTTGTGCCAAAAGGGCAGCACTCACGCCACTCTCTCCAGCACCCAAAACAAGTAAATTGCACTTCATAATAATGATGACTTATCTAAGTTTGAGCGTCACAATGGTGAGCACTGCAAGGAGAATCCCGATCAACCAAAAACGAACCGTAATCTTTGCCTCAGCAATAGGTCGAGTAGGCTTTTGGATCACTGCGTCGATCACTCCAGCTGGTTTCTGGAAATGGTGGTGCAGTGGGCTCATCTTGAATACCCTTCGGCCGGTACCAGTCTTTCGCTTTGTGTACTTAAAGTAGGCGGTTTGGATAATCACCGAAAGCGCCTCTACCATAAATACTCCACAAAGGATAGGAAGGAGCAACTCCTTACGAATGATGATCGCATATACTGCTATAATTCCGCCGAGGGTAAGGCTACCAGTATCGCCCATAAAGACCTGTGCGGGGTAGGAGTTGTACCATAGGAAACCAACGGTGGCACCGATAAATGAAGCAGCATAGACCACCAGCTCCTCCGCTCCAGGGATAAACATAATATTGAGGTAGCTCGCCATCTCTATGTGCGAACTGACGTAGGCAAATATCCCGAGCGCTACTCCGATAATCGCCGAGGAGCCAGCAGCTAAGCCATCTAGTCCATCAGTGAGGTTGGCTGCATTGGAGACACCCATCACGATGAATACAAAGATGAGCGTCACGAGTATCAGGGTAAAGAGTTTGGCATTCTGCTTCAGCCCAAGATTCTTGGCTAGGTCGCTATAGTCTAGGTTGTTATTCTTCACAAAGGGAATCGTGGTCTTGGTGCTTTTTGTCTCCACTTCGGAGTGCTTCACCACTAGCTCCTTATTGACCGTCTCGGTGGCTACGTTTTCCTTAATCACCACCGCTGGACTAGTCATCAGTACCAGAGCCACCAACACCCCCAGTCCTAGTTGAGCTATGAGCTTGTAACGGCCGTGGATACCCTCTTTATTCTTCTTAAACACCTTTACATAGTCATCAGCAAAGCCAAGGGCTCCCAGCCATACTGTGGTGACTAGCATCAAGATGATGTAGAGATTATTGAGTTTGTTGAAAAGCAGTGTGGGGATAATAATGGCAATGATGATGATGATACCACCCATAGTGGGGGTCCCAACCTTTGCCATCTGCCCCTCAATATCAAGGGGACGAATGGCATCCGACATCTGCTTACTCCGTAACCAATCGATGATCTTACTTCCGATCAAAGTGCTAATCAGAAGACTAACGATAAGGGCAAGTGCCGCACGGGTAGAAATATAGGTAAAGGCACCCATTCCTGGGACACCTTGTGCATTGAGCGACTCAAATAGGTAGTAAAGCATCAGTGAGTAGCTCCTCCTTTCTCTCCTTCGATAATCTTCTCTACCTCCTCAATATCGCTAAAGTGGTGGCGGACGCCATTCACCTCCTGATAGGTCTCGTGCCCCTTACCAGCAATGAGAATCACATCGCTAGGCATCGCCATCGTACAGGCGGTACGGATCGCATCTCTTCTGCTAGTGATCCGGAGCGTACGTCGCTTCATCTCCTCATCGAGCCCCTCCATCATCTGGTCGATGATCTGCTCGGGATCTTCGCGTCGAGGGTTATCCGAAGTAAGGATTACGATATCTGAGAGTTTGGCTGTGGTAGCTGCCATAATGGGCCGCTTGCCAGCATCTCTATTACCTCCTGCACCAACCACTGAGATGATACGACCGCCGTGGTGCTTTTGTAGCTCCTGAATCGTGCCCAGTACATTGGCGAGGGCATCGGGCGTATGGGCATAATCGACCACTGCCACATAGCCCTTGGGAGAGGTGACGGTCTGAAAACGCCCATCCACTGGGGTGAGCCGACTCATCTCTCTCAGCACCTCCTCCTCAGGCTGTCCGAGCAAAATAGCTGCCCCAAAGATCGCCAACATATTGTAGGCATTGAAGCTCCCCACTAGGCGTGTATAGACCTCGTGGTTATTAAAAAGCATATCGGTACCATCGAGGTGTTGCTCAAGTATCTTTCCCTTAAAATCGGCATCTCGCTTGATAGCGTAGGTATGCACTTCTGCCACGGTATTTTGCACCATCACCATACCATTGGTTTCATCGAAGTTGGTGAGGGCAAAAGCCTCTTTGGGCAGTCCATCGAAGAAGCCTTGTTTTGCGTGGAGGTAATTGAGGAAGGTGCCGTGATAATCAAGGTGGTCTCTAGTGAGGTTGGTAAAGATACCTCCTCTGAAATAGGTGCCTCCGATACGGTGCTGATGGACAGCGTGCGAAGAGACCTCCATAAAGGCATACTCGCAGCCTGCCTCTACCATCTGCCAGAGGTACCTCTGAAGGGTGAGGGCATCAGGGGTGGTGAGCTTACTTGGAATCTCCTCCCCATCCACAATCACACAGACTGTTGATACCAAACCACTCTTATGACCCAAGTGGGAGAATAGTCGGTAAAGGAGTGTCGCAATAGTTGTCTTACCATTGGTCCCTGTCACCCCTACCAACTTGAGTTTACGGGAAGGGTGGTCGTAAAAGTTGGCAGCCACTTCACCGATCACCACATCGGTATGCTCCACACGGAGGTAAGTGATCCCTTCCTTTCGCTCTTGAGGCACCTCCTCACATAGGATAGCGGTGGCTCCCTTCTCAATAGCCATATCAATAAAGTCGTGACCATCCGTGACCGTTCCACGGAGTGCCACAAAGAGCATGCCTTCCTCCACCACTCTTGAGTCGGCCGTAATCTGCCGAATCTCCTTATCTAGTTCGCCCGACACTACATCGTGGGCGATTCCTTTCATCAATGTATCTAGTTTCATACTCTACTCGTTGCGTAGCGTCAATATTAATAACTGTCCTTGCTTTGTCCTTCCTCCCTTATGGATTGATTGCTGTTTTACCACTCCTCCTTGTCCATTGAGCCGAACATCTAGCCCCATTTTTTCGGCAAGGTAGAGGGCATCCATCACACTCATCCCCATGAGGTCGGGCATCGTGCCTACCTCTGGTTTGAGTGCACTTAGTATCTGTAGGCTATCCCCCCCTTGGTGCGATAGCCACTCCGTTCCACTGCTATGTAATTGATCTACCTTTGCTCCTGTATACTTAATCGCATGCTTCACCCCTTCGGTGGTACCGCCCAGCACCCTCTGGCCAAAGGTGGCTAAAGAATCGGGAAGCACCTCACCAAGCGACTGGGTGTAGGAAGTGGCGATGGTCTTCTCCGCAATTTCACGAAGCACTGCCCCTGGGATAGAACCCGAAGGGTAAACGCCTCTCGGACGGCTCACCACTACAATACAGCTATAGAGTGGTCGCTCACTTGGGAAGTAGCCACAGAAGGTTACATTGTGACCTGCCCCCTTAAAGGCACCTCCACCAAGTCGTTGAGCCGTACCTGTCTTACCCGAAATAGAGACATAGGGAGAGTTCATAGCTGTTCCCGTACCCTCCGTCACTACACCACGGAGCATCAGTTGAAGCTCCTCAATCGCCTTAGAGGAGGCGATCTGTTTATTCACCACCCTGGGCTCTCGCTTGTAACCAATCTTATCACCGCTACTTACCTCGCGAACTAGGTAGGGCTCCATCATCTTACCCCCATTTGCCACGGCATTGTAGAAGCGAAGCGTGTAGATTGGTGGCATTAATATCTCATAGCCATAAGAGCTCCACGGCATCGTACTATTGGACCACTTCTCTACATCTTGCTGGAAGCGTGGGCGGGCAGTGCCTGGGATCTCAAAGTCAATCTGGTCAAAGATTGTCATCTTATTCAATTCATCCAGATAGCCCTGACGGTCGTCGCCGTAGGTCTTCAGAACCGCCTTTGCCACTCCTACGTTGGAGGAGAAGTAGATCGCCTCATTGTAGGTAATCTTGCCATATCCCCCTTTATGAGCATTGTGGTCACGGATTGTAAGCCCTCGGCCGATGGTGTAGAGACCATTCCCCACATCCACGGTATCCTGTGGGTTCACTCCCTTTCGATCCAGTACCCCCAGCATGGAGATCGCTTTGAAAGTAGAGCCGGGCTCAATCAGGTCGGCTAGAGCATGATTGGTTCGCTCCATATAGTTTCCCTCGCCCATACGATCCAGATTGGCTAGAGCTTTCACCGCTCCAGTAGCCACTTCCATCACCACCACACAGCCCCAATCGGCATCCACCTCCACCAACTTACGACGAAGTGCCTTCTCGGCGATATCCTGAATATCCACATTGAGCGTGGTATAGACGTCCATTCCATTGGTGGCAGGCACCTCCTCCACTGGCTCCCACCGTGGGGGCACCCGCACCCAGCGATTCACTCCTGCTTTGCCACAGAGGAGGGAGTCGAACCTCATCTCCAACCCGCTATTGCCGTGCGTCATACCCAAGGAGTCGGGCTCATTCATGATTCGACCAATGGTACGAAAGGCAAGATTGCCATAGGGGTGCTCCCTACGGATATACTTCGTGGTGATCAAGCCCGAGCGATACCTGGAGCGACCCTTGAAGAAGGGGAGCTCTAGCAGTGCCTGAAGCTCGGTATAGGAGAGCTCACGCGAACCAAATAGGCGGTAGTACTTCGAGCGCTTTTGGCGAGCCCGCAAAAGCCCCTGCTTGTAGCTAGCAGCCGACTGCCCCCCAACCACTTCCGCAAGTCCCTCGGAGAGCTCTTGCACTCCAGCTTCAAAAAACTCTCCATCAAAGGAGTCACTTCCCATATCAAGAGCTACCTCGTACCTTGGCACCGTAATCGCTACCGGTACATCTTGGTCACTGTAGATATTGCCCCGAAGGGGGTCAATGGCACTCCGCGACTTCCCAGCATAGCGAACCAGTGCCTCCCATTGCTTCGCCTGCACGGTAGAGGTAATGACTACTTTTACTAGTACCACCACCCCTAGCAAAAGGAGGACGAGTCCAAACTTCATGTAGAGCTCCCACCCCTTGTGGATTCGCTTTGTCCGCTGTAAGCTATTGCGTTGCCGCGACTTCTCTCGTAGATCCTCGCCCGTCATTACTTCTCAATCTCTATAGGTGCTGTGGTGGGCGTGCAGATCGATAGCCCTGCCGCCTCCACCCTCTCTTCAATACTAGTGATACGGCTATCATTCATCAGCTCAGTAGAGAGGGTGATATGCTCCATCCGAAGATCCTGTAGCGTGGTATTATTGGTGGAGATCATACGGATCTTGCGCATCGCTGAGTAGTTGTACGCCACCTGCACCACCGCATAGAGGGCAATCGCCACAATCCATGCGATCATACGACCATTGAAGGCACGCTCCAAGATATGCCCCTCCACAAAGTTCCAAAACTTATTCACAAAAGCTTTGCGATCCTCTACCCCACCTTGCTGAGGTGTGTACTCCTCTTTATCAACTTCCATTCCAAAAAACTGCTCTCTCTGATAGCCACTCTATTCAACCACAAACTTACCAATTTTTTAGCAACCCACCCCCACAAAAACAAATAGATACAGAGCCGAAAAACCAAAAAGAAGAGCCGGTCACTGAGCACTCTGAGCACTACCTTCTGGCAAAGGAGACCATAGCACTCGACGGACAACCCCTCCACCAACGTAGCTACTGGGACGCCCTCCGTCGCGCCTACACCCATTGGATAGACTGTTATACGACGGTGATTAGCTTTGTGCGATAGTCATTACATATTCAAGTATGCTAGGCTTATTCCTCTCTTTTCTATGATCTGATTGAGGAGCTCAAACTTTTGAATGACTAAAGGAAACTCCTTGTTTTTACTTCGCCATTCAGCTTCTGGCGTGTCTAGTAATACTTTAAGGAAGGTTTTTAAGTCTCTCTCAGCTGGATAAAAAGACATGTAATCAGGTTTGAAGCGATAGCACTTGATAAATCCTAATTCACGCATATCTTTGACGTTTGGTAGATTGCCCTCTTCTTTCGAAAATGATTTGTCGTAATAAGGTGCACTGATGGCATAGAAAGAGGCTAAGTCTTTTTCAGGCGTGTGACTCATTATTTCATTAACCATATTATTTAGAATGGTTCGTGCTAATTTCTTTTGCTCTTCTTGGTTTTTTGTGCCAATGTCGCTTAAATGTGCTATAGCTAGCGTCTGCATACCAAAGACTGTGACTTGCTTTCTGTTGGGCTTCTCCATATTGTAAGTCTTTAATACTCTATCATATGGGTAGGCAACAATCGTATCCACTAATAATACTGAGTAAGGCATAGCCTTTTTGCTGACATACTTTGCTACATTGTTTTGGATGAAGTTTGTAGCCTCAGTTCGCTGACCTATTGTAGTCAAATACTTTAGACGATAGAGTTGTGCCTCGTAGTAGTCACTTCCTGTTATCGTGACGTTGTAAGGGATGCTGAGCACTCGACTGCGATCTTCACGTTTGAGCGTGTCGTTGAAGAGCAAGTAGGCTCCGGTTTGCTCGTAAAATGAACGTCGAAGTGTCGCTTCTGGCGAGTGGTCAGTATCATCAGGAGCAAAGAGATTTATCTCAGGGGCAATCTCAACCATCATGTGTTCTTTGTTGCAGCAAGCTACTGATAACGCAAGTAACAGGAAAATGGCGATGTGTGAATAACTATTTGGTCTCATGTTGAATTATTTTAGTTGGTTTGCGCTCAATGCGTGGATTATCTTGAATAATATCATTGAAAGTACGTTCTTCGCGAGGTAGGGGTAATACATATCCCTCATCTTCGTTAGCCGGAAGTGTATAGAAGTAAGTGATATCAGGGAAGCTATTTCTGCCCTCTTTTTTGTATATAGTGTAGGTGTGGGTCAGCTCTATCTTCTCTGGGGATTGAGATTGAACGCGGTAACGACGAATATCAAACCATCGTTGACTCTCAAAGCAGAGTTCCATTCGTCTTTCTTTGCGGATTTCGTTTATTAATCCTTTTGGGGAGGTGTCAATATCGGGTAATGCCGCTCCAACCTTGTAGCGATTTTGGTGTAGTTGTTTAAGAAATCGCACAGCCTCTGCACTTTTGCCTTGCATTGCCAAAGCTTCTGCTAGATTGAGATATATCTCTGCACTACGAAGCACAAATACATCGGACACCTCGCTCTTTCCCATAAGTTTTGGCGTTGTCTTACATGCCCTTAGCTGGTAGCCATTTGGCTGTGCTCCTTTGACTTTGATACGTTCGATAAAGCGGGTGCCACGTAAGTCGTCCTTATTGTATAGTTGATATAATTCTTTTGAGACAGAGAAGCCTCCAATGGGTGAGCTACTACCCATCTCTGCGCATACTAACCCTCCCCCCATGCTAAAAAATAGCTCGGGGTTATCAACCGAAAAGAAGTAGCTATCCACTCCCAAAGCATTGAGGTTGCAAAGAGTGGGATGTAGGCTCAATGCTTTTGAGGCATACTCTTCAGCTCTCTGCCAATCTTGCATATAAAGTGCCACTCTTGAAGCAAAGAGTATTACTCCTGCCTCTGATATTCGATATAGGGAGCGTGTCGGTTGCCCTTCAATCTCCTTTATAGCCAAGCTTAGATCGTTGGATATTAGGGCATATACTTCAGAAATGGTGGCACGTGTAAACTTCTTTTTTTCGATGAAGTGTGATTCCTTGAGGGGCACACCTGGCTTATCTAGATTTTCTGGAGCATAGGGCAGAGCATAGAGGTTGACCAATTGAAAATAATAGGCAGCACGCAGAAAGTGTGCTTCAGCTTTTATTCGCTTGATACGGTTTTGATCTGCCACTGTGGGAGTGTCAATTCGTTCGGCTTCATCTAATACAATATTAAGGGTGAGGATATGATTGTATACTCGTAGCCAATCGATGCTCTCCTTGTAGCTTTTAAGACCATCAAAAGCATCACCCACATGCTGTTGCCACGTGTAATATCCAAATACACGAGGACGAATATTCGCTTCTGGATTATAGCGGGTATTGCCAATCAACTCCTCCGTCTCATCGGCCATATATTGAAGGTATGAGAAGTAATAGCTCTCATATTTTCGTGGTGTGGTGGGTGCTACGGATAGGTAGCAAGAGCCGATAAGTAACTCGTCTAGATCATCTGCTGTGTGAATGTAGGCTAAGTCATTTGAACGTTCGTTGAGAAAGCCACTACAGGAAGTCATAGTGACGATCCCAAGGGTCGATAGTGTAATGGCAATGATCAATATATAGTGTGCTATTCGTTTCATAGGTTGCAAGTCTATAAGGTGAAGTTAAATTGTAGATTATATTGTGGACGCTCAGATAGGTTGACCTCTGTGAATCCTCCTTGTACAGGGGTTTGACCCTTTAATTCTGGACGTGCTATTATAAATAAATTGTTTGTAGATAGTGTGAGTGTAGCATTCTCAATGTGGAAACGCTTGAGCCAATTCTCAGGTATTCTGTAGCTGAGGCTGAGATTTGTACACTTCAGGTAATCAGCAGAAACAACACGGATATCAGCATAATTGTACATCTCCCATGAGTTTTCTGCTATAACTGGCATATTCTTGGATTGCCTACGTGAATAGTGGCGGTTGTACTTCGCTGAAACGGCGGGGACCATTTGGTCTATTACGGCGGGAACATTGGTGTGCAGTTCATCACCTGGAGCCATCCAGCGATCCAAAAACATCCTATTTACGTTCATTTCTGGTAGGAAGTTTTTAGCGTTTCGATAAGGTTTGAAGAGACGAGTCTTAGCTCCTAAACTGTACGAGAGGTTAAAGCGGAGTGTGACATTTCCCCAAGTTATGAGGTTACGAAAACTTCCGAACATAGAGGGAAGTCGTGTTCCTGATTTAGTTAGCACTTGCTGGTAGACCTCGTAATTACTCTTTCCGAAGAAATCCTCCATACGTTCTTCCCCATCGTAGAAGAGTGGGCCTCCGTCCTCTGGATTGAGTCCTCTAAAGCGATAGGAATAGAAAGTACCCAAAGACTCACCCTTGACTAAGGCTCGTCCGTGAAGGAAGTCCTTTGACGAGAAGCGCTCATACTCGGGCTTGCTATCTAGGCGGTTAAAACTTTTGGAGAATGACGTGGAGATACGCCATGTAACGTTTTTCGTGTGCACTGGCTGTACAGATAAGGCACAGCTGAATCCTTGGTTGCGAAGGTCACCACTATTTACTACATAAGAGGGAATGCCGTTGACTAAATCAATATCTAAATTCATATAGGCATCGCTTGTGTATTTGTTGTAATAAGATAGGGTGGCAGCAATCTTTCGATCACATGCCGAAAAGTCTAGTTCAGCACTGAAGGAATGTGTCTTTTCCCACCTTAGATCAGGATTGGGGTAGCGTGCCAAAATAGCAAGTTTCTCATTGTAGTATGGGTCGGTACTTAGTTTTTGAATTATGGGCACTGGAGATTGATCACGTAGCATATTTCCTTGAGTGCCATATGAAGCGCGCAGGTAGAGGTAGTCTAGCCACGAGTTTTCTCGTAGAAGTGTCGAAAAATCATAGCTGCCAGAGAGTGACCATACGGGTAATAGTTTGCGATTACTTTGGGAGCCAAAACGATTGGATGCATCGGTACGACCATTTATCCCTAGAGTGAGTCTATTGTGAAATGAGTAAGAAAAAGTGGCGAATAGTGATCCTTGATTGAGAAGGTCATCCATGCGTTTGGGCTGTGCTGTTTCACTTATCAGCCAAGCCTTGTATGCAGGAAATCTATCAAGATCCTCAGGCGCTACGAACTTCTCGCCATAATCTCGAAAGTATCCTCGTTGCACCTGTCTCATGCCTTTAGTGTGTGTGCTCTCTAGTGAAGAGCCGATATGAAAAGCTAGTACATCCTCATTCTCAAAAGTATGGGTATAGTTGACCATCAAACGGCCAGAAAGAGAGCGGAAGCGTTCTTGGAAATGGTTTAATTCACCACCATAGGGGAGTTCACTATGTTCCAAGGCTACTTTACTGAATTCCCTTCCATAATCTGTCCACCTCAGGTTTGCAACGTAATAAGTTTGGTCATCATGATGCTCTTCGCCATTGGTGTTTGAGGTGGCAAGGGTCATTAGTGCCGACAGAGAAAGATCATTGGTTAGTTTCAAATCATAAGCGGCATTGACAGAGGTGTCAAAATGATCCTGTCTGTACCCACTGTGCTCCAACTCGTTCAGGATGTTAAATCTATAGTTGTAGTAATCATCATCACCACGCTTGTAGAATGAATATCTGCCATCTTCTTCATGAGTAGGAATCGTGCGTGAGGTATTGTAGGCATAGTCCACTGGGTTGATGGAGGAGGCATTATAGGCACGGTTTTCTAATGCCGTCCGCAGCCATACTGTTAGTTGGCTACGCACACTCAGATCGGCTATCACTTTGAGGTACGCAGTCGTGCGTTGGGTCTGATTATTTCTCACCACTCCATTACTCAAACTGTGACCTAATGAGGCATAATAATTGAGATTACCCGAAGTTCCCGAAATAGAGAGGTGCTGATCGGTGGATAACGCATCGCGCATCAATAGGTCAAACCAATCTGTGTTGAGTGACGAGATTTTATTCACGCGATTTTCAAACTCATCAAAGCTGATCTCCTTATTGTAGAGCTTTTGCACTAGATGTTCGTATCCTACTTGATACATATTAGAGGGGAAATAATATCCGGACTCTACTAGCTGACGAGAAAAAAGAACGCGCTCTTGGGAATTCATTAAGTCAATATTTTTATCCGTGTAGCGAGGACGAACGGCCAGACCTATCCCGCCAGCGTAGTTGATGCTAAGTCTGCCGTACCCTCCTTTTTTAGTAGTTACTACGATGACGCCATTGGCGGCTTGTGCTCCATATAGCGCTGTTGACGCTGCATCCTTTAATACGTCAATTCGTTCAATATCAGCAGGATTGATCCCCGCTATGGCGTTACCAACCCGATTGACAAAGTCTGGGTCGTTAATGTCTTCAGCTGGGATAGTGACTGGATCACGCACCACCACACCATCTACTACCCAAAGAGGTTCACGAACACCAAGAATCGTGCTGGTTCCTCTAATACGTAAGCGAGGAGTCATTCCTACATCACCCGCCGTGGGTATCACCAACATCTCAGGTACCAATCCTTCCAATCCTTTGTCCAGCGTGGTTATACCAGGGAAGGCTATTTCAGCACCTTTAATAGTGACCACAGAGCCAGTCCATTGCCTCTTATTTACAGTCTGGTAGCCAGTCACAACCACCTCGCTTAGTTCGGCATTATCGGTCTGTAGAATGAAGGTCATTTGTCTTTCCCCATGATAGGTTCGCTTTTCGGGCGACATTCCTACATAGGATGTTCCAATCTCGATTGTTTTTTCAGATTTTGTAATCCTTACGAAACAGCTTCCATCTTCCCCCGTCACTGCTACGGGCTTGCCATTGAGATAAACGGTAGCGCCGACAGCTGGTGTGTGGTCTGAGAATAAGACTTTGCATCGTATCGCACCTTCAGGTGTTCTGACGGTCTGTGCTGTGCTACTATTTTGTGCATGTGCATGCAAGGAAGCTGCTATTGACAAGGTTAGCACAAGAGCTATAAGCTTACAGCATAGTGATAATAAATGTTTTACCATAAGGCATCATAAAGAATAATTATGAGTAATGTTTAAACGTTCTCTTTTGCATACTATAGAGTGAAAAGCCAATCGGCTGAACAATGGGAAAGGTGAAGTGTGGAATAGGATTTCAGGATGATGATCCCAGAACTTTTTGATCGGGACAACTCTACCTATCTAATCAAAACGTAGCGAGGTTATAAGAGCATATTGCAATTACGTGGCTTACCTCAAACGGCAGGATCATTGGGGTGATCTTTTTATCATATAGCAGAGTGTTATCTCCATCAATAGTTAATTAGTTTTCATTGTATCTCTTATTTGGATGTGCAAATTTATCCATAAAATTCTAAATAGAGACTGTTACACATTCGAGGTTAGGAGTTTTGGTCTGTTTTTTTGATGGTTTTCATCTTGTCTAGCTTGAGGGAACGCCTTTATATTTGATTATTCTCCTCTGCAAAAGCTCCAATTATGAGCTTTTAAAGAGGATTCTTAGTTATCATCCTTTGGTGTCCGATAAACCTTTTAATTTGCTACTTGACTGTTTGACTTTATACGCGTGAGTAGCTTTATTATTGAGAAAGGTCGGACGCTTCCACCAACATTATTGTGAGCTGATAGCAGAAACCTCGGCCGAGGGGTCAGACTTAGATTGGATTGTCTGATCCCCTCTACCGAGGTCTTTTTTTGCCTTAGGTAAGAAACTATACTATGGGAGGTGGAAGTAATCCTCTCTCAATATCCGGATATACTCCTCCAATGCTGCACGCCCTTTAGCTGTGAGGCGACAGGTAGTACGGCTTGATCTCCCGGCCGACTCCTTCTCCACCTCTATGTAGCCTGCCTCAGAGAGTTTATCGATCTGCACACTCAGATTGCCACTGGTAGCACCCGTTTTCTGTCGGAGATAGACGAAATCCGCCTCGGCCACAGAGAGCAATATCGATACAATAGATAGTCGCAGCTGTGAATGCAATAATGGGTCTAGCTCTCTCATGATCTTACCTTTTTTGGTCGGCTATTGACGTTGGCAGGAACTAGGAATAGCAGTCCGAGCAATATCCCAGTACAAAGATGATCCAAAGGGGTAAACAGAGGCAGATGGAGAACTACACGGCAAAGCATCAACATCCCTGCGAGTAGCATCACTAGCGAAAAGAGATAAAATCCACGTCGCTTGGTCAACACCCATACCTGCATCAAGTTGAAGCTCAATATTACCACCGCTAGAGGGGCGAGTAACTGAAACATCCAATTGCCGGTAGACAAACCAAAAATAATAATTGCCGCACTAGCCACAGCAAAGTAAGTACCCGTAGCACCTAGCACCTTCTGGATACTCTCATCAAGAAAGGTGGTGACTCTATGCCCCTCATGCTCGCCACGTGCCGCAGGGATAAGGGGCACTAAAAACATTGAAAACCAAATGGTATGCCACCAAGGACTTGTTAAGTAAGTAGTTGCAAAGAAAGCGAGTAACCCCACAATTAGGCAGGCAGTTCCCCACACTCTAAAGCGTATCACGATGGATCGCATATCCTCACCCTTAGTAGCTTGGAGCATCTTGGTGATCGTCTCCAAACTCTCCATCTCGTTCATCTTCTTCTCTTCCATAATCTTCAGAAATAATAAGTTTACATTATAAACCATTCATTCAATAAAAAAGGGTGCGCGCCACCTTTCTCGCACCAAAGGTACAAAAGTTTATAATATAAACCAAACATCTGAGCCATTATTTTTAGAGATAGTTTGGGAGTACTTTGTGGCATACAATTTACGCCTAATTCACTGCTATTTAATGGAAAAATACAGCAGTCCAAATGCACTTTTGTATCTCACTGTAATACAATAAGATAAGAAGCCGAAAACTGAGTTGCAACTAAGCAAATGCCGAGTTGCAACTAAGCAATCGGCGAGTTGCAACAAACCAAATGCTTAGTTGCAACTCAATAAATGCTTTGCTCCTATCTCGTCCGAAACCTATTTTGAGAACATCAATTTCATCGGACCTCCGCGCGGAGGTCCTTCATTGGGGGGGGGCACCTCATCGGACAGGTCAGACGTCTGTTTTGGGCATAAAAAAGTGGGGACCCATTGGCACCTCAAGGACAAGCTTGAAGAAAGCCAATAGGTCACCACCAACCTAACACCTACCACATCACTCTAATGAGTAGATCTTTGCGAGCCTTTTCCTTCTTTCTAGGCACTATAGGACAGTAACAGTGTGCCTACTTAGATAAATCAACTCGCTTTTGATATCGACGACACTGCTCCAATCGGTCGTATCCCAGCATAATTCCGAGCATAAAATCCTCCTCTGGGGTATACTCCGCAAGGGGCTTGTCGTTTCCTATATGTCGGATAACATCTAGGCAAGGAGCGTCTCCAAAGAAGACATTGTACTTGACTGGTGTCACCTCCTGTAGGATATATTCTATATGACGGCTACAAAGCCAATTCTCCACCTCACCCTTTAGCGAGGAGTGAAAAGTATAAAGTGCCAAACTCCTAAGTTTCTTGTGATACTCATAGGTAAGGTGAGATAGCACTCCCATTGTTCCGCTCATATCTGCCTCCTTTCTATCTCTATAGTAAGGGTTTTAATTGGCTCAGCCAGCCCTCGATGCGTTCTTCGGTTTGGTCTTCCTCATTATCCATATCGAGTGGGAGCCCTACAAACTCATCATTGACTACAGCTGTTGAATCATCAAAAGAGTAGCCGTCAGTGGGCACCTCGCCTACCATCTTGCAGCCTTTGTCATTAAAGAAGTGGTATAGCTCGCCCATGCCATCGACAAAGGTGTCGGAGAAGCCCGAGGAGTCGCCTAGCCCGAAGAGAGCCACCTGCTTGCCCGTGAGCTCTACTCCCGAAAGCTTGTCTAGCATATCGCCCCAGTCGTCCTGCAAGTCGCCACAACCCCAAGTGGAGGTGCCGAGAATCAAGCAATCGGACTGCTCAAATGGTTCGGTGCCACAATCGGCTACATTGTGTAGCTCAGGCTGGAAGTCGCTCAGCTTAGAAGCGATCAACTCTGCCGCCTCTTTGGTATGATCGGTACACGTACCGTAGATAATTGAGATCTTCTTCATATTACTCTTATTGCTATTTTACTATATGGTATGTAAGATAAAATGCTTATTCTCCTATCAATTCATGAGCAAAGGTAGGCAATAACTGACCGCCCATCAATACCCATTAGTAGTGATTTTAGCTAGTTATCTCATAGCTAATTATGATGAATACCCACTAGATTCGCCCAGGATCGATCTATCCAAAAAGGTCTTAGAGCAACCGCTAAAGCGGGAACTAACGTGGTTACCCCTTTGTAGGTACCCTCATCGGACAAGTCGGACAGGGCGGACGAGTCGGACACCACGATAAAGCACCATATCTCCATTACTATTCAGTAGAATTTGGTATATTTGTTGATAATAATATATGAAGTAATGGCAATAACTATATGAAGCTAAATAAGATCATTTCAATGGTAGCGGGGCTGATGCTGCTGATGCCCTCTCTAGGGCTATATGCCCAGTCGCACAACGACAAGAACCAAATAGCGGTAAGTAGGGCACAATATATATTTAACTCTGCCCTCTCAGGAGTAGCCGCCTACTATGTAGATACCTTTGATATACAGGAGGTGAGTACAGAGGCCATCAATGCGATGCTGGCACAGCTAGACCCCTATACCAATTATATCCCTGAGGTGGAGAAGGAGGATTTCCAAGTAATGACCACCGGGGAGTATGCGGGCATCGGTGCATATATCCAGTTAGTGGATAGCACAGTCTATGTACAGTATCCCATGCCAGGGTCGCCGGCAGAGCGTGCAGGGCTCCGTATGGGTGATGCCTTTTTGGAGATCGATGGGGTGTCGGTAGTGCCTGGCACGCCCTCCAAGGTGAGTAGTAAGCTAAAAGGCCCTGCTGGCACTAGTGTGCGGGTGAAGGTACTAAAGCTGGGGAAGAGTGATCCAGAGGAGATGGAGATTGTGCGTGGATCTGTGGTGGTGGATCAAGTGGTGAGCCGTGGCCTTTACCAAGATAGCATTGGCTATATCCGCCTCAATAGCTTCACCACTAAGAGTGCTGAGGATGTGAGGAGAGCCTATGCCGAGCTCAATAAGGGGGGCAAGATGAAGTCGCTGATCCTAGACCTCCGTGGCAATGGTGGCGGTGTAATGGGAGGAGCTATTGAGCTGCTCAGTATGTTTGTACCCAAAGGGACCAAGGTGCTATACACCAAGGGGAGGCTACCACAGACTTCGCAGGAGTACTTTACCGAGCAGGAGCCTATAGACCTGGAGATACCTCTGGTGGTGATGATCAATGGAGGCTCGGCTTCGGCGAGTGAAATCGTGGCAGGTGCTTTACAGGATCTGGATAGAGCGGTGATCGTAGGGAGTAAGAGCTTTGGAAAGGGGCTAGTACAGACCACGCTTCCAACCCCGTATGATGGCATCCTCAAGCTGACCACTTCGCGCTACTACATACCGAGCGGGCGTTGCATTCAGCAGCTCGATTATTCACACCGCAATCCCGATGGATCAGTTGCCTCGGTACCCGATAGCTTGACCAATGTATTTCACACGGCAGGGGGGCGTGAGGTACGTGATGGCGGTGGCATTCGACCAGATGTGGAGATTGAGGGAGAGATGATGGATGCCATCACGATTGCCCTCAGCAACCAAGGGCGGATCTTCCAATTTGCCAACCAACTCTTTTTGGAGCACCCACAGGCAAAGGAGCTACAGGATATTGTGATCTCTGATGAGGAGGTGGCTCGGTTTATTGGAGAGCTAAAGGGGGAGGATTTTGAATTTGGCGAGATGAGCCTAGAGATGCTGAAGTCGGTGGAGCAGGTAGCTAAGTTTGAGGGATATGAGGAGGTGAGCAAGGAGGCATTTGCCACTCTTCGCAAAGCACTTACGCCCTCAATTGATCAGGCATTTGCCAAGAGTCGGGATCAGATTGTGCGTCTGCTCCAAGGTAGCCTTGCTCAGCACTATTTCGGTCAGGAGGGGCAGTTTGCTATCACACTCCAAGACGATCCTACCATGCAGGGAGCTATGGACATCTTGAGTACGCCAAAGCGGTATCACGACATTCTACGGAAGTCATCACTCCGATAATCTCATCACTATGGCGAAGCACGATAGAGGCGGTATGATATTTTCTACCAATAGAGACCTAATGGACCAACTCCAGAGCACCCCTCAGGTGGAGACTTTGCCCCCTGAGAAGCAACCTCTAGTGGTACGCAGAGATAATAAAGGACGGAAGGGCAAGGTAGTGACGCTGGTGGAGGGATTTATAGGCAGTGATGATGAGTTGCAGACTCTAGCAAAGCGACTGAAGGTGGCTTGCGGTGTAGGTGGCAGTGCCAAGGAGGGCGAAATACTGATACAGGGCGAGGTGCTGGAGCGGGTAATGACTCTACTTCAGCAGTGGGGATACGAAAAGTGCAGAAGGAGATGACGGAAGCTGCGGTTAATAAGTCGGCAGGTAAGGAGCAAAAACCGCTTAATATATTCAAAGCATCGGCGGGTAGTGGCAAGACCTACACGTTAGTGCATCGGTATCTGGATCTGCTACTTTCGGATGGAATGGAGGGGGGATACAAGAGGATCCTTGTTGCTACCTTCACTAATAAAGCAACGACGGAGCTGCGGGAGAGGATTGTGAAGGAGCTATATGAGATTTCTCTCAACGGAAGAAAGCAAGAGAAGGGGGCGCCAAAGAAAACACCACAACAAATAGATAAAGAGAAAAGCAAAGCAAGGGAGGTGCTGGAGGAGATCCTGCTCGACTATGAATCTCTGAGGGTACAGACGATCGACTCTTTCTTTCAGGAGATTGTCCGCACCTTCGTGATTGAGCTGGAGAATAGTAGCGCCAATGCCGAGGTGGCACTCGATAGGGATGGGGCGATTGAGATGTCGGTGGATCGTCTCCTTTTGAATCAAGAGAGCAATGTATTTACTCGATTGGGCTCAGTGCTTCTCTCTCGAGTGGAGGAGGGTGATAGCACTGATGTGCGTGCGGCTATTATCAATCTTGCCAAGGAGATGCTCTACAACCCTCAGGCGGATAAATACCCTATCCAAGCCCTCGACCCTAAGGATATTGATCTAGCTGCAATGGAATTGAAGGCAAAGGCCGAGGAAGCTCTCTCAGAGATGGAGAAGCCTTTAGACATCCTTCAAGACACTCTTGCAGAATACGCCGATGAAGCACTGGCACTTAGTAGCTATGGTTTCCTACAAGCTCTGCAAGGAAAGGAGCTATCCGAACTGATCGTTAGGAAGATCACGGACCCACAAAAGCCTGTATACGACGGCAGGATAAAGGTGGGAAAAGATGGAAAGTTGGCGATCTTCTCTAGTAAGAACTTCAAAGTGGTGGCAAAGCAGTTTCCGGAGCTACTGAATGGTCTGGACGATATAGAGCAGAAGCTATACGACCTTAATAATGTGATTGGTCAATATGCAGGCGACTATCAGCTCGCTAAACTGCTCAAGGAGCATCTGAGCCTGCTCCCTATTCTCTCGCAGCTACAAACGGAGATAGCACAATACCAAGAGGAGCATAAGGTGGTGCTGATCGAGGAGATCAATGAACTGGTTAAAAAGGTGATCAACGGTGCTTCTACCCCCCTTATCTATGAAAAGGTGGGCGGAAGGATTGACCACTATATGCTCGATGAGTTTCAAGACACCAACCGCACGCAGTGGGAAAACTTTAGGGTGCTGCTCATTGAAAGCCTGAGCCAGATGAAGGAGAACTTCCTCGTAGGCGACGTAAAGCAAAGCATCTATAGGTGGCGAGGTACCGATAGCTCTCTACTTAATAGTGAGGTGGAGAGTGACCGCATACTCCAATACTTTACAAATGATGACCCACTGAAAATCAATTGGAGAAGTGACGAAAACATCGTGCGCTTCAACAACCTATTCTTTGATAACATCTACGACTTCCCCTCCCATACTGTTCTCGACGGGGAGAGTAATGAGGTTTACAAGAAGATATACGAGAGCAACGTCTGCCAAGAGCCTAACAAGAAGAATGGGCATGGCTACGTACGCTTTGAGCAACTAGAGGCAGGCGATGAGGGCGAGCCGGTAGAGGAGGTACTCACTAATCGGATAAAAAATCTGCTCCTAGACCTTCACAAAGATGGCTACAACCCAGGGGATATCGCCTTCGTGGTGCGCACCAATAATGAAGCAACGAAGATAGCAGAGATGCTGAATAACTTCGCCACAGAAGACAAGGCCAATCGCCACTGCTTTGCCTTTCTCTCGGATGAAGCCCTACTGGTGAGCCACTCAAGCACAGTGAAGCTGATCACAGCACTATACCAGCATGTAGCCGACCCTCAAAACAGCCAGAAAAAGGTCTTCTTTGAGGTGGCATGCCATACCTTTGGGATATCCGATGAGGAGAAAATAGAGCAATTGATCCAAATAGTGCAAACGGGAGCTACCCTCTTTGAGATAACCAATGAACTCTTGGCAAATCTTGAGATACCAAGTGAGGAGGAGCTCTATATCAATTCGTTCCTAGACCTACTCCATGAGTTTGTAGAGAATGAGCCCAATACGCTACTCCAATTTAGCTATTGGTGGAAGCGCATCGGTGTCCGGCAGATGGTAACCATGGGCAATGACGAAAACGACAAGATACAGCTGATCACTCTTCACAAAGCAAAGGGGCTGGAGTTTCCCGTGGTGATTATGCCCTATCTTGATTGGGATATCTCTAAGCTTAGCTTAAATAACAGTTTGGAGTTTTGTGACACCGAGAGATACCTTCCTGAGGGCTTTGTGCAGCATCCACTCCCCTTCTATATCATTCCTGAAGCCCCCTCTGCACCACACCTCAATTCGCTCATTGGCAGGAAGTATAGAGAAATACACGAGGCCAACTACCTCGATAATCTCAACCTACTCTACGTGGCATTTACACGCCCGAAAGAGCGGCTCTACCTCTATACTAAAGAGAAACCCACCACTAAGAAAGTGACCCGTATCGTACACGAGCGACTAAGATTGCTCAAGAAGCTAGACCCCAGCGAGGATAGTATGCTACAGTGTGAGAATGAAAAGGTTTGGACCTATGGTAATGAGCAAAGGGGGGATAAGAAGAAAGAGGAGACCTCCACTAAGGAAGAAGTAGCGACAAAGGTGGAGCTACACCTTAATAAAGAGCCACGCCAATCAATTCTTAGGCGGATAGAGTCCGAAGCCGCCTTTGATAGTGAAGCTATTCAGCACGGGATTAAGATGCACGATGTGATGTCGAGAGTGATCTCGTGGGACGACTTTGAGCACGCCGTTGACCCCCTACCTAAGACGGAGGAGGAGAAGCAGACCCTGATCAACCAATTTAATACAGCTCTGGCGGAAGCCCCACAGCTACGAGACTGGTTTACCCCCAAGGAGGGAAGGAGCATTCTCACCGAGCAATCCATCTACATCGGTGAGTACGACCAGCATAGGCGACCCGATAGGCTGATCATAGAGGGGAGCAATGCCATCGTGATTGACTATAAGTTTGGCGAGAATACCGATATACCGCAGTACCGAGCTCAGATCAAAGGCTACCTTAACCTACTAGAGAAGATGGGCTTCCAAGCAAAGGGATATCTATGGAATTGGGAAAAGACACCAGAGATTGTAGAAGTAAAGAAATAACACCATGGCTATGACCCCACTCATTGGCAAAACACTTTCGGAGCTCCAAGAGCTAGTTACCTCTTTGGGTGAACCACGCTTTAGAGGCAAGCAGATGGCAGAATGGCTCTACCAAAAGCGCGCAACCTCCATTGAGGAGATGACCAACCTCTCCAAGTCGTTTCGAGCTAAATTGGCGGAGAATTATCAGGTCGGTCGCACTCCATTCACGCACCGACAAATCTCCACGGATGGCACAGAGAAGTACCTTTTCCCTCTACTTGCCAATCCCGCTTATCAATTTGAGACCGTCTACATTCCCGAAGCTAGTCGAGCCACCCTCTGCATCAGCAGTCAGGTAGGGTGCAAGATGGCGTGCTCATTTTGTGCCACGGGTAAAATGGGCTGGTTGGCCAATCTATCAAGTGCCGATATTATCAATCAGGTGCTAAGCATCCCCCACTCCGATAAGCTCACCAACTTAGTCTTTATGGGGATGGGCGAGCCTTTGGACAACTATGAGGAGGTAGCAAAGGTGATAGAGATACTCACCGCCGACTACGGTCTGGCGTGGAGCCCCAAGCGGATCACGGTCAGCACGATAGGCGTAAAGGAAGGGCTCAAAAGACTTCTACAGGAGCAGAGCGTACACATCGCTATCAGTATACACAATGCGATACCCGAGGAGCGACTACAATTGATGCCTGTGGAGCGAGCTTTCCATATAGAGGAGGTGGTGCAACAGCTAAGCCAATACGACTTTTCGGGTCAGAGGCGACTCTCCTTCGAGTACATTCTATTTGAGGGTCTCAATGATACCAAGGCACACGCCGACCGTCTGATAGCCCTCCTCAAGCCACTCGATTGTAGGGTCAATCTTATTAGGTACCACGCTATCCCAGGCATTCCCTACCATACCCCCACCTCGGAACAGGTGCTTTGGTTTGAGGAGTACCTCAATAAGCACGGACTACGCACCACCACCCGACGCTCACGTGGCGAAGATATATCGGCAGCGTGTGGTATGCTCTCCACAGAAAAGAAAAAGTAACCCCCTACGGATAAGATGGCTACCTACCGCCAAGCAAAAGACCTCACGAGAGGACCGATCGGGCCTCACCTTGTACACCTTGCCCTCCCGATACTAGGGACCTCCTTCATACAGATGCTCTACAGCTTTACCGATATGGCGTGGGTAGGGCGTCTCTCCTCCGAGGCAGTGGCAGCAACGGGAGCAGCCTCGGTCTTTACGTGGATTGCCAGCTCACTTTCTATGCTGAATAAGGTAGCTGCCGAGGTGGGGGTCTCCAATGCTCTAGGCCGAGGAGAGCAGGATGAAGCTCGCCAGTACGCCAGCCACACCTCTACTATTGCTATCATTATGGGCGTGGTGGTGATGGCTATCTACCTCCTATTTAATGAAGGGTTGATAGGTATCTATCGGCTCGAGACCTCTATCCACAAGATGGGGACCGACTATCTCTCCATAGTGGCGCTAGGGTTACCCCTCATCTTTCCCACGGTCGCCTACACCGGCATCTACAATGCTACGGGTCACTCCAAGATTCCTTTCATTATAAGTAGTATAGGACTATTTCTCAATATGCTCCTCGACCCACTCCTTATATTTGTAGCGGGCTTGGGGGTTAGGGGGGCAGCACTCGCCACCATCCTCTCCCAAGGGATCGTGCTAGCTCTTTTCCTCTTACAGATGTGCTACAGAGACCAATTGCTGGGTGGAATCAAGATATTCATCAAACTAACTAAAGGGATTACCTACAGCGTACTGCGTATCGGCACCCCTGTGGCTGTGATGAATAGCCTATTTGCTTTTATCAACCTCACACTAGGTCACCTTGCCTCGCTCTATGGCGGGCATCTCGGAGTGATGGCACTCACCACTGGAGGGCAGCTAGAGGGGCTCTGCTGGAATACCGCCCAAGGATTCTCTACCGCCCTTAGTGCCTTTACCGGGCAAAACTATGGGGCTAATAAGATAGACCGCATCTACAAAGGGGTGCGCTACACACTGATCTTATCACTGATTGTGGGCGTACTGGGCTTCTGCATCTACTTCTTTTGGGGCGAAGGGCTCTTCGCACTCATTGTCCCTGAGGAAGCCGCCTACATTGCTGGTGGCATCTACCTATCCATTCAAGCAGTACCACAAGTATTTAGTATGATAGAGATCACCAGCCAAGGTTTCTTCTACGGTATCCGCCAGACACTCCCCCCCTCCCTCATCAGTATCATTGGCAACCTGCTCCGGATTCCCGCCGCCCTCCTCCTATTGCCCCTCACCAAGGATATCACCACCCTTTGGTGGATCATCGGTGCCTCCTCTATTCTCAAGGGCATCGTTGCTGGCATCTGGTACCTCCTCGTCCGTCGCTCCACCATTTCATCGAATAGATAAAGATAAATACCATACCATTATGACCGAAAGACAACTAGAAATTGCTCGAACCTTTACCGACAAAGAGGTGATGGCAAATGCCATCGCCAAGCTAAGGACTTTGACGCTGAATAAGCTTCTAACGGTTGAAGACCCCGAAGAGCGAGCCAACCTTATAGAGCAACAGGCCACCCTAGAGTATGAGGAAATGGCGGTCTTGGGAGACGATGAAGTCTCAAAAAACATTCAAGACAAAGTAGTAAAGCTTTATTCACCCATCCTAAAAGCATATTATGAAGAGAAGTGATGTAGAAGCACTATTGACTCAGCTTAAGGGGTTTTATATTAGTGATAAAGAGCCTAGCAGACACCCAAGAGCTATTATATTGGGAGGACAACCATCTGCTGGAAAGAGTGCACTCGCAAAGATAGCCCAAAATGAGCTTCCAAGTATACTCACCATAAATGGCGACAAGTATAGAGAGCACCACCCACTACACAAAGAACTGATAAAGGAGCCCCTTAAGTACTCATCTGAAACGCAGATATTCTCCAATGTATTTACAGAGGGATTGATAGACGAAGCCATAAGAAATCGGCTAAATGTATCGGTAGAAGGGACTATGAGGCGAAGCGAAGTAGTAGCTGACACCGCTCGAAAGTTCAAAAGGGCTGGCTTTGAGGTAGAACTAATGTGTATCTCTGCACCACCAGAACTCACTGCTGTCAATCTTTTTTCAAGATATGCCAGTGAGGTACAACTTATGGATAGTGGCAGACTAGCCGACTTTGAAAGCCACAACCAAGCTTGTAACGGTATACTTAAGACGTTGGACGACGCCTACGGGAATAAAGACATTGACAGAATACGCCTGTATGCTCTCTTCGGAATGGAATTAATTGCCGACTATCAGAGAAATGAGGATGGTCACTGGACGATTCAAGAGAAACCTAGCGAACTAATTACAAGGATAAGGGATAAACAACTGCAAAATAGAGAATTGGTTTTGCTGCTGATTGACAAGGGACTAACAGCCTTATCAATCATCCAAGATGAAAAGATAAGAGAGAAGCTAATCAGCCAGCTCCACCATCTGATACGTCGGGCATCCACCATACAGCCCCACCAATAGCAACTCTCCCAGGCAGAGATTACAAAGTAAAAATCCGGCTAAAAAGAAGGTCACAGACACCCCTTCATAACCAGCTGTAATTCAACACTATATAAAAGCGCTTATCGAGATGCAACTAAGCAATCGGCGAGATGCAACTAAGCAATTGCCGAGTTGCATCTCGCCGATTGCTTAGTTGCATCTCCACTTTTGCCCTACTACCTTAGAGTTTTTAGCCTCATCCAATATTCCTTATAGGAGAATATTGCACGAAGTGCCATTCTTGCACATTTGATTCAAATGTGCTGAGGCTTTGAATGAAGGATGAGATCCAAGGCGCTGAGGATGAGGCGAGGTGCACGTAGGGTACCAAGGCCCCATCGGGGCGCTGGGAGGTACTCACGTACGTGACCTAGCCCGAATTCCAAAAGCAACGGCGCTGTTCGCCTTTGTGCAACAGTCTCTTCTGACTTGTACTTTCTTTGGGAGGGGAATGAATGCTTTTGCTTGGTATGGGGACTAAAAAAAGTCACCCTAGGGAGAATATCTCCTTAGGGTGACTTATTTTTCACAATTAGAGTGACCTCTAATTATCAGCCATTTACCTTGTGCATAGTAGCGATAAGGTCGAGCACACGATTTGAGTAGCCGATCTCATTATCGTACCAAGATACTAGTTTCACAAAGCTATCGGTAAGAGCGATACCAGCTTCCTTATCGAAGATAGATGAACGGGTATCACCAAGGAAGTCGCTTGAAACAACTGCATCCTCAGTGTAACCAAGAACACCCTTAAGCTCATTTTCAGATGCCTTCTTGATCACTGCGCAGATCTCCTCGTAAGAAGCTGGCTTCTCTAGATTAACAGTAAGATCTACTACAGAAACATCGAGTGTAGGTACGCGGAAAGACATACCAGTGAGCTTACCATTGAGGTCAGGGATTACTTTACCCACAGCCTTAGCTGCACCTGTGGTAGAAGGGATGATATTGCCACCTGCTGCACGACCACCTCTCCAGTCCTTCATTGATGGACCATCAACCGTCTTCTGAGTAGCAGTAGCTGAGTGTACAGTGGTCATAAGACCATCCTTAATACCGAAATGATCGTGGATAACCTTTGCTAGAGGGGCAAGACAGTTGGTAGTACAGCTTGCGTTGCTCACAATCTTAGTGCCCTTTTCGTACTTATCTTCGTTTACACCAACTACGTACATTGGGGTAGCATCCTTAGAAGGAGCTGACATCACAACATACTTAGCACCAGCCTCGAGGTGAGCTTGAGCCTTCTCGGCAGTAAGGAATAGACCAGTAGACTCTACAATATACTCAGCACCAATCTCATTCCACTTAAGGTCTCTAGGATCACGCTCTTGAGTGCAACGAATGGTATTGCCATTGACAGTCAAAGTGCTCTTATCAAGGTCATAAGAGATCTCGCCATCAAACTGACCATGCATTGTATCGTATTTTAGCATATACGCTAGATAGTCAACAGATAGGAGGTCATTAATCCCTACCACTACTAGGTCATTTCTCTTTGTTGAAGCACGGAACACAAAGCGTCCGATACGGCCAAAACCGTTGATACCAATCTTAATCATATCAGTATTCTTATTTATGTATTAATTATTATTTATTCGTCAGGGATAAGTTTATTCATCACCCATCATCTTTCAAGGGCAAATTTACCCAAAATATTTGAAGTACTGGGCATATTCACCACTCTCTTAAATAAAATGGTCTATCGTATAGCCAATATCAAACTCTTTTCTTGCTTACTTTCGTTTACGACGTCGACCAAATAATCTCCCTACACCGCTTCGGAGTATCTTGCCAGTCCCTTTGAGACTATATGATAGCAATCTCATACCACCGAGGGAGTAGAGGGTAGGTAGGAGGTAGCTCTTAATCCCTGTGAGAAGGCCATTTTGGTTTTGGTCATCTCGGGTGCTAAAGCTACTGGTGGGATTGCTATCTAGCCGCTCTTGAGCGAGCTCCTTCGCCACCTTCTTCTCTCTATTCTTACTAATAAAGCCATTGATAAAGCTAGCTATCTTGCCTACACCTGGTGAGGTTTTTCGTAGGTTATCAATAGCATCGTCAATGACCATCTTACCGCTATTACTCTTGAGATAATTGATCTTTTCCTTGACCCTATCTAGTCGCATATTGGCACGAGCTTCCAATCTATCCTCTCGTGCTTTCAACCTTGCTTGAGTTGTTGTTGTTAAGTTGCTCATTGTACCTCCTCCTTTATTTCAGTTGCAGCGAGGGCTGTTTGCTCACTTGCTATCAATGTTTCTCTCTCCTGATTGTGTTCTTTGGCCTCTTGCTTATCGAGATAATTATTGACCAATTGGTTTTCCATCTTCCTCGTTACGCGCTTGCGCAATGCTAGCAGTATTGCCAAAATGAGTAGGAAGAAAACCAATAGGCAGACCGCCGAAAAGGTCAGTGCCGATAGAGTGGCAAAAGCCTCTGTGCCATTGGTCACAAAGACGAGTGATAGGGCAAATATCGCAGCCACCAACGTGAAAGTCGCCACAATTAAGCTCAGCACCACCAGAATAGAGCCATATATAGACTTGGCAACAATGGGGGCTCCCTTTTCTGTTGCTTTGAGCTCTATCAGGCTTTTTTTTGCCTCAATATAATCCTTTAGCTCGGCAATCACCTCACTAAAAGTCTCTTTGATGCTTGTCATTGGCATATTATTTATTTATTACAATCAAATATTAAAAGTAATGGATGAGCGACTCAATGCTCTCACGATCAGCTCGTGAGGCCATAGAGTCACCCACCCATCCTATCTTTCTCTCCATGTACCACTGGTAAAGTGGTGTGGTGAGTCAATATCACCGAATTACTTGGAGTGGTTACTTCTTAGAAAGCTTCTCTGCTTCCTCTCTTGCAGCGTCCTTTAGGTCGGAGAGCTCCTCTTCTGTAAGGTCAGCCAACTCCTCAGCTTCCTCCTTTACCTTCTTTCCCATGTTTTTAGCCGAAGAGACTACATCATCGTATAGATGACCAGCATCATCCTTAATGTCGGCCATGTATCTGGAAAGGTCTCTCTTGGCTCTACGAGCACGGATCTTGCCATCGTAATAGGCATCCTTGATATTGCTCTTCACCTTATCACCATAATCCGACATATCATCGATAAAGTCATTGCGCTTCTTATTGTCGGAAAAGTAGGCAACAGCAGCACCAATAGCGGTACCAATAGCTACGCCTATCAAAAGCTTCAGACCATCGTTATTTCTCATAATCTTGCCTTATTTAATGATTACACATTAGTTCATTCATCTCTCACACTACAAATGTACCGTAATTAATTGAGATTCTACAGGAAACAAGCCACAAAAAAGGTTAATTACCCCCTGTCGTTGCTCTTCACGTAGCAAGTCTCTGGCTCTGTAGTGTGATTCTATTGCCATTGGTGTATCATCGGTCTCCAAGAAATACTTATCGCACACTCCACTTGAGCAATAGGGGTGTAGGCTAAGAAAAATACCTGCACTAGTAAGTTGCTTTGCAAGAGCAGCGCTTCCTCTAAATCCATGAACGATCCATGGCACTTCGGACTTGGAGTGAGACTTCTTTTTGGCTAGCAAGTGGTGCCATCCACCCACGATATGAAAAATAAGTGGATAGCCGAGCTGGTCGGCCAAAGCAATATGAAAGTCTACAAGTAACTCTTGCTCCTCGAGTGAAAGAGGGGAGCGATTATCCCAACCGCACTCCCCCACCCCAATGAGTTTAGGGGTCAATGACAAGGTGCGGTACCACTCCGAAATCAGCTGCTCCCTATCTTGCGTCAGCTGGTCAACGAACTCCTTTGTCCCCTCTAGCATAGGGTGCACCCCCCAAGTAGCAAAGTTGGCTCTAGGCTCAACCTTTTCGCCCAGATGCAATGATTGAATGACTATCACATCTTTGTCCGCGAGGTATTTCTGACAGCCCTCGGCGTGGGTATGGAAGTCAAGGTAAGGAATCATATACTTAAGGGACAGGGTCGTAACCGCTTCCGCCCCATGGATTGCACCGTAATATGCGCCATATAGCGAGGAGGAGCCCTTTGATTGGGCCGTGCTTTTTTAGTGCCTCAACAGCGTAGGTGCTACAACTAGGCGTGAATCTACAAGAAGGGGGAAGCATCGGCGAGATGGCCCGCTTGTAAAAGTAAATAGGCAAAAGTAGGAGCTGTACCAATAGCTCCGACACCCACTTGATACACCTCTTAATCATCTTCTACCGGTTCTTTAGTAGGTGGTTGTAGCTTCTTGAAGGCCTCCTCCACTGCCTGCTGGACTGTGGAGTACCTACTCAGCCGGTCCTTTAGGTAAATGAAGCCAATCAGGAGCGTCACTTCAGGATCAATCTGCTCCACTAGCTCTTTTTTAGTGAGCCTATAAGCTTCACGAGTGAGCCGCTTTATACGGTTGCGGTCAACGGCATGCTTCAGCCGCCTTTTGGGGACGGAGACCATCATCTTGAGTGGAAGCTCTTGTCGGGGGACTTCCAAGTAGACCACTCTAAAAGGGTAACAAACAAAGCTACCTCTCGAGGCGAATAGCTCATTGAGCTCGCTTCGGAGGTAGATTCTCTCTTCCTTTTTGAGTATCTGACTCTCAGGCATGTTTCTTTTTTGTACTCTTCACAAGGTGGTCGAGTGCCGCATTGATACTGGTAAAGTCTTTATTAGGGACAGGCATATCCACTCTTAGCTTCGCCTCCTTGAGCGACTTGAGAGTACCTTCACCCAAACAGCCGATCAATTGATCACCCTGCTCATACTCGGGGATGCTATGGAATAGCGACTGCACGCCATTAGGACTGAAAAATATCAGCATATCATAGCCCTCTATCTCCTCTTTCGTCACGGGGGTGAACTCAAGTTTGCTAACAACTCCGAGAGTGTGGACAATATTATTTGCTGCCAAGTCCTCGGAGTAACGCTCCTTCACACCGTCAATCCCTGGGACAAAGAAGTGCTCCTTATCATACTTCAGAAGTAGCGAAAGGAGGTCTCCTACATTGCCATTCTTCTCTGGGAAAAAGACTTTACGCTTCCTTACAGTAATATGCTTTTGCAGATATGTAGCCACGAACTCTGAATTACAGAAGTACTTATAATCCTCTGGCAACTCTATCCTCAGCTCCTTTACTAACTTAAAAAAGTGATCGGCTACAGTCTTAGAATTGAGTACCACACCCGTATGCTCCAAGATCTCAATCTTCTGATCTCTAAACTCTCTAGCACTCACAGGAGTGATACTAAATAACGGCTTAAAATCTATTTCTACACCCGTCTCCTCCATCAGCTGGAAGTAGGGTGATTTAGTATTGGTTGGCTTTGGTTGCGACACCAAAATGGTCTTAATTTTTTGAGGCATTACTCTTTCCTTATCGATTTATACCAACAAAAATAGCAACGGAGCTATTTCGCAAGTGCAAAGATACAAAATTAAATGCAGAGGGAAATTAAGTAGCTTCGGGAATATGGTGATACTATAGTGAATAAGTAGCATCCTAAAGAAGAAATAGGTACCTCCCAATAGCATCGAAATTACCCAAGTACTGCCTCCACCCCCGGTGATACTCACCAGTAGCGGTAGATAGAGCGTCACCCCAACTAGCCCCCAAACTCTAAAGAAGGCTAGAAACCACTGGCTCACCTTTTCTGGCACGCCAAAAGCATACCACAATACCCCGTATACCAGTAAATTAATCAATAGGTAGCTCAATCCGTAAAGGAAACCACTGCCGGCCACCAACCAATAGGGGGCACTTCCCGAGTTGCTCCATACCAACTCAGCATAGAGAAAGCCCACGAGGAGTATCGTCTGCAGTGCAAGATAAGAATAGAGGGCCACACCTCCTCCTGCCCCTCGCTGTCGTTTGTTACGCTGATAAAAAGCCCAAAGCAACGCCCCAGTTACCAGTAATAGCAATAGTACCCCTATGAGATAATCTCTATAAGCTGGTATTTCAGCTATTATATTGGGTTGGTAACGTTGATTAAATTGTGGCCAATTGTCCATCTTTTGGCTTGTAGACTACTTCCTCCATACCTCAGAGAGGTCGGCAGGTAGCATCGCGAGAGCGTTCTCCTCCGCCTGCCGCATCTCTTTTGCCTGCTCCTCGGTCTGATCGTCCACCCCACAGAGATGGAGCACGCCATGGATCAGCACCCTTAGGAATTCCCGTCTGAAGGGTTCGCCATACTCCTCTGCATTGCTAGTCACCATCTCCACGCTAATCACGATATCTGCAAAAAGCAGCCCATCTCGCGTCTGGTCAAAGGTGATGATATCGGTATAATAATCGTGATTTAGATACTTCTGATTAATCTCCAATATCCGCTCATTGTCACAGAATTGATAGGTAATATCGCCCACCTCGTAGCCATACTCCTCTGCTACATCCTTAATCCATGCATTGACCTCTCTTCTCCTAAAAGCTGGGATAGTCACACCCTCTCCATAATAATTAATAGCCATATCTTTAGTCTCTCAAAGGGATATACTCTGAATAATCTTCACCAAAAGCTGCTAGCTCACGTATCAAAGAGCTACTAATAATGCGGTGCTCAGGAGCTGCGAATAGACAAATTGTCTCCACGCCAAAGTGGGAGCGATTGACCTCGGCAAGGGTCTGTTCGTTATCAAGGTCGCCAATTCCCCTCAGCCCACGAACCAATACGGCTCCTTGTTCCTTGGCATAATTGGCCACAATACCGTCGTATGCCACCACCTTAATCCGTGAATCATCTCGATAAAGCTCCTCAATAAACTTCATACGCTCCTCCACCGACTGAAATGGTTGCTTCGCTATATTCTGCCCCAATACTATATATAGCTCATCCAGCAACTGCAGTGCACGCGACACGATATCGGCATGCCCTATCGTAAAAGGGTCAAAACTCCCCGCATATACACCCACTCGCTTCATCTTTACACACTCTCTGGGTCTAGATTTTGCACAATAAAGTCCTGGCGTTCGGGGGTATTATTGCCCATATAAAACTCAAGCAACTCCTGTACATTATCCTCCTTCTTCATCATCACAGGATCCAAGCGAATTTGCTCCCCAATAAACTCCTTAAACTCCTCTGGACGTATCTCTCCAAGTCCCTTAAAGCGGGTCACACTGCTCTCCCTTCCCAGCTTTTTGATCGCCTCATCTCGCTCCCGCTCATCGTAACAGTAGATGGTGGTGCTATCCTTCTTATCCCGCACTCTGAATAAAGGGGTCTGTAGGATAAAGACATGATTCTGGCGAATCAAATCAGGGAAAAAGCGTAGAAAAAAGGTAATGATCAGCAGACGGATATGCATTCCATCCACATCGGCATCGGTTGCCACAATCACCTTGTTATACCTCAGATTATCCAGCCCATCCTCAATATTGAGCGCTGCTTGAAGTAGGTTGAACTCCTCATTCTCATACACCACCTCCTTCTTACGACCATAGCAATTAAGCGGCTTCCCTCTGAGCGAAAAGACCGCCTGGTGCTCCGCATTTCGGCTCTGCGTAATGCTTCCACTTGCCGAGAGACCCTCCGTGATAAATATCTGAGTATCATCGGCTAGAGAGGCCTTAGGATCATTGTAGTGCTGTGTGCAGTCACGTAGCTTCTTATTGTGTATCGATGCCTTCTTGGCACGTTCCTTTGCTGCTTTAGAGACACCAGCAAGGGCTCTGCGCTCGCGCTCATTTTCCTGCACCTTCTTGAGCAACGCTTCGGCAGTCTCACTATGGATATGCAGATAGTCGTCGAGGTTAGCTTTGAGGAAGTCTCCCACGAACTTCTGTATCGTTATTCCCCCCTCCTCTATCTCTCTCGAGCCTAGCTTCATCTTAGTCTGGCTCTCAAATAAGGGCTCTTGTATACGGATACTTATGGCAGCGGTAATACCAGAGCGGATATCATTAAAGTCGAAGTTCTTCTGAAAAAAGTCGCGCACCGTACGTCCTATTGCCTCCTTAAAGGCTGATAAGTGCGTCCCTCCATGGATGGTATTCTGACCATTGACAAACGAGTAGTACTCTTCACCATACTGGGTAGAGTGCGTAATCGCCACCTCGATATCCTTACCGATGAAGTGGATGATCGGATAGAGTGGCTCACTCGTCATATTCTCCTCCAAAAGGTCCATCAGTCCATTCTTAGAGACAAAGGTCTTGCCATTGAGCGTCAGCTTCAGCCCTGGTTGCAGATAGGCATACATCCGGAGCATCTCCTGAATATATTCCACCTGATAGCGGTAGTTTTTGAAGAGTGCCACATCGGGTAAGAAGTCCACCTCCGTCCCGTCACGCTCCGTGGTATCAAAGAGGTCACTCTCCTCCTTCAGCACCCCTTTCTCAAAGATCACATACTTCCCCTTTCCCTCTCGATAGGAAGTCACTTGCGTCCGTGTACTAAGGGCATTAACCGCCTTAAGACCCACTCCATTGAGCCCCACCGCCTTCTTAAATACTTCACTATCATACTTGGCACCCGTATTCATAGTGCCCACCGCCTTCACGAGCGACCCTTGCGGAATTCCTCGTCCGAAGTCCCTAACCACGATATGTCGCATCTCAGACTCATCAAGCGATATCTTGATCTGCGTACCAAATCCCATGGTGTATTCGTCAATAGAGTTGTCAATCACCTCCTTCAATAGTACATAGATACCATCGTCCTTGGAGGTGCCATCGCCCAACTTCCCTATATACATACCCGGACGTAGCCTGATATGATCCATAGGATCCAGCGTCACCACTGTATCATCCTTATAGATTTTAGCATTCCCCTCCGTTGTAGGGTCTTGTTGTGCGTTATTTATCTGGTTTTCCAACTCCATATATATGTATATCCTCTCTCCTTTTTTACTACACTAATTTCTTATAAAAGGCTCTTCTCCGCTTATGGTGTACCTTTTTGAAGTAATTCCACTGCAGCATCACACTGAGGTTTGTCTCCAACTCAGGATTACTCTCGGCATACTTCACTTGATAACGATGCATCACCTTGATCAGATCCTCAAAGATAAGGGCGGTAATTCCCTTATTCTGATACTCAGGCTTCACCCCAATCAAAAGGAGCTCCACTACTTCAGGCTGTTTCGACTTAAGTGCTTTAAGAATATGGATAAAGCCAGTAGGGAAGAGCCTACCATTGGCCTTCTTCAGAGCCTTAACGATGCTTGGCAAAGTAATACCAAAGCCGACGACTTCACCATCATTAGTCACCACTAAATTGACAAAGTCTAGATTGACCATAGGGAGATACTGCTTGATGTAGTACTCAATCTGGTCATCGGTCAGCTCCGACACGCTATACAGTGGGGCATAAGCCTCATTGATCAGCTCAAAGATAGCCCGCCCATACCGCATCAGCCCATCACGCTCCTTAAACTTAAGGAGCCTCACCCCATACCTATCCTGCACTATTTGGCAGAGCCTAGCATGCTTCTCCGGTACAATCTTAGGGATATATATTTTGTACTCCAGCCAGTCAATATCCTTTTCATATCCACGGCGTGCCAATTGCTTGGGATAGTAGGGGTAATTGTAGATCGTAATCATCGTACCCATTTGGTCAAAACCCTCTATCAGCATTCCCTCCTTATCAAGGTCGGTAAATCCCATCGGCCCATGTATCTCGTCACAACCTCGCTCCCTAGCCCATGCCTCTACGGTATCAAAGAGTAGGTCTACCACTTCATCATCATCAATAAAGTCCACCCATCCAAAGCGAGCTCTGTTTTGCTTCCACTTTTTATTGGCTCGGTGGTTGATGATACCGGCAATCCTACCGACCACTTCACCCCCACGCTTCACCATAAATAGGTCGGCCTCAGAAAAGGCAAAAGCGGGGTTACTCTCTCGCGATAGCGATTTCAACTCATCGCCGATAAGGTCGGGGACATGATTGGGATTGTCCTTGTACAAGTCTAGATTAAACTGCACAAATTCCTTGAGCTCACTTTTATCAGTGACACGCACTAGAGTCAGTCCACGCCCCTCCTTTTCCGACCCAAAGTAGCTAGCTACCCTCCTTGCTTGTTTCTTGATATCAAAAATCATACATTATTATTGTCAAGGCTTGACTGCAAATATACACATTTTAGCGAAGCTTTCGGCTCCTTCCAATACCTTGCAACTACTTAAGGAGCTGCTCCAACTGTGCAACGCTCTCAATACGATGCAATTCACCACCCCCCTTAGTAATCAAGAAGAGCGAAGGTAGCCGGTAAAGATTGTAGTAGCCCACCAACTTAGAGTAGCTTCCGTCACGATCCTGTAGGTTGATCCATGGGAGCGCTTTCGTGGCACTAATCCAAATATGCGGGTCGGTGTCCAACCCCACCTGTACGATTTCCAAACCACGGGTGCCATACTGGCTATAAAGCTCCGCAAGTGCGCTATTGAACTCTGCCGACCAATTGGCCTGCATCGTAGAAAAAGCAAGGAGGACATTCCGACCTGCCACGACACTCGAGAGCGTCACCTCCCTACCCTCTCTATCAGGTAGCGTAAAGTCGATATACGAGGTCTCCTCCACTCCAGCAGCTTTCAATAGTTCAGTACTACTCCCTTGTACCTCCTCACCTCTCTCTTGCTGCCTGACCACCGCAATCGAGCGTAGTGCAAGGTCGTACAGATGCTTAGTCCGTGGATTTTCGGGCTGAAAAGTATTGTAGATATTAGCGATAGCTGCAAAGGCTTTGGAGTCGGTTTTGTCATACGGATTGAATACCAAGTTGCCATCTACCTGCTGAAATAGGGCAAAGTAAGCGACGGGCGACCGAGGATTGCTATAGATATACTTTCGAGCCACCTCCTTGTAGCTATCGAATATACTATCCCGCTGTGCCACATATAGCTCTGGGCTACTTAGAGATGATCCTTCAAGCTTAGAGAGAGACACATTGGCATCCAAAAGAGCCAACCATACCTCTCGGATTTGCGACGTAGCCTGATTGCCCTCCACTGAGTAGCTAGTAGCGAAATTTCTTGAGTCACCATTGATGGTAGTGGTAGAGGGGATGGTATCAATTGCCATCGGAATCACCTGCTTACCAAGCCTCAGACGATAGAAATCAGGATACTCAGGCAGTGGCACATCAAATCGATAACTACCCTTACGCTGTAGCACGGTAGAATCAATCAACTCCGCTCCAGCCAGCCCCTGGTACTCCAAGTAAAGGGTTTGCCCCTCCGACTCCGAAATGGTTCCTTGTACTCTAAATTGCTCATCACTCTTACTGCACCCTACCATCGAAAGTAGTCCCACACTGAGTGAGAGTAATAGGAGTAGAAAATTGTTTCGCTTCATCGCTGCTATATCTATAATTTATGTGTACACTTAATTCTTAGGGAAAAGAGCTTTCACCGACTCTTGCCAGCCATCACCCGACACTCGGAGAATCACCACTCCCAAGCCCTCAAACAAATTACGAGGGAATACAAAGAAGTCACGACCCTCACACTGGTCACTGTAGATTGGCTCTCCCAACAAGCTATAAGCCTGGAGAGAATAGGTGGCAGACCCTGAAGGGTCATTAATCTTCAGTAGCATCTGCTCACCATTGAGTGGTGTAATCTTTAGGCGTGGCTCTGCTAGTGTAGGTGACTTGAGTGTCGCATTACTCACGACAGGATCCACCCATAGAGTAAGTCCTCCACTCTGCTGGTACTTTGTATAGGGTTGCCAGTCATTCGCCACTCGCCACATGGCGCTATTAGCAGCAAGGTCGGAATGCTGCTGGTGCACCACCGAAATACCCTGAGGGATGGTAGCGGTTGGAATCGCAAAGCAAAGCACCTGATCTGTGGTAACTTCCACAGGAGATGGCAAACGAAGGTAGATCTCTTTAAAGGCTCCTGGTACTTGTTTCCCCTTATTCTTTGGGTCTGTCACCAAAGACTCCAGAGAGAGCGTCTGGCTACCAAGATGAGTAGCTCCTCCATTACCATAAATATTGACCACCAGCTCATCTCCCGACTGTGCCTCTCCTGATAGCATCACATAAACGCCATACACCTTGCTACCAGTAGCCATTCTGTAGCTCTCCCCTATCTCCTGAACCCCTTGGTCGCTACCCAAGAGCTTAGCCCTATCCAACTGAGGAAGTAGCTCTATCACACGGGTATTACTTGGAGCTATTCGCATATTGGTGAGCCGAACGGGAGCTTGCTCTCCCCCTTGGCTACCTCCCTTACCAGTACAAGTAGTAGCTTTAGCACCAGAAGGATCAAGTGCAGCGACAATCGTCCTCGCCTCAGCATCTTCCGACTCCCAAACTCTCTGTAGGGAAGCAAAGAAATCGCTGTAGTGGTCACCGCAGAGCGAATCGCCCCCCGATAATACTCCAGTTATTCTATGCTGCGGATCCAAGAGTGGTGATCCCGACGACCCTGGAGCTGTAGTCCCAAGGTCCCAGAAAGGCACCTTGATGTGCTGGTTCTTGCCAAAAGGTAGTCTAGAACCCGAGTAGGTAGTGTAGTTGAGAGGAGATAAAGCGAGATTAATCCGCTTGGTATAGCCATACGGATGATGGATATTGGCATGTGCTACGTCCATCTTGGGCTTTGCATTCCACCCAGCATAGTACGCTTGGTAATCTGCTGGAGGAGCGACATTCAACTCCATCAGTGCCACATCGGTAAAGGGATGGCACCCCAACATCTTGGCACCCGCAATGCTCTGAGTGGTACTTGGCTGGATACTTGTATCGCACATAGGGGTCTGATAATTAAAGAAGAAAACCGATTTTTCCGCTTCCGCCTCCAGCCTCTTAGGAGAGAGTATACCATTACTAAAGTTGGCCTCCATCACATGTGAAGCAGTAAGAATTAGCGGACGACCATCACTACTCGTATTATTGACCAGAACACCTGTTCCTAAATACCCTGACCCAGTAACTACCACCACGACACTCCTTGCTACATCCTGATATTCAGGGTAGCACGCCACTTCAGGTGTACAAGCCAAATTTCTGGGAGAACCAACCTGAGGATTACTATACCTCAGCAGTCCCTCAATGGAGCGAACCCCATGGTACAGCTCCTGTAAGTGCAGACGTGGTCGGCTACCCTTAGGTGCTTGTAGCTCTATCACCACATCATCAGCCAAAATAGGCTGAATTGGGAGAGAGGCACGCTCGTTATTATTTTCCCACCCAAAGCCACCAAGGCACCGTGTAGGATCCAAAGTACTATAAATATATAGATAAGCCCCCCTAGGAAGCTTCCACTGGTCAAAGAAAAAGCCCAAACTCTTGGCCCCTTGAGAGCGAACACGATACCGCCATACCTCAGTGCCATCACTCCACTGAGTGTACTCTCCATCTTGGATAATATCCAAGCCCACCTCTATCGTATGCGCAAAGAGGTAAGCCCGAAGGTCAGCAGAACTTTGCTCCATCTCTAGCCGTGCGGAGTCCTGGTCAAATTGTGGTGCCCGATAGGTGGGCAACTGTAGTAGCTCCGCCATACGCAAGCCACCACTCTCCGTTGGTCGCTCGCCACTCCTCGCTATCTGCGCCTGCGAGAGGAGGCAACTACCAAAGGCTATCACAGCCAGCAATATCACTCTTCTAAATTTCATTGGGTATACCTAGTTTAATGGTGGGCAAAGCCCATAATTCTTCTACAAAAGTAATCAAAAAAGTTCAATGAAGACGAACCTTCCCCCAACCTCCTCCCTTTTATGCGCTATTCCTTTGTTGGAGGATGTCATACGAAAGAAGAGTGTGGCAAGAGAAAGGTAAAAAAGAGGGTCGGGAAAAGTCCCGACCCTCGCTAATTGAAAACTGATAATTGGATTATTTCACCTTGAAGTGAAGAGGCACCTGTGACGAAGTGATACCATCGGTGGCAGTGATTATGATGATCACCCGTCCCTTTGCTTTTGCATTATAGGTGAGCGTCTCACCAGAGACGGTAGCCTCCATTACCTCTGGTCGCTCTGAGCGTGCTGTGAAGGTAAGGGTGGCCCCCTCTTGATACTTGAAGAGAGTTGGTAGCTTTACCTCGCCCTTATTCCCTATCGAAACGGTTTGCTCGCTGAGATTTTTGAGCGGTGTCACGGCTTGATACTGGCTGATGTGGTAGCTAATAACCTCTTCGGTGCTCTTACCATACTCATCTGTCAGTACCAGTGTGATTTCGTGGTCACCTGCTGCTTTGATTGGTGCTATCTCTATCTCTATTACCTCTCCATCGCGGTGGTGCTTGATTCCATAGAGATCACCCTTGAGGGCGTAGCTCCACTTGTGTTGGTCGGGGTCATTGACCTTAAGGGTCAGATGCTCCCTTTGGTTGGTAGCTAGCTTTATCATACCCTTTGGTAGACCATCGGTCACGATAGGAGCCTTATTCTCCTCAGTAGTGAATTGCCCTTTGGCTAGTTTGGCCGAGTGATTACCGAAGTAGTCTACCGCCTCAATCGCATAGTGGTAGAGTGTGCCATCGTTGATGCCCTTGAGCAAATACTTAACCATCTGGTTGTCGCCACGGCTATCGGGGTATACCTTGATAGGCTTTAGGTCCTTGGTAGAAGCAATCTCCTTAGTGTCAATGTAGAGATTGTAGTAGTAGGCTTCTCCATTATGGGCATCGGCATCTTTGGAAGTAGCCCATGTGAATTGGGCCGTAATGTAGTCGGGAGTGACACTTACCGACTTTACCTCTTCGGGTGCATTATCCTTATTCTCTAAGAGTGCTATGCTTGCATCAATATAGCCTGCACCTAGCTTGCCCTTGAGTATTGGGTTGAAGCTATAGATGTCGTAGGGTCGCAATGCAGAGAGTAGGCGCTTTTTGAGCATCTCATTGGTAAAGCCCTTGCCCCCAAACTTGGAGACTACAAGTGCAGCAATACCTGATACGTGTGGGCAAGCCATGGAGGTTCCCTGCATGTAGCCATAATCATTCCCTGGGATGGTGCTAAGCACACCTGCAGTCATTCCGAAGTCTTGGTCGCCACCGGGAGCGGTAATATCTACGAAGGCTCCGAAGTTGGAGTAGTAGGCTTTCTTAAAGCCCCAACCCATAGATGCCACGCTGATACAGCCTTCGTAGGCACCTGGGTAGTTATTGTACTCTAGCCCATCATTACCTGCTGCGAAGATAATGACACCACCCTTCATCGGGGAGTCGGGGAGTTGATTACCATCTTTATCACAGCCAGCATACTTGATAAAGTAGTCCATTGCCTCTTTGTCGTACTCGGGCAATTGACCTGGACCAGGGGCGATGTAGCCCCAAGAGTTTTGGCTAATGACTGCTCCATGATCGGCTCCGTAGACAATTCCATTGACGCCTGGTACTGTCTTTTCACCCTTGAAGCCAAAGATCTGTGCATTAATAAGGATTACCCCGGTTCCCGCCTCACCATTACCGCCAGCGACACCAGCCACACCTATTCCATTATTATTGATGGCTGCAATGGTGCCGGCTACGTGGGTACCATGGTCAGAGCTTTTGCTTTCGATCTGACCTTTGCCTTTAAGCTTCTGAGTCTTCTTATCCACAACAAAGGAGAAGCTTCGATCAAGGTCTACTCGCCCGGCAAGGTCTTCGTGCTGATAGTCAATACCAGCGTCCACCACACAGACTACTACCTCTGGTCGGCCACTCTCCACTTGCCAAGCCTCTTTTAGGTTGATATCGGCTCCTGCTAGAGAGCGTGCCATCTGACTACCACCAGTATTATAGTAATGCCACTGGTTGGGCAATAGGGGGTCATTGAAGTCGCCCGACCCCAAGGCACGAGTAGATGCAAGTGCCTCACTAGAGATGGGCGTTGCCTTTGTCTCTGGTTGTGCGACAGCATACTTCAGCTCTACGTACTCAAAAGACTCAGTAGCACCTAGTACCTGCTGTGCCTCTCTTGAAGAGATTTGGCCATCGAAGTTGACAATCATCCAGCGGTCAAGGCCTGCCTTGTGACGGCGCTCACGATACTCAGGATAGTCAACGAAGAGAGGCTCAATACTTACAGCTCCAATTTGGCGAAGGCTGGACTGCACTTCGGATGAGGCACTTCGGAGAGAAGTATTGCCTGCTGCCTTGAGTAGCTGTAGGTCGGAGGGCTTTAGCTTCACTACCACTTGCCCCGATATGATGGAGGGTGTGAGCTGGTCTCGATCGCCCTCTTGCTCTACTTTCTCTATTGGTTTTTCACCTCTCTGCAGCAGGTCTTGATGACATCCACCCAATGGAAGCAAGGCTGCCATCAGTGTAGCAAAGTAGAAATAGATGGTTTTATTATGTTGTTTCATCTGTAAATACTATTTAGAAGTTTCTGGTATTGTACCTACGAGCTGGCACACTGGTGAGTGTCTCTTGAGGCTCTTGCAGGTTGTTGGTTGCTACAGCCGAAGTGCCACTCTCTTGAGGTAGCTTCTCGTACCTAATGGTAGCGGTCTTTTTAGCACCAAATATCTCTGGGCTCATATACATTAAGACTACCATCTTTAGGCCTTTCTCCTTATTGACAAAGTTGACGCCATCCATATTCATACCGTAGAATATGAAGCCCTCACTCTCGGCCAATGCTTCAAACTCTGGCGTGGTTCTAAACTGTCCAGGCGAGGTCTCAAAGATGACATGCTCACAATCATTGTAGCAAAGACGTAATAAGCGTACGCTCTGTAGCTCTTCTGGCGTTGCCCTTAATATAGATAGGTGGAACTCGTAGAAGCGGAACTCCTGCTTATTCGCATCGGTCTCCTGATTGGTTTGGTAGATAGCTGCCCACATCTCATCGGGGTGCTGAGGGTCGTTATTACCAATTGGCATTTCAATGAGTACCTTACTACCAAGCGATTTCTCCCATGCGGAAATATCTTTGAATTTCACCCTTGGGTCATAAATCCTCTTCTGAATTTCATCGGTGTAAACTGGTAGCTTATCGAATGTAGGAAGAGGTTTATCGGGTAGATACTGTGGATTGAAACGGACATAATATTCATTATACCTTGTTTCATGAAAGAGTGATGCCACGAGGAACCCATCAGGGCTGATCAGCTTGGGCGATTCGGGCTTACTATTGTAGCGCTCCTTGTAGCCTAGATCTTTCAGATACTGCAGATAGCCACCCTCCTTTTGAAACTCCTTTGGGTCGGAGAGAAGAATCATCACCTGGTCATAGACGAAGTGCGAATCAAGACTATGGAAATAGTTGATCTCAGGAAGCTTTTGGCTAGAGGTCTCGAAAAGTAGGGCATCTGGTGAGCCGAAGTCACTATCGCCAAACTGGATCTGAACGACTTTAAAACCCCTAGCTTCCTCATAAGCGACAAGGTCTTTGTAGACCATATACTTGTGTGATTCTTGGTAGGGAACAAAGTACTCCAATTGACCAGCCTGCTCCACAGTAATGGTGAGCTCGGAAGCGTCGGCTTTCTTTATTGTGACGATTGCTTGCCGTGGCTCGGTGCTGTGATTGCGAGGCGCTGCCAGCTTTATGGACTGGCTATCTTGCAATGGAGTGATTGCGAGCCACTCTTCAGAGGCAGTGATCTGATCCCAACTTATCTCTCCACCGATTACCTGAAGGTACTTTTCGCCACCCATACTAGGTAGTTGGAGTTTGTCACCAGAAAGCTGGGAGAGGTCTAGCTGTAGATCTGCCCCCTTTTGGGATACTGTGATATGGCGTACCAAATTATTATCTGAAATGACAGATACTGTGGCATGCCGCTCTTTACTGCTATGATTTTCGGTAGTCGCTATAGCTAGTTTGTTATCAGACGGAGTGACTGTAAGCCACTCTACTTGTGGAGTGATGCTGTAAATCCAATCTATAGCATCGCCACAACGATTGCAAACTTTGACATTGACCTCTTGCACACCTGCAGATCGGTCAAAAGAAAGCTCGGACTGAGAGAGCTCAATACTTCCGAAGTCGGCCTCTGTGGGCTTATCTTTTTGGCAGGAAGCTAGAGCTACTCCTACTATTAGGAGTCCTATTAATTGTCTTATATAATGTCTCATAGTTGATTAAGCTCCTATTAGAATGACTTCTTGGCACTCCGGCTATGGAGTGATTCGTGCACACGTATGCGTGGGCTAGTATGTAGGTAGTCAAGAGCCTTGAAGTCGCCCTTCTTTACGGCTTGGAATGCTCTCTGCTCCTCACGCGATAGTGCTGTGGTGCCTTGTGGCTGTATGAATAGAGTATAATAACCAATCATCAGTGAAGGCTTGTTATCATTCACATCAGTGAATTGCACTCTCCTGACATAGATTACACGCTCTTGAGTATCGCTTACAGACTTCCAATAGTAATAGGCCTGGGAATCTTTGTCTACCCCATCAAATTGATAACCTGCATCGAGTATCAAGTTCTCTAGCTCGTCAGTGATAATATAACGACGCCCCTCCTCGCGTATACCCCAGCTTAGGTTGGAGAAATACATGGCTTGATCTGCAACGGTCTGGACATAATCAGCCGTAGAGTTCTTTGGGGTGCTGGTAAAGAACCAGTAGGTATGATTAATAGCATCGTATTGAGCATCACTCTTCGCACACTCGAAACCTGCTGCCTTGTATAGCTGAGTGCTTTGGTCTTGATTGATAAATGAAGTCTTAGAGCCTGCTTCACCCTCAAGGCGGATGATGTCTGCTGCCTTGTATTGAGTATTGGATAGGCGATCTAGCCAATTGCCTTTACCTACAGGTAGGGTTGGGAAGGTGGGGTATTTCTTCGTCTGGGGGTAGTAAGGGAAGAAGGCGACCACTGCCCCGCCTTGCTTGATCTCTATCTGAGCATTGATTGCTTTCTGTGTATTACGATATACCAATACAAGGTCTTTGCTTGCTTCCTTATCCTGAACATAGCCATTGTCTTCTAGGAATGCTTGGTACTCCTTTAGCTCTACCTGAGCAGCATCATCATTTATATATAGAATTGACTGAGCTACCGTATATTTGAGCTCCCCTAGATTGCGCATGTATGCAAACATTGGCATGTAGTCGCTATTGGTGATGAATTGCATCACAGTAGGCACCTCTTCTTTTTGGAAGTTATCATACTTGCCTTGCTGGTAGCCTTGTAGTATGGAGCCACGCTCTTGCTCATAATTAATAAGCTCTACATCGGTATGGCTTCGGGAAGTTGGCTCAAATGGCAATAAGTATTTTGCCACCCCTTTTTGTGTGATAAGCAAACCTACCTGCTCACCATTCTGTGCTTTAGCAATCAGCGTGGTAGATCTGCTCTCATACTCCTTATTGGCAGTAACCTTTACGATAAGCATCTTTGCCCCATCACCGCCTACTACTGAGAGCCACTCTTTAGCCTCCTCCTCTATAGGCTCAAAGTGCCAGTCGTCGCTATTCGTAGCAATCTGTACCATCTTCTCGCCTGCCTTATGTGAGAAGACCAGCTCACTCTCTGAAAAGCTAAAGAGTAAGTCGCTTGCAGACTGGGTAACATAGACTTTTTGCACACCTGCAGGGCTAGAGATAATAACTTCTGCTTTACGCTCCTTTCCTAAAGTGTTGGCAGTAGCTGTGAGGGTGAGTTTGTCATTATCTTTCGTTGGAACGAGCCAGCTACTCTCGCCCACATTGGAGATATAGCTCCATACCTTGGTGCCAGAAATAGTTAGGACCTCCTGTCCACCATCTTTGTTAAATACCACATTGGTCAGGCTTACTTCTAGTGCCCCATCATTGATCTCGTTATCCGAAGATGTGCTACACGCTGTTAGTTGTAGCAGAAGTAGCACGATAGGTGCTACAAATAGCCATAGCTTAGCTCTTTTTCCCATAGTTCCTTTTGTTAATTGTTTGTTTGTTAGTTTTAGTTGTTTCGTTTAGGCGATAACCATTACAAATTAACCAAAAATAAATGAGATTATAGAGCTTTTACATAAGAATTTTGAGGGCAAGACTACCCATATAGACGCCCTACCCCACTAGAGGAGATAGAGATAAAAAAAACCACTGTACTCCCATTAGTAAGTACAGTGGAAAAAACGATCATTATGAGTGGACCCTGAAGGATTCGAACCTTCGACCCTCTGCTTGTAAGGCAGATGCTCTAAACCAACTGAGCTAAGGATCCGATATAAATGACAAAACTAGTGAGTGGACCCTGAAGGATTCGAACCTTCGACCCTCTGCTTGTAAGGCAGATGCTCTAAACCAACTGAGCTAAGGATCCGATATGTCTTCTTTTTGCTTTAGCTTTGCAAAGGTACTATAAATATTTCAATCCACCAAAGAAGTCGCCAAAGTTTTTTTTGAGTTACATAGAATATAAGTTGAATATAAAATGAGAGACACCCTAGACCTAGGTCTAAGGTGTCTCTATGTATTTACAAGTGTCGGATTAAAGATTACTGAAACTTGTATCTGCGGTCTTTAATATCCGACTTCTGGATGATATAGGTAAGAGCCTGTGAACGAACTATGCCCTTACGCTCAGCATCGAGTAGCCCCTTAGTATCTGCTTCCGTAGCAGGATCCTCAGTACGATTCAGAGCCTTAACGAGGTAGACACTACGCACTCCCTTGAGTGGTTGTAGACTCTCTACTGGAGCATAAGCAGCTGCAGCATTGATAGCTGGCTCGTAGCCGATACCTGCCAATCGTGTAGTATTGAACTTCACCGTGCTGAGGGTGTCGACCTGGCTATGTAGCTGCTCTGCAAAGGCCTCGAGATTGCTGTACTTAGCACCTGTGAGTTGCGCATACATTGCCTCTACCTTCTTCTCGTCACGTACGATATCAGTTACTTGATCCTTTACCATTGCTAGTGGGATCACCTTATCGGTAAATGAAGAGTTGAGACGCACAAATACCCACTTATCTCCACACTCCGTGATATCGCTAACCTCACCTGGCTTAGCCGACATTGCCCACTTAACTAGCGAACGGCTATTCTCGATGCCCTGAGTAAGCATAGGCTGGTCTGCACTCACCTTAACATTTGGAAGCACCTGATATCCCTTATTGAGTGCCAATGAATCAATATCTTTATCCATGTTCTGAGCAATGAAGCTACTGATATCATTGTAGAGAGCAGTCTGCGTATCATTGCTTGCCACGATATTTCGCTGTGCAAAGGCCACCTTGTACTTAGCCACATTGTCCTTAGCCTCGTTGACAAGCACTATATGCTCACCATATTGCGACTTAAATGCAAAGGGCACTCCGACGGTTGCCTTATAAATAGCATCGCTAAAGTCTTCGCCTAGATATTGAGCTGCAGTGGCCTCATTGAGCCAAGTGATCTCTCCACCATTGGCCTTGGTATTGGTATCGATCGAATAATTAGCAGCCAAAGTGGCAAATTGACTTGGATCGGCTTTCAATACAGTGAGAAGGCTATCTACAGTTGGCTGACCAGCTTGTGCAGGTGCCAGCATGATGTGGCTTACTCTCAGCATCTCTGGCGAAACCTTCTTATCCAATAGTTTTGCCACACTTACAGACTGTCCAAGGTCATAAACCTGAGAAACCTCTCCTACTGGAGCCGACTCAAGGAACGCAGCAAAGTCAGCAGGGAAGATAGGATTATTAAATTCACCAATTGGAAGATAGTAATCAACGTACTTCACATCAGAGTAGTCCTCCAAAACGTTGGCTGGGTTCTCGCCAGCCTTAAGTGCCTTCTCCGCCTCGGCAATATCACTCTTTGCCGACTCCACATCGCTAGATGATGGAGTAATAGTAGCATAGATCACATCTAGGTCAGCACCGCCATTTTGTGAAGCAAATAGCTCCTTATGGCTATCGTAATAGGCCTTGATATCTGCGTCCGTCACTTGAACATCTGCATCAGGCGCTTGAGCTACGCTTTGCTGTACATACGCGAGGTCTGCCACTACGCTATTAGCCTTGGTATAGTAGGCTAGCTCTAGCTTGTTGGCTACTACGGCACCCGATATCAGACTAGTGTACTTCTCACCTAGCTTATTAGAGCGAATATCATCCTCTAGCTGTACCCAAATGGCCTTATACTGATCAATGAGTGCCTGCTCTTGAGGAGTGGCTCCCTTTGTCTTGATCTGCTTAAGGAAATTGAGAAGAGCAGCCCTATCAAAGAGCCCCGTCTCGGGATTGGTAAATAGCCCACTCTGTAGGATCATTGGAGATAGATTATCCCCTTGCACTAGGTCAAATGTCTCTGCAGGAGTCACTGTGAGACCAATCTTATCAGCCTCTTCGGAGAGTATTTGCTTGCTCACCATTGTCTGATAGACCATATTGCGTACTTGCTGAGTCTCCGCCTCACTTAGGTTGCGGTTCATCTGCTTGTACTGCTCCATTGTTTGGCTCACTGCCTGCTCATAGTCTTGGATCTTCACCTTATTGCCATTGACGATGAAAGCATCCATCTCGCTGTCGCGATAAAGCGACGAAAACCAATTGCCCACATCCCCAAAGATAAAGGCAAAGAGACCCAAGCCGATGGCTATCACTAGGATGACTGCCCTGCTTCTAATCTTTTCTAATACTGCCATATATACACTAATGTTTGTTTACATGTTCCACATCTATCGTCACCGTTGGTGCACCCTGTTTCGAAGTGTACCCATTTGGTTTGCGAAGTTAGCAATTTTTTAGGACTATATCAAATATCCTTTCTTACGAATTTATCTCTACTCCCCCATTCCCTTGATATTATCAATGTCTACTACGGGTTGTTCGAGCTCAGTAAAGGGTAGTTGTCGAGCTAATCGTATGGCCTCCCACTCCTGGGCATACTCATCGTAAATATCCATTCGGAAGTTCTCAGAACCAAGTCGATCCATCGCTGTGAGCACCCTCTTGATCGTAATAGAGGTAATCTCGGAAGCAGGTGCATAGGTAACAGGCTGGCTGGACTTTTTCGACTCTATTGCCACTAGAAGGCGACAGGCGACTAGCTTATCTAGAGTATCTTGCACAATCACTATCGGCAGGTCGGTCTCACCCGCTAGTAGATCGGCACTATACGACTCACCCTCGTGCCTGAAGGCCTTGCATATCTTCTTCATAATGATCAGGGCTACAAGGTCTCTAAAGCGTCGGCTAATGCGCTCACTCTCCTTCCTAAATACATATTGCTTTACATTTTGTATAGCATAGCTCAGCTGTGCCCCAAAGAGGATGATGGTCCACGAGAATTGCATAAAGAGCATCAGTAGGGGGATCGCAGCGACACTTCCGTAGATGCTATTGTACTTAGAAACCCATAACTGCCCCGAGATATAGACCATCTGAAAAATCTGAAAAGCTGCTCCAGCCAAGACCGCCGAAGCAAAAGCGGGTAGAAACTTCACCCGCGTATTGGGGAGTAGCATATAGAGGGCGGTAAGAATCAATATAATCACCACAAAAGGAAGCACCTTCAGTAGCGTGGTGACAACTGGAGCAATACTAATCGTACCAAGTAGCTCAATAGAACTAAGCGAGCCGATAAAGATGTTGGAAAATGAGATGGCAATCAGTGAGATGGGCACGATCACAATAGCGGCAAAGTAACCGATTAGACTCTTGCTAATAGGGCGGGAGTCTTTGATCTGCCAAATCTGGTTGAAAACACTCTCCACCGTCAGTAGCATACTAAATACCGTGTAAATCAATACAATAAGACCCACAATAATCAGCACGCTACTCTGGATCTCCGCTAGATACGACTCCACAAAGTCAAAGGCTGTGGTGAGCTCCATCTGATGGGCTGGGAAAGCATCGTAGAGGGCACGCTGCACCGAGGCCTGCATCCCGAAACCAGCCGCCACACTCAGGATAATAGCAAGCGTAGGCACTAATGCCAGCAGCGTGGTATAGGTGAGGGCGGAGGACTTCTGGGCCACCGACCCATCAATAAACTCCTTTACTGAGATATAAAGCACCCTTAGGATACGCACGAAAAAGCCCGACACCCCTTTCATCTCGGCGTCATAAAGCCGCCACATATCACTCGTGATAAAATTATAGGCATTGCCAAACCACTTGCCGAGACGATTAAAGACGGAGTTTTTTGATTCCCTCTTACTTCTCTCCTCTTGGATCTTTTCCAGCCTTTGGTTGATATCCTCCTCTTGATTTCTCATTCAATACTTCCTATATATATAATGAGTAAAGAAAAAACGTATGAGTCCTCAATAAGCCGGGTTCTGTCTGCCTTCTCCCTAGGGATTAGGCTGCTTGCCATCTATCTAGACCTAGAGTCACCCCTAGGCTCTATCGGTCTACCCCCCAGCATCGGGCGAGCCACCCTACAAGCGCTGGTATACGCGACCTTTCCACCCACAATGCATACTGCAGCTCGATATCACTATCAGCTCGGTGGGCTCTTACCCCACCTTTTCACCCTTACCTGTGAAGTTTGCACTCAGTGCAAAGCCACGTGGCGGTTATTTTCTGTTATGCTCATCTACCTCACGATAGCTTCCCGTTAGGAAGTGTAGTGCTCTTTGTGGCCCAGACTTTCCTCTCGTGTAGCACGCTACACCAGCGGCACGCTTTCGGACTCATACGCTCTTACTCTCTCAGTTTCTCCAAAATAAAAGCTCCTAAAGCCGTTGCAAAGATACCAAATTGTTACGACACCACTTGAACCCCTGCGCAGGGGCCACGCATTAGAAATATAAACTTAAGTTACAGCCTTAATATGGATAGCTTGTACTAGACAAGCGAGTAAGGACCTCCTCGCAGAGGTCCTTACTCAAAGACACCTCCCCAAAAACCATACGGTGATACCTTTCTAATGCGTTACCCCTTGCCACTCCGCCAGGGGTAACCCTGAATAGGTTTAGGGAAAAGTTGATTTCTTGAGTTATTATTGATAACTTTGCGAGTACATTTTTGTTCATAACTTGATAGCCATTAGTTGAATAAATACTGTTGATACTCAAGCTGTAAATAGGATTTTACTCCTAACAATCTATAATAGTATTGAACAGTATTTTTAGGCCTCCTTATTGCCCCCAATAGATTCTATGATATTCATAGAATAATCAAGGATTCCGCCTAACTAACTAATGGCTATCTCTTTTATCGCTCTGCCCTTTATGCAAAAGGAGGAAACGAGTAAGGGCGGGCACCAATTGGTGCTCGCCCTTATTATTATCAGTCAATAGGAGGGTTACTCCTTATTTCCATCAGCAATAGCCGCTTTGAGGTGCTCAAGGTAAATATTGTTGATCTCCTTATAGTCGCCAAGGCCCTTCATATGTGTCTCCACCTTCCAGCCTTTCTTTTCCAATTGCCACTTCCAGCTCTGGTCTTCATCAGCCTCGCCTTTCTCGTAATCTCCAGCCATATCATTATTAGCGTGGTCACCTACGATGGTCATAAGAGGTTGTAGATGGATTTTCTTATTAGCTACTTTATCCTCTACCATCTTTAGTTCACCAACGAGGTAGTCAAATAGCATTGCTGGATAGTCCACAGTAGCTACATATACATAGCCATGTCCGTAGTTTTCCTTAGCATACTTTTGCATCTCTTGCTCTAGCATCTTATACTTTTGGTTGGCATACTCGTAGTTCTCCTCAGGGTTACCGTGTCCCATAAAGGCGACTGCCTCACCCTTCTGGATATGCTCCTTATGATCATCCACTAGGATCTTAGCTACCTTTTGGATATCCTCTTTAGAGTAGAGAAGAGGGTGACCTAGCACAGCATCATTACGACCTTTTCGATCATCAACCAACTTTACGTTGTACTCCTTCTTCACATAAGCATCCCTTAGAAGTGTAAACTCCTCACCTGGGATAACGTGGAAAGACTGTACATAGACATTCTTGTAGTTCTTCTTCAAGAAGCTTTGCATCCACATTGCAGGTGGAATAAACTCCTTTCCTTGAGCCTGCATACGGTTAATAATAATCCTAGAAGTATAGGAGAGGTAAAGGTCGGTATTGGGGAATTGCTTTTGGAAAAATGCCTTTTGCTTCTCAAAGGTTTGCTGTGGCACATCATAGGTTGAGCCAAAGGTCACTAGTAGTAGAGCAGTGTCGTGCTTCTTTGGGAAAGCGTCGGCAGGGTTTTGTGTAGGAGCTTTTACCTCTTCATCACAGGCAGTAAATGCCATTGCTGTCATAGCTAGAGCGACTAGCGTCAGCATCAAGTTGTAGTACTTCTTCATAATTCTTGTAGTTAAAAGTTTATTAGAAAATCATTAATCCTTCTTTTGGTCAAAGCCTATCTTCACCGTAGCGAAGTAGGTACGTCCAGGCGTCTTTGTACCGAAGTTGAGCCCATAAGGATGGGTCTCCTTGTAGTCAAAGATATTATTTACTCCGAGCGTCAGCTGGAGATTCCACTGCTTCCAATACTTAAATCGGTGGGTAGTGGTGAGGTTCCAAAGTGCAAAGCCAGGGGCATCGCCATAGTAGGCATAGTATCTATCTGTCTGAAGCCTACCATGTAGCCCCGCCACAAGGTCGTAGTGCTTTTTGCGAAGCGTGTAGGTAGCACCCACTGTCCCCTTATGTTTCGAGGTGCCGTCTATTGGTCGCTCCACGATCACCGGCTTGCCATCGCCCTTTTTGGTGAGCTCCGAATCATACACATGGGTACTGGTATTGGTGAGCGTGTAGCCCATAGAGAGCTTCAGATACTTCACTGGTGCCCACGTCATGGCATACTCCAGCTCCCATATCTTGGCATCCTCAGCATTGATATACTGCATGGCACCATCTAGCTCTCGCCCTTCATCGCTTTGGTATTTAGAAGGCAATGGAACTGGGATTAGGGTAATCATATTATTGAGCTGATTATAAGAGCCGTATAGATGCATCGAGAGCTTCTTGCTAGGGTCATAGCTAAAGCCTAAAGAGAAGTAATCTGATACTTGAGGCTTCAGGTCGGGATTACCCAGATAGACCCTTAGTTTACTCATCATCGTCCGCTGATATTCGTAGTAGATCTCCTTAATGGTTGGAGTTTTGAACCCTCGACCATAGGTACCACGGAGTTGCAACCCACTCTCCCCAAAACGGTATTGCAGGGAGAGCTTTGGAGTGATATGGCTACCAAATGCTTTATGGTATAAATACCTCACGCCACCCGTGACATTAAATAGGGGAGTTACCTGCCACTCATCCTGAGCATAAGCCGAAAGGGTATAGGCCGATCCGGAGCCATTGGGCATACGATTGGGAGCAATCAAATGGTCCACAATTCCCTCCACACCAAAGGTAGCTTGATGATCTGTGCCAAAATACATAGAGCCCTTGGCATGAAGTAGGTATTGGCGTTGGTCGCTCTCCAAAGACGACTCCCCAGGCTGATAATAAAATGGCATCGGCACATAATGTAGCCTACCATCATCTAGCACCTCAGGCCGTAAATACTCATCTAGGTACCGACTGTAATAATCATAGTGGTAGGCGTGTCGGTCAAAGCTAGCTAAGAGATTAAAGGTCTGGTAGGCACTTGGTCGGTAGGTGGTCTCCACGCTTGCTGCCTGGTCATTGTATCTCAGGTTAAACTGTCTCCACCGTGGACCCCCTGGCTTGTGATAAATACGCTTTTTGTAGAGCATACCTGTACCACGCACCTCCCACTGCCTATTGGGTCGCCAAGCGATCTCTTGCTGGATACGATGATTATAAAAGGCACTAGTAGTCTCTGTAGTACTATTTTCGTAAAGCTCCTTCCGGTAAAGCTCCTGCGTGCTATTTTGCCAGCCACTACTCCTATCACCTGAGTATTGGGTCACGCTAGAAAAGGTCTTGTACCCCCACGCAATGGTATTATTCTGCTGCCATTGCCCATACGAACCTAGGCGTGTACTATTGACCACCGAAAGTGGCGTATCAGTATAGTCCTTGGTGATGATATTGATCACACCCGCAATGGCATCCGATCCATACAGCGTAGAGGCTGCTCCTTTGACGATCTCGATCTTCTCTATCATAGAAGCACTAATCTTGCCGAGGTCATTTTGACCACCCACATCGCCATGTAGCCTGCGGCCATTCACCAGCACTAAAATATAGCTATTGCCTAGCCCGCCAAGAGTGATTCCACTTCCCATACCACTATTCAGAGCATCAAATGAAGGGGATATCGTAGTGAGGATACCATCGAGATTGTGCCCCGAAATACTGATCAAATCTTGCTTCGACACCACCTCTGTACGCACTGGTGCTACCGCACTATAATGGCGGGTACCTGTTCCTGTCACCACCACCTCCTCCAGCTGATCTGAGAGCTGAATAGAATCCTTAGGAAGCGACTGGGCCTCTGCACCTACCCCATAAAGAATACAGCAAAGCAGGCACCCAAACACGCACCATACACTCCACCTTTTACGTGAGCACATAATATAATAACGATAAATAAATACACACGGATACTAGCCTGTTCCTGAGCCAAGAGTATCCATAAAAATACTAGGCAAGTAGGCAGGTCTCCCGACTTAGTCTTATCCCTTTCAATAGAAAAGCCTTCCCAGAGTAAATCCAGTGGCTTCAGAGAATATCTGAAAGGCGGAGGCAACCTACCTCCTCAAGACATTACGGTAGCAGGAACTGTTTTGGATTCTCACCAAATTCCCTATTAAATAGCCACTCATCGTACACAAGTGACCATACCTATCTGCTTTCTGCAAAGGTACCCAAAAGAAACACAAAAAACAATAAAAATTAAGATTTATTTTCCACAACACGCAACACGCCACCCACCAGCAGAAAAAAGAATAGGCGATCACAGCCAAAACTGAGATGCAACTAAGCAATCGACGAGTTGCAACTAAGCAAACGGCGAGTTGCAACTAAGCAAACGCTTAGTTGCAACTAAACTTTTCGCCCGACCACTACCTCCGACTCGTCCGACCTGTCCGACTCGTCCGATTAGGCACTCCCGATTAATCGCCCTATGGTAAGAACCCCTGCTATAAACCATACGGTAAGAACTTTCTCATGCGTCACCCCTAGGTAGAGGGCTACTATAGTGGATTAATCAATATATTCTTGGTACCTTAGTGCAACTATTGTAAATACGAGGTAGAGAAGTAAGTATGAATATTGCGATTATTGGCACAGGATATGTGGGGCTAGTGAGTGGCACCTGCTTTGCGGAGATGGGGGTAAATGTCTGCTGCATTGATAAGGATCAAACCAAGATTGAAGCACTCAGAAGGGGAGAAATACCAATATACGAGCCAGGTCTGGCCGAGCTAGTGGCTAAGAATAGAGCCCAAGGACGCCTCACCTTTCACACAGACTTGGGAGAGGTGATCAATGAGGTTGACATCCTCTTTATTGCTGTCGGCACCCCTACTGGTGAGGGCGGGGAAGCCGACCTTCAGTATGTATTTGCTGTAGCCGAGGAGATAGGACAATTGGCCACCAAGCACCTATTGGTGGTGACCAAGAGCACCATACCAGTGGGGACTACAGATCGGGTGGAGGAGATAATAAGGGCTGGGTATGCCAAGCGAGGGCTCGCAACACTCGAGCTAGACATGGCAAATAACCCTGAATTCTTAAAGGAGGGGGCAGCGATCAAAGACTTTATGAGCCCCGACCGTGTAGTGGTGGGGTACAAAAGCGACTATGCCAAGGAGCTGTTGCATCGGCTCTACAGACCCTTTCTCCTTAATAATTATCGTGTTATCTGCATGGATATCCACTCTTCGGAGCTCACTAAGTATGCCTCCAATGCGATGCTCGCCACCCGTATCAGTTTTATGAACGAGCTGGCCAACCTTGCAGAGGCAATTGGAGCCGACATCTCTCTTGTTCGGGAGGGTATGGGTTCGGACAAACGCATCGGCAAGGCCTTTTTGTACCCCGGCTGTGGCTATGGGGGCTCTTGCTTTCCAAAGGATGTACAGGCACTCGCCAGCACTGGCCGTGAGCACGGCCGGCCACTGACCATTATTGAGCAGGTGCATAAGGTGAATGAGTGGCAGAAGCTACGCCCCTATGAAAAAGTGGTAGAGCACCTAGGCGACCTCAAGGGAAAAAAGGTGGCAGTATGGGGACTAGCTTTTAAGCCTGAGACGGATGATATGCGACAAGCACCCTCTATCGTGGTGATTAATGAGCTGATCAAGGCGGGGGCAGAGGTATCCGCTTTTGATCCAATCGCCATTGAGAATGCCCGCAATATCTTGCCCTCGGGTGTCACTTATGGGCAAGATATATATGATGCGGTAGAGGGAGCAGATGCCCTTATTCTACTGACTGAGTGGAAGCAGTTTAGGCTCCCCAATTGGAAGCGTGTCAAGGAGCTGATGCGTGGAAATCTAGTGGTAGACGGACGAAATATCTATCCATCGGAGGAGCTAGAGGCTCTCGGCTTGGTATATACGGGAATAGGAATTAACTAATTAATAACAACAAAAGGATTATGAGAAAGTATCTTATCTATTTAGGAATTGCACTTGCAGGTATTGCTCTAAGTAGCTGCAGTAGCAAGCAAAAGACGAATGAAGAGCAAACAACCACTACCACAACTGAAACAGCCGTAGTGGCAGATGAGGGAGTGGACTTCTTTAAGGCTGTTCCTAAGGAGCAACTCGAGGGCGAGTGGACTGTCCAAAAGATCGGGGAGACGGAGATGACTGAGGTGAGCCTCACCCTTTCATTTGACATTGCCAAGAATCGATTCGCAGGCAACTTTGGCTGCAATGATTACATGGGCAACCTTGAATTTGACGACCCCGCCGATGATGACTATGATGCCACGGAGATCGACTTCGATGACCTTGCTGGCACCCTAGCCCTCTGCGAGCATATGGATATTGAGAAGCAATTCACTCAGCTCCTCGACAAGGTTGAGCACTTTACCATCTCTGAAAATGGTGAGCTCTATCTACTTGACGATTTTCGCAAGCCTCTAGCTACACTCGTACGCAAGTAACTCTCATTTGCTTTATGAGCAACAAAAAAGGCAGTCTTGACATTAAGCCGAGACTGCCTTTTATTATAGAGAGAAGGTCGGTAAAAATGGGTATATTTGCAGATAGTTATTAAGGAACATATATTAGGAAACGTATGCAACATTACCTATCACTGGCTGTGGCTCTCATAGCTATCACAGCAGCGACTCTGCCGAGCTTTGGACAGAATAAATTGGATAACAGCCTCACGCCTAGAGAGGTTCTTCGCCTAAGAGAGGGTTGGCACTTCACTAGGGAAGACCAAAAGGCGTTTAGCAACCCCAAGTACGACGATAGCAAGTGGTCACAAGTGGTGGTGCCACACGATTGGGCCATCTATGGCCCTTATAGCCCAGAGATAGATAAGCAGTTCTTGGCCATTTCACAAGATGGTCAGAATACACCTATTTACCACGTAGCTCGCACGGGCGGACTACCCCACGTGGGAGCTGGCTGGTACCGCAATACCTTTACCCTAAAGGAGGGTTATCAGAGCTCCGACCGCACCTATCTACGAATAGATGGAGCGATGAGCAATGCAAGGGTCTTTATCAATGGCAAGGAGGCGATCTACTGGCCTTATGGGTACAGCCCGTTTCAGGTGGATATCACTGATTATATCAATCCACAAGAGAAGCTTCAAAGCATTGCCATTCGCTTAGAAAACCCTGACGAGACCTCTCGCTGGTATCCTGGTGCTGGGCTCTACCGCAATGTATGGGTTACCTTTGCCTCTGGAGTAAAGGTAGCCGAATGGGGCACCCAGATCACTACACCCAGAGTAGACAAGGAGTGGGCACAGGTGAATATCAAGACGACACTCGAAAACCATACCTTTACGGAGCCTGAAAGGATCTCTATCCGTACTGCACTTCTTGAAGGAGGAAATGAGGTGGCGGTAATGGAGAATTCTGGCAGCGAGCTAATGGGAAATCTACTGGAGCAGAATATCAAGCTCCAACACCCCAAGCTGTGGGATCTCAATGAGCCCAACCTATACACTGCCCTTACTCAGGTATTTGTAGATGGCGAGCTGGTGGATAGCTACCAAACGAGATTCGGGGTGAGAACGATTGAGCTACGCCCCGATGATGGCTTTTATCTCAATGGTAAGAAGGTGATGATTCAGGGCGTCTGTCTGCATCACGACCTAGGCCCTCTTGGCGGAGCAAGCCACAAGAGGGGATATGAGAGGCAGATTCGACTGATGAAGGATATGGGTGTGAATGCTATTCGCACTTCGCACAATATGCCAGCCCCTGAGTTGATTGAAGCTTGCAACGAGATGGGGATGATGGTGATGGCTGAGAGCTTTGATGAGTGGGCACGCCCTAAGGTGAAGAATGGTTACCACCTCTACTTTGAGCAGTGGGCGGATCGTGACCTGACCAATCTTGCGAGAGCTTTCCGCAACGACCCTTCTATCGTGATGTGGAGTATTGGTAATGAGATAGATGAGCAAGTGACCCCTGGCGGTAATAAGGTGGCATACTTCCTACAGAGTGTACTGCACCGCGAAGACCCTACTCGCCCCGTGACAGTCGGTATGAACAACCCTCTAGGAGCGGTGAAGAATAACTTTGCTACGACTATGGATTTAGCAGGCTTCAACTACTACAATTGGCAGTACCAAGAGGCGTATGAGCAATTGCCACAGCGGCTGATACTAGGTGCCGAGACCACCTCTACGCTCTCTTCTCGTGGCATCTACAAATTCCCTGTAGAGCGGAAGTCTATGGCCAAGTACCCCGACCAGCAGTGCAGTAGCTATGATGTGGAGCATTGCGGATGGAGCAATCTTCCAGAGGACGACTTCCTCAATCAAGAGGACCTACCTTACACGATTGGAGAGTTTATTTGGACTGGTATTGACTATATTGGTGAGCCAACTCCTTACTACACAGAGTGGCCTAGCCACTCCTCTTACTTCGGAGCAGTGGACTTGGCGGGGATTGAGAAGGATCGGTTTTATCTTTATCGCTCGCATTGGAATAAGGGCCAGGAGACACTCCACATCCTTCCGCATTGGAATTGGCAAGGACGCGAAGGGGAGGTGACTCCTATCTTTGTCTACACCAACTACCCTACGGCGGAGCTATTTATCAATGGCAAAAGCCAAGGGAAGCGGACAAAGGATCTCTCTGTATCTCTGGAAACTCCTCGTGATGGACTACAAAGACAACCACGCTACCGCCTGATGTGGATGGATACGGTGTACCAACCTGGTGAAGTGAAGGTAGTGGCTTATGATGAGCAAGGTAATGAGGTGGCAACTAGAGCTATTAGGACTACGGGCAAGCCTTATGCCATCAAGATGACGCTTGAGAATGACCATATCAAGGCGGATGGTGAGGATATCGCCTATGTACGTGTGCAGATAGTGGATCGGGGGGGCAATGTGGTGCCAACTGCCACTAATGAGGTGACCTTTAAGGCGAAAGGGGCGGGGCGCTTCCACGCTGCAGCCAATGGTGATGCTACCTGTATTGTGCCATTCCAAAGCAATAAGCAACCCGCCTTTAGCGGACAGCTCACTGCCATTGTACAAGCGGGTAAAAAGGGTGGTACTATCCAGCTAACAGCCTCAGCTAGGGGGCTGAAGTCCGATACTATTACAGTCAATGTAGAGCCATAATCCATTTCAATGAAGGATAATCATACCGCTAAAGTACAGGCATATCACGCCAGCATCTGGGTCAATTCAATATTGCCCCCACTGAAACTCGTGGTAGGGATCCTCGGCAATAGCTTTGCCCTCATCGCGGATGGTATCAATTCACTAGCTGATATTCTCTCTAATCTCGTAGTCTATCTGCTACTCAAAGTATCTGGTAAGCCGCAAGACGAAGACCACGACTATGGACACGGCAAGTATGAGACGGTGGCCACCTTTTCGCTCGGGGCAGTGATGATTGTCGCTGGTGTGATGATTGTGGTGGATGGTATATCAACCATTGCTACCTACTTTACTGATGGTGAGCTGCCAGAAATCCCCTCGTGGATAGTACTGGTAGTTGCTATCTTTGCGATGGGGTTAAAGGAGTGGGTCTATCACTACACAATGAAAAAGGCGAAGGAGACCCGTAGCGAGGTACTCCGTGCAGAAGCATTGGACCATAGGAGTGACGTATTTACCTCACTCGCAGTACTGATAGGAGCTGGGTGCGCGATAGCCTTTGGAGGGGTGGCTAGGCTAATGGAGCCTGTGGCCGCTATTGTGGTGGCTGGCTTTGTAATGCGGATGGGTGCAATTGTAACTATCCCAGCACTCAACAAGCTCACAGAGGCAAGCCTACCCCAAGAGACTGAGGAGGAGATTCTCCAGATCGCTGAAAGTGTAGAGGGGATACAACTGCCTCACAACCTACGGACGAGGATGACTGGTAGTGATACCATCGCCATCGAAATGGACGTGAGAGTGGATGGGAACATACCGCTTTACGAGGCACACGACCTCACCATACGCGTGGAAGAGCTTCTGAGGGAACGCTTTGGAGAGGAGACGCACATCATCATTCATATTGAGCCGATGACCCCTTTTGTGCATAAGGTAGGCTCCTACAAAGAAATCCAAAATGAAACTGCCCAATAGGTTGATCCCCGAGCGGATAGAGGCGGGGATAGATGAGGTGGGCAGAGGTTGCTTGGCAGGTCCTGTAGTGGCAGCCGCAGTAATCCTTCCATCCGAATGCTCTATCTCTGGCCTGCACGACTCGAAGAAGCTCTCGCCAAAGCGTAGAGAGGAGCTAGCAAGTGCTATCAAAGAGCAAGCTCTTGCTTATGCCATTAGCGAGGTACCACCAGCAGAGATTGACGAGATCAATATCCTCCAAGCCACCTTCAGAGCAATGAATAAAGCCATCTCGGCACTCTCTACACTGCCCGAATACCTATTGATAGATGGCAATAAGTTTAAGCCCGAGACCGACATCCCCTTTGAGACAATTGTGGGAGGCGACGACAAGGTGGCAAGCATCGCTGCCGCCTCTATCCTAGCCAAGACTTACCGAGATAGATTGATGATAAAATACGCAGAGGAATACCCAGGATACGACTGGGAGCACAATATGGGATATGGCACGCCCCGACATCTCCTCGGGATCCGAAAGCTAGGCATTACCCCACTCCACCGACGCTCCTTTGCACCGTGCCAACCAACATTATTTGATTCATTATGACCAACGAACGTACTAAAGGCTATATTGCAGGCCTACTATCGTCTGCAACATTTGGATTGATTCCACTATTCACCGTCCCACTCATGAGAGAGGGGATGGAGACAGAGACGATTCTCATCTACCGCTTCGGCTTTGCTACACTTCTAGTAGCTCTAGTAATGCTCCAAAAGCGAATATCCTTTCGGGAGACAGCCAAGCACATACGTATCATATTCATTATGTCGACCCTCTACTTCTGTAGTGCACTATTTCTGATCAATGGCTACAAAGTGATGACCTCGGGCGTGGCGACAGTGATCCACTTTATGTACCCGCTGATGGTGGCACTCCTGATGCTCATATTCTTTAAGCAACGGATGACCCGTCGTGGGCTCATCTCACTAGTCATCGCTTTTATGGGGGTAGTACTACTTTCGGGGATTTTAGGTAGCGAAGGGGTACAAGTAAAGCTAACTGATATCGCACTAGTCGCTTTCAGTGGTTTCTGCTATGCAGTCTATATTATTGTGGTGAATAAAACGACTATTGGCACTATTCCGAAGTGGCGACTCACCTTTTACCTGATGCTATTTAGCACCCTATTCTTTATAGGTCTATCTATCGGTAAGCAGACACTTGAGCTACCCCCCACACCAAGAGCATGGGGCTTACTCTTCCTATTGGGGTTGGTGCCTACATTGATATCCAATTTATTCCTCATTGTTGCCATTCCTATCATCGGCTCTACCACCACTGCTATTATGGGAGTACTTGAGCCCCTCACTGCAGTGATCGTCGGAGTTACCGTACTAGGGGAGCAACTCACGGCACAAAGCACCCTCGGCATCGGTGCGGTGATTATCGCTGTAGCTCTATTGGTGAGTGAGAAGCGACCCACCAGATAGATCAGTGCCTTCTATATCCCCTTCCGTAGCGTTGACCGCTGTGCATTCCTGAAGGCCGGACATCGGCACCCATATTATTAAAGCGGTAAGAGAAGGTCAGCATCACATAGGAAGTAATTCCATTGACCTCACTATCTGTAATTCGATCCAGTGAGATTTGCCTCATAAACGTGGTACGTTGCTGTAGAAGGTCATAGCCTGATAGCTGTAACGTGCCACGTTTTTCTTTCAAAAACGAGTAACTAACCGAAGCATCGAGCAGCCAAAAGTTGCGCTTCAATTGATCTTGATAGCCCGAAGCATCTTGGTAAGTGAGCTTGGAAGTTAAGGAAAGGCCAAAGGGCAAAGTGACTATCGCTTCGCCAAACGCATTGAAATCCCATGTGCGGCTATCCATCTCCTTAGAGATGCTATTCTTCGCCTGCTGCATCATCGCAAAGCCACCCACGGTCGCTTGTAGCCAAGGGCCACTCCAAGTAATCCTTTGAGACAGCATAGGTCGCCACACATCGGCTCGGTTAAGGGCTTCATTGACAAATCCCTTATCACGCGAATAACGCACCCTTCCGAAGGTGAAACTACTCCACTTCGACGAAGCTCCACCCATCGGCAAACTCATCATAAATCCGCCGAAGAGCGACTGATTACCACTGATATTCTGATAGCTCGTCTGCCTCACCCCTGTGGTAGCATCAATCTTTTGTATCGGTGCCACTGCATTATTGGTGAGGTTCCAGCCCCACATCATATTGAGACTTTGGCGAGCCATAGGTCTATTGAAGTTGATGCTTCCCCATACACTATGCGAAAAAGAGGGGAGTAGGTCGGGATTACCTTGCACCTGAGCGAGCGGTGAAAGGACAATCGTTGCAGGGTTGAGCTGGCTCATAGAGGGTTGACTGGTACGACCATTGTAGCGGATATTGATTTGCAATGAATCCGAAGGTCGGTATTCCAAAATCGCGGTAGGTGCATAATTCCACACCGTACGTTGCTTATCAAAGGTCACCTCACCCCCTTGTGTGGATATTGTATGCGATGTACTTGGGTTCACCCCCATTCCAGCATAGAGGTAACTGCGAGGGGCAAGTTTATAACGCAGGCGCGCTAATATCCTATGGGTAAAATAGCTATTCTCCGACCCCCTTGAGTAGATAGGGTCTAGCTCCGTGTACTCTCCCGTAGCACCCTTATTGAAGGTCGATTGATCGCTCTTTCTCCTACCAAAGTTGGCATCATACATCAATTGAAGTGCCCACTCCTTACTAAAGGGTTCAAGATAGGCGACTCTAAAACGTCCCGACTCTCCACGGTCATAAGAGCGTTGTTGCTGATCGCGTAGCTTCTTCTCCTGCGACCGTCGGAAGTTGGTCTCAGATAGCTGAAGCCCCTCTCCATCAGAGCCATTAAATCGGTAGGAGAGACGGGCATAAATATTCCGCCCTAGCTCAGTAAAGGTATGACGGAAGTGCAGATCGCCATTCACCTCGTAAGAAGTTCCATCATTAGTTCGTAACGATTGGCCATCATTAATAGCGATACCCTGACGGTTAGTTGTCTGAAATTGGGAGCTATTATCCGTTTTATTCCAATTATATCTGAAGTAAGGCTCAAAGACCAGCATAGTGGACTCCTGGGGGTTCCACTCTAGGCGACCATTAAGGTTGACCTCCTCATCCCTCCTAAAGTTGTGATACTGCTCCGCCTCGTTATTGGCCTTTTCGCCACCCAGCAATTGAGTCGTCATCGTCTTGCCATCCACCGAGAAATCACGGCAATTATAAAAGGCTTCGGCAGTGACCTTCAGGGTTTTATTGAGGAAGAGGTCGTCGTAATTCCCCCCTATCCTACGGGTGGTCTCCTCTCCTCTTCCCCTTCGCACGCCATCAATATTATTCAGCTCGCCGATAATAGTGTACCTCGCATCGTGATTAAATAGATTGACAAGGGCATTGGCAGTATACCGCTGTTGCGTGCCATATCCGGCCGACAGATTAGAGATCAACCCACGCTTTTTATCCTCCTTTATCTCCAGATTGAGCACCTTCACCTTCTCCCCGTCGCTCATCCCGGTGAGCTTTGCCTCGTCCGACTTCTTATCTACCACCTGCAGATTCTTTATCATATCAGAGGGGAGGTTGCGCGTAGCCATTTGTGGATCGTTTCCGAAAAAAGACCGCCCGTCCATCTCAATCCGCTCTATCGCCTCACCATTATAGGTGATTTTTCCATCCTCATCAATCTCCATACCAGGGATGCGCCGTAACAGTTCCTCCAAGCTAGCCCCTTGTCGCATCTTAAAAGCAGCCGTATTGAATTGGATCGTATCTTGCTTCACCGTCATTGGCGTCGCCTGCCCCCTTACCTCTAGCACCCCTAGCCTAGTGACCGACTCGGAGAGGTAAATCTTGCCCAAGTTTACACTCTTATTCACTACCTCCACCCCTTTGTAATAGGGCTCCATACCCAAAAAGCTGATGTGTAGGAGATACTTCCCTGGGGCAATATTCGCAAGAGAAAATTGACCCTTTGTGCCTGTAGAGCTACCTGCCACATAAAGAGAATCGGCTTGATGCAAAAGACGTACTCCCGCCCCTACAATAGTCTCCTCTGTCGCCTCCTCATAAACTATCCCTTTGATTGAATAAGTCTTACTCTGTGCTGATGCCAAAACAGACACCAGCAAAGCTCCTACGATCCATAGCCACTTTCGCATCACGCCTGCACTTTAATATATTTATACTTCTCTTAAATATCCCTTGGATGCCTTCTCGCCACAAAAGTTTAAGGGCAAGAGATATTTTCAAGGGTTACTGCTAGTAGAGTAAAAGTTGAGATGCAACTAAGCAATCGGCGAGTTGCAACTAAGCAATTGCCGAGATGCAACAAAGCAAATGCTTAGTTGCATCTCGGCAGACACATTTATATAGCACTGAATTACAGACAGTTATAAAAGAGCCTTTGCGACCCTATTTTAGCCGGATTTTTACCTGGCTTCTCTATTGCGTAACCCCTGGAGGTATTTTAATTTGGCTTCCACCATAAACGTTCTTTTATGTAGCTTTGCAATTAGAATGAAGAATTGGTGCCAAGACATATTCCGACGACTGATCTATCCGCCCACTTGTATCGCCGAAAGCAAATTAAAGGGGAGGCTAGAGGGGCGGGTATGCCTCGTAACAGGTGCCTCCTCGGGCATTGGTTTTGCCTTAGCTAGCAGGCTGATCGCTCTTGGTGCCGAGGTGATCCTCCTTTCACGTCATACCGAAGAGCTGGAGCAGATGTATGGCAATGAAAGCCGTGTGGCCATCTATTCTGTGGACCTCCGAAATCGGGAAGAGCTGCTCCGCACCTCAAGCCTGATTGCCGAAAGATATCCAAAGATAGACTATCTCTTTCTGAATGCGGGCAAATCAATCTGTAGGGCCATCCCCGAAACCATAGAGCGACTGCACGACTATGAACGGACGATTAGCGTCAATTACCTTGGGCACGTCGCACTGCTCTTAGCACTCCAGCCGTCTCTGAAGCGAAGTGGTGGTCGGGTCATCTACAGTGGATCCGTCAGTCTGCTATACCCATACGCTCCTAAGTGGTCGGCCTATCACGCCTCAAAAGGGGCCATGGATATTTGGCTACGTACCGCTAAGGTAGAGTGGCATCGAGAAGGGATCAAGGTGCTGACCGCCTACCTGCCACTCGTCCACACCCCGATGTCGGGAGCCAATGCAACATACCGCAATCTACCTGGTTATACGGCAGATGAAGCGGCGATGAAGCTACTCGGCCTCGCCCTTAGCAAAGTTCGCACTACTTATATCCCGTGGTGGGCAAGAATCACCGCTCCAGTAGCACGACTGCTTAGGACACCTATTGAATGGATATACCAACGTACTAACTATGCGAAATAAATCCCACTTCTCCCTATTGAAAGCCCTTTGGCAGATCAAGTTCATCACCCCCAAGGGGCTCTTCACATGGGGTAAAGCTATCCGCTCCGAGGGGGTCAGCCTGATGGCACTACTCAGGTTTTCAGCAGAGACCTACCCCAATAAGAAAGCGCTCAATAGCGAAGGCGAAGAGCTGACCTACCGACAGCTTCTTGAGCAAGCTTATGCACTAGCCAGCCACCTTCAGCAGAAGTATGGCATCACAGAGGGGAGCAAAGTGACCCTACTCTGTCGCAATCATACCCAAGCGGTGCTCTCGATTTTTGCAGTCTCACGCTTGGGGGCTCACCTTTACCTCCTCAATAGCGACCTATCTGCCCAACAGCTCTCTGACCTCTCCAGTAAAAACAAGGGGTATCAGCTATGGATTACCGATTCCGACTTGCCTTTTGTAAAAGGCAGAGTGGTGACGACCGAAGAGCTATCCACCCTTCCCTCCACAAACCATACCGCTCTACCGAAAGTAGCACGAGGCGGTATAATATCGGTTCTCTCCGGAGGCTCCAGTGGCCACTACACAGAGGCAAGTCGCAAGCCCTCCACTACCGCCTTCCTTCCTCCTCTCTTAGCTCTGCTTAGGCAAATTGGCATCCACCAGCAACAGAGTGTCTATATCCCCCTACCCCTATTTCACGGGTTTGGGTTAGCCACACTACTCATCTCCCTCGCGATGGGAAAGCAGATATGGCTCACTAAGCACTTTAGTAGCTCAGAGACGCTGCACAGTATCAAAACAGGAGAGATAGAAGTACTCATCGTGGTTCCGTCGATGATACCGAGATTGCTACAGCATCCCAACGCCTCAGGCCAACTCGCCTCACTTCAAACCATCATCACAGGCGGAGATCGGCTCACCCTCACACAGGCACATCTCTGTCTTAAGGAACTGCCGAATACACAGCTATTCAACCTCTACGGCACCTCGGAGGCTGGATTCTTCATGCTGGCCACCTCCGAAGAACTCAGAAAGGCGACCACAGAAATACCGATAGGCAGACCCATCAAAGGGGTAGCGTGCAAGATCAATAACCCATCGCCCCAAGGGGTGGGTGAGCTATGGGTGGCCTCAAAGTGGGCCATGAGTAGCCGACAAGGGAAATGGCAAGCCACTGGCGACCTCGTCTACCGAGACCCTCAAGGGCTTTACTACCACCGAGGTAGAGCGGATAGAATGGTGGTCTGCGGAGGAGAGAATATCCACCTAGATCACTTAGAAATGGTTGTAGAGCAACACCCCCTGATAGCTACAGCGAGAGCCTTTACGATAGACAACCCCACACTAGGCAATAGCATCGGATTAGAAATAGAATTGATTGAAAAGGGAGCCCTCAGCGAGGAGAGCTTTAGAGAGTGGATAAAAGAAAAAGTACCCTACAGCTCTGCTCTCACGCAGATAGTCTTCAAAGAGGTGACACTCACCAGTACCGGCAAGCGCCCCTCCTCAGGGATTACGCATTAGAAAAGTCTTATCACCAGACATTCATCAGAGAGTCAATGGTTAAGGACCTCGGAGAGGTCCGATTTGTCGTAGCTCCCATTTGAGGGCGTAGCCCGACGAATGGGGGTAAGCATTAGTTCACATATATATTCGACCCCTTGCGGGTCGGACAACATAGCCTAGAAAATCATAATTAATCCTAGAATAGGTTGTCCGACCCACAAGGGGTCGTAGGTTTTGATCGTCTTATTTACCCCCATTCATCGGCTCTGCGAGCCTTGAATGGGGGCTACAACAAATCGGACCTCCGCAGGAGGTCCTTAACCATAAATGCTCCGATAAATACCACTCGGCAAGGCCTTTCTAATCCGCATCTTCTGTACTCTTCCTCCCTACAGCATTAGTAGAGGAGGATATTCCTTATTGCGGCCTGCTTACTTTCATCAAAGTGGAGGTAGTCGGTCAGATAGTTATTTATGGAGCCATACCTCCGCTCTATCTCGTCGATGAGTTCATTGATCTGATTTGGTTCACACCTGAAGTACTCGGTCAGAGCCTCCTGCACTCCCTGAGGCATGGTAAAGCCCTTCGGCTCCAATCTATTTGGGGGCAGATTGTCATTGCTCATCATATAATCGACGATCGCATCACTCTTACTCACCCCTAGAATATGGTGAATCAAGAAGATCACAAAGGCGACCCGATCCTTTCCCAGGTCATCACTCAATAGGATAGGATACTTGGCGGGATTCGTCATCTCATTGAGGATAATTCGGAGTTGATTGGGATTATCAAACGCTATATTATAGAGTACCTCTCGGTGCATCCCCTTGATCTCCTCACTGCTCCGCTCCCCCTCATAAATCTTATCGATGAGATACTGGAAGTCAATCTCCTTATCTGGCTCTACTTGGATCTGCTCAATCGCCGACATTCCCATCTGGGGAGGATAGTTGGCTATCCTCGAAGGCGACATGATATATTGTGACCGTATTCCCAGAGTCCCAATGATTGGAATATCCTGTTCAAAGCTTCGCCATAAGTCACCAGACCGATAGAGCATCCCCCACTTCATCTGCTCTCCACTAGCCGTCATATACCCCCCAGCGTCACGGAGATTGAGGATACCCACGGTAGGAATCACCCGACTCGTCACCACCCTCATGTCGCTATTATTAAAGACCAGCAAGAAGTAAGTGTGGCTGTAGCTACCCTCCGGACTATTATAGTGGTAAACCTCCTTTCGTATCTGCTCCACAGCGAGTGGCTGGTCGGGATATTTATTGGGGCTTTCCGAGGCATAGATGGCCACCTCGCCATTCATTCCAGGATTGATTTGCCACTGAATGGTGTGATTACCCTTGGCATTTTGCCGCGAATAGGCATCGATATAATAAGCCTGCTTGGCACAAGAGGTCGTTGTCACGGCCACTACCAAGAGCATTCCCCAGAAATAGACTCTATTAATCACACTGTTTCTACACATATCATTCCTTACTTATCAACCACAAATATAAGGAATTAGAGAGAGTTGCCCCTCTTTAATTAGTTAAATCAAGTTACAAAGAGAATGTTGCACGAAGTGCCATTCTCACATATTTTCTAAAATATGCTGAGACTTTGCACGAAGGATGAGATGCAAGGCGCTGAGGGTGAGGGTGCTGGGAGCGTACTCACGTACGTGACCGAGCCCGAACCCCGAAAGCAACGCAGCAGATCGCCTTCGTGCAATGTCTCTACAAAGTCGGCTCCAGGCGCCTTGCGAGTACAAAATTTCGCTTTCCCGCTTCATCGGCATAAGCAAAGAGAAATAAGTCACCCCCCTCCTTCACCTTCAGCTGTCGTCTCAATTGATCCGTAGAGGTGGGGAGATTTTTAGCTTGCAGATGGAGTGGTTGGCGAGACAGCTCCTTCAGCCACCGCTTCTCGCCTAGGTTGTGCTCCAGTAGCTCAAAGGCACGACCGGGGAAGTCGGGAAGCAGCTCCTCCGAAAAGTATAGATGGGTGTGACGAGCAGGCTGCCAAACGGGATCGTCTAAGCCCAAACACTCATACCCCACCTTGGCAAAGGCGGGGTAGAGGTCGTAGAGATACCGCCCCACCCGATGACTAATCTCCACAGCTCGAGTAATCTGCCCATCGGTGGTGCAAGTAATTGTACGCGTCCTACCTATCTCCACCACCGTGACACTCTGGGTAACGGTAGGAGAAAAGTGCAATAAGAGCTCTTTTGCCTCACGCCTGAGCGATACGATGTGCGTATCAAAGGGGAAATGAAGTGCCCCCTCTAAATAGGCGAGGTCGGCCATTGGGGAGAGCTTCACCAGCACCTCACTACTCGGCGATACAGCCAAGAGCTGAGGAAGCAACGTAGTGAGGTCTGGACGACTATCCTCCAAACGAAAAACCCTCGACCGGGCCGCAGAAGGGCGCCGATCGGGGTCTAGATAGATCAAGTCTGGCTGTAGCTCCTTTGCCAAAGCAAGCCCTTCCACCTCCGCAGCTCCAGTATGGCAACAGATATTACCACACCCCAAAGCCTTAAAGTTGTGGGCAGCCAGCTCGGCACGCTCCTGTGAGAGTTCTAGATAGGTCACCGCTTTTGCCACCTTGGCAAAGGCAAAGCTATCCGCCCCCATGCCACCGCTAAGATCCAGCACCGTCCCATCGGTCGGAACAAACTGGCTCTTGTAGGCAGCCGTCTCAGGACTGGAGGATTGCTCCACCACCACTGCTTCAGGGATAAAGACCTCTGGCACCGCATACCATTCAGGGTGCTTTAGCTTTAGCTTTTGCCGTGCTTGTATCGCCTTAAGTGCCGACGGAAAGTCCAAGTCTCCAGCATCGTTCCTACCACTAAGAGCCAGCTTTCGCACATCCTCCTCCCTATGTTTCCACACATAGGCGAGTAGTTCGTCATTCATCACTTTTCGTGGGGAATATAGGTCTCCAGCACCTTCGCCCCATTCGTCTCAATCGTTACCTGCTTCATCACGGCAGGGAGCAACAATAGTTCCCCCTTCCCAAGACGATAAGCACCATTAATAGTGATCTCCCCTTCGTCCACAAATAGGATAGTGAAAGAGTCACGACCGTCCAGATCCATTGCATAATCCTTCGTCAGTTGAAGCATACGGGTAGCGAAGTAGTTGCACTCTACCATCGATACCGGCTGGTCTTTCGTCTCACGGTCGTACGGCTCAGCCCCGTGCGTATTGAGTGAAAAGTCGATCACCTCTGCACCGTCCGCCACATGTAGCTCTCGCTTATTCCCCTCCTTGTCGGTTCGATTGAAGTCAAAAAGACGGTAGGTAATCTTACTCGCCTGCTGTATCTCTAGCAAAAGATTCCCCGCCCCAATCGTATGCACCTTTCCAGCTGGGAGGAAAAAGAGATCGCCTGGGTGAGGAGTATGCGCCTCCAAGTAACCCATCACTGCATCGGTCTGCACTAGCTCTGGCAATGCCTCCTTAGAGGTCTGCTTCTGCCAACCGGCATAGATCTTAGCTCCAGGCTCCGACTCTAGCAGATACCACATCTCCGTCTTTCCCCAGCTGTGGTGGCGCTTCTCGGCATAGGCATCATTTGGGTGCACCTGCACACTCAGATCCTGCTGTGAGTCAATCAACTTAATCAGTAGTGGGAACTTACCTCCGAAGCGATCAAAGACCTGCTGTCCCAGCAAGTCAGCTCCATACTCCTGCGTTACCTCTATCAAGTCCTTTCCTGTCAATGGACCTTCCGCTACCACCGAGGCATCGCCCTCCATAGGCGATATCTCCCACGTTTCGCCGATATTTTCGGCCGGGGCTGGTCTCCCCTTGTATTGATAAATCTTATTCCCGCCCCAAATCGTCTGTTTGTACACTTCCCTAAATCGCAAGGGATAAAGCTCTACTCTTTCTTTCATTACCGTCTTAATTATTATCCAAAAAGCACTTCCCTCGCTCCCTTATTCTTCTCGCACCAGCACAAAAGCTGTACGGGCTGGGATATAAAGGCTTAGCCAGCCACGCCCTTCAAAGTTCAATTCATGGTCACAGAGCGTAAAGTGTGGCACCGAGAGATCCACGAGATCATACCCCCCAAAGCGACTCTCATCGCTACAGAAAAGCGTCCGATACTTCCCAGCCGGTGCTGGGAATCGGTAGTCCGCAAAGGAGTCGGTCGGATGGAAGTTGTAGACAAATAGATACTTACCACGCTCATAGACCAACACCTGATCCTCCCACTTATCCCAAAGCTGCACTAGTGGCAACTTGTGGAAGTCCTCTACCCCACGCACAAAGTCCACTAATTCTCTATCAAAGTCACCCAACTGCTGATACTTCAAGAAGCCATTCTCCTCCAAGCTCCACTGGCGGCGTGCATACTTGTGGCTCCACCCATTCCCTTCACGAGGGAAGTCGATCCACTCTGGGTGGCCAAACTCATTACCCATAAAGTTGAGATACCCCCCATTCATCGTGGTCATCGTCACCATTCGGATCATCTTATGGAGAGCTACACCACGGGCCACGGCACTATTGTCGTCCGCCTTGTCCATGTGCCAGTACATCTCCTTATCGATCAGCCTAAATATCAGCGTCTTATCGCCCACCAAAGCTTGGTCGTGGCTCTCAGCATAGCTGATGCTCAGCTCGTCCTTACGACGATTGGTACACTCCCACCAGATAGAGCCAGGCCGCCACTCCTCATCGGGGCACTCCTTGATCAGCTTAATCCAAAAGTCGGGAATATTCATAGCCAGTCGGTAGTCGAAGCCATAGCCACCTGCCTCCACAGGCAGAGCAATACCTGGCATACCACTCACCTCCTCAGCAATCGTAATCGCATGTGGATAGTGCTCGTGGATCAACTTATTGGCGAGTGTGAGATAGGAAATCGCCTCCTCATTCTGTCCCCCATCATAGTAGTTTTGGTAGCTACAGAAGCTCCGCCCTAGCGCATGATCCTCATAGATCATTGAAGTAACTCCATCAAAGCGATAGCCATCGAAGCCATACTCATCGAGCCAATACTTGCAGTTGGAGAGCAAGAAGTGCAGCACCTCATTCTTACCATAGTCAAAGCACTTCGAGTCCCACTGACTATGCTCTCCTCTCGCCCCTTCGTGGAAAAACTGCGTCGACGTACCATCAAAGCGAGCCAACCCCTCCACCTCATTCTTCACTGCGTGTGAATGAACCAAGTCCATAATCACCACCAGACCCATACTGTGAGCCGTATCGATCAACTCCCGCAGCTCATCGGGCGTACCGAAGCGTGATGAAGGGGCAAAGAAACTAGAGACATGATACCCAAAAGAACCGTAGTAAGGGTGCTCCATAATCGCCATCAGCTGCACAGCGTTGTACCCTTTCTCCACAATCTTTGGCAATACCCGCTCCTGAAACTCCCGATAGGTGCCTACCCGCTCCTCCTCCGTTGCCATACCGATATGCGCCTCATAGATCATCAGTGGCTCATGACCTAGTACCGCCCTCGGCGACTGCATCACATAAGGCTCCTTAGGATCCCACACCGAGGCACTAAAAAGATGCGTCTCAGGATCCTGTACCACATACCTTGCCCAGGCCGGAATGCGCTCTCCTTCGCCACCGTCCCATACCATCAGCAGTTTGTAGTGGTCGCCGTGCTTCAAAGTCTCCTTGGGGAGTCTCAGCTCCCACACCCCATTCTCCAAGGGAGAAAAGACAAATGCCTCGTCACGTTGCCACCCATTGCAATCGCCCAAAAGATAAAGCGCCGTTGCATTAGGAGCCCACTCCCGAAGCACCCACTCCGTTGACTCCTTATGAAGTCCAAAGTAAAGATATCCCGAGGCAAAGCTATCGAGCGAAGTGTGCTCTTTGCCCAATAGCTGTTGCTCCTTTGCCAAGGCATCTTCATATCGCCTATTGAGGCACTCCTCGTAGGGGAGCAACCAGTGGTCCTGCTGTAGTATCTGTAGTTTTTTCATGATCCTAATTACCTAACTTTATTACCTATTCCTAGCTTAGTCGCGATACCGCTTGGTGATGTCGCCATAGGCATCAATTCGGCGGTCACGGAGGAAGGGCCACCATCTCCGCACCTGCTCGCTACGCTCCATATCTACCTCCACCACACTCTCTGCCTCTGCATCGGTTGGCAAAATCTCTAGCAGCTCGCCCTGCGGACCAGCCACAAAGGATTGCCCCCAAAAGGTGATGCCACCAGTGACCCCAGAAGGGTCTGGCTCATACCCCACTCGGTTCACCGCCACTACAGGCAAACCATTTGCCACGGCGTGTCCACGCTGCACAAGGGTCCACGCCTCACGCTGCCTTAGTTGTTCCTCAGGAGTATCGGTACTCTCCGTGCCAATGGCGGTAGGATAGATCAATAGGTCGGCCCCAGCCAAAGCCATCAGACGAGCAGCCTCGGGATACCACTGGTCCCAGCAGACCAGCACTCCAAGCCGACCCACCGAGGTCTCTATCGGCTCAAAGCCGAGGTCGCCAGGGGTAAAGTAAAACTTCTCGTAGTAGGCGGGGTCATCAGGAATGTGCATTTTACGGTACTGCCCAGCGATTGAACCATCACGCTCCAACACCACCGATGTATTGTGGTAAAGACCCGTTGCACGCTTTTCAAAGAGTGAAAGCACCAGCACCACTCCCGCCTCCCTTGCCACTTCGCCATAGAATTGGGTACTTGGTCCGGGGATCGTCTCCGCCTCATCGAAGCGATCGACACTCTCTACTTGGCAGAAGTAAAGCCCCTCGTGTAGCTCCTGAAGCACCACCAGTTCGGCTCCCTCACGTCCAAGCCTCAGGATTTTCTCTCTCAGTCTCCTTCTATTCTCCTCCCTATATGCCCCATTTTGTTGCTGTATGATTCCTACCTTCATCTTCATATATGTTGATAAAACCTTTCGGTACCTGCATCGTGATACAGTGGAGCGACCCGTGCTGCTGCACCAAGGCACTACACTCTATCCCCACCACTTCATACTCTGGCATCGCCTCTTGGATAATCCTCAGTGCCTCTTCATCCTTCGGATCGCTGTAAATAGGCACTAGTACCGCCCCATTTACAATTAGGAAATTGGCATAAGTAGCTGGCAGAGGCTCCCCCATCTCATCCTCCATTGGCGAAGGGATAGGCAGAGGGATTAGTCGATACTTCTTTCCCTCGCTAGTCCTCAGTTTTTGGAGCTCCATCTCCAATTGCTTCAGCTTCTTAAATTGTTCATCCATAGGATTCTTCGTCGCACAATAGACAATTGTCTCATCATCTACCCAACGTGCTAAAGTATCGATATGCCCATCAGTATCATCACCACTCATCGGCGTTATCCCTTCTAGCCCAAAGACCCTTTGTACCCCCATCTCCTCAGGGAAGTAGAGGTCCTGGCACTCCTTTGGATAGGAAGGGTTGCGATTCGCCTCCCGAAGCACCGAGTCGGTGGTCAAAAGCTCGCCGCGACTATTCACATCAATCGCTCCGCCCTCCAAGATGGTCTCAAGGCGATTGATATACCGTACACTCGAGTCGAAGAGCTTACGCTCAAAGAAGAGCTCTCGCACCGCCTGATTATCCCGATTGCTGGCAAACTTCAAGCCCCAACCATTGAAACCAAAGTCATAAGCCACACGCTCCCCATTTTGCATACCAAAGAGGGGCATCACATCGCGCATCCATGTATCGTTAAGGGAAAAGTCAAAAAAGGGTATCAGACTATGACCCGAATCTCCCGACATCCAACGATTCATACAAACCATCGGAACATCCTGGAAATCATCTATCAAAAGCACTACATCGCTGTATTCCAATAGATGATCAATGATATCGATGTAGCATTCTTGTACCTCATCGAGATTATAGCCCCAATCCATCAAAACATCGGGCCACGCGAGGATCACAGCATCCACACGAGACCACTCAGGAATCAGTCCATTCCGCCTCCAACCTTCCAACCCAATCACTTGCTCACTCATATTACATATAGGCAAGAAAAAAACAAATACCCACTCCCTGCTACAAATATAGCTATTTTCAGCGACACCCTACCCAGTCTCTCTCCAAACAAACAAAAGCACCCGACAGGGTGCCACTCAGCTAGCTGTAAGTTTGCAGGTAGCCCGGGCGAGTTTATCGAGCCCGCCAAAATCAAACAAAAAAAGTTAAATTCAAATGCGTAGA
>QWCK01000646.1_pt1 | contig 86703 bp, 82 predicted proteins | sample 1972571 | NCBI WGS metagenome assembly QWCK01 (sample SAMN09866710, study PRJNA288562) | Human gut metagenome isolate term2_stool, whole genome shotgun sequencing... | isolation source: gut | host: Homo sapiens | place: USA: California | reverse complement strand
TTTTAAGAATCTTTCAGGGTTATCTTGTCATCTGTTGTTTAATTATCAATGTTCTTTGTTTTTGTTGTCTTGCGACAGCTATATTAGATTACCACATCTTTCAGAGCTTGTCAACAACTTTTTTAATTTTTTATTTCACATCTATTTTCAAAGCGGAGAAAGAGGGATTTGAACCCTCGCGCCGGTTGCCCGACCTACACCCTTAGCAGGGGCGCCTCTTCGGCCTCTTGAGTATTTCTCCGAATTGCTTTTGATATGATGTTTACATTGCTCTCTTGCAATGCAAAAGTTATTATACTAGAGGATTTTACAAATGTCAACGGTTTTTTTACTTAAATTTGCATATTTTTTAACACCTCTTGAATAACCTGCTCTAGCTGCGGATTTTGCATGCACTTTTTGTCTTTGTAGTCTTCGTATCTTGCGAGAACATATAAGTAGTCTGATAGTCGATTCATGTACTGCATAGCTTTCATATCAACTCCATAATGAAGACTCACCTTTCGAAAACGTCTTTCTGCTCGTCTTGCTACTGCTCTTGCAACATCAAGACGCGCGGAAGATTCACACCCTCCATATAAAATAAATTTCTTTTCTCTTGGAAAAGCATTTTCAACCTTATCAATTTGTTTTTCTATATAAGTAATCTCTTCATCTTTTATTTTAAAGTCCAAATTACGTGGATCCGCAATCCCTGCCATAATGGTAATTAATCTTTCTTGAACAGAAGATAATTCTTTTTTTACATCTTCTGGAACTAGAATTTTTGCTAAGCCGATATTGCTGCTCAATTCATCTATCGTTCCCAAAAGTTCTATTCTGTCGTCCGTCTTTGATACCTGAACATCATTCATCAAAGATGTCATCCCGCTATCCCCTTTTTTTGTATATAGCTTCATTCTTTTACCCTCCTCTATTTAAATGCTTGTTTTTTTACAGCCCTTGCGCTGTTAGAGCCCACCATTCTGCATTCTTCTTTTGTAGGTTCTGCATAAAAGGCGACATTTTTTCCCAAATCTATTCCTCTCATTTGAAACGCAATGCTTTTTCCTTTTATTCCTATACCAGATCCAAGCGTCGATTTATTTGCCGCATCCCATGCCAATTGATTCAAGTCTTTTATATCACGTTCTGAAATCTCATAAAAAATCCCTTCTTCCTCAATTCCTGAACATATCTCTCTTAATATTAATTTGTCCGATTCATTTGTATATATGTAAATAGAAGGTCTGCTAGCAATCATCGTTCTTCTCCTATATATGAAACTACTAATCCTGTTGCCACTGCATTTCTCGGTCCTTCTAGACCACGTATATTTCCTCGTCCACAGACAATCTGGTATTTTGCAAACTCTTCCATCAACATCTCGGGAATCTCAAAATCCTCTGCGGATCCTCCAACCAAAACTACATTGGAGATATTGTTTAAGTTATGGTGCTGTGCAACTTTCTCCAAAGCTCTCAGCGCATTTGTCACAAATACTTTTTGTTTTGCTTCCCGCCTCACTTGAACAATCTTTTCCATTGGAATCTCTTCTTCTATACGAATGAATCCACTTTCAGAAAGCATGACAACACGACCGTAAAATCTCGGTTCGATCGAATCTTCCATAAAAGTAATCTGTCCATTTTCCATGCGCATATGGAATAGACTTTCCACTTTTGCCAAAGGATATTTTTTTATCTGCTCTGCAATATGTCTGTCTGAAAGTCCAAGTTCCGTCTGAATGAGCATAGAGACTAACTCACCTGCCCCTGCCTGATGTGTAATTGCAACTTTTCCATCTTCTGTAATCAATGCTGCATCTGTGGAGCCGCCACCCATATCTAAAATAGCCAGTGGTAATTGTGTTCCCGGCGTCGTCACAGCACCTAAACTTGCCATGACAGCCTCCACCCCCGCAACTACAACATCTGTCTTCAACTCTGTTTTTAATTTATCTGCGATCTTTTGCATCGGAAGATGTCTTGTCTTTACCATTGCCGCAATTCCAACCGCTTTTTCAAGACAAGTTTCTCCTGCTAAAGCCCCGGAAATCAACACCGGCGCCATTGTATCCACCGCAAGAATATCTGTAATATGAATTTCCTCTGTTGTATCATCCAATCTTGCCATACCATTTCTGATATTCGCAAACATATTTCCAATATTTGTGTCTGTTTGACCTTGGATATCGTAGATTTCACCTGCATCTGACACCGTCTGCATAATTTTTTCTGCACCTTCATCAATATTAATTGAACGATTTTTCTCTGCTTTGAAATAAATCTCTCCTGCCGGAAGTACATTCTCCTGTACATTTCCGCCTGGTGTCTTTAAAACTACCGCACTTCTTTTACCAATCAGACTTTTTGCAATCGGAGTAATCATGCGGGTCTCTTGTGCATTTAATTTTAAAAGTGTAGCAATACCATATGGGTTTGAAAGCATTCGTATCGTCTGTCCCGGAAGGGCAACTTCGATTGCAGCCATCACGCCGGCAGGGAGTTTATCAATTTTTGCAACTTCATCGATAATTGGAACCTTTTTCTGAAGTCGATTTTCCACTAGCACAGCTTCATCCGCCTGTAAAATAATGCCGGTAATATCTAGTTTTTCTGCTGCCTTATTAATAATTGCGGCTACGACTTCGTAAGAATATTCCTTTGATGCCGCTATGATATAGGGCTTCCCCGGTTCCGCTTTCGCCCCTTCTCCAAGTACGAGAATCTCGCCGACTGCCTGTCCCGCCCCCGCAGGTGTAGATGGATTGTGCCCAATCATAGAAGAATCTGTGATAATTGTCTCCGTCAACGTCTCCATCGCTGTATCGCCTATTACCGGCGCAGCCTCATTTAATCGAATCAATGAGATATCTGAAATCTCCTTGTTAATCTTACTCATCGCAGCTTTTAAAGCTGTTTTTATTGCATGCGTATTTTCAACTGTTCCTTTCGTACCAGTTGTTGGACATGAAGCGCTTGACAAAAAGACTACTTTGCCCTCTAAAGTAATCTCGCCGATACAAACTTCTGTTGTTGAATTACCAATATCTACCCCTGCGATATATTTCAAAGCAAAATCCCTCTTTTCTCATACACTTCTGCTGCTTCCATCACAAGTCTCGCACAATTTTTTGCATTATACTTTTCTACAAGTTCTTTTGCCATCATAACAAGTTCAAGCTTTGTGGAACGGTTCGGACGAAGCTTATCATACATTTTCAAAATCACATCATCCGGAACATCCACTAATTCTGCTGCCCGCTCAAAATTTTTCTCCATCGGATCATTGCCGTTTTCCTTTGCAACCTGTCCCTGTGCTTTTAACATTTCTTTCGAAATTTTAATATCCTCTGATGAAATGCGACCCTTTGTAATCTCATCCAATGTAATCTCCGTCAATTTTTTTCCTGTCTTTGAATAAATACGGTCTTTCTCGTGTTCACCTAATGGGTATCTCATTTTATTTTCCCTCCCATTCAATTATTCCAACTTCCGGGTCTAGCTGCTCTGTCTCCGCAATATGCATTAACGCAGCTTTTACCTGATATTTTGGTCTGGACATCGGGTCATTCGTACATGGAATCGGAACTACCTGTTCCCCTTTTACATATTTTGCTGCATTTTTTCCAATCTGACGGTATATCTCCAACGTCATCAAAGGTGCCTGTGGAAACAGTTCCAAATTTGAAAGCGGGTATAGGTCTTTCTGATGAATGACAGTTGTACCTTTAGATTGGATTCCAACACCAATTCCTGAACCGGAAAGCTTTGCCGCTTCCAACGCCATAAAACATACATCTGAGGTATCCAAAATTTTTACAACTCTTGCATTCATTCCCTCTTCTTCAATGCCCGCCTTTATATTGCGTAATACATCTTCCAATGGAATGCCACAGATTGTCTTTTTAATCTCCATCTGAAATGCAGCACCTACGCCAATTACAATTTCTTTCGGATCTGTTCCTTTCTTTGCTCTCGGATAGTCAACATAAGATGTCTTTTTCTCATTAATGCGGTCACGTCCTGCCATAGAAGGAATCTCAGAAGAAGAACTCACTCTTTTTGCACTCTCGGACTGATTGATTTGCTCAATTACAGTGTCTATTATCTTTCTTATTAAATCTTCATTAATCTGCATGTCTTCTCCTCCTAAATATCCTGTGGGTTAATAATATGAGGAATCTTTTTAATCTCTTCCCAGCGTTTTCCCTCAACACGATATCCCGTTCCCGGTCCCATATAGTCATTCGGTGTATTTACACCAGATAACACTTTGAAATCACGATCCAAAATAGCTGAAGTCTGCATATAATCTCCAACCACTCTCTGCTTTAACATATTTAGAACACTCTCAGCAATATCTTCATATCCGGACTCAGCCAATGCTTTTACAATATCAACACCTGTAATTCCCCGTTTCAGAACATCTTCTGCTGCCATAAGATCTGCCGTTACATCTCTTGGAAGCGTATCTTTACTTCCATGAGCATAGGTGACAGCTTCCACCTGTTCATCTGTAACAGGTGACAGCGCTAGTTGTCTGAATACAGCCTGAACAGCCTTTGCTGCTTTATTTCTCACTTGAATAACTTCTTCTTCTGTAACCGGACGAAGACCACCATCTACCTGCATATCTCTTTGTAAAACATTATAGTCATCAAAATCTTCCGCATCAAAATTAGATCCAGCAAACATGTTGTCATAATTCGGCTCTGCTGCATATCCCGAGAATATGAAATCTGTTCCCGGCAAAAACTGTAGCATTGTTCTAGCAGTACGCCGCATATCGGAGTTTGAAAAACTTTGATCGTTGGAAGAAGCACACTCCAATCCCAAAAGTGCAGCAACCAGATTCTCTGCAATTACTTCACGGATTCCACCCGGAACTGCCCCCGGAACACCAATACAGCTTACCGAACCATTTTGAATCCCCTGACTTCCAGCTCCTTTCGTCACATACAAACATCTGCACTCCAGATATAGCATTGATTTCTTTTCGCTGTTTCCCATTAAAACTTCTGAACCGGAACCAGATGTAAATCGCACTTTCAAACCTCTTGACGCATATGCTGAATTCAAAAATGCTTTTGAATATGGTGTATCATCACCATCAATAAATACTTTTTCTGTTCCATATACGGAAAGTGTCTCTGCGTATGTAGTAAGTCCCCTAATACCTAACTCAAGTTCTGTAGCCTCTTCTGCTGAACATTGTGTCAGAACTCCAGGACGTCCAACCTGAGAACCGATCAGCAATGCTATGGAACTAAGTGGTGCGTACCTCGCAACACCCATTGTTGTCTCTTCCTCTGCAAAACCTCGCAGTGCACCTTCTGCTGCGTCCGCTGCAATTTGAATAGGATCATCTTTTAAGTTCGTAATATGAGCCTGATTTCCCGGAGTTTTTCTCGCACGAATCTTCTGCATTCCCATCATAAGTTCTACCACATTCAGGTAATTTATCACTTCCACCATTTTTGCCGGTGTAATTCCTGTAATCAGCTCTAAAATCTCTTTCCTAGAAACGTGAATATCTACAATCATTCTTGCTATGTCAAGTGATGGAACTGACATAGACTTTTCTGTTCTCTCGATGTTGATTGCGTAATCGGCAATAAACTGGTCAATAAAGTCAAAATCTTCTCTTTTCTTCCCATCTAATTCTACAATCTTTCCACCCTCGACTTTAATAGAAGGCTTTGGATCGTATGGACTGCTCATTGCCACAAAGCCCATCTCCGGCCATTCATTGATATATCCATCCATATTCACCGGGCGCTTGTCCAGTGTTTCAATACGTTTTGATCTTTTCATTCTTTCTTCTCCTTACCGGATTCCCCATAATTTACAACCCTTACTGCAGATCAATAAATTCTGCACTCATTTACTTGTATTATACATTAAATCCAATAAAATAGCAATGAAACAATCCAAAACTTCGGTAAGATTCCACATTTTTAAATTCAAAAACCACATAAAACAACATTTCAACCCTTAGATTGCATTATATTTACTCTTCTCCTATCGCTCATTCTCCTTAATAACTTCCTCAATCCGTCTTTTTACTTCCCCTGCAATCTCGACCGTCTTCATGTCTTTGTACTCTTCATAAAACATCGGTTTTAAGAAATGTACCTGTACATCAACCTGTGAAATTGTCTTTGTATCAAATGGTTTGAAAGAATCAATCAATGCAACCGGTACAATCGGACATTTTGCTTTTGTGGCTGCTTTGAAGCTTCCGCCTTTAAATTCTCCGACTTGATTTCCATTTTTTGATCTTGTTCCTTCCGGAAAAATGAGATAGTTTCGTCCGCTTTTTACTTCTTCTGACACTGCCATGATAACTTTCATGGACTGTCTCACATCATCACGATCGATTGTAAATGCTTTCATGCAGGCGAATACCTGTTTTAAAAATTGCACATTTCTCACTTCCTGTTTTGCAACAACAGAAAATGGATGTTCTGGGCAGGCATCTACAATCGCAAGTACATCATACAGTCCCTGATGATTCGGAAAGAACATAAATCCATCTTCTTTCGGTATATTGTCCTGTCCATGCACATCAATATGCACATTTCCGCCTCGATTAGCTCGTTTTACAATGAATTTCAACATGTCATAGCGCTGTTTTTCTGTGTATTTTTCCACATGACTTGCATAATAGCACAGCTTGCACCACATATATGGAACAAGCAGAATATTTCGGAATACCATCATTAAAATTCTTTTCATCTTTTTGCCCTCTTTTATTTTTTATACTGTTCTATTGCAGTTTCGTACAGATTATTGCCTTCACAGTCAATTACAACGATAACTGGAAAATTTTTTACAGTCAGGCGCCGTATTGCCTCTGTTCCGAGATCGTCGTAGGCTACCACCTCCGACTCCTGAATACATTTTGAAAGAAGAGCTCCTGCACCTCCGACTGCCGCAAAATAAACTGATTGATTGCGAATGATTGCATCTATGACTTCTTTCGACCGTTTTCCTTTTCCAATCATTCCACTAAGTCCTAAGTCTAGTAGCTTCGGTGTGTATTTATCCATACGGCTTGCGGTCGTTGGTCCAGCGGATCCGATTACCCGTCCCTCTCTCGCCGGCGACGGTCCCATATAATAGACAATCCCATCTTTGAGCGGAACCGGAAGTTCTTTTCCTTCCCGCAATGTCTCATCCATTCTTTTATGCGCTGCATCACGTGCTGTATAAATTGTTCCTGTGATATATACATAATCTCCGGCACGCAGTGTTTTTACGATTTCTTTTTCCAGTGGTGCTTTTATATATTTTTCCATAATGACCTCCTATAATACACGAACAATATGACGATTCACATGACAGCAAATATTAATTGCAACCGGAAGTCCGGCAATATGAGTTGGATAGGTGTTGATATTTACCGCAAGAGCCGTCGTGGTTCCTCCAAGACCTCCTGGTCCGATTCCAAGACTGTTGATCTTTGCAAGTAATTCTTCTTCCATCTCTTTGACATACGGAATATCAGAGTGTGTTCCGACTTCTCTTGTCAATGCCTCTTTTGCCATAAGTGCACATTTTTCAAATGTGCCTCCAATTCCAATTCCCACCACCATGGGTGGACATGCATTTGGACCGGCTTCTTTAACAGCTGTCAGGACCGCTTCTTTGACACCTTCTATTCCGTCTGCCGGTTTTAGCATAAAAACACGGCTCATATTCTCACTTCCAAATCCTTTCGGTGCAACTTTGATTTTTACTTTCGAACCTTCCACAATTTTATAATGAATGACCGCAGGTGTGTTATCTTTTGTATTTTCACGAATAAGAGGATCTTTGACGACGGATTTTCGTAAAAATCCTTCCACATATCCCTGACGTACCCCCTCATTGACCGCATCCTCCAATGAACCACCTTGCAAATGGACATCCTGTCCGATTTCCAAAAAAATCACTGCCATTCCTGTATCCTGGCAAATTGGTATCATATCATCTGCAGCAATCTGAAGATTCTCCTCAAGCTGTTCTAATATCTGTTTTCCAAGAGGTGATTGCTCTGTTTTTTCGGCTTGCTTCATTGCTCTTTCCATATCTTCGGATAGAAAATGGTTCGCTTCGATACACATTTCTTTTATATTTGTTGTAATTTCTTTTATATTAATTGTACGAATCACGTAGGTCACTCCTTTCAGGCTAAAAGAGCCAAAATATAATATGTATTATCATATCATATTCTGGCTCTTCTTTCTATTTTTTATTTGTCCGTCAAATATTGTTCTGCCTCTTTTACAGCCTTCATTTTTGCATAGTTCCACTTGCGTATATCCAAATTCCGATATCTTCCTTTTATGTCAGAAAAATAATTTTTCAATACATTCTTTGGTTGCTCTAAATCATCATAATACCAATAATCATTTTCACTCCATGTAATCTCTTGTGGCTGAATCTTGGCAATTGCTGGAGCTGCATCATCGGATAAACTATAAACAAGATAATTCAGTTCTCCCATATTCATATTTTCTGTATTTGCAATATTATATGTTGCAATCCAGTAGTCTGGTCTCGCCAAAGAAAATACAATATAACAGCAGCCAACTACTAGCATGATATAGCGAAACAACGGAAATTTCTTTTTATAAATGCTAAGAATTGTTCCGAGCATTACCAATGTGAGTGTTCCCAAAAACCAAAGCACAAACATCCGTAAAAATGTAAGATGATAAACATCTACATACATCCACATGCGGTACGCAGATGAAAAAATCATAATAAACGTACACATACAAATGATTGCAAGGATTCCTTTTAAAATCTTATTTTCTTGAAACAAATAGATACTTACGAGCACCATCAAAAAGTTAATAATACTCACAAAGAGAAGTTCCCAAAATCCGGAACGTGCATACTCTGCATAAGTGATTTCTGCCGGAATTCCACCATCCTGTCCTATAAACAGATATATAATCTGAATCACACTGTAAAAAAGATATATTACTGCGATAACAGATGTAAATGTAATTCCTACTATCGGATTGCATTTCTTTCCTCTCGTCTCTGTTTCCTCTTCTGGTTGGTATCTGCATAGTGCACTGAAAAATGCATAACATAAAATGCACATTATCAAAGCCATCATACAAATTCCAAAAATATTCCCAAATTGAATATGGCTTGTTATATTTCCAAAATACATCTCAAAGATACGATCTGAATGTACGAGCAACGGAAGAATGAGCAATAAAAGTCCTGCTGCAATTACCGCTCCGACTAAAATATACATTGCAATCCTTTTCTGTTTTGATGATTTTGGTGCAATATACGCTGCCGCATGACGGAACGGATAGACGATACTCCCAAGCGTTATTCCAATTACCACAATTATATTTCTAAAGTATACTTGAAAGCTCCAATTGAGGTCTTTGTAAAACTGATGTATCATCATTACAACAAACAATAAAAAGATTCCAACCCAGTTAAAAAATATGATAAATGCATTGGTCGTCATAAAGCTTGAAATTGCAAGCAATATCATCCCTAAAATATAAATCCATGTATATCTTTGGATTGTAAGCCCAATCTTTTTCACATATCGGACTCCAAACAATATTGTAACCACAATAAGAATCGGAAACGTAACACCATTGAAGTTACTGTACATACAAAACGCAAATATCATTCCGTATAAAAGGCTCATTAGACCAAAGAATGGAAATTGTGTTTCCATTTTGCTAATCAATGTTTTTTCCATAATGTCACCTCTTTTTTCTTGTCAAGAATAAAAATACAATCTGTATTATCCAACAAATCACACTTATGAAAGCAATTCCATTCAAATGAATCTGCCAAAATGACAGGTTTGCCGCATAGTTATCCGCCAATACACCAAAAAAGAAATAGATTGATATCAATGCAAACAGAACCATTGTGGAAATTACGAGAAAAACTGTTCTGCAATTTTTCTTTTTTATATTTGCCACTGTTGTAATAACAGTAATTCCGCCAAGCACATATACCGCAATCATAACAAAATGAAAATAGTTCATTACATCTGTCAAAGTATTCATACTATCCTCTCCTTTTCAATATCACTCTTCTTCATCAGGAACATACTCAATAATATCTCCCGGCTGACAATCAAGAGCCTTACATATTGCTTCCAATGTAGAAAACCGAATTGCTTTTGCTTTATTATTTTTTAAAATAGATAAGTTTGCCATCGTGATATCCACCTCTTTTGAAAGCTCTGTCAGCCCCTTTTTCCTCTGTGCCATGACGACGTCTAAGTTAATGATAATTCCCATATGGCACCTCCCTAAATTGTAAGATCATTTTCTTCTTTGTAATTGATTGCCTGACGAAAAACACAGGATAATACAATACAAAAAAGTGCTGCGATGAAAAATACAAGAATAATAATCAATGTGGCCGGTGTTGGGACAAAAAATACTTTTAAAATAAATAAAATAGAAATACTAAAACTGCAGACTGACATAATTTCTAAACTTTTTACATTCTGCCACACAAAGCAATCATCACAAATTACCGTCTTCATCATTTTACGGAGCTGTCCTAAAATAAATATTCCAAATATAGATGATGCCGCAAATACAACCAGCATCTTGTAATAATTCTGAGCAATTGCTACTGAATAGTATTCTCCTGCTAATTTTAGAGTGAACGGCAAAGTCACAACAACTATCATTCCAGAAAAATACATGATATCTAATATGATTTTTGTAAATTTAATAATTTTTTCTTCTCTCATAGCTTTTCCTTTCTTTTAATGTCTTATTTGTTGATGTTAATATATCACATAACATTCTGTTTTTCAATAGTTTTTTATCGTTTTTCAATATGCATTTATTGTTTTATAAAAAGTTACAAAAAAAGACACAGCACTACTTTGTGCTGTGACTCTTTGCAAATACTGTAGCGGCTATAAACGCCACAAACGGTACAGTACATATAATACCGATACTTCCCGCAATACTTCTGATTACTTCGATTGCGATAAAGTCTGTATTCATCAACTGCTGGAATCCGATTCCGTAGGAATAGATCATAACCATCATATTTAATGAATTTCCTGCAAATGCAAGAATCAATGTGTTCGACATTGTTCCCATTGCATCTTTTCCAATATTCATTCCTGATCGGAACAGCTCCCACCTTGTCAGTTGTGGATTTACAATGTGAAGTTCCGCAATGGAAGATGCAATACTCATTGCCACATCCATTACCGCCCCCATACATGCAATTAAGATTCCACACAGGAAGAGATCCTTTATCTTTAAATCAGTTGTTCCCATGATGAGAAGTAAATTTTCCGCTTCTTCCATCTGGTATGTTGTCACTGACATGAATCTCTGTGCAATAACAGAAAATCCTGCTCCTGCAAGCACTCCGCACATGCTTCCGATTGCTGCGACCACAGTCTTAATCTGAATCCCATCTATCAAAAAGAACGTTACCAGATTACAAATCAGAATGAGAACAATTGTTACAAGGAGTGCCGAATATCCTTTCATTGTAAGCGGCAGTAAAATCCATATAATACACACCATCGTGAATATAATACCAACCGCTGATTTTGCTCCCTTTTTTCCGCCAATGACAATCAACAGTAAAATAAAAATTGCAATCGCTGTTATAATCTGTGGTACTCGATAATAATTATAGACCGATACCTGATATCCTCCATCATCATTCACATCAATTCGGATAGATACTTTATCCCCCTGACTGACTCTGACATTATACAGAGAACTGAAATAGTTTGTTACTTCTGCAGTTTCACCTTTGTATGATCCTGTCAGTATTTTTACCTGAAGTTTCATATCCCCACGCCACAGACCACCTGTACTCTTATCTACAGTCACGTTATCTTCCAGAATTCCAACTACTTTTCCAATTTCATAAGAAGTCCCTGATGTATCTCCTTCTTTGTAAACTGGTCTGTCATGGTTTGCATAGTAGATCACCAATATAAAAGCAAGGGCAGCCAGCACCCCAATGAGCAACTGGCCACCTTTCCTTTTCATAGGTGAATTCCATAATTTTTTCATTTTTGTTCACCTGTTTTGCTGTTTAGTTTACTTTTCTCTTTTTTGTAAATGACACTGCGATCACTGAGGCTGCAATCAGAACCAGATACATTGTAACAGGTTGTTGATCGCCGGTCTGAGCCCCTTTATTTGCTGTATTTTGAGGTTTCTTGCCGTTTCCATTTTGACTACCGCTTCCGGCATTTCCACTGTTTCCGGTATTACCATCATTGTTGTTATTACCGCCATTGCCATTATTACTCTTTTCTACAAGTGCCTTTTTCGCATCCTGAAGTGCTTTTACTGCTGCATCTACTTCTGCCTGTGTTGCATTTTCATCTGCATATACACTTTGTGCCTCCTTCAATGCCGTAACATAGTTGTTCCAGCCTTCTTCTGTATAACTACTCTGTGATTTTGCAGGAAGTTTTTCTATTTCTTCCAAAAGCGCACTCTTATCAACTGTCACGCCAGTCTGTTCTTGTTTAATCTCATCACAGTTACGGACTCTTAAGCATGTGACCGGAATGTCTGACTCTCCTTCCGGATGCGCATATACAAGTCCTACTGCCGAAACGGTTGCTCCTTTTTTCACGAAAGATGCCAGTTCATTTTTTCCAGTTGTTCCGGAAGTAATATAACCGTCAATAAAGACATTTCCTTTTTCTCCGCTTCCATCCTCAATCCAGAACTGTGATACTCCGGTTCCATCTGCACTGTAAACTACATCTGTTACCTTTCCACTGATCTGAACAAGCTTTCCTCCGTTCTCTTCATAATTCATCGCATCTTTTGCAGATAGTTTTTCCGGATCATACACATGGGTATCATCTGGAATGATCTCGCTTTTAATAATCTGAATCTCTTTATCTCCCTGATATGCGTCTACATATCCGGTAATTCTGATCTTTGTTCCGATTTCCAGACCTGCCTCCGCATATGGGAATACAGTAATTCCCGCAGTGTCATCCTGCACATAAATGGCGTCAAAGAATTTGTTATTCTCATTGCTTGTACCTGCTGTCACATAGCCTTCAATTGCAAATACGTCGCCATCCTTTCCCTCTTTACGCACTGTCTCGATTGGTGTCGTCTCAAGTTCTACCGTCACTTCGTCCAAAATATTTTCCACGATTGTCTTATTTAGATATGGAAGATCCCAAATATTATCCTGCTCCGCCTTCACTTCAAAGTCAGAGATAAATACAGTTCCCGCTACAAATACGTTTGCCCCGCTTTCCAGAGTCTCATGTGCAAGTGCCACCATATTGCCTTTTTCTACGACTGTAGGACTGCCTGATACTGGATTTCCATTCTCGTCTTTACAATCAATAGAGTAGGTTGTGTCATATCCTCTGATAAGTGCCTCTGCTTTTCCAGCTGCAACTGCATCTTTGTCAAGGTTTACGGTACATCCGCTGTATGCACTGTATTCCTGATTTTCTACTGCACCTTCTAAATATTTTGAATCTTTGTTGTAGTTTTTCAGATATAAGCGGTATGGCTGTCCACCGTTGTTTGTCTCATCATATGCTTCATCACTATTTAAGGTTGTAGTGGCTCCGACTGCTTTCAGGAGCTTGTTCATCTCTGTTGCCGTCTGGCCGCTTGTTGTATCCTGATAATCTGCAATTCCGCATGCGATCAATGTTCCGCCTTTCTCTGTGTAGTCTTTTACCATGTTAATAAATTCATCACTGAAATGCGAAGGTTTGTAATCTCCGGCATTTGCTGTTCCTGTTTTCTTTGCCGGTGCTGAGATAACAAGTAATGCACAGTCTTCTAACATTTCTGGTGTGATCTCATCTTTCACAACCTCAACTTTTACATTCTTGTCTCCCGCAATCTTTGTAAAGTTTCCAACATTTCCACCATAGTATCCTGTCACATAGTCATTGTAATGTGTACCGTCAATAATTACTTTTGTTACCATCTCCGGCGTTACATATGTAAGCTTCAAAACGCTGCTATAAACTTTCTCTACTCCGTTGAGTGTTGCATTCACTGTGACATTTAGTTCCATGTTTCCTACTTTGTCATAAGTATAATCAAATGTGTAAGATGCTGTTCCCATTGAATCTACTTTTGTCAGGTTATTTTTCTCCAAATCAACTTTATGTACATTCTTTCCATCTACGGAAAATGTAATTGAGTTGATTGTCATATCTGTATTTTCATTGTTGTATAAATCCAATGTGACAGGCAATGCCTCTCCTTTTACCGGAAGTACTTCGGTTGTAGAGATTCCGTTGATTCCTGCTGCTTCCACTTCTCCTACCCATACCGGAGCCGTCACTGCAATATCACCGTCAGCCTCTGTGACTTTCAAATAGTAATATGAATAGTTATTATCTATCTGGAATTCTACTGTATCTGTATTGGCTGCAACAGTCTCTTCTTTCAGTACAAGTCCGCCATTTGTAATGACTTGAACTTTTCCGATAGAATCATCAGTCTTATCACTTAATTCTGCTTTTAAAGTAACGGTGTCTCCTACCTGTCCTTCTGACAAAATAGAGCCCATCTCATAACCATCTAATGTGTAATAAATGTTTAAGTCATTATCTTCAGTTGCATACACACGATAGTTGCGCATTGCATCATAGATATTTTCCTGTGTGAGGCTGTCCGCTAATACAACACTTCGTGCTGTGTTGGCATCTCCCCAAAGTCCTTTGTGGTTGTCCTGATTGTTTGTCGGAGCTACATGCCATCCTTTATCAAGTGCTCTCTGATAGTACTCGTAAGATGGGAAATATCCGGAACTTCCGATTGCTCCTTCTCCATTTCCAACTTCAATTGTTGTGATCAGCTTGTCAATTTCTTCATCGTAGTGAGCAAAATCACTGAAATCACCAAATGTCGTTCCCGGGTGATTGAATTGTGAAATTGACTGCGGCGCTGTCTTTAACGCTGCATAGTAGTTCTGCAAGGCTGTGCTGTATGTTGAGAATTCTGTCTGTGTCCTGCTCTGGAACCCTTCTGTATTGAAAGTGTTCATATGTCCAAGACCGTTTGACCATGTCATCTCATATCCAAACAAACCTACAAAATCGTTAGTTGTATACTGTTTTGCAAGCTCATGTCCTTCTGTCCATTCCTCACTCATAGAACCATCTAAAATAGATGCACTGTCTGCGTTGTCAAACGAGTTCGAGTGGTCTGTCAGTGCAAGGAAATCAAGGTTTTCCACTCCTGAAGCATGTTCATATGCCTGCTGTGCAGTTCCCGCACCATCGGAATAGCTTGTGTGTGAATGAAGCTGTCCAAAATAAAGATTATATTTTTCACTTGTTCTCTCTGTGTAAGAAAGTGTAACAATGTTGCTGTCTTCATATCCTTCTTTGACTGCTTTTACTTTGAACGTCATTGGAAGTTCTGACAACACAATTTTTTCTGTGTACTCTGTCCAATTCTGTCCATCGTCAGTAGAATATAAAATAGTTGCACCTTCTGTTGCACATTTTAAAGTGACTTCTGTGTTTTTCATAACTGCGCCGCCATTTGGTGTTGCCTCTACGTTTTTCACTTTGCCACTTGTATACTTGTAAATTGTCTTAATACTATCTGACACGCCATCTTTTGATGCATATACCCGCATATTTGCAGGAAGCTTTTCTAAGACAGGTTTGTTGGCATCATCGTATACTTTGTACTCTCCGCCATCTATTGAATAATAAATAGCCGCACCTTCTGTCGCACTTGTCAGTGTGATCGCGGTTCCCGTTGCTGCTTCTCCGGATGCCGGATCTGCTTTTACATAACCACAGATGTCAGATGCAATGACCGGACTTCCGATAAGCACTACTGAATCTATACGCAGTGTTCCTTTTTTATCTGGTTTTCCTTCTTTTCCATCTGCACGCTCTGTTCCTGCTACAAGACGAACATATAATTTATCCGCATGTTCTGCTCCTTCCGGAACATCAAATTTAAAGTTAATGTATTCCCCCGGAGCATAGCTTGTCTTTGCAATCCCGTCTTTGACATCTCCCGATTTACTCACTTCATATGGTTTTCCATCTGATCCATAGCTTGTATATTTGTAAGAGTAAGAACCGGTTGTAAAATTCTCAAATTTTGTTCCATCTACAGAATACTGAATCTGATAAGAACCTGCCCCTGTCTTGCTTGAGCGAAGACGGAATGAAAGTTCCATCGCTCCGTATCCTTTTGAAGATAATGCAAATTGCAGGTAATCATTGTCCCCTGAGCCCAATCCGGTACCGCCCATATAGTAAGAAGTAGAATCCGTGTTAGAGCTCGTTGCTTTTGTATATGGAAGTACTTCTTTGCCAGATACAACTGCTGTATATTTTGCATCGGTATCCAACATGTCATTTGTCTTATACAAATCCCCTACAATACTTTTCTGCACACCAGCTTCTTCGTAGTTGGCATTTCCTGCCCACTGTGCCACATTCAGAACAGTATCTGTCTCTACCTGAACACCTTCTTTTGCAGGATAGAAATACATCAAGTACGCGTCCGCTGAAGAACCTTCTTTCTTTCCGAATGTTGTAAACGTATTATAGTATTCTATGTATTGATTTTTATTTCCACCATACTCTGCATTGACACTTCTTAAAAAGAATCCGCCATTTTTGTCTGCTTTTTCTACTTCCCACAGACTATAATCACTTTCTTTTTCTTCTAACGTAAGGCTTCCACCGCTTTTTCCAGTTGTAAGGTATTTGCCTTGTGCAGTAAGTGTGTAATATCCTGTCTTTTCATCTAACGATGCTTTCAAAACTGCTGAACCTTCTGGCGCATCTAAAACATCTTTTTCCGATGGTTGTCCATTCAATGCTGCCAGCCTTGTTCCACTTGCGGAAGCTGACATTACTTTTTTGTTTGCCGGATTGTAGATTACAAACACATCGCCGTCTTTTAACTCTGTGAGTCTTTTTCCTTCTGATGGATCCGGTTTCGGCTCTGGAGTTGGCTCTTCTTCCACTGTATACGCAAATACTTTCTGTTCACTGTTATTGAATCCTTCTTTTTGTGAATATGCAGTGATTGTTGTATTTTTTGTAATCGTAATTGCTGCATCATATTTTGTAAATTCCTGTGCGTCATTTACTTTGTAGTAAATTTCTGCCCCCTCAGTCTGGCAGGATAATGTAATCTCTGTTCCGGCTGCCACCTTTCCAGATTCTACGGATGCCACAACCTCAGCACAAGTCTCTGTCGTCTCTCCGCCATCTTCTGTCGTTGTTCCTTTAATCACAATATGATTAATATTGCTCGCTCCGGTCAGTGCAACTGTACCGCCGTTCACACTTGTTGTTCCAACTTTTTTTACACGAAGTGTAAAATTCTTTCCGGAAAGCTCTGCCGGAAGTTTCACATCTTTGTATAATTGGGTCAAATTGGTACTTGTAATTTCTACTGCTCCGCCGGCAACGACCATCCAACTCTGCCCTTTATCCAAAGAATATTCCAATTGGAAATTTTTTGCTCCTGTATTTGAGGAACGAAACGAAGCCGAAAATGTTAAATTTTCATACTTTTCTGCATTGATTTCGGAAATGGTCCAAGAACCTTCTTCTTCCCAGTTATTCGCCGCCAGACTTTTTGACGAATATCCGGTATAAGTTGCTCCTGTGACATTAAGCTGTCCACTTCCTGATGTCGCACCTGCCGGAAGGCTGGAAGGTGCGGAATCCTTGTCCTTGTATTCCCATGCTGCGATTGTCTGAACTGTCTCTGCCGCTTTTGAAGGAATACTGATATTGCTGCATACCATCATAACTGCAAGAAGTACTGCAAACATTCGTGACACGATACTGATTTTTCTACCTTGTTTCATAAAAATCCTCCTCGTCTCAATTAAATTGTTACATTATATTATTTTGCCACAATCGTTACTTCTTTTCTACCATACTTTTGTAAAGTTTCAGTTAAATTTATCCTCTATTCTGTTTTTTTCTAGAAGAAAGCTCTACAGCTGCCACACCTGCGCCGCCGGCAATAACTAGCACTACCCATGGCATTCCACTTGCTGTATCGCCTGTTTTTGGACTCCTTTTTGGCGGTGTAGTTGGTTTCGGATCCGGTGTTGTGTTCGGTTTTTCTTCTTCTGGTTTGGAATCTGTTGTCTTCAGAAGTTCTTCTGTGATTGCTTTCACGTTCTGAAGTTCTGTCTTTTCTTCTGTTGCCAAATCACCCGAAGCTAAAATATAGTTTACCTGATCTAAAATATTTTGAATCTCTGTTCGTTCTGCCTCTGTCAAAGAAGCCTTGTCATAACTTCCAAGTGCATCTTTCCACTGCTGAATCTTGTTCTGTAATGTCAATGTATGAACAGTTGTATCTAACTCAATGTTCAATCCTTCTGTATCACGGTGTTCTCTCAATGCCGCAATCGTACTTAAATTATCTACCGGAGCTTCGTCCATCGCTACAAGTGGAGTCATTCCTTTAAATACAGAACCGTCCAGTGTTGCACAGTATTCATTTACACATACGTTGTATGTCTTTGTTGTGTCGTTGACGTCAATCATCTGACCGTCATCTGTCATGATGGATAATACTTTGATTCCACCGTCTACAACTTTGTATGTTGCTGTGATACCTGCAAACTGATCTCCTAAGTTTGAAGCCTGATATGCCGCATCAGTATCAATTCCAATCTCCGGATTCAATCCAATCAACGCACGCTCCAGCTGTTGTGCCATCTGTTGTCCGGTAATCGCAAATGTCAAAATGCGGTTTCCAAATGGTGAGATTGTGTAAATATCTGCCACCGTAATATCACGGCTTGACGCTCCTTCTGCCATCTCAAGGTTTGCCCGGATTCCACCTCTGTTTGCAAATGCTGCCACTGTGTTCTGATCTTTTGTAGCTGCAAGCATCATATCTGCAAGCCAGTTACCTGCGATAGAAGATGTCCCGTTCGTCTTATCAATAAAGTCTCTTGTAATACTTTGGTCAACTTTTCCAAGTACTTCGTACATCTCACCCTTTACCGCATCCCATGCCGCCTGACTGATCTTTGTAACTTCCGAATCTAATTGTGTATTATTTCCATTGTTGTAATATAAGTAAGAATGATCTCCTCCTTTTGGAGAAATGTCCTTGAATTCCGGTGTCGTCACTTCTACGTCTTTTGTCTCAGGATTCACTTTAATCTCTGCTGTAGAATATCCGTATGCATAGCAATTTCCCTGCATATAATCGATACCGTTCTCAGCAACTCCATTTACATTTTTATGTGTATGTCCCCCTGCCACAAGATCAACGACTTTCGGATCCATCTCTTCTGCAATTGATTTTGGATCAGAATGTGCAAGAACAACCACAATATCAGCTTTCTTATCTACTTCTTCCGCAAGTTCCTTTAATTTTTCCCGATTGTCGTCAATTGTATATGGTGCAATCTGAGAAGCCTTGATATCTGCTGAGTAGTCATCTGCCCAGCCGACGATTCCGACCTTGTAATTTCCTTTGTCTACAATCGTATAATCCTGTGTAAATTCCACACGTTCACCACTATCTTTATAGTACAGATTACTCATAAGAACCGGAATATCCGAATCCCCCTTGTAAGAACCAATCTCATATGGAGCCATGGTTCCTTTTGCATCTGTCGCATATGTTTTTACATCCCAGTCAAACTCATGGTTCCCAAGTCCTACCGCATCATAGTCCATCTGATCATATGCCGCACGCATTGCTGCACCATAAGTCAGATTAGAATGTGGTGTACCCTGATAGATGTCACCGGTATCCAAAAGCAGTACGTCCTCATACGCATCGTTATTGCGTGCATCGTTTACAATTTTTGAAAAATATGCAAGACGATATTCAAACGTATCTTCTTTGTAACTGGAAACATCTGTAATGTATCCATGCACATCTGTCGTCTCAAATACTTTTATTGTGTCCCATCCAGTGTAATCTGGCTCCTGTGTTCCTGCATCTTCTGCAAATACCGCCGGTACATAAGATGCTGTCATTGTCAGAACCATTGCCATAGCACCTAATCTTTTTGATAACTTATTCATTTTCTTTTCCCCTTCCTTTACGGAAACTCTTTAGATGTTTGTTACAATTCCTGTAATCAGTTCTTTAAACTGTTTCGCTACACGGTCTGCCGTCTCCTGTACTTCTTTGTGATCTAATTTTTCTGTTGACATTCCCGCTGCGAGATTTGTAATACATGAAATTCCACATACCTCCATTCCCATATGATGTGCAGCCATCGCTTCACATGCCGTACTCATACCAACAGCATCTCCACCGAGTGTTCTTGCAAGACGAACTTCTGCCGGTGTCTCATATGCTGGGCCTGTGAACTGCATATATACACCTTCCTGCATTTTGATTTCCATTTTTTCTGCGGTATCTTTGATGATCTTACGCATACGCTGGCTGTATACCTCGCTCATATCTGGAAATCTTACACCGAGTTCATCTATATTTTCACCGATCAGAGGGCTTGGTATTGCAATTGTAATATGGTCATTGATGATCATAAAATCTCCTGGTTTAAAATCAAAGTTTGCACCACCTGCTGCATTGGTCAAGATTAATTTTTTTGCTCCGAGCATTCCCATCAGTCTTGTTGGAAGCACTACATCTGACATTGGATATCCCTCATAAAAATGTACTCTTCCCTGCATGATCACAACCGGTACTTCATTCACATAACCAAATACAAATCTTCCTTTATGACCTGCTACTGTTGAAGTTGGAAATCCTTCGATTTCCGTATAGTTGATCGTCTGTTCAATCTGAATCTCATCTGCGTAGTCTCCAAGACCTGACCCTAAGATCAATGCAACCTCCGGCTGAAAATCAATTCTTTTCCGAATACTCTCCACGCATGTCATTAATTTTTCATATACTTTATTCATCTTTTTACCTCTTTTCCCTTTATTCCAAAGTTACGATTTTGGAAATAATTTCTTTTAAACGTTCATATTGTGATTGATCGACTAAAATTTTATTTCCTTCTTTCGTTATCAATCCTTGTTCGGATAGTTTTTTTACTGATCGATTGATCGTTTTTAAGCAAAGTCCTGTTGAGTTAGATAATCCCTGCTGTCCACCTCTGACCTGCAAAAGACCATTTTTTGCGTAACGCTCAAATCGTTCCACGAGAAGCATAGAAAGTCTGTCCGCCCCTTGAAGAAATAATAAAGTCCGCCCTTTTCTTCCCTCCTCAAGAAGATAGTTTGCAACTTGCTTTGCCTCCTGTTTTAATGCATGAATATCCGCACTCATCCATTTTTCAAAATTTGCTCTCGACATTTTTACAACGGTACATCTTGTTACTGTTCTAAGCGTTGTCCTATAAGTCTTCATATCCATGATGTACTCCATCCCACCCATTGCATAGACATTATTAAACCGCATAAACTCATACGCTACACCATATACTCTATAGTCAATGGCTTCGATAATTCCTTTTCCTATGAAATAAATATTTTCTACAGGTGCATTTTCTCGTACGAATATCACACCCTTATCCATCTCTTCTATATGAAATGAATCCATTACCCAAAGTGGTGCTGTCTTGAAATATTCTTTAAACTGTTCCTGACGTTTTTTATCAATGTCTTTTAAAAATGGCAGTGCATCATATAAAGTCTTATATCCCACACACTATTCACCTCTCTTTTATCATTCTTTGCTGAATAGTCCTGTCTTTTCCATTTGTTTCTGAACAATCTCAGCTAAAAATTGAATGACCGGTCCTGCCGCCAATGCTGTTATAATCGTAATGATTCCAAGCTTTCCTCCAAGCACAAATCCAAGCACAATACAGCAGATATCAAAACATACCTTTACTACACGGAACTGTTTGTTCACCTTATCTCTGATTGTCATTACAAATCCGGTAAACGGATCTAATCCGACATCCGCCGTAATGTACATTGCAACACCCATATAAAGTAGGAAACAACCGATTGCTGCACCCGCAATCTGTACCGGAAGTGTCTGAACCCGAAACAACATGTGATATAGTTTTCCGCCCAGATCTACGACAAAACCATATGGAATAATATAAATAAATGTTCCAATATTTACATAATGTCTTTCCCAAAAGAAAATTATTACTACAAGAACAATATTTACAATGTTAGATGCCATTCCAAGCTGTTCTGAAGAAAGATTTAAAGCGCTTCTGATTCCGTCATAGACAATTCCAACCGGATCATTCCCAAGTGCGGCGGCGGCATTGAATGCTACACCTGTCCCGACTAGAATAATTCCCAAAATTGCCAGAATAATTCTTATCCCTTTTTCTCTTTTCACGTTTTTTCTCTCTTTACACTAGTTTATTTAAAATAGATTTTCCGATTGTTCCATCCGGCATCGCAACGCCAAAGTTTTCTGCTACAGATGCCCCGATCACCGCAAAGGTATCTTCATTTTCAATTGGACCTCCATGTCCCATCTTCTTTGCATAGGCAACAAACGGCACATATTCTCTTGTATGATCTGTTCCGGTATACGTCGGATCATTTCCGTGATCTGCCGTCAGAATCAGTAGATCATCTTCCCTTAACTGTTCCAAAAGAACCCCCAGATTTTTATCGAATTTTTCAATCTCTTTTCCGTATCCTTCCACATTTCTTCGATGTCCCCAAAGAGCATCGAAATCAACAAGATTAACAAAGCAAAGTCCGTGGAAATCCTTTTTACTGATCTCGATGGTCTGCTCCATTCCATGAACCGAACTGTCTGAATGATGTGTCTCTGTAATTCCTTCGCCGCAGAAAATATCATTGATCTTTCCTACGCCGATTACATCAAGACCTTTGTCTTTTAATGCATTTAACGCTGTTCTTCCCGTTGGTTTTAAAGCGTAATCATGGCGATTGCTTGTACGCTTAAATTCTCCTTTTTTCTTTCCAACATATGGTCTTGCAATGACACGTCCCACTCTCCACTCATCTTTCAGCGTGATCTCTCTTGCAATTTCACAGCAGCGGTACAGATTTTGCAGATCAAATGTCTCCTCATTTCCACAAATCTGAAGAACCGAATCGGCAGATGTATACACGATCATTGCCCCTGTATTAATCTCTTCTTCACCAAGCTCCTCAATAATCTCTGTTCCGCTTGCACTTTTATTTCCGATGACTTTTTTGCCACACTGTTTTTCTAATTCTGCAATCAGCTCCGGTGGAAATCCGGTATCTGTAAATGTCTTAAACGGTCTTTCTGTCTTGATTCCCATCATCTCCCAATGTCCGGTCATCGTATCTTTTCCATTGCTCGCCTCACCAAGTCTCATATAACGTCCTTTTGGTTCTTCGACTTTTTCCATCTTCCCTGCCGAATGCAAATTTAACATTCCTAATTTTTGCAGATTTGGAATCTCCAATGTGCCCATTTTTTCCAAAATATGTCCAAATGTATCTACACCTTCATCTCCGAATTTTTTTGAATCCGGCATTGCTCCGATTCCAAGTGAATCAAGAACAATCACAAATATTCTTTTATATTCGTTCATTTATTGTCACCTCATTTTATTTGTTAGATTGCATCTAGTTTTTTATAAAGTCTGTGTTTTAGTTCTTCGGATGCAAACGCTGTCTCCGCTGCATTTCGCATCATCAAAAGGATCTCCTCATCACTTACTCCATACATACTTTGAATAAATTCAAGCTCTTTTGTCATGGATGTATTGCTCACCGTCCGATTATCTGTATTAACACTGACAAGCAAACCGGCCTTTAAAAATTCTTTGATTGGATATTCTTCCGGTCCCTTGACTGCTTTTGTCTGAAGGTTACTGATCGGACATATCTCAATTCCAATATGGCGTTCTTTTACCAATTTTTGAATCTCTTCATGCCCTCTCATCGCAATACCATGTCCGATTCTTTTTGCCCCGGCTTCTATCGCATCTACAATATTCTGGGCATTTCCACATTCTCCGGCATGAATAGTAAAAGGCATACCAAGCTTCTTTGTCTGTTCAAAGAGTTCCATAAACTCTGTCATTGGATATTGTGCTTCTGCTCCTGCTAAATCGGCTGCACACACACCCCTTCCAAGAAACTGGCATGCCGTTTTTATCATCTGATAATTCTGCTTCGCACTATGATGTCTCATAGTACATGTTATTACATTGTATTCTACTCCAAAGTCTTTTTTCCCTTTTTCGAGCCCATGTAAAAGTGATTCTATCACCTGCTCTGTGTTCATCTGTTCCGACACATGAAAAAGTGGTGCAAAGCGAATCTCAGCATAACACACATTTTCCTGGCTCATTGTCCGAAGTACATCATATCCCGCTCCAAAAAGTCCCTCTTCATCTGTAAGACACTGCCCCGGAAGATCAAATTTTTTCAAATATTCCACAAGGCTTGTACACTTATCGGAAACACTGAGTTCTTCGAAAGACACAGCTCTTTGAAGCCGTGTCTCTACGAACTCTTTACTTAAGGAACCATCCAGATGACAATGCAGTTCTATTTTTGGTAACTGTTTCAATTCATTTACTGTCATATTTTTCTCCTCTACCTGAGATTTTTAGGTCCGAATCCAAGCGGAAGTATCTCTTTTAACGTAAATACTTCATATTGTTCTTTCCCTGTTGCAAGGATAATCTGAAATGTCTCCGGATCACAAAACTCCATCATTACCTGTCGGCACACACCACATGGCGATGCATAATCGGTAAGAATCCCGTCTTTTCCTCCTACCACACAAATAGCTTCAAATTCTCTTACTCCTTCACTGACCGCCTTAAAGAATGCTGTTCTTTCTGCACAGTTTGTCGGTGTGTAAGAGGCATTTTCAATATTACAGCCTGTGTAATATATTCCATCTTTTGTGCGAAGTGCCGCTCCAACCTTAAAGCCGGAATACGGTACATACGAAAAATCTAATTGTTTTATGGCAAGTTCAATCATTTCTTCTGCAATTTTTTTATCCATTCACAGTTCCTCCGTTTTTTTTAATACCCGGACGCCTCTTCATTTTTCACAAGTTTGATCATTCTGCTTGTTCCAAGGCGATCTGCTCCCAATACAAGGAATTTTTCCGCATCATCCAGAGAAGAAATTCCTCCTGCTGCTTTCATCTTCACATCTGATCCGGTATGCTTTGCAAACAATTCGATATCTGCAAAGGTTGCCCCTGCAGTTGAAAATCCGGTAGAAGTCTTAATATAATCTGCGCCTGCATTTGTCACAAGTTCGCACATTTTAATCTTTTCTTCTTCTGTCAAAAGACATGTCTCAATAATAACTTTCAAGATTTTTTCACCACATGCTGCTTTTAACGTACGGATTTCTTCTTCTACAAGATCATATTTTTTATCTTTTAACCAACCGATATTAATAACCATATCAATCTCAGATGCTCCGTTTGCAATCGCATCTTTTGTCTCAAATTCTTTTGTCTTTGTTGTCATATATCCATTTGGGAAACCGATTACTGTACAAACCGGAATCTTTCCCTGCATATATTCATTTGCCTGCTTCACATAGCTTGGAGGTATACATACAGAGGCTGTCTCATATTTTACTGCATCATCACAAATCTGCTTGATCTCTTCCCATGTAGCAGTCTGTGTCAAAAGTGTATGATCTACATGTTTTAACATTTCATTTACGTTCATTTTTTATCTCCTATTTTTCTTTTTTCTGTTCTTCCTGAATCAGAGAGCGGATTGCCTCAACTGCGACCTGAATTGCCATATCTGTATTGTGTACGACCGGATTTTCCAGTCCCAGTTTTTCTCTTTCCTGATTTGCAACTACAAGGAAGCAGGAGCCGGCTCTCACACGAAGATAACTTGCCACAATAAACAATGCGGCTGATTCCATCTCAGATGCCAGACAGCCCAGTCTTTTCCATGCTTCCCACTTATTCATCAATTCATAGCTGACCGGTTTTGTCTCCGGCTCATGCTGTCCGTAAAAAGCATCTTTACATTGAACAACACCTGTATGGAAAGGATACCCTTTCTTTTCAGCTGCATGCACAAGTGCATTTGTCACAGACAGATCTGCAACTGACGGAAATTCCATCGGCGCATATTCTCTTGATGTTCCTTCCATGCGAATTGCACCTGTTGCAACTACGACATCTCCGCTTTTTACTTCTGTCTGCATACCTCCGCAAGTTCCAATACGGATAAATGTATCCGCTCCACAGCGATATAATTCTTCCATCGCGATAGCTGCAGACGGACCGCCGATTCCGGTAGATGTCACACTTACTTTCACTCCATCCAATGTTCCTGTGTAAGTGATATATTCCCTGTTATCTGCAACTAAAATCGGATTGTCAAAATACTGTGCAATCTTTACACACCGTTTTGGATCTCCCGGCATGATCACATAGCGTCCGACTTCACCTTCTGCTACCTGAATATGGTATTGTCTGCTTGCATCTTCCGAATAATTCTTCATTGTCATCTTCCTCCCTTTTTCATTTTGCCGTCTCTATTTTTCTAACGTTGACCTTTATCGTAAGGAATTCCTTCTGCTTTTGGCGCTCTTGATTTCTTCGATACAAATATAAGAACAATCAGAGAAATAATGTATGGAAGCATGTTGTATACGGTGCTTGGAAGTTTTAACGCAACAAGTGCATCAAATCCTGTGTAAACATTAGAAAGTGCACGGAACAGCCCGAACAATAATGCTGCAAGTCCGATATTGACCGGCTTCCACTGACCAAAAATCATAACAGCAAGAGCAAGGAAACCAAATCCAGCAACTCCGTTTTCAAATTTCCATTCGCTTACACCTGCTGTGATATACACAAGTCCTCCAAGTCCTCCGAGTGCTCCCGAAATCAAAACACCCGCATAACGCATCTTATATACATTGATACCAACTGAGTCAGCTGCCTGTGGGTGTTCACCACACGCGCAAAGTCTAAGTCCGAATTTTGTCTTGTAAAGGACAATATATGCCGCAATCAAAACAAGTAGTGCAATAAGCATGAACCAGTTAAACTCAAAACTTCCAATATTCATAACAAATGCTTTTTTAGAATGTCCATATGCCACTGTTGAAGATACATTGTCTACACTTTCTGCTGTATTGATTGCTCTTACTAATACAACTGCTGCTGCAGGTCCTAATAAGTTTAACGCTGTACCTACCAGTGTCTGGTCTGCGTTAAATTTGATTGCTGCCACTCCAAGTAACATTGAAAAAATCATACCGATCAGAACACTTGCCAGCACAACAAGCAAAATTACAAGCGGTGCAGCCATTCCTGCCGGAATATATTTCATCATAAGCGCTCCTCCTAAAGCACCCATAACCATAATTCCTTCTAATCCGATATTGATAACGCCACTATGTTCTGAGAAACATCCTCCAAGTGCTACGAGCACCAGAACAGAAGCAAATATTAACGTATACTGAACTAATAACATCATTATGATTCGCCCCCTTTCTGCTCTTTTACAAGACGTTTTTCTTCTCTCTTATTGAGAAATCTATTTAGCCACATTTTAAAGAAAAGTACGAATCCACACAGATAAATGATAAATGCTGAAATCAAATCAGAAATCTGTGTACAATACATGGTTTTGTCTACATAAGTACCACCACTTGTAATGTGCTGGATAAAGTATGATGAGAAAATTGCTCCAATTGGGCTTGACCCGCCAAGGAATGCGGCTGCAATTCCATTGAATCCCATTGCCGGAACTGTTGTCTGCTGAACCATCCACTGCTCAATTCCAGTCAGATAAAAGATTCCAGCACCAAGTCCTGCAAGTCCGCCTGCAATTACCATTGTTAAAATAATATTTCTTTTTTCACGCATACCGCAGTATTTTGCTGCATTTTTATTTAATCCGGTTGCTTTTAATTCATATCCGAATTTTGTTTTCTCCAAAATTACCCATACAACAATTGCCATTACAACAGAAAGTACAAGACCGATTGTAACGAACTCATTGTTGGCAAAAAGTTTGTCTAATCCTGCATTCGGAAGCAGTGCACTTTTATTTGTGCTGGATAATGGCTTTGTATATGGTGTCGATGCATCTTTTACTTTTGTAAGCAACATATTGACACTGTAAAGTCCAATCCAGTTCAGCATGATACATGAAATAACTTCATTTACGTTAAAATATGCTTTCAATAATCCTGAGATTCCTCCCACAATTGCTGCTGATACAACTGCTGCGATCAAACATACATACCAAGGCATCTTCAGTTGAAGTCCAAAGTAAAGACATGCCCCTGCGCCGATTACATACTGTCCTGCTGCTCCGATATTGAACAATCCTACTTTATATGCAAATAATACAGAAAGAGAACACATCAAAAGTGCAGATGCTTTTACAAGTGTCGTTCCGAAATATTTCTTCACCGCAACTTCACTCGGGTAATAGAAGAAGTTCTTTAAAATTGCCGTGATTGCTTCTCCCGCACCACTTGGATTAATGATTAAAAGTACGATATAACCAATCAAAAGTCCAATAATAATACAGAGCAGAGACGCAATGATTGTCTGAAACCCATTGTTTCTTAAGATACTTTCTTTCTTTTTTATCTGATTATTCATTTGTTCCTGCCCCCTTTCTCTTAGAACCTGCCATGTAAAGTCCAAGTTCTTCTACCGTCACTTCCTTCGGATCAAATTCTCCTACAATCTCACCTTCATACATTACGAGAATTCTATCAGAGACATTCATAACCTCATCAAGCTCCAAGCTGACAAGAAGAACACCTTTTCCGGCATCTCTTTGTGCCACCAGTTGTTTGTGAATGTATTCAATCGCTCCTACATCCAGACCTCGTGTTGGCTGCACCGCAATCAAAAGTTCAGGATTCTTATCTATCTCACGCGCGATAATCGCTTTCTGCTGATTACCTCCTGACATAGAACGAGCTTTTGTGATTGCTCCCTGTCCGGATCTTACGTCATACTGTTCAATCAGCCGATTTGCATACTTACGAATCTCTTTTCGTTTTAAAAATCCAAATTTGTTTGTAAACTGTGGTTCAAAATATCTTTGAAGCACAATGTTATCTTCCAATGAGTAATCAAGTACAAGACCGTGTTTATGTCTGTCTTCAGGAATATGGCTCATGCCGGATGTCAGTCTCTTTCGGATTGACATCTCTGTGATATCTTCCCCATTCATTGTGATCTTACCGCTCTTTAACGGCTCTAATCCGGACAATCCATACACAAATTCTGTCTGTCCATTTCCATCAATTCCTGCAATACACACAATCTCTCCTCTGTGCACCTGAAGAGATACATTGTTTACCGCATTGTTTTTATGGTGTTTTGAAGCAACCGTCATGCCCTCTATGTCAAGGACAACTTCACCTGGTTTTGCCGGCTTTTTCTCCACTACAAAATTAACATCACGACCCACCATCATTGCAGAAAGCTTTTCCGGTGTTGTATCTTTGATATCTACCGTTCCGATATATTTTCCTTTTCTAAGTACACTGCATCGGTCTGCCACCTGCATGATCTCACCAAGCTTATGTGTGATAAAAAGAATACTTTTTCCTTCTGCTGCAAGGTTCTTCATGATTTCCATAAGTTCCTGAATCTCCTGTGGAGTCAGTACCGCTGTCGGTTCATCAAAAATTAAAATCTCGTTGTCCCGGTACAGCATCTTTAAAATCTCCGTTCTCTGCTGCATACCTACTGTGATATCTTCGATCAAAGCGTCTGGGTCTACTGAAAGACCATATTTTTCAGAAAGTTCCATGACTTTCTTTCTCGCCGCATCTTTTTTGAGTAAACCTCCCTTTGTCGTCTCCACTCCAAGAATAATGTTATCTAAGACACTAAAACATTCCACCAATTTGAAATGCTGGTGAACCATTCCGATTCCAAGTGCATTCGCATCATTTGGGTCATTGATAGACACTTTTTTTCCGTCTTTTCGTATCTCACCCTCCTCCGGCTGATACAAACCAAAAAGTACACTCATCAGTGTTGATTTTCCCGCGCCATTTTCTCCTAAAAGTGCGTGGATCTCGCCTTTTTTAAGCTGTAAAGTGATATTGTCATTTGCAATGATTCCCGGAAAACGTTTTGTAATATTCAGCATCTCAATTGCATAATTTTCCATCCTTTACATACCTCCTCTCCCTTTTCTTAATGAAAAAGGAAGCAGGCGTCACACCTGCTCCCCCTTATTTCAACTCAGTATTTATTTAATGCTACCGTAGTCGTTTACTGTAATTTCTGTCTTTGGCATTGCTGTAATGTCGTTAGAAACTTTGATATCTCCATCATACATTGATTTTACAAGTGCATGATAATCATCTTCTGTAAATCCATCATTCCACTGTGTAGATTCCACTGGAAGCTGTACAAAGTTTTCATCTGCATTTTCAGACACTAAACCAAGTTTGTCAATTTTTCCTCCGTAGTTGCTCCATTTGTCTGCTTTGATATCTGTAAGAACTGTTGTAACTGTTGTTCCAAGTCCTTTCATAGCAGATGTGATTGTTAATCCTTCACCAGCTTTGTCGATAATTGCAGCCTGGTCTGTATCTACACCGATTACTTTTCCGCCAACTTTTGCTGCTGCTTCTGCTGCTGATGTATAGATACCGCCTCCACATGCAAATACAGCTTCTACACCTTTTGTTCCGTACCATGTATCCATGTAAGCTGTGATATCAGCATCTCCATAGAACTGACCTCCGCATACATATTCTACCTGTACCTGATCTGTAATTCCAAGCTCTTTTGCTGCTTCGTTAGCACCTTGTACGTATCCGTATCCGAAACGTGTTACAGCCGGTACTTTCATTCCACCAAGAAATCCAAGATGTTTGTATCCTAATTTCACAGCTGCATATCCTGCCATATATCCTGAAAGCTCTTCCTGATAAGTAGCACAGTAAACATTATCTGCATTATAATGTTCTTTTACATCATAGTTTTCTTCGTTTCCATCATATTCATCACCAAGTGCTGAGCCAAGAATGTCTCCTGCTCCAACATCAAGAGCAACGAATTTTACATCCGGATACATCTCTGATTTTTCAATTACTGCACTCGCAAATAAATATCCTGGTAACAAAATTACATTTGCTCCATCTGCAACAGCTTGATCAACACTTGCTTTTCTCGCCTCATCATTGTCGCTTTCTGGTTTGTAATAAGTAAATTCTACATCGTTGTCCTCTGACCAGGCTTTTCCTGACTCATAAGTTGTCTGGTTAAAACTCTGGTCTGTGATATCTCCTGAGTCTGTAACCATTGCTACCTTCATGTCTTTCCCTGATTCCTTTTTCCCTTTATCATTGTCTCCACCACCACATGCGGTCAATGATAATGCCATCACGCCTGCAAGTAACATTGCAATAACTCTCTTTTTCATAAATACGTGTCCTCCTTTTTTTTGTTAGAATCGGTTGTTAATTGAACAATAACATATATTGCATTACCATTATAGGACTTATGTCTTTTTTTGTCAAAACAAAATATACTTTGTAAAATTTCTATAGTTATTTTTTGCATTTTTTGTGCACTTTTCCAATTCAATTGCTTTTATAAATGCTATTTATTCCTAATCTAACGTTTAATGTTCTCTTAATTTATGAATTTTATACTTTATGTGCCAGAGTTGTTATTTAAAGAAAAACTAAATACTTTCTTTCCCCTGTGTTGTGTCCATTTTAGTTCCAGAAGAACATTCACTTATCAATTTTCCTGTTTCCATCCGTAAGTATTACATCCTTATACACCTTAGCAGGTACCTTGTATTTCACTTTATATTCAAATGCTTCCTGTTTTTTTTCTATTTTTCCATCCCCATCATAATAAAAATCATATTCTGTTGGATCTTTCTTGTTATCTTCTACTATCGAAAAGATATAAAAATCAAGCGTTACCCCGGGTTCGATCTCTTCCCAGAAATAACTCTCAATCTCATTTATCAATACCAGCTTCCCCTGATACTGTTTTTTATCTACAATCCCCTGTACTTTGATTTCATTTACATTGACTGTTTCTGTTCCCTCGTTCTTCAATGTCCCATATAACAGATGATAATGGTAACCTTCCTCTTTTTTATAGTGATTATAATATCCTTGAGGATTTGTCGGTTTGACCTCCTCTCGGATATCTTCCCCTTTCACTTCCAGCTCAAGATTACCTATCTGAAAGACTTCTCCCGACTGTTCTGTCGTTTTCTTTGCCTCATATTGTTTTGTGCTACATCCTGTCACCAAAAGCAGACCGCAAAGACAGCAGCACCCTATCTTTCCTACAAACTTCATCCTTCTACTCCACCTGTAAGACTGCATCGACTTCTCCACCATTCATCTCCACTTCCGGATCTTTTAATGATCCTGTTTTAATATTGATAATGATCGGATACTCTCCGCTTTTCATCACGAGACTTGAAAATACCGGAATCATGATCTCCGAAGAGTTCTCGTTTTTCATTCCATTTGGCATCTGATAGGAGATTGCGCTCTCATCCAGATCCACCTTTGGCTTCCGATTCAATAACCACCATGTCCCGCCGCCGATTAACAAAAGCAGAAGGAACAACAGGAAGAACCAGATCACTTTTCGCTTCTTTCTTTTCAGAATCCGCACATATCCAAAATTTCCTTCTGTATCCCTGCATGGAATATATCCCAATACCGCTTCCGAAGAGGACAACTGTTCCTTTTTATCCTGCAACAGCAGAATCCTCCCATTTGAATTCAGGTCACTTCCGTTGTTCTCCTTTTCATTTCCAATGTCAGCAAATACCTTTGTCAGATCGATCTGCATCTTTTCCGCTTCTTTCAAGTGGATGTAATACCAGACTCTTCGGCTATGGTCCTTCCATCGGTGTCTGCTCTCCTTATTTCTTACCACTTCATAATTCATCTTACTGTTCTTCCTCCACAACTAACGTAATATCAATGTGCCCACTGTTCAAGGTAAATTCCGAAATTGCACTTCCCGGTTCCAGAAGTCCCGACTGATACAATTCTTCATTTCCATCCTTTAAAAGAATGTAGTATTCAATGTAACAGGGGGATGGGGATATTAGAAGGATCTTTGTTCTCCAACCCCTCCACATGATAGGAGATGGCATTCTGATCCAGATTCGGATCCTTCGGGCGGCTCGACAGATACCATGTTCCTATTCCCACAAGCAACAGCACAAGCAGAATAAGATAACATAAAGGAGGAATCTTTTTTTGTTTTACAACACGTACAAAAGTATCCTTATGTACATTACTTTCGACTTGAAGAAATCCGACACAGGTTTCTCCTGCCTTTAATTTCGTCTTATGCGGAAACACCTCTATCTTCTTATCATCCTGAGTCAAATATCCGACTGCATTCTCTTTTTTTCCGGCTTTCGAATCGACAAGAATGAGATATCCACCATTTGGATACTGTTGCCGCATATCTTTTGCACTAATATAGCTCCATTTTTGGAGTCTGCTGTCTACCAGTGTCAGTGTTTCCTCTTTCCACTTTTTTTTCTGAATTCCATTCCATCTCCTCCATTAGAAAAAGGTCTGGCAGCTTTCATAAGACCACCGGACCTTTTTGCCTTGTCGGCTGATATATTATGTAAAAAACATATTTCTTCCCCTACAACTTATCTTTAGTCAAAGTAACATCTGCGTAGAATTAGATGCATAAAACACATTTGTATTTCCTGTCGACTCTGCTGCCATTACCGAATTTCCAATTACTCCCATTCCCAATACACCTACACATGCAAGTGTTCCTAATATTTTCATATTTTTCCATGTTTGTTTCTTGACTTCTACAGAACTAGTTCCTCTTGCTTTTTCTTGTGTTCTCTTGCAAAGAGGAATATTAGAAAAGAACCACTTAACCCGAACAATACCAGTCCTCTTCTTAGATCTGCACTGTCTCCTGTTTTTATATTTCCCTTCCCATTCTCTTTCCCTCCACTTGGAATCTCAACCGTTGTAGATGTCTGATAACCAACGGTTGTCTCCCCACTTCCTTGTGTTTCCTGAGCATGTACAGGGGAAACCGTACAAAGAAGTGTTACAAGCAGTATTACTGCAAATAGACTTTTCAGCTTCATTGTCCTTACCTCCCTGTCAATTAATATTTGATCGCTTAAAATGAATCACACCCTAAACTGTATTTCCTAAGATATCAACAGCATGTTTATACCTTTATTTTAAAATGAGAAGAGCATTTTAGTTCTATTTGAAGCATACATACAACATTTTGAGTTGTGTGATTACATTTATTGCGCTGACCACCCTTATATATTTGTAAATTTAAAGGTTATAACTCCTTTATTTCATTTTTAGATTTTTTATCATTCATCAAATCCTTCATTTTTATAGTTATCAGCCTCTCTTCCATAGCTTCTTGTAATACAGAGTAAACTTTTCTCACCGGACAGGAACTTCTCCCATCTCTGTTACAATATCCCCCTTTTCCCAAACATCTATTAATCTTCGTTGTGCTTTCTGTCGCCTCAATCACATCCCAAAGAGTAATTTCTTGCGCTATTTTTACAATTTCAATTCCACCTTTTTTCCCTTGATAACATTTTACAATTCCAACCTCTTCCAGTTTTTTGGTAACTTTCAGAATATAGTTCCTAGGAATCTTTAATTCCTCTGACAATTCACAAGACCGAACAATTTCTCTTTTTTTTAACAGGTAAAGAGTCACCCGAATTGCATAATCTGTAGTGACACTTAATTGCATATCTTTTTCTCCTTTTTAAACCTGACTATATTCAGGTTTATTTTATTTCAAAAAAATAAATACATTTTTATTTAAAACAGGATTTAGATAGGTTTGTTTTGCTCAAAGAGAAAATATATATAAGTCACTATATATTGTCTCTTATTCATAAAATGTATTTGGTATAAAAAGCAGACATTTTCTTCCAGATGTGATAGTATGCTAAATAAGAAGTAAACATACCAATTTTTCTCATTTTTTATTAAAAATAGCTGTGGGAAAAAATGTCTACTATTTTTACCAATTTTTTCCATCTTTTTAAATTTTTACTTTTCAACTACTATTTTTTCCTGTCGCTTAATCCAATTTGAAAACGTATTATGATTTGTATGTAGCTGTCTGGCAGCTTCTCTTTTACTTATTTTTTCATTTTTCCAAAGCTCATAAATTCGATCGAACTCTTCTGGTATTTCTCTTTCAGGTCTTCCAAACCTTACTCCATTTCTTTTTGCGACTCGAATCCCTTCCGCCTGTCTTTGCTTAATATTTTCTCTTTCAATCTGGGCAACATAAGATAAAATCTGCAGAACCAAATCCGCAAGAAACTTTCCGGTAACACCACCAACTTGGTTTGTCGTATTTAAAAGCGAAAAATCTAATACAAAAATATCGGCATTTTTTTCTTTTGTAATCACTTTCCATTGTTCTATAATTTCTTCATGATTTCTTCCAAGTCGATCAATTGATTTGATATAGACAACATCTGTACTTTTTAATCTTCTTAACAATTTTTGGTATTTTTCTCGATTGAAATCCTTTCCTGACTGTTTATCAATAAACATATCCTTTTTTTAATGCCAATCTCCAGCATAGCCTCTACCTGTCTTGCAACGTTTTGCTCTCTACTGGATACACGTATATAGGCATAATTGCACATAGTATCTCTCCTCTCAAAATGATTGTAATGTATGCTTTTTATAATTATAATAGATATAGAATCACACCGTAATTGAAAGGAGAAAATTGATATGACAAAGGATGTGAATATGAAACAACTTCAAAAAGATGCTGTGGATATTTTTAATCAGGGCTTTGCCTGTTCAGAATCTATAATCTATGCAATTAAGAAAAATTTTGAATTGGAAATGTCTGACGATGCTATTGCAATGAGTTCCGGTTTTCCCTGGGGACTTGGTGGGGGAGGCTGTATTTGTGGTGCCCTTGCCGGCGGAACAATGTGTATTGGATACTTTTTTGGAAGAAAAACTCCGGGTGATCCTAGAATTAACAAATGTTTTGAATTAACAAAAGAACTTCATGATTTTTTCAAAGAAACCTGCGGTGCTACATGCTGCCGTATTCTCACAAAAGGAAAAGAAAGAAATTCTCCAGAAAGAAAAGAGCAGTGTACAAAGTTTGTTGCTGCTACCGTCAAGAAAACAGCAGAAATTATCTTGAGAGAATTATAATCACAACCGCAAAAACACCCTGAATCTCAACGATTCAAGGTGTTTTGTTACAAATGTTTTACTATTCTCTTACTATCTTCCCGCAAGCAATCATCGACCCTGAATTTCCGGACGGCTGTGTCCGAAAATCATCTGCATTTTCATGTACTATAACCGTTCTTCCGATTACATCTTCCGGATAAAACCGATCAGTATAAAATGCCCCAAATGCAGTTCCGTGATTTGCCAATAACGGCGGCAAGTCTCCTGCATGATTCGGATGTTGTGTATTTTGGGGATTATAATGCGTTCCTGCATTTTGAAATGGTTCTGCCTCTGTTCCGGTACAATTTTCTCCTTCATGTATATGAAATCCATGAAATGTATTATTTTCTGGCAGTCCTGTCACTTCTGCTACAACAATCGTTCCTCCATGTACTCCATAAAAAGAAACATTTCCCTTTAGATTCGGATATTTCCCATTTCCTTTTATCTTTGCATATGCCTCAGGCATTGTGTTCGTGATAGAAAGCATCCTCTCACCTCCTGTATCAGCATATGCAAACATTATTCTTTTGGTTACTCTGTCTCTCTTACTTTTGCAATACTTGCAACTGTCGCATTGTCATTTAAGTTAATTAATTTTACTCCGGATGTGATACGTCCAAGCACAGATATCGTGCTGCACTCCATACGAATCACAATTCCTTCTGTGTTAATGATCATAACCTCATTGTCTTCATTTACCGCTTTTACTCCAACCACATTTCCAGTCTTTTCTGTAATCTTATAGCATTTCACACCTTTTCCGCCTCGGTTCTGAGGAGTAAATTCTTCCATTGCCGTGCGTTTACCCATACCTTTTTCAGATACGATCAGCAAGTGTGTTCCCTGTGTATGAAGCTGCATACCAACTACCTCATCACGATCTGCAAGATTCATGCCGCGAACGCCCATAGAAGTTCTTCCAGTTGCACGGACATCTTTCTCGTTAAATCGAATACACTGTCCATATTTTGTGACAAGAATGATATCCTGATCCTGATCTGTGAATTTCACTTCAATCAACTCATCCTCTTCTCGAAGTGTAATTGCCGCAAGCCCTGTCTTTCTTACATTTGCATAGTCTGTAATTGGAGTTTTCTTCACGAGACCTTTCTTAGTAGCCATGAACAGATATTGTCCCTCTTTGTACTCATCAATTGGAATCATAGCTGTAATCTTTTCATCCGGCATTAACTGAAGCAGATTGATAATTGCAGTTCCTCTTGCCGTTCTGCTTGCCTCCGGAATCTCGTATCCTTTTAAGCGGTACACGCGTCCCGTATTCGTAAAGAACATGATATAGTGATGTGTCGATGTCATGAACAACTCTTCCACATAGTCTTCATCAATCGTCTGCATTCCTTTGATTCCTTTTCCGCCACGATTCTGACTCTTGAATGTATCTACTGTCATACGTTTAATATATCCAAGTTTTGTCATTGTAATAACAACATCCTGTCTTGGAATTAAATCTTCCATAGAAATATCAAATTCATCAAATCCGATTGAAGTTCTTCTCTCATCACTGTATTTACCGTCAATGATTAAAATCTCTTCCTTGATCACACCTAACAACAGTTTTCTGTCTGCTAAAATGGCTTTCAATTCGCCAATTCGTTCCATTAACTCCGCATATTCTGTCTCCAGTTTTTCACGTTCCAAACCTGTCAGAGCACGAAGTCTCATGTCCACAATCGCCTGTGCCTGCACTTCAGTAAGTTCAAATGCTTCTATCAAGCCTTCTTTTGCAATCTGTGTGTTTTTTGAACCGCGGATAATGCGGATTACTTCGTCAATATTATCAAGGGCAATCAGTAACCCCTGTAAAATATGGGCGCGCTCTTCTGCCTTATTTAACTCGTACTGAGTTCTTCTTGTCACAACTTCTTCCTGATGCTTTAAATAATAATTCAGCATATCCAGAATATTCATGACTTTCGGCTCATTATTTACGAGTGCAAGCATGATAACACCAAATGTATCCTGAAGCTGTGTATGTTTATATAACTGATTTAAAATGACATTTGCATTCACGTCACGGCGCAGTTCGATACAGATTCTCATACCTTCTCTGTTTGACTGGTCGCTTAAATCTGTGATACCGTCAATCTTTTTATCTCTTACAAGCTCTGCAATCTTTTCAATCAGACGTGCTTTATTAACCATGTATGGAAGTTCTGTCACTACAATACGGTTCTTTCCGTTCTGCATTGGCTCAATATCTGTCACCGCACGCACTCTGATTTTCCCACGTCCCGTGCGGTATGCTTCCTCAATTCCGCGTGTTCCGAGAATCATTGCTCCGGTTGGAAAATCAGGACCTTTGATAATCTGTAAAATATCTTCAATTGTGGTCTCACCATTTTCGTCAATTTGATCATCAATGATCTTCACCACTGCACTGATTACTTCATGCAAGTTATGAGGTGGAATGTTCGTCGCCATACCCACGGCAATACCAGATGTTCCGTTTACAAGCAGATTCGGAAATCTTGCCGGAAGTACAGACGGTTCTTTTTCCGTTTCATCAAAGTTCGGCGTAAAATCAACTGTATTCTTGTTAATGTCAGCCGTCAGTTCCATCGAAATCTTGCTCAGGCGAGCCTCTGTGTAACGCATCGCCGCAGCGCCATCACCGTCTACAGAACCAAAGTTTCCATGTCCATCGACAAGCGGATATCTTGTAGACCATTCCTGCGCCATATTTACGAGTGCACCATAAATTGAGCTGTCACCATGCGGGTGGTATTTACCCATCGTATCACCGACGATACGAGCACATTTACGATGTGGCTTATCCGGACCGTTGTTCAATTCAATCATTGAGTATAAAATTCTTCGCTGTACTGGCTTCAAACCGTCCCGGACATCCGGAAGGGCACGGGAAGCGATAACACTCATCGCATAATCGATATAAGATTCTTCCATTGTCTTTTTCAGATCAATGTCATGCACTTTGTCAAAAATATTATCTTCCATTTTTTATTCTCCAATCTCTAAATGTCCAGGTTATTTACATATTTTGCGTTCTCTTCGATAAATTCTCGTCTCGGTTCTACTTTGTCTCCCATCAAAGTTGTAAATGTAAGATCTAGCTCTGATGTGGATTCTTCGTCCATTGTCACACGAAGAAGAATTCTGTGCTCCGGATCCATAGTTGTCTCCCAAAGCTGATCTGCATCCATCTCCCCAAGACCTTTGTAACGCTGAATCTTGTTATTTCCATCTCTTCCAACTTCCACAAGAATCTTATTTAGCTCTTCATCACTGTACGCATACCATACTTTTTTGTTCTTTTCCAGCTTATAAAGCGGCGGCTGTGCCAGATACACATACCCTTCTTTGATCAGTTCTGGCATAAAACGATACAGGAATGTTAATAATAACGTACTGATGTGAGCTCCATCGACATCGGCATCGGTCATAATGATGATCTTGTGATAACGAAGCTTTGAAATATCAAAATCATCGTGTATTCCCGTTCCAAATGCAGTGATCATCGCCTTAATCTCTGCATTAGCATAAATTTTATCTAATCTGGCTTTCTCCACGTTCAGGATTTTTCCACGAAGCGGCAAGATAGCCTGTGTTGCTCTGTCTCTGGCTGTCTTTGCAGAACCACCAGCAGAATCACCCTCTACAATGTAAATCTCACAGTTTGCAGGGTCCTTATCTGAACAGTCCGCAAGCTTGCCCGGAAGTGACATTCCTTCTAACGCAGATTTTCTTCTCGTCAGATCTCTCGCTTTTCTGGCTGCCTCTCTTGCTCTTTGAGCCATGACAGACTTCTCCACTGTCATCTTTGCGACATTCGGATTCTGCTCTAAGAAAATCTCTAACTGCGTACTTACGATATTGTCTACCGCACCACGAGCTTCACTGTTTCCTAATTTTTGTTTTGTCTGTCCTTCAAACTGTGGATCTTCAATCTTTACGCTGATGATCGCTGTCAGACCTTCTCGGATATCTTCTCCGGAAAGATTTGGCTCGTTGTCTTTTAATAATTTATTTTTTCTCGCATATTCATTGAACGTCTTTGTCAGAGCATTTCGGAATCCAACGACATGTGTACCGCCTTCCGGTGTTGTAATATTATTTACAAACCCATATGTGTTATCGCTGTAAGAGTCATTGTGCTGCATTGCGACCTCTACTGCGACACCGTCTTTTTCGCCTTCACAGTAAATAATCTGCTCATAAAGAGGTGTCTTGCTTTTATTCAGGTACTGCACAAACTCCTTAATTCCACCCTCGTAGTGGAAAGTCTTCTCAATCGGATCCTCCGGTCTTTCATCTCTCAGGACAATTTTAAGATTTTTTGTTAAAAATGCCATCTCACGAAAACGCTGTTTCAATGTATCATAATCAAATACTGTCTCCTCAAAAATCTCTTTATCTGGAAGAAATGTAACTTTTGTTCCTGTCTTTTGTGCATCACATTCATCTACAACCTTTAGTTTATAGATTACTTTTCCTCTCTCGTATCTCTGCTTATAGACTTTTCCTTCGTTGTAAATCTCAACTTCAAGCCATTCAGAAAGTGCATTTACAACAGACGCACCAACTCCGTGAAGTCCCCCGGACACTTTATATCCGCCACCGCCGAATTTTCCTCCGGCATGCAGTACCGTAAATACAACCTCCACCGCCGGAAGTCCTGCTTTGTGGTTGATTCCTACCGGAATTCCACGTCCATTATCAATAACCGTAATGGAATTATCTTCGTTAATTGATACGAAAATCGTATCACAATATCCCGCCAATGCCTCATCTACTGCGTTATCTACAATCTCATACACCAAATGATGAAGTCCTCTGATTGAGGTACTTCCAATATACATTCCCGGTCTTTTTCTTACTGCTTCTAATCCTTCTAGTATCTGGATTTGATCTGCACCATATTCTGCACTCATATAAATCCTCCTATATTTTCGATTCGTTCAGAACTTTTACTTCGCCTTGTTTTACATATAAAACTTTATTTATAGAAAAACAATGATTCACAAAATCGTCTAATCCTGTACACGTGATTAGAGTCTGCACATCGCGAATGCTGTCTAATAAATAGTTTTGCCTGTGTTTATCCAATTCAGACAAAACATCATCCAATAATAATATTGGCGTATCTTTTATAATCTCTTTTACAAGTTCTATCTCTGATAGTTTCAATGATAACGCCGCCGTCCTCTGCTGACCCTGAGAGCCAAATTTACGAATGTCCAAATCATTCGTCATAAAACAAATATCATCTCTGTGAGGTCCGACGGAAGTACTTTTCATCCGGATATCCCGCTCTCTGTTTTTTAAAAGTGCCTTTTCAAATTCTAAATTTCCGATTCCCGGCTCATAGTAAAGCTTTAGCTCTTCTTTCCCACCAGTCAACTTTTTATGTACTTCTGAAATAATATCATTCACCTGTCCTATAAACTTCTTTCGTCTCTCAATAATCTTATTTCCATACTGAATAAGCTGAAGATCCCATATTTCAAGCGTTTCAAGCAAATCATTCCTGTTATAGACATCTTTTAACAATTTATTTCTCTGGTTAATAATTCGATTATAGTTCGACAGGTCGCTGAGATATAATTTATCAAGCTGTGCAAGTTCCAAATCAATAAATCGTCTTCTCTCTGCCGGACCATTTTTGATAATATTCAAATCTTCCGGCGAGAAAAACACGATATTAATAATTCCAAATAACTCACTTGCTTTGCGAATTGGAATTTTGTTAATTGCAATTCCTTTCGGACTGTTTTTTTTCAAATGCATATCAATCTGAAAAGGAACTCCATTCTTTTCTACTACAGTCTCAATATGAGCCTCGTCATGTCCAAACTGTATCATATCGCGGTCTTTTGTCCCACGATGAGATTTCGTCGTCCCTGATAAATAGATGGATTCGAGAATGTTAGTTTTTCCCTGTGCATTATCTCCACAAAAAATATTGGTAGCTGCATCAAACTCTATGTTTAACAAATTATAATTTCTAAAATTTTTCAATTTTAAAGACTTTACTATCATCCTTACACCAACTATTCATTTTCTATTTTTCAATCTTTATCTCTGTTCCATCAAAAAATACGATGTCTCCATCATAAAGTTTCTTTCCTCTTCTTGTATCGACTTCTCCATTGACTTTTACAAAACCATCCTGAATCACTTCTTTTGCTTCCACTCCGGATTCCACAAGTCCTGCCGCTTTCAAAGCCTGACCAAGTTTAATAAATTCTTCTCTTAATTTTATAATTTCCATTTCTTAAACTCCTGCATTAAAGTTAACCGGCAAAATCAAATACACGTAGCTTTCCTTCTCATCTCTGATAAAGCATGGTGCTTTCGCATTCATAAGATAAATTGTAACTTCCTCATCCTCGATCACACGAAGTGCATCGATTAAGAATTTTGGATTAAATCCAATCAAAAGATCTTTTCCTTCTTTGGAAATCATAATCTCTTCGTTCATAGAACCTAGCTGAGATTGGATTTTCAATTCCATAATTTCGTCCATGATATTGATGATAATTGGTTTTTTATCTCCTTCTTTTACCAGAAGCGTTGCTCTGTCAATACAACTTAAAAGTTCTTTTTTATTGATTTTTACCTTTGTTTCATAGTCGCTGGACAACATCTGATCAATACGGAAATACTCTCCTTCAATCAAACGTGACACAACCACTGTATTGTCAAATTCGAATACAACATGGTTGTCCGTGAACGACAGACATACTGTGCTATCAGCCTCACCTGATAAAATTTTGCTTACTTCCACCAATGTCTTTCCAGGAACGACAACTTTTCTGGTTTGATAATTTTTTGTCAATTCTGTCTTTCTGATCGAAATACGGTGTCCGTCAAGCGATACTACTTTCAGAATATTTTCATCAATTTCAAACAATTCACCAGTCATTAACTTGTTGCTATCGTTGTCTGCAATTGAGAAAATTGTCTGACGAATCAATTCTTTTAATGTAAACTGTGATAAAGTGATGGATTCTGCTTTTTCGATATATGGAAGATAAGAAAAATCTTCTCCTGATTTGGCAGAAATACTAAATTTTGCCTTTTCACAGGTAATCATTGTCTGAAGATTGCTGTCTGATTCAATTGTAATCTCATTATCAGGAAGTTTTCTGACAATTTCAGAAAAAATCTTTGCATCTATCGCAATAACACCTTTTTGAATAATGTCTCCTTCAATAATGGTATCAATTCCTAATTCCATATCATTGGCTGTCAACTTAATAATATCTGTTGTTGCATCTATAAGAATACATTCAAGAATAGGCATTGTTGTTTTTGAAGGGACTGCTTTTGATACAATATTAACTCCCTTTACAAGGTTTGATTTTGTACAAATGATTTTCATGTGTATAACTCCTTTCGGGTTGTTTTGTGTATATATTTATTAAAAGTTATCCGCCGTATCCGTCTTAGGGGGTGTGGATATGTTTATAACCCTAGAAAACCCCGATTTTAACGAAATTTAAGGACAGGAAAACTGTGTTGATAAATAAAAAAGTTTACGTTGACAGAAGATGGACAACTTTTTACGAAAAATCGGTTATTTTTTTATCCACATTCTGAGAACAAGTTATCAACAGTTTATTCACGTTCTTTATACGACTTATAAACAAATCTTAAACAGGATTAATTTTCTTTTTAATAATCTCAATCGTATTATTCAATGCTTCATTGGTCTTAATATCTTCAGTAACTTTATCTACTCCATGACTGACGGTAGAATGGTCACGTCCTCCGAGCATAATTCCAATTGATTTTAAAGGAGTATCTGTCATTGTACGACACAAATACATTGCAATCTGCCTTGAGTTTACAATGTTCGCATTACGTTTTCCACTTTTTAAGTCTGCAATAGAGACAGAAAAATGCTCGGAAACAACCTCTAATATCAGTTCCGGAGTGATCTGTCTGTTTTTATTTGGTGATACAATATCTTTTAAAGCCTCTGCAGCAAGCATAATATTAATCTCTTCATTTTTTAATTTATGAAGAGCAATCAATTTATTCAGTGAACCTTCCAACTCACGGATGTTCGATTTGACATTAGTAGCAATATACTGCATAACTTCATTTGAAATATGATATTTTTGAAGTCCGTCTAACTCTTCTTTTTTTCGAAGAATGGCCATCCTTGTCTCATAATCAGGTGAAGAAATGTCGGCAATCAATCCCCATTCAAAACGGGTTCGAAGTCTTGCTTCTAAAGTCTCGATATCCTTTGGAGGCTTATCACTTGAGATAATAATCTGTTTACCTGATACATGTAAATGATTAAAGGTATGGAAAAATTCTTCCTGTGTACTTTCTTTTCCGATAATAAATTGAACGTCATCGATCAGCAAAACGTCAATGTTACGGTACTTTTCACGAAAAGCAGTCATTGCAAGTTCATTGCCACCGCTTGTCTTACCACTTTTCAATGCTTCGATCAATTCATTTGTAAAGGTCTCGCTTGTGACATACAATACTTTTTTTGTCGGATCTTTTTCTAATATAAAATGTGCAATGGAATGCATCAGATGGGTCTTTCCAAGTCCAACACCTCCGTACAAAAAGAGAGGATTATAAATCTCTCCAGGAGATTCTGATACAGCCAAAGAAGCAGCGTGGGCAAAATTGTTGTTTCCACCAACTACAAATGTATCAAAAGTATATTTAGGATTCAGATTCGCCTGCTCAAAAATACTATTTTGAGTTACATTTTTTTTATAAGTATCATCTTGATTTTTCACATTAATATTCTGAGAATCATCAACTGTAATAAATTTTACTTCAAATTCCTGTTCAGTTATTTCTGCAATGCAGACTTGAAAAGGCAAAAGATATTTTTGACTAATATAATCCACACTTGACTTCAAAGGCACAAGAATATAAACCGTAGAATCTGATACATTGTAGACTTCTAAAGGTTCAATCCAGGTTCGGAAAGAAACGTTAGAAAGTCCATATTCGATCTTCAATTTGTGGATAATCTCAGCCCATTTTTCTGCTACAATATTCATTCCGTTAACTCCTAATCTTTACATTTAAGGTATACCTACTCCAGAGTATATCTCTACACTATTCTACATCAAAATAAGTAGATAAGCAATGACTAATCCATGTGGAAAACTTTTTAGACAGCAAAAAATAAAGTAAAATCGTAAAAAAGAAGAAAAATAAATTTTAAATTAACAGTTTATCCACGGGAAATCCACAAGTTATCCACAAAATGTGGAAAACTTGTGGATAACTTTGTAAAACAGTTCAGCCATGAACAAAATACATACAAACCTAAGTTCAAACTGCTTTGAAAACTGAAGGTTTTTATGTATTTTGTATATGGCGTTCTGCCTCAAGCGAGAATTTTAGCTGCGATAGCAGCGAAAAAGGCTGTGCAGCAGCCAATTCGAGCTTAGATGGCTGAACTGTCGTTAAAAATATAAAAAAAATCTCAAAAAAATATATCCAGAATCCCTTGACGTAGAGGGATTTATTGACTATAATTAAGTGCGATGTCTAAAAAAATATGTACTTATATTAATTATATATAGGTTTGAGTCAAGGAGGTGGATATCAATGAAAATGACATTCCAACCAAAAAAGAGATCTAGATCAAAAGTTCATGGATTTAGAGCAAGAATGAGCACAGCTGGTGGAAGAAAAGTTTTAGCAGCTAGAAGAGCAAAAGGAAGAAAACAGTTATCAGCGTAGGCCGCATATATGTGGCCTTTTCTTCTATGTAAAAAGTGGAGAGAGAAGAATGCATTTTTCCGAATCATTGAAAAAAAATAAAGACTTTCAGATTGTTTATAGAAAAGGACAGTCTTATGCTAATAAGTATCTGGTCATGTATATTTATCAGAATCAGAGTGAAAGAAATCGTTTGGGTATTTCAGTGAGCAAAAAGGTTGGCAATAGTGTAGTAAGACACAGGCTAACAAGATTAATTAGAGAAAGCTATAGACTACAAGAAGATAAATTCCAGAATGGATTGGATATTGTTATTATTGCGAGAGCAGGTGCAAAAGGTAGAACATATAAAGAGATAGAGAGTGCACTGATTCATTTGGGAAAACTTCATAATATTATAGATTCACATTTGGAGATGTAAAAATTGAAAAGAATATTTATAGGACTCATTAAGTTTTATAGAAAATATTTATCCGGACTGAAAACAGCAAGTTGCTGCAAATATTTTCCGACTTGTTCCCAGTATGGACTGGAAGCAATTGAAAAATACGGTGCATTAAAGGGTGGACTGCTTACAGTGTGGAGAATTTTACGTTGTAATCCATTTTCAAAAGGCGGATATGATCCGGTGCCTTAAGAATAACATTTGGAGGAGAAAAATATGGGTATTGTATTGACGCAGTCTAATACTTTTATTATTGGAAGTATTGCAAAACTGCTCGGATTTATCATGAATGGAATTTTCAATGCGTTGAGTTATATTGGTATTGAGAATATTGGTCTTAGTATCATTATATTTACAGTAATTGTCTATACATTGATGATTCCGATGACGATTAAGCAGCAGAAATTTTCAAGAATGTCGGCTGTTATGAATCCGGAGATTCAGAAAATTCAGAAAAAATATAAAAATAAAAAAGATCAGGCATCTATGATGAAGATGCAGGAAGAGACAAAGCTGGTTTATGAAAAATATGGAACATCGCCGACTGGCGGGTGTCTTGGTTCACTGATTCAGTTCCCTATTTTGTTTGCATTATGGCCGGTTATTCAAAATATTCCAGCATATGTAACAAGTATTAAAGATGCATACATGCCTTTGGTTAACCAGATTATGGCGACAGACGGTTACCAGAAAATCATGGAAGGAATCGGAAAAGCAAGTCCGATCATGATCAATCCTGAAACATATGATTATAGCAAAGCAAATACACTCGTTGACGTATTATACAAATTCAGACCGGGAACCTGGGATACACTTGCAGATAAATTTCCGGACTTGACAAATTTAATTGATTCTACAAAAAACAGTTTAACACATTTGAATACATTTCTTGGAATCAATATTGCAGAGACACCGGGATCTATGTTCATGACAGCAACAAAGAACTTTTCTATCGGTCTGATCATCGTTGCGCTTGCAATTCCGGTATTATCCGGACTTTCACAGTGGATCAGTGCAAAACTGATGCAGCAGGCGACATCAACAGGAAATGATGATGATAACCCGATGGCGGCGCAGATGAAGACAATGATGAATGTTATGCCGGTATTTTCTGTGATTATGTGTTTCTCAATGCCGGCAGGTCTTGGTATCTACTGGATTGCCAGTGCGGTAGTAAGAACGATTCAGCAGCTTATAATCAATAAATTCTTAAGCAAGAAATCAATGGATGAGCTGATTGAAGAGAATGTGAAAAAAGCAGCTAAGAAACGTGAGAAAAAAGATGCCGTTTCCGGAAGAGAAATCAATGCGATGGCACACAAGAATGTAAAGAACATTGAGGAGCCAAAGAGAAAAACAACAAGCAGCAATAATATTGATTCTTATAAGCAAAATGCAAAACCAGGAAGTTTGGCATCAAAAGCGAATATGGTAAGTGATTTTAATAAAAACAAAAAGTAGGCTAAACCAAAATTCTTATTTTAGGAAGGTAAGAATGTCAAGGAGGGTTTAAGATGAATGAGATTAGAGTATCAGCAAAAAATGTAAGTGATGCAATTACAGAGGCAAGTATTCAGCTTGGGGTTACAAGCAGTGAATTAGAATATGAGGTAATTGAAAAAGGAAGCGCCGGTTTTTTAGGAATCGGAAGTAAGCAGGCGGTTATCAGAGCTTGGAAAAAAGTAAAGGAAGAATCTGTAGAAGAGATAAGAACAGAGGTTCAGCATGAGAAAAAAACTTCATCAGAACAACAGACTGAAAAGATAAAAAGCATTACAGAACCTCATAAAGATGTAAAAAAGACAGAACCTGTTAAAAAAGAACATGTCAAAGAAGTTATAAAAAGAGAAGAAAAACTTTCTGAAGTACAGGAAAATACAAAAGAAGCTTGTGAAAAATTCCTGCATGATGTCTTAAAAACAATGGGAATGGAAGTTGAGATTATTTCAAGTATTGATCAGGATGGCGCTTTGTGTATCGAGATGCAGGGTGAGCATATGGGAATTCTCATCGGAAAACGTGGACAGACTCTGGATTCTCTTCAGTATTTGACAAATCGTGTAGCGAATAAAATGCAGGATGGTTATGTGCGTGTCAAACTAGATACAGAAAATTACCGTCAGAGAAGAAAAGAGACATTAGAAAATCTTGCAAAAAACATTGCTTACAAAGTAAAGAGAACAAAGAAACCTGTTTCATTGGAGCCTATGAATCCTTATGAAAGAAGAATTATTCATTCAGCACTTCAAGCGGATAAATATGTGTCTACACACAGTGAAGGTGAAGAACCTTATAGAAGAGTAGTAGTGACATTGGCAAGAAAATAAATGTGAATTGGGGACGGGGGTGATATCATATCATCCCCGTCCTTAGTTACACTTGGAGGAAAAAATATGAAAACAGATACAATTGCAGCAATTGCGACAGCTATGACGAATTCAGGAATCGGAATTGTCAGAATGAGTGGTGATGAAGCATTTGAAATTATCCAGAAGATTTATAAAGGGAAAAAAGAAAAATATTTTCAGGAAGAAAAAGGTTACACAATACATTATGGATATATTGTAGATGGTGAAGAGACAATTGATGAAGTGCTTGTGATGATCATGCGGGGACCACATAGCTTTACAGGTGAAGATACGGTGGAGATCAATTGTCATGGCGGTGTTTATGTGATGAAACGCATTTTGGAAACTGTGATCAAATATGGAGCGAGACCTGCAGAGCCCGGTGAATTTACAAAGCGTGCATTTTTGAATGGGAGAATGGATTTGTCTCAGGCAGAGGCGGTCATTGATGTCATTCATTCCAAAAACGAGTATGCACTGAAGAGTTCTGTGAGCCAGTTAAAAGGAACGGTTCATCAGAAGATAAAGAAAATAAGAGAGGAAATTTTGTATCACACTGCATTTATTGAGACTGCCTTAGATGATCCGGAGCATATCAGTGTGGATGGATATGGTGGAGAACTGAAGGTGGTTGTGGATAAACTACTGAAAGAACTGAAGGCATTGTTGATAAGTTCTGACAATGGACGTATTATCAAAGAAGGGATTAAGACGGTTATTGTCGGAAAACCAAATGCAGGAAAGTCCTCGCTTTTGAATGTATTGGTCGGTGAAGACCGTGCGATTGTGACAGATATTGAAGGGACAACGAGAGATGTTTTGGAGGAATCCATTCAGCTTCAGGGAATCAGTCTGAATATCATGGATACCGCAGGGATCCGCAATACAGAGGATATAGTGGAAAAAATCGGTGTGGACAAAGCAAAAGAGCATGCGAATGAGGCTGATTTAATTATTTATGTTGTAGATGCATCTAGAAATCTGGATGAGAATGATATGGAGATCATTCAGATGATTCAGGATAAAAAGGCAGTGATTTTATTAAATAAATCAGATCTTGCTACTGTTGTATCAAAAGATATGTTAAAATCATATATTGAAAAGCCGATGATTGAGATATCTGCAAAAGAAGAGAGTGGAATCAAAGAGTTGGAACAGACATTAAAAGATATGTTTTTCCATGGAGATATTTCTTTTAATGATGAGGTTTATATTACAAATATTCGTCATAAGGCGGCAATTCAGGATGCTTATGACAGTTTGGAAAAAGTAAATATAAGTATAGAAAATAATATGCCGGAGGATTTTTATTCCATTGATTTGTTGGATGCGTACGAATCTCTTGGAAGCATTACCGGCGAGACGATAGGAGAAGATTTGGTAAATGAAATATTCAGTAAATTCTGTATGGGAAAATAAAGATGAATATGATGTAGTTGTAATCGGAGCAGGGCATGCAGGCTGTGAAGCGGCGCTTGCCTGTGCACGACTGGGGATAAAAACAATTATTTTTACAGTGAGTGTGGATAGTATTGCTTTGATGCCTTGTAATCCAAATATCGGAGGAAGCTCGAAAGGACATTTGGTAAAGGAAGTAGACGCACTCGGCGGTGAGATGGGGAAAGTGATCGATCAGACATTTATCCAGTCAAAAATGTTAAATAAGTCAAAGGGGCCGGCAGTACATTCGTTGAGAGCACAGGCAGATAAAGCAAATTACAGCAAGACGATGCGCATGGTTTTGGAAAATCAGGAAAATCTTGAAATCAAACAGGCGGAAGTGACAGACATTCTTGCAAAAGACGGAAAAATTGAGGGAGTGCAGACCTACTCCGGAGCAGTTTATAAATGTAAAGCTGTTATTTTGTGTACAGGAACGTATTTGAAAGCGAGATGTATTTATGGAGAAATCAGTCAGGAGACAGGACCAAACGGACTTCAGGCAGCGACTTATCTGACAGATTCCTTGAAAAAACTCGGAATCGAGATGTATCGCTTTAAAACAGGAACACCGGCAAGAATTGATAAAAATTCCATTGATTTTTCAAAGATGGAGGAACAATTCGGTGATGAGAGAGTTGTTCCGTTTTCCTTTACGACAAATCCGGAAGATGTTCAGATTGAGCAGGCCTCTTGTTGGCTGACTTACACAAACGAAAAGACACATGAGATCATTCGGGCAAATCTAGACCGTTCCCCATTATTTTCAGGGATGATAGAAGGAACCGGACCGAGATATTGTCCATCTATTGAAGATAAGGTAGTGAAATTTGCGGATAAAAATAAGCATCAGGTATTTATTGAGCCGGAAGGTCTGGATACAAATGAGATGTATGTGGGAGGAATGTCAAGCTCGCTGCCGGAGGATGTCCAGTATGCTATGTACCGCAGTGTACCGGGGCTTGAACATGCAAAAATCGTGAGAAACGCATATGCGATTGAGTACGACTGTATCGATGCCAGACAGCTGTATCCAACATTGGAGTTTAAGAACGTTGAAGGTTTGTACAGTGGAGGACAATTCAATGGAAGTTCCGGATATGAGGAAGCTGCCGCACAAGGGCTTGTAGCAGGGATAAATGCGGCTTTAAAGATCTTAGGCAGGCAACAGATCGTCTTGGACCGTTCGCAGGCTTATATCGGCGTTTTGATTGATGATTTGGTTACAAAAGAGAGCCATGAGCCTTACCGTATGATGACGTCCCGTGCGGAATATCGTCTGTTGCTCCGTCAGGATAATGCAGACCAGCGTTTGACGAAGATTGGACATGAGATTGGATTGATTTTAGATGAGCGTTATGAGTATCTTTTGGAAAAAGAAAGAATTATTGCATCTGAGGTAGAACGATTAGAACATGCAAATATCGGTGCGGCACAGGAAGTACAGGATTTACTTGTGAAATATGGAAGTACACCTTTGAACTCAGGAACAACACTTGCAGAATTGATTCGCAGACCAGAACTTTCTTATGAAGTATTAGAGCCGATTGATAAGAGAAGAAATATCGTACAAAAATGTGCGGAAAAATATCCTGAAAATGTAGATAAATTGTATCAGGAAGTTGTAGAGCAAGTAAATATCAATATTAAATATGATGGATATATTAAGAGACAGCAAAAGCAAGTAGAGCAGTTTAAAAAGTTGGAAAAGAAAAGAATTCCAGAAGATATTGACTATGATGTGATTAAGAGTCTTCGTATCGAGGCAGTACAAAAATTGAAGCAGTATCGTCCTTTGTCCATTGGGCAGGCATCTAGAATTTCAGGAGTATCACCTGCAGATATTTCTGTATTGTTAGTATATTTGAGTGGAAAGAATGAAACGAGGTAGTTGTGAATGAGTCAGATATTTGAGAATAAGTTAAAAGAGCTTGGCATTGTATTAAATGATGACCAGAAACGTCAATTTGATTTTTTTTATGAACTCTTGGTGGAATGGAATAAGGTCATGAATCTGACTGGTATTACCGAATATGAAGAGGTAAATGAAAAACATTTTGTGGATAGTTTGTCGATAACAAAGGCGATTGACATGAATTGTGTGGATAACTTGATTGATATTGGAACAGGAGCTGGTTTCCCGGGAATTCCGTTAAAGATTGCATTTCCTCATCTGAAAGTAGTATTATTGGATTCATTAAATAAAAGAATTAAATTTTTGAATACAGTAATTGAGGAACTTGGATTGATTGACATAGAAACAATCCACGGAAGAGCAGAAGATTTTGCAAAACAGGGAAAATATCGGGAACAATTTGATCTTTGTGTGTCAAGAGCAGTGGCAAACTTATCCACACTTTCTGAGTATTGCATGCCATATATCCACACTGATGGAAGATTTATCCCCTACAAGTCTGGAGAAATTGAGGAAGAGGTGACTGGGGCAAAGAAAGCAGTGCATGTGCTTGGTGGAAAAATTGAGGATGTGGTGAAGTTTCAACTTCCGGGAACTGAAATTGGGCGTTCTTTTGTAAAGATAAAAAAATATCAAAACACACCAAAAAAATATCCGAGAAAAGCGGGGTTACCTGCAAAGGAGCCAATAGCATAAAAAATCAGCATATCATCTTAGATGATATGCTGATTTTTTATGAATAATTATAATTCAAATAGAATTTTTATCTGTTCAAGCACTTTTTCTGGTACCTCTAATTGTGGCAAATATTTTGCTTTTTTAATTGTTTGCACTTCAATTGCAGGAGTATAAGACTGATATTGTTGCGCATATTCTTTGTAAGTAGGGTTTCCACTTCCAACTAAAATAAAAATACTATTATCAATATGAGTTAAACATTCTGTGATATTTGCAGTTGTATATTTTCCCTTGATACTTGCAAATAGATATTTAGATTGCGTTTTTGAAATCTGAGCGGATTCACAATAAGTCTTAACTATTTCATCATCAACAAATTGAGGAGTGTAGAAGTATTCGGTCATAAAAGTTTGTTCAATACTGTCTTTGCTATGCAAAAGATTGAACAGAAGAGTTCCAATAAAAGGAATGTTAATAATAAATTTTAACATTTTTGTTTGTTTTGTAGGAGCTTTTGAAATAGAGGAAATACTAGGAGGATTAATCAATAGTATTTTATCTATTATTTCGTCATTGTTATGGCAAGCCATTAATACAAAAGAACAAGAGTTTCCAGTAACAATGATATCTGCCTTTTCACCAATAACATTGTTAATAAAGTCTGTGACTAATTGCACATATAAAAAGTTTGTGTAGGTAAAATTAGGTTTATCAGATTTTCCACATCCTAACAAGTCTAATGTATACACGGTATTTGTCTTAGAAAGATCAGAAACAATTCGATTCCACTCGTATTCTGAACTGCACGCTGAAAGATCGTGAATTAATAAAATTGGTTTGCCAGTGCCCTCTTTTGTATAGAAAATTTTTCCAAATCTCCATTCATAATAAAGACCTTCTTTTTTGCCGAGCAAATTATCAATAGTGGACATAAAATAAATAAGTTTATTGATAATGTGGATGATAAAGGTTGCTAAAATACTTAAAGAAGCATAAGTTGCCAGTTTCTTCTTCCAGTTCATAAAGCACCTACCTTTCTTATAAATACTTTTCTTTTATTATACTACACAAAGGAAATCAATACAACAATGGAGTAAATGTTTCACGTGAAACATTTTTAATGTTACAGTTCACAGCAAATTTAATATTTTCCGTTTTTTTGTTTCACGTGAAACATTTTGTGTAGATTATAATTTAAAAAGGTGGTATAATTATCTGAGGACAGAAAGGGGTAGCTGAAAAAATGGGAAGAATAATAGCTGTAGCCAATCAAAAGGGTGGTGTGGGAAAAACAACAACTGCAATTAACCTATCTTCATGTTTGGCTTCATTGGGAAAAAAAGTATTAGCTATAGACATGGATCCGCAGGGGAATATGACAAGTGGTTTAGGGATTGATAAAAATGAGGTGAAATATACTGTTTATGATTTAATTCTTGGACAAGTTGATATTAAAAAAGTTATCTGTAAAAATGCTCTGGAAAATCTTGATATCTTACCGACAAATATAGATTTATCAGCTGCAGAAATTGAATTAATAGGAGTAGAAGAAAAAGAATTTATTATTCGAAAAGAAGTGGATAAAATTAGAGAAAACTATGATTTTATAATAATTGATTGTCCACCTTCATTAAGTATGCTCACAATTAATGCAATGACTACTGCTAATAGTGTATTGGTGCCCATTCAATGTGAATATTATGCATTAGAAGGATTAAGTCAATTGATACATACAATTGATTTGGTAAAGGAACGTTTGAATCCAGAACTAAAAATAGAAGGTGTTGTATTTACAATGTATGATGCCAGAACAAATTTATCTTTGCAAGTAGTGGAAAATGTAAAAGACAATTTACAACAAGCGATTTATAAAACAATTATCCCTAGAAATATCCGTCTTGCTGAAGCACCGAGTCATGGATTACCAATTAATTTGTATGACCCAAAGTCTGCAGGTGCAGAAAGCTATATATTATTGGCAGAAGAGGTAATTAATAAAGGAGAAGAATAATGGCAGTAAAGCGTGGAGGACTAGGAAAAGGACTAGATAGTCTGATTCCAGACCATAAGACCGTAAAAACAACTGAAAGAAAAAAGCAAGAAGTAGAAGAAAAAAAAGAAGGCGAACAGCTTATTAATATCAATAAAATAGAGCCAAACCATGAACAACCAAGAAGAAATTTTGAAGAAGATTCGTTGTTGGAACTTGCTGATTCTATTAAGCAGTTTGGTGTGCTACAGCCTTTGATTGTTCAAAAAAGACATGATTATTATGAAATTATTGCAGGTGAAAGACGTTGGAGAGCTGCAAAAATGGCTGGAATAAAAGAAATTCCGGTAATTATTAAAGAATATACGAAAAGAGAGGCAGTTGAGATTGCTTTAATTGAAAATATTCAAAGAGAAAATTTGAATCCAATTGAAGAGGCAATGGCGTTCAAACGACTTTTGACAGAATTTTCGCTCAAACAAGATGAAGTAGCAGAGCGTGTTTCAAAAAGCAGAACAACAGTTACAAATTCTATGCGTCTTTTAAAGTTGGATGAAAGAGTTCAACAGATGATTGTAGATGATATGATTTCTACAGGACATGCAAGAACATTGCTTGCAATTGAAGATCATGAAGAACAATATAATCTGGCAAATAAAATTTTTGATGAAAAATTAAGTGTGCGAGAGACAGAAAAATTAATTAAGGAGCTAAAAAATCCAAAGAAAGAAAAAGAAAAAAAAGTCATAGAACATGATTTTATTTATAAAGATTTAGAAGAGAGAATGAAAACAGTCATGGGAACAAAAGTTCATGTCAATCCAAAAACAAAGGGAAAAGGAAAAATCGAAATTGAATACTATTCGGATGAAGAGCTCGAACGTATATTCGAGTTGATTATGACTGTTACAAATAATTCATAAGGGTAAAAGAGGAAATTTGTAATATGGAAAGTAAGTTATTAGAAACAATAGGGATTGATCCCGGTATTATTTTAATTGTGATGTGCCTTTTTATAATTGTATTATTTTTTATTGCAATTAGCACTAGTATGAAATATAATCGATTAAAAGCCAGTTACGTAGCGTTTACGCGTGGAAAAGATGGTAAAACTTTAGAAGATAGCATTTTTGAGAAGTTTAGTGAACTAGATAATATGTCAGAGACTGTTGAAAAAAATGATAAAGATATTCGAGAACTTAACAAAAAGGTCAGAGGAAATTATCAAAAAATGGGAATTGTGAAGTATGATGCCTTTAATGAGATGGGGGGAAAGCTAAGCTTTACAATTACATTGTTGGATGGAAAAGATAATGGATTTATTTTAAATTCTATGCATAGCAGAGATGGCTGTTACAATTATGTAAAAGAGATTGTAAACGGACAAAGCTATATCGAACTGTCAGAAGAAGAAGCAGAATCATTGGAAAAAGCAATGTATCAAGAAACATTTGGACTTGATTTAAAAAATATCAAAAAGTAGAGAGTAGAGGAGAAAAAACATGTTAGATATTAAATTTTTAAGAGTAAACCCGGAAATTGTAAAACAAAATATTAAGAATAAATTTCAGGACAGTAAATTACCACTTGTGGATGAAGTGATTGAACTGGATTTGAGAAACAGAGAAATCAAACAGGAAGTAGAAGCGCTGAGAGCAGAAAAAAACAAGGTGTCAAAACAAATTGGTGCGTTGATGGCTCAGGGAAAAAAAGAAGAAGCAGAAGAAGTCAAAAAGCGTATTGCTGAAGATGGACAAAAGATTGAACAGCTTTCTGTAGAAGAAAAAGAAGTGGAAGAAAAGATCAAAACAATTATGATGACAATTCCAAATATTATTGATCCGTCTGTTCCAATCGGAAAAGATGACAGCGAAAATGTGGAATTGCAGAAATATGGAGAACCGGTTGTTCCGGATTTTGAAATCCCATATCATACAGAAATTATGGAAAAATTTAATGGTATTGATCTTGAAGCAGCTGGAAAAGTAGCTGGAAACGGTTTCTACTATTTAATGGGAGATATCGCAAGATTGCATTCAGCAGTGATTTCTTACGCACGTGATTTCATGATTGACAGAGGATTTACGTACTGTATTCCTCCATATATGATCAGAAGTAACGTTGTTACAGGCGTTATGAGCTTTGCAGAAATGGATTCCATGATGTATAAAATTGAAGGAGAAGATTTGTATCTGATTGGAACAAGTGAACATTCTATGATTGGTAAATTTATTGATACAATGTTAGAAGAAGAGACTCTTCCTAAAACATTGACATCATATTCACCATGTTTCCGTAAAGAAAAAGGTGCTCATGGTATTGAAGAACGTGGTGTATATCGTATTCACCAGTTCGAAAAACAAGAAATGATCGTTGTGTGTAAACCAGAAGAGAGCATGGAATGGTATGATAAAATGTGGAAGAATACAGTGGATCTGTTCCGTTCATTAGATATTCCGGTTCGTACTTTAGAGTGCTGTTCAGGAGATTTGGCAGATTTAAAAGTGAAATCTGTCGATGTAGAAGCATGGTCACCAAGACAGCAAAAGTATTTTGAAGTAGGAAGCTGCTCAAATCTTGGAGATGCACAGGCAAGAAGGTTAAATATTCGTGTAAAAGGGAAAGATGGCAAGTATTTTGCTCATACACTTAATAATACAGTAGTTGCTCCACCGAGAATGTTGATTGCATTTTTGGAAAATAATTTACAGGAAGATGGTTCTGTAAAGATTCCAGCTGCATTACAGCCATACATGGGTGGAAAGACAGAGATTAGATAATAGAAAGGTAAAAACGTGCACAAGTATTTAAAAGCAATCGGTTTTACAGAGTTAAAGAAAAAGCAGGGGATTCGAGAGATACTAAAGCAGACCGCAGACGAATTTGATTTGCAACGGGCAGTATCTTTGGATGAAACATCAGAATTTTGTGAGTTAAAAAAACAATATGGTGACAATGTAGGGATTTCTGTGTACGGAGAGATGGATCAGGATAAAATCTTCGAGAGGGAATATTATGTGCCATATTTTGAAGGCTCAGGAATCACAACTTATGCGGATGTGCTTGTGGAGCGACGCATTGAAAAAGAGATGTATGTCGGAATCTGCGAGGATGTAAAGGTGGGAGCAAGTATTATTTTCCATATACAAAATGCAATCGAGTATATGAAAGAAAAGCAGCTTGGCGGACTTGCAAAGAAAACAACATCCGTGACGCTATCCGGACTTGGCTCTTCTGGAATGATTCTTTTCCCGATTTCAAAAGATGAACATTTGGAAAAGACAAGAAAAGAAGAGGAGCGCAATCGCATGATGCTTTTGAGTGCAGCTAGAAATGGCGATCAGGAGGCAATGGAAAGTCTTACGTTGGATGACATTGACACTTATTCCAAAGTATCAAAGCGATTGATTACAGAAGATATTTTTACGATTGTAGAGACATATTTCATGCCGTATGGTGTGGAATGCGACGAGTATTCGATTTTGGGAGAAATCATAGACTTGCGCAAAACACAGAACAAAGTAACGCAGGAAACGCTCTACATAATGACATTGGATGTGAATGAATTACAATTTGATGTGTGTATTCCTGAAAAAGAAGTTATGGGAGTTCCGGAAGTTGGAAGACGATTCAAAGGAAATATCTGGCTTCAAGGAAAAATCAATTATGCTCTACCGGCCGCCTTACGATGAAAAGTGATTGTTACCATTTTTAATTGAATAGATGTCTCTGTAGCTCAGCAGGATAGAGCGTTCGCCTCCTAAGGGTCAGGTGGAGCAATCCCCTTTCGGAAGCGATTTATGAAATAAATTTGAAAATTGCTCCATTACAATTAAATACGTCTCAGTACCTCAGTAGGATAGAGGGTTCGCCTCCTAAGGAGGAACCAAGGTTATCACTTCCTGAAAAAACTTTTGGGTTCAAATCTAGTTAAGAAGAGTAAAAATTGACACGAAGGTGTTACCCTAATAGGTGAGTGCTTTGATGTCACCAACATGAAAAATAATAGTAATTAACAGCTTGAAAAAAGCTGATAATTAAATAAAGGTTGCCATTACCAAAAAGCCGGAAAATCGCGTGTTTTCAAGGGAAAATGGCATTTTGTCTCGTTAGTTAAATGGATATAACATGGTCCTCCTAAGACTAAATTATAGGTTCGATTCCTATACGAGACGGCCAGTCAAAAGCGTTCGATTATTAGCAGAAATGCAAATAATGGGGCGCTTTTTTGATAAAAAAAATGCATGATTTTATTGCTTTGAGGATGATTTTCAGCTAATACAATGAAATAATTGTTAGCTGGCAGCTAATAAAAAATAGAGTTTTGCAAATAGACTGTATCAGAGATATTGCTAACATTTGGGGAAGTATCTGTTGTCACCATTGATTTAGGAATGTAAAATACAGTAGATCAAAGGAAAAATTCTTTGCAGAATATAATTTGCAAACATATATTAGCTGAAACAATAGAGAAATATATTAGCTATAGCTAATAGAAAACGAGATGCTCGTTTGGAACTGATTTCAAAAATAATCGGATCCAGACGGGCTTTTTTTGTCTGACCGAAGAAGGAGGAAATGATGACGGAAGTAACGAAAGAATTTATTCCGAAGAATGAAGATGAGAAGATTATTGAAATTGAGATTGAAAGACTCTGTTCTTTTAAAAATCATCCTTTTCAAGTGAAAGATGATAAAGAGATGCATTTGCTAAAAGAAAGTATTGAGAAGTACGGAATTCTCAATCCATTGATTGTCAGGCCTGTGCCAGATGGAGTCTATGAGATTATATCCGGTCACAGAAGAAAACATGCAGCTGAGTTACTGGGGTATCGAAAAGTACCAGTAATTATCCGTGTGATGACAGAAGATGAATCTATTTTGAATATGGTGGATTCTAACCTGCACAGAGAAAAAATCAGTTTCAGTGAAAAGGCTTTTGCTTACAAAATGAAAAATGATGTGCTGAAAAGAAAATCAGGTAGGAAAAAAGGTCAAATTGACCACAAAACAAAAAGAAAGAGAACAGTAGAGATTATCAGTGAAGAATGTGGAGATAGTCCAAAGCAGGTACAAAGATATATTTCATTGACGAAACTAATACCTGAGTTCTTACAGAAATTAGATGATGAATTGATATCTTTTAATCCGGCAGTTGAAATTTCAGCATTAAAAGAAGAAGAACAAAAACAACTATTAGAAGCAATGGATTATGCTCAGGCTGTTCCGTCTTTATCACAGGCACAGCGGATTAGAAAATTGAGCAAAGAAAACCAACTTACATTAGAGAAGATGCAGGAAATTATGAGTGAGATAAAAAAAGGTGAGATTACGAGAGTTGCCTTTACGAATGAGCAGCTTCACAAATATTTTCCAAGCAGATATACACCGGCAATGATGAAACGAGAAATTATAGCATTATTGAAAATCTGGCAGAATGAAAATTGGGAGAAATAAATGGAGGAAAACAGTATGTGTAAAGTTATTTCAGTAGTAAACCAGAAAGGCGGAGTTGCAAAAAGTACAACGACTTTAAATCTTGGAGTTGGGTTGGTAAGACAAGGAAAAAAAGTGTTATTGATCGATGCGGATCCACAGGGAAGCTTAACTGCAAGTCTTGGATATGTAGAACCGGATGATATTGGAACAACTCTTGCAACTATTATGATGAATATTATCAATGACGAGGAAATTGCTGAGGAAGAAGGCATTTTACATCATGAGGAACAAGTGGATCTCCTACCGGCCAATATTGAGTTATCAGCCTTGGAAGTAACTATGAGTAATGTAATGAGCAGGGAGCTGATCATGAAGGAATATATTGATACGATGCGATCACGATACGATTATATTTTGATTGATTGTATGCCGAGCTTGGGAATGATGACCATCAATGCTTTAGTAGCTTCTGATACGGTTTTGATACCTGTACAAGCTGCATATCTGCCGGTTAAAGGACTTCAACAGTTGATCAGGACTATTTCTATGGTAAAGAAGAGATTGAACCGAAAGCTGACGATACAGGGAATTCTTTTGACAATGGTGGATTTTCGTACTAATTACGCCAAAGATATTGCTTCCAGAGTGAGAGAAACTTATGGATCTAAGATTTCTATCTTTGAAAATGTCATTCCACTATCAGTTAAGGTAGCTGAAGCAAGTGCGGAAGGAAAAAGTATTTATTGTCATTGTCCAAAGGGAAAAGTATCTATGGCTTATGAAAATCTGACACAGGAGGTTTTGGAAAATGAAAAGTAGAAGCGCAGAAAAAATCAAATTGACAAGCATTGATGAATTGCTGGGAGTAGTCAATGAAGAATCGGCAATGGAGATTGATATCAGTAAAATTCATGCTTTTAAGGATCATCCATTTAAGGTATTGGATGACGAAAAGATGACAGACTTGGTGGAGAGTGTAAAGGCAAAAGGGATACTGACACCAGTTTTGTTACGATCCGATGGTGAAGATGGATATGAGATGATATCAGGTCATCGAAGAATGTACGCGGCTATTAGAGCTGGCTTGGAAACAATTCCTGCAATTGTCAGAGAGCTGTCAGATGATGATGCAGTAATCGCCATGGTAGATGCCAATATTCAACGAGAAGAGTTACTTCCGAGTGAAAAAGCATTTGCTTATAAGATGAAACTGGATGCGATGAAGAGACAGGGAAAAAGAGCTGATTTAACTTGTGGTCATAATGGCCACAAGTTGGGTAAGAAATCAAGAGAAGAGTTAGGGGAACAAGTAGGAGAGAGTGCTCGTAATGTTCAGCGTTACATTCGACTTACAGAATTAATCCCGGAATTATTAGATATGGTAGATGCAAAGAAATTGAATTTTACCATTGCCGTTGATATTTCCTACATTGATAAGGAAATGCAGAAATGGATTTATGAGTATATCCGGGATACAGGATTTATTAAACCAAAGCAGATTACAGCTTTGAGAAAACAGTTGGAAGAAGGACCAGTGAACCAGGGATTTATGATCTCAATTTTTAATAGTTGTATAGTGGTAAAAGCACCGGAACGAAAAGTGGTGTTATCAGGAAAGAAGCTTACAAAATATTTTCCGGAAGACTATTCGGAAACGGATATGGAAAAGGTGATTGAGACATTACTGGAACAATGGAAAAGAGAACAGAAATAAGGGTTGTCAAAATAAGACAACCCGAAGAAAGAAGAGATACAGAAGTTTAAAAAAAGGACTTCTATGAGAGAAAGGAAGGGAGGAAGATACATGGATAAAAAAATGAATTTTAAATATTTTTATGGAACAGAAGCAGACCAGTTTAGTTTTTACAGAATACCCAAAGCTTTATTTACCAATGACTGTTTCAAGGATCTTTCCAGTGATGCGAAGATCTTATACGGTTTGATGTTGGACAGAATGTCTTTATCTATTAAGAATCAGTGGTTTGATGAAGAAAATCGGGCATATATCTATTTTTCCATTGAAGATATCATGGAATTATTGAATTGTGGCAGAAATAAAGCGGTGAAATCTCTTCAGGAGCTGGATGATGAAAAAGGGATAGGTTTGATTGAAAAACGTAGGCAGGGATTTGGAAAGGTTACGATCATCTATGTAAAATCATTTATTCAGGAGGAATGTGAGGAACAGAAAAAAGAAAAACCAAAGATGGTGAAGTTTACAAATCAAACTTCAGTAGAGGAAGAAGAGACAGAAGAAGTTTACATTTCAAACTTCAAGAAGTCCCAAAAACAAACTTCAAGAAGTCCCGAAAATAAACTTCAAGAAGTTTACATTTCAAACTCTAATAATACTAATATTAACAATACTAATCTTAGTGAGAATAAATCTAATCCTATCGTATCTGCAGATGGGATAGGATCCGAAGAGGATGAGATGGAAACATTACATGCGTATCAATCTCTGATCAAAGAAAACCTGGAGTATGATGCCCTACTTGTGAGTCATCCTCATGACAAAAATCAGATTGATGAAATAGTGGATCTGATTGTAGAGACTGTCATGTGTAGGAGTGATAGAGTATTGATTGCAAGCAACTGGTATTCAGGAGCTTTGGTAAGAGGAAAATTCATGAAGCTGGATTATTCGCATGTAGAGTATGTGCTGCATTGTCTGGAAGGAAATACGAGTAAAATCAAGAATATCAAGAAATATTTACTTGCAGCATTGTTCAATGCTCCTTCAACGATAAGTGGGTATTACCGGGCAGAAGTAAATCATGATATGCCATGGCTGGCAAGATAGCGAGGAGGATGGATATGGGGATTTTAAAAGTGTCAGGAAAAGTGTTATTGATTCCATTGTGGTTTATTGTTTCAATCATAGGTGTCGGAGTGAAACTACTAGTACATATGGTGGCAATCGCAAAAAAGATATTGGGATTTGGAATTGTAGTTTTGTTTATAGGAACAGTGCTCTGTTATCAAGACTGGATACAGGCAGCTTTTTTAGCTTGTATGGGCGGTGTTTTGAAGTTTATTGTATTTGCCGGAGAATTTATAGATGCTGTAATGGACTTATTTAGAGAAAGAATATGTGCATTGATTTTAGGTTAAAAAAGATGATGATAGTTGAAATAGTCATCTTAGTAATTTCAGATGAAAAGAGCCTCTCCTTCATGGAAAGGCTCTATAAGAAAAGTCCAAACTGGGATTTGTCTGATTAGCAATTATCTTTTGCAATTTATAACTGCATCAAAAAGAATACCAGTACACTCAAGAGTATTGTTACTGTCCCCATTATGATAAACATCATGGAAGTAAATCTTTTTGAAATTGGTCTATCAATATAACACTTTTTAGGATTGTTTGGATTATAATAAACTGTCATCTTACTGTTGATAGGCCACAACTGCTCCGCAAGTTGATGCAAATTTGCAATAGCTCCAGTTTTTACATGTAGCCATCCTTTTTCATCTTCATAGACTTCTGGTTTCATCGGTACAGGTACTCCTGATAGTTGCGTTGTTTTAATTCCTCGAAATTTTTTCTTTGCTTTATAACAAGTTCCATTCACAAAGTACTCAACGATTGGGTACACTCTTCCATTTCCAGGAAACCCATATTGTTTAATAATACCGTCTGTCTTTTTTGTACACAATTTATTTTGTCTTTTTACAATGATATTGAAAGTAACTCCTAGCAGAACTAATATTACACCAAGACCTCCAACTGTCATCAATTCTAACCATGCAATTTGTATTTCAGACATAGTTTCATCACCTCAAATTCTTATTTGTCATTTTTTTCAGTATATCATAATTATTATCTCTTCGGCAGATAAAAAGTTTTTACTTCTACAGAAATTTCTTCAAAGCCCATTTCTACATAATAATCTCGGATGAAAACGGATCGGTAATAATCCTGTAAAGAATAAATATCAAGAGTTTTAAAATCGACCAAACACAGCGGGATCGGTTCTTTCTTTTCATCTTCATATTTCCAATATTCTAAAGAAGCAGCAACTTTATCAAGGCAACTTTGGCAGAGATGATCCGTTAGATTTCTTTTGTTCAATTTATAGTTTTCCGGTAACGTGATATCTATCTCAGCCATTCCTCTGGAAACATCTCCATGAGAGGAATAGGTGATTTCGCCTGTGTTTCCAAAAAGCATATTTGAACTGGTCTTATTTAATATTTCATTTCCGCTTTCATCATATGCTTTCAGTTGGAAATCTAAGACGTGCCAATCATTAAGAGAAATCAGTCCAACCGTATCAAATTTTCGATAATAGTCCATCATACTATAATCAGAGCTTCCACATAAATAGCATGTAGAGATATCATTCAGGCTTGATTGCAGATCGTCAAAGGTTATTTCTATCCGTTCTTTTGGGGCGTCTGCTTTCAGGGAATGTGTTAGAAAAATACCGTGATGTTGATGGATAGCATAACCGATGAGAAAGGATACAGCTAATAGGATGGTGCACCAGAATAAATCTTTCCTGATATGATAATATTTTTTTCTTTTTTCATGCATAATCGAATTCCTCCGTGAAAAAATATAGTGTACTTAAAATAAGTCCGTTTAAAACATTCTACCATTATTTGTACTTAAAATGAACTTGAAATATGAACTTAATATGTACTTATAGAGATGGAGAGAATAATCATGGAGAAAGAGAAGCATTTAGGATTACGGATTGATGCTGAAACGCATAAAAAACTGAAAAGCCTGGCAGAATTTGAAGGGCGTTCAATCAATGGAGAAGTGTTATATTTAATACGTCAGGCGATCATGGAATTTGAAAATAAGCATGGCGAACTGAAATAAAAGAATCTTCATATATGGATATAAGAAAAGCCCGTTCAGTTGTATGGAACGGGCAAATTTTATTTGGCCAGGAAGTTGCTCTGTATTTCCAACGGCATATTGTAGTTCTGACCACGCTTGATCAGACTGTATAACTTGAAGCTCATGAGTTCCGGACTGGAGTTTAAGCAGCTACAGAGCCCGAAATAGTTCAGGTCTTCGTTCTTTGACAGGTCTGCGATTTCTTTATCATCCAGGATAAGATCTGCAGCGAAAAGGTTCGCTTCGTATTCCGTATTATCCCTCATGTTATATAAGACATCATCTTTCATTGGCGCCATTTTGAGCTGAGAACGATGCAGAATGATGTGACCGAGTTCGTGGGCGGCAACAATCTTTTTCTCTTCCTCAGAGAGAAAACTGCTTACCATAACATAAATGGTTTGGCAGCTCATGAAACAGTATCCTTTTAATTTTTCGTAGCGGTCTGTTTCTCCAACGATCACATTCATTTCTTCCAGTATTTCAAAAGGATCCCTGGTCTTGAACTTTTTTACAAGTTTTTCTACTTTGTTGTAAATATATGAATTCCCCAAATATATCACCTCGTGTATGAATCAAACAGAAGTGGTAATGTACTTCTGACAATAAAACTATATCCTATAGGCTGTCCCATAATCACCCCATCTATTTGGCATCTAAATATTTCTTTGGTGTAAATTTCTTTGCACGTCTCTTGGAATCCAGATATAAAGACTGGATTTCATCCATAAAGGCCGTTTTGTCTTCATCAGAAAGTTCCCCGCCGGCGAACATTGCAGCGGCTTGTTCTAAGATCTGCTGAGCCTGTTTTGCTCCGCGGTTTCCAAATTGTTCAGATGCTTCTGTGATAAAAGTCTCTTCTTCTGTCATGAGATAGGAGATATCACAGCTTAAAATGTCTGCAAGTTTCTGGTAAAGATCGTGCTTCTTTGGGTAACGGCCTTCAATTTCCCATCCCCGAACAGTCCGAAGGGAGACACCGACAGCATCGGCTAATTGGGTTTGGCTGAGTCCTTTGTTCTTTCTTAAATTTTTCACTTTTTCACCGAATGTCATAAAAATACCTACTTTCTAATTGGCGTTTCAGGATCCCTGTGTATGATGCTGAAACGGTATAGGAAATAAATTTCCCATAATCAACAAGTTGCCTCTTGACAAGAGGCGAATGATTGCCTATAATGTGAATCACAACAGAACGGCAACTACTTGCCTATAATATAAATGATATTTCCTTTTTTGTCAATGGATTTACTGAAAATTGCCTGTTTTGGCACGATCTCTATCGTGTGAAAACGAGTTGGGATGAGATCTGATTGCTTATGGGAAAGAGAAAGATAGGCAACTTATGGGAGGTGATTGATTTGAAACAGAAGGAAACATTCCTCTGTATTGATCTGAAATCTTTTTATGCTTCTGTTGAGTGTGTGGAAAGAGGACTGGATCCGTTTACTACCAATCTGGTTGTTGCAGATCCGGACCGATCGGTATCCACCATTTGCCTTGCCATCACGCCGGCTATGAAAAAGCTGGGGATCCGAAATCGTTGCAGGATCCATGAGATACCGGATCATATCGAATATATTGTAGCAAAGCCGAGGATGCAGCTCTATATGGAGTATTCGGCAAGGATCTATGGGATTTATTTAAACTATATGGCAAAAGAGGATATCCATGTTTACAGTGTGGATGAGTGCTTTATGGATGTCACAAGATACCTTTCCCTGTATCACCTTACAGCGAAGGAAATGGCACAAAAACTGATGGATGCGGTCATGGAAGAAACCGGAATTACAGCAACAGCAGGAATCGGAACCAATCTGTATCTTGCAAAGATCGCAATGGATATTGTGGCAAAACATATAGAGGATCATATCGGAATGCTGGATGAGATCTCTTACCGGGAACAGTTATGGGGACATAAACCATTGAGTGATTTCTGGCGCATTGGTTCCAGAACAGAGAGAAAATTAGCCGGATATGGAATCCAAACGATGGGGGATATCGCACTTGCCTCTATTCAATCGGAAGACTGGCTGTATAAAATGTTTGGGATCGATGCAGAACTATTGATCGATCATGCCTGGGGCTGTGAATCCTGTAAAATGAGTGATATCAAGAATTATCATACAGAAGAGCATAGTCTTTCCAATGGACAGGTATTGATGAGAAATTATACAATTGAAGAAGCTGCTGTTGTTGTAAGAGAAATGACAGATGTATTGGTTCTGGATCTGGTGGAAAAGGGGCTGGTAACGAATTCTGTAACCTTGTGGATCGCTTACGATCATCGTTTTGAGAGGGAGTCATCGAAAGGAACCGTAAGGTTTCCGGATTGTACCAATCGCTCCAGGGAAATAATCGATACAGTAGAAGCACTTTATCGAAAAATCGCAGATCCATATACCGGAATCAGACGAATAGAAATTATTGCAAATAAGATAAAGCCGGAAGGATATCAGCAATATACTCTTTTTCAGGATTCCATAAAAGCAGAAAAGGAAAGACATCTGCAGGAAGCCGTATTACAGGTGAAAAAGCGTTATGGAAAAAATGCGATCATGCGGGGATCCAATCTGTTGGAATGCTCCACCTATCGAGAGAGGAACAATCAGGTTGGAGGACATCGTGCATAGGAGGTGAAAATATGCTGGCAGAGGCGTATCAGAAATATTTATATGTTCCAAGACCGGTTTCCAAGAGATACCCTATGGATGTGCAGCACAGAGCGAAACAATTTGCCCCTTTTGCAGCACTTCGGGGATTTGAAGAGATCGTACGGAAACAGGAAATACTTTATGAACAAAGGAAGATGTTATCCGAAGAACAAAAATGCGGATTGGATAGGAAGCTACAGATGGTTTCTGTTGGAATGAAGATACAGGCAACTTATTTTAAAGAAAGCCGGGAAATGAAACCGGCAGGCCAGTATCATACGATTTGCGGAACCGTTGAATTTTTTGATCCATCGATTCATTTACGGATTGATGATACGATCATTTTGATCCCGGATCTTTGTGAGTTATCCGGAGATATATTTGAAGAATTGGAATTACCTTGTTAAATACAATCGGCAGAAATTCTTAGGATTCTGGGTGAGTGGGAATCCGGAGAGAATAAGGATGGATGCGCCAGATCAACAAAGCAGGTCTGGGATTTGATGATCATGCTGTTCGTGCAGCTTTGGCACTTACGGAATGGACAACATGATGCTCATAAGGCGGATTTGATTTCCCTTTGATCCGTTGAGTAATAAAATGGAATTTTTTATTATTGCTTAAAGGAGGAAGCCTATGGGATCAGATGCTATCAGATGGCATGTACATTGCTCTGTATGCGGAGCATTTATTGAAAAAAGCGCACATTGCGATTCAGAAGTAGAATGTAAGAAATGTAGAAGCACTTTGGAGATTTTAGTAAAAGATGATATTGTTTCAGTACGGCCTTTGCACATCAAAGACGAAAAACTGAAAGAAAGAATGCGGGTATATTCTCAAAAAGTGATGAATTCCCGAAAGGAAACTAAATAAAATGATCTGTCAGGATAAGCGGTGGATTTGGCTGGAACCATCAAGGCTGCACCTGATAGCAAGAGTTTGTCAAGGAGCTGAACCTGACTGGAATCATGAAGAGCCCGGCAAAACATTTGCAGATACAATGCAGGATGATATTTCATTCTGTGTCTGTGGAAGCATTTGTTTTGCCGGCTTTTTTTGTTTTCTCAAAAATTTAAAAAAAAGTTGAGTTTTTAACCTGTAAAACAGGGCTTTTTCCTTTCGATATATAGAGGGCAAAGTTTCGTGTGCAAAAATCAGAGATGATACGGAGTTTTGTATGATATAGCCGAAGGAGGTAATTACATAGGAGCTGCGGGCTCCCGTTCAAAAAAAACGGGTGAGTTCGTGGCTAATTGTGATGAGTTTTTTATAGAGTTCATGGATCACCCGTAGCCGTAAGGCAGAAAGGTGGTCCATATGTTGACATTAAAAGAATTAAAGAAAGTAGTAAAAGTGGCAGGTATGACAAAGAGAGTCCCTTCTGAAAAGGCGTTAGAAAAAGAAGAGATTGTAGTAAAGGAAATTCTGAGTGGGGAATGTGATATTACCGTTTACGCAAATGGGTATGTGTTATACAGGGAAAACGGAAAGAAAACCATCTTTCCACTCCATTCCTGTAAAGATTATCAATACATGGATGTGAAGGAAGATCGAAGCATTATGAACGAAGAATTTTTTGACAACGAAAACTGGTACATTCGTCTGTTAATGGAAGCAACGGATCGTATGGAAATAAATCAGGCTAAAGTGGCATCAAACCATAGACTCGTTTCGTATAGCGATTATGCGGATGACAGGATCTTACTGCTAGATCCAGCTTCAGATCTTCTCGACCAGTATATTGAAAAAGAGGTGGTCCGCGATTTCTTAGGTTGTCTGACTGCCAGACAGAAAGAAATCATCCAGTTATTTTACTTTGAAGAAATGAATCAAGAGAAGATTGCGGACTATCTTGGAATCAGACAGCAGAGTGTTTGTGAAATGCTGCAAAGAGCACTTTCTGTCATGAAAAAACATGCAGATGCAGAAAAAAAATAAAAAAAATCAAAAAAAATTAAAAAGCACCCTGTAAAATAGGCCATTTTCCTTTCGTTATATGAAGACGTTTCTAAGAAACACTTCATGTACCTTGAAAAGAGAATAGCCTGCCCGGAGTGATACCTGCCTTGAATGTGCATTGTGCGTGTCCTGACAGAGAAAACGTTTTGGAGATATGGACTCTAAAACAGGAACGGATCCGGGGAAGAGAACAGGAAAACGCTTAAATCTTAAATAAAAAATAATTGTCTGAATCAAAATGAGGATGACAGTAGAAATCATATGGCGGTGTTTGTTTGAAAAGGCAGATACCGCCATATATTTGTGCTGTTATCTCAGCAAAGTGCTGACTGTCCCAAATAGCACAAGACTAGGAAAGGAGGGGATTATTTTCAGGAAAGAATGATGGAAAACGATGAACAAGTATAACGGATAAATAAGATTCAGAAGAAAGGAAGGATTTAAGAACATGAAAGTGAAACAAAAAGCAAAGCGGGTTGTATCCGGATTGCTGACAGCGGTCACTCTTTTATCTACGGTGTTATCACCAATCAACAGTTATGCTGCGGAGCTTCCGAAAGAAAGAAAACTGCCTCTTTTGGAAGAGGTACAAAGCCAGCTAGATGAAGATGAAATTGTTTTGGCAAAGGATCATCAAGTGGAAGTGGGAACAAGTTTTGACGTGAAAACAGATTTTACAGGGTTAGAGATCAAGGATTCAGCAAAGGTAAAGATTACTTTTGAGGAAGCAAAGAATGAGCAGGGAGAGGATTTTACAACATCCCACGCAGATACCTATAAAACTGTTTATTATGTAGAAACGGTCAATCAGGAACATCCGAATTATCAGATCAGCAGAAATGTAGTCGTAAAGGAAATAGAAAAAGAGAGTGAAAGTCCTTCAGCAGATGCAGAGCAATCCGAAACAAAAGAGACGGAAGAAGATAAGGAGGATTCAGAGAAGCCGTCAGAAATCCCAATAGAGACACCGGATGTATCAGAAGGAAATGCTGCTTTTGATGCTTTGGTAGAACAGATGACAGAGCAGGATACCTTTGATGAAGGATCGGGATTAGCATTACATGATGTAATGGAACAGGCAGTAGAACAAGGTGTTGATTTTAATGGAATGGAACCAGGTGAGATTACTACAATCAAAGCGATGGCTAGAACTGCAGGTGTAGGATCTCAGCAGGTAACTATTGAAAAAGGTCCAATATACCGATATGCAGACTACGGGCTTGGAACATATCTTACAGAGCCGTATTATATTTCTTATGGAAGTGTAAGAGCAACGGCTTATTGTATCCAGCCGGCAAAACCGGGACCAGAATCCGGCACTTATACAATCACAAAGCTGGCTGACAATCAGGCTCTTGCAAAGGTATGTTATTACGGTACCGATGCGGCAGGTGCAGAAAGTTATTTTGCGAACAAGCACAGTGATTTTTCAGCAGGAAAGAGATTTATTCTTGTCCATATGGCGGCGGCTTATGCTTATGGCAGTAGTGATGCGTTCTATGGAACCAATGCAACAGGACAGGAACTAGCAATGGATATTTACAATTATTGTGTAAAGAAGCCTGAGATACCGGATGTGTCTATGTCATTTTCCGATGCCAATGTAAAGGCTTATGTAGAAGGAAATACACAGCGTACAAAGGAAATCACATTCCATGCGGCAGGACAGCAGAGTGTGACGATCAGCCTTCCATCCGGAGTGCGTTTTCACAACGTAAGTACAGGAAGTACAAGCGCACCGGGAGCAAAGGTAACGATCCAAGGTGGCACAAAGTTTTACCTTTCTGCACCGCTTACACAGGCAAGTGATACTGCAGAAGTATTTGCTACAACCATGGCAGGCGGCCTGGAAAAAGATTATTCTGCGTATAAGCTGACAACGAATTCCAGTACCCAGGATCTTGCCTTTATTTTTGGAGAAGGTGTGGAAACAACAAATAAAGTAAGCCTGAATGTTACATGGACAAAGCAGGCGGAAATTGCGATTGTAAAAAATGATAAAGACACCGGAAACCATCTGGCAGGAGCCATTTATGGTGTTTACCGTGATAAGGAGTGTTCAGATCTGATCACGCAGATGCCAGCAACAGATAGCAAGGGCGGTTCTAAAGTAACGATTGAAAAAATACAGGATGTTGTGTATGTAAAAGAGATCCAGCCACCGGCAAATTATCAGGCAGATCCAACTGTTTATCCAGTAGATGTCAATATCGGTAAAACAAGTACAAAGAATGTTCTGAATGAACGTACTTATGCAAAGATCCATCTGATCAAAGAAGATGCACAAACAGGAGCAAATCCACAAGGAGATGCGACTTTAGAAGGTGCGGTGTATGGCCTCTATGCGAGAGAAAACATTGTACATCCAGATGGAACAACAGGAATTGTCCATAAAGCCGGTGATCTTGTATCTACCTTAAAAGTAGATCAGAAGGGAGATGCGGTGGTTAAAGACCTGTATCTTGGAAAATATTTTGTAAAAGAGATCCAGGCACCGGAAGGATATCTGTTAGACGAGACAGAGCATGATGTGGAATGTTCTTATGAAGGTGGCACAGTTCCAACGATAGAACGTACTGTGAAATCAACAGAACTTGTTATGAAACAGCCGTTCCAGATCATAAAAGCTGCGAACAATGGAGAAACGGATGCAGAGCTGTTAAAAGGTGCAGGCTTCAGCGCTTACTTAAAGAGCAGCCTGGAGAAAAAAGAAAATGGAAGTTATGATTTCTCCCATGCAGAGCCAGTCATCCTTACAGCAGATGGTAAAACGGAAATGTTCACAGATGAGAAAGGGTATGCGTGCAGTATTCCGCTTCCATACGGAACGTATATTGTACGAGAAACAACCACACCTCATAATTATAAACCGGTAGAGGATTTTGAGATTACCATCCGTGAAAACAATCCGGATAAACCGCAGGTTTGGAAGGTACTGCTGGATAAAGAGTTTTCTGCAAAGTTAAAGATCATCAAAAAAGATGATGAAACAAAGAAACCGGTGTTAGTAGCCGGTACAGAATTTAAAATTTATGATCTGGATCATAAGAAATATGTGGAACAGGTAACAACCTATCCTACGGTCACAGTCCATAAATCTTTCTTTACGGACAGCCAGGGATACCTGATCTTACCGAAACACTTAGAGATCGGGCACTATCGTATTGAAGAAGTGACAGCACCGGATGGATATGTTGTCAACAAAAACTATGTAGAGATCACCGTGGATTCGGATACTGCCTATGAAGTAGATGGAGTAAGTGGAGATGTGATCATTGAAGTTTCCTATGAAGATCAGCCGGTAAAGGGAAATCTTATTGTGTATAAGAAAGGTGAGATGCTTTCTGGTTTTGAGAATGACTTTATCTATGAGGAACAGTATCTTTCCGGAGCAGAATTTGAAGTAAGAGCTGCAGAAGATATTTGTACTCCGGATCATCAGAAAGATGCAGATGGAAACCGTATCGTACTTTATGCAAAAGATACGCTCGTGGCAACGATCACAACGGGAGAGAGTGGAAAAGCTGTAGCAAAGGATCTTCCTCTTGGAAGATACTATGTAGTGGAAACTAAGGCACCGGAAGGATTTGTATTAAATCCAGAACCGGTAACGGTTGCATTAACATATCAGGATCAGGAAACACCAGTCGTTGAAGCAGAAGCAATGGTAGGAAATGACAGACAGAAGGTATCAATTTCCGTAGAAAAACAGGATATAGAAAACGGGCAGGTATTATCCGGAGCTTTGTTTGGCATCTATAACAAGAAAGATATCCAGGCAAATGGAAAAGTTCTTGTGAAAGCAGATACCTTATTACAGGAAATGACATCCGATGAGAACGGTATGGCAACATGCACCCTGGATCTTCCATTTGGAGAATACTATGTAAAAGAATTAAAAGCGCCGGAAGGTTTTGTTTCTTCGGATGAGGTGCTGGAATTTGTTGCAGAGTATCAGGGACAGGAGACAAAGCTTGTTTTCTTACAGACTGTAAAGAAAAATGAACCAACTACAGCAGAATTCACAAAGTCTGATCTGACTACAGGCGTAGAGCTGGAGGGTGCAAGATTGAAGGTCATGGATAAAGATGGAAATGTTATCGATGAATGGACATCTGAAAAGGATAAGCCACATGTGATCAAGCGTCTGGTTGTCGGAGAAACCTATACCCTTCATGAAGAATTTGCTCCATATGGTTATCTGAAAGCAACGGATGTGACATTTACGGTCAAAGATACTGCCGAAGTACAGAAAGTGGAAATGAAGGATGAAGTACCAAAAGGACTTTTGATCATCAACAAAAAGGGAGAATTTTTAGAGAAGATCACCCTTTTGGATAATGTGAAAGGAACGGTAGAACATTTCTTTGAATATATCACAGGAAACTTAAGTGAAGTCACTTTTGAAGTCTATGCTGCAGAAGATATCAAGGCTGCGGATGGTGTAAGCGCAAACCATTATAAGAAAGATGAGCTGGTAGGCACGATCACAACCGATGAAAAGGGAATCGCAAAAATGGAAGACCTTCCGGTAGGAAAATATTATGTGAAGGAAGTGAAAACGGCACATGGTTTTGTACTGGATGGAGAGCCTAGATTTGTGGATCTGACCTATCGCGATCAGGATACGCCAGTGGTTACTTTTGATGAAGAATGGCAGAACAACCGCCAGAAGATAAAAGTAACTGTCCTTAAAAAAGCAAAGGATACAGACCGTATGCTGGAAGGTGCGATCTTCGGGTTATTTACAAAAGAAGAGATCAAAAGCAGAGATGGAAAAGTCCTGATGGAAGCCGGAACGCTGATCGAGCAGAAAACAACGGATGAAAATGGACAGATCCTTTTCAAAGCAGATCTTCCAGTAGATGGAACTTATATCGTAAAAGAAATCTATGCTCCGGATGGTTTTGTGACATCGAAAGAAGAAAAGGAATTCTCTTTTGAGTATGGAAAACCAGAAGAAGCCGAGGTTTCCTATGAGTTTGTTTTTGAAAATGAGCCGACAACGGTAGAACTTACGAAAACAGACCTTACCACAGGAAAAGAACTTCCGGGGGCACATCTGAAGGTGACAGATGAAGACGGAAATGTAATCGATGAGTGGGTATCTACAGAGAAAGCTCATGTGATCAAAGAGCTGACAGTTGGAAAATCCTATACGATGACAGAGACAAAACCGGCAGATGGATATGTAACTGCAGAGAGCATTACCTTTACAGTAGAAAATACTGCAGAAATCCAGAAACAGGAGATGAAAGATGATGTGACAAAGGTATTGATCTCGAAACAGGATATTGCAGGAAAGGAACTTTCAGGTGCAAAACTGACCATCTTGGATGAAGAAGGAAATGTGATTGAAAGTTGGACTTCAACAGAAGAGGCACATTATATAGAGATGCTTCCAATCGGAACATATACGCTCCGAGAAGAGACAGCACCGGAAGGATATCTGATTGCAAAGGATGTGGTATTTGAAGTAAAAGATACCGCCGAAGTGCAGAAGGTTGTTATGGTTGATGAGGAAAAACCAAAGGAAAGCACTCCGGAAGGTGGAAAACCGTCGAAAGATGCACCTAAGACTGGGGATAACTCCAATTTGCTTTTATGGCTGATCGTGCTTGGAATGAGCTTAAGTGGAGTGGTAGTCCTTGGAAGAAAAATAAAGAAGAAATAATGTAAGGGAAAGCGTTCATGGAAACCTGAGGGAATCTGTGAACGCTTTTTTGTAAGGAGGAACATGAGGATGGACAGGAGAAGAGATAAGAACCTGATCGTGGAACCAAATGCAGCAATGCCGGGGAGAAAATACAGTGAAGAAAAACCCTGGTCTTGTAAATATTGTTATTGGTGGGAAGGAAGAAAAAAGGGATGCATTGAGAAGCAGTGCTATTATTTGCTTCCCACAAAGGATCAAGGAAAGAAAGGAAGTGGTTAATTGCAGGATGAAGTGAATGAAAAAATCATAGCTCTGTGTGTCCAGACAACCCGGATGAGTACCGGTGTGTTAAAGGCATCTATGAGAAAATTTCTGGATGGAATGAGCAGACAGAAACAGAAACGGGTACAGGTAAAACAGGCTGTCAAAACAGGAAAAGCACAGGAAAAGGGCAGAGAAAAAGAAAGAAAACGACAGGAGATGAAAAAGCCTCATGGAAAGCAGACGATAAAGCAACTGATCGCACAGGGAGCGCAGCTTACGAATATCCAGATCACAGATCAAAATATCAAGTCTTTTGACCGGGTAGCCCGAAAATATGGGATTGATTATAGTCTGAAAAAGGATTCCCGTGTGGAACCGCCGTTGTATCTGGTATTTTTTAAATCGAAAGATGTGGATGTGATGACGGCTGCTTTTAAAGAATATGCAGGTATAGAGATGGATCAGTCTAAAAAGAAAAAACCTTCTGTCCGAAAGAAACTACAGAAGACAAAGGAGAGAAAAGCAAAACAACGTCAGAGAGTAAAAACAAGACAGAAAGTCAGAGGACAGGAACGATGATCCGGGAAAAGATGCAGAATATCCAGATGAAGAGAGTGGTGATATTAAGCATTCCGTATCTGATCATCTTCTATCTTGCAGATAAATGCTTTTGGCTTTATCGTCATTGTATGGGACGTAGTATGATTGAAAAAATCTGTGTGATGCTGATGAATTTTCCATTGGCATTTGCCAACTGGTTTCCGAGCTTTTATCTACAAGATTTGCTGGGAGGTGTGATCGTAGCACTTATTTTTAGAATCGTCTTGTATTATAAAGCGAAGAATGCAAAGAAGTTCCGGCATGGAGAGGAGTATGGATCAGCCCGGTGGGGAAATCGGAAAGATATCGAACCATTTGAAGATCCGGTATTTGAGAACAATATTATTCTGACCGAAACAGAACGGCTTACGATGAATAGCAGACCGAAAGCTCCTAAATATGCCAGAAACAAGAATGTGATTGTGATCGGAGGATCAGGTTCTGGAAAAACAAGGTTTTATGTAAAGCCTCAACTTATGCAAATGACAGATCATGTATCCTATGTGGTGACAGATCCAAAGGGGACGATCATTGTAGAATGTGGAAAGATGCTAGTAAATGGAGGCTATCGGATCAAGGTGCTGAATACGATCAATTTCAAAAAGTCGATGCACTACAATCCATTCCATTACATCCGTAGTGAAAAAGATATCCTCAAACTTGTGAATACCATTATCGCAAATACGAAGGGGGAAGGAGAAAAATCTACGGAAGATTTCTGGGTGAAAGCGGAACGCCTTCTGTATTCTGCTCTGATCGGTTATATTTGGTATGAAGCGCCGGAAGAAGAACAGAACTTTTCTACTCTTTTGGAATTCATCAATGCCAGTGAAACGAGAGAAGAAGATGAAGAATTTAAGAATGCGGTTGATGAACTGTTTGAAGAATTGGAGGCGGATAATCCGGAACACTTTGCAGTCAGACAATATCGAAAATATAAGCTGGCTGCCGGAAAAACAGCGAAGTCGATCCTTATTTCCTGCGGCGCCAGACTTGCTCCTTTTGATATCCAGGAACTATTATCAGTGATACCGATGATACATTCAATTTTGTGGTGGCGATCATGTACACACAGCTTTTTAATCTGCTCTGTGATAAAGCAGATGATGAGCATGGTGGAAGACTTCCGTACCATGTGCGATTACTGCTGGATGAGTTCAGTAATATCGGCCAGATCCCCAAATTTGATAAACTGATCGCAACGATCCGAAGCCGTGAAATCTCCGCCTCTATTATTTTACAGTCGCAGAGCCAGTTAAAAACCATTTATAAGGATGCTGCTGAAACTATCACAGGGAATTGCGATACCGTATTATTTCTTGGAGGAAAAGAAAGCTCCACGTTAAAGGAGATATCGGAAACGCTGGGAAAAGAGACCATCGATCTTTACAATACCTCTGATACCAGAGGGACAAGCCAGTCCTATGGTTTGAATTATCAGAAGACAGGGAAAGAATTGATGAGCCGGGATGAACTGGCTGTAATGGATGGAAATAAATGTATCTTACAGCTTCGGGGCGTACGGCCATTTCTCAGTAACAAATATGATATCACAAAGCATAAGAGATATAAGGAACTTGCGGATGAAGATGAAAGAAATGCTTTTGATGTGGAAAAATATCTGGAGCATAAGCTGGTATTTTCACAGGATACAGAATTTGAGGTGTATGAAGTAAATGTAACAGAAGAGGATGTGAAAGAAGCAGAACAGAATATATCATAGAAAAGCACGAAGAATATATGAAAACAGAATAAAAAGCGTTAGTGCATGTAGATATCCATCTATGTGCTCTTTTTTGCGTTTTTTTAAGAAAAAGTCCTGATGATCAGGCAGAAAGGAGAAGAAAGTGAAGATGAAAATAAGATCACCTTGCAAAGAAAACAGGTAAAAAAAGAGGTCTGAATAATAGGGAAAGGAGAGAGGAAACGCTGACAGACCATAGAAGCAGCGTTTATTCAGAAAAGAATATGGGATTTTTCGGAAGTGCAATTACAATCTTACAGACATTAGTCGTAGCGATTGGTGCAGGTCTTGGTGTCTGGGGAGTCATCAACCTGATGGAAGGTTACGGTAATGATAATCCGAGGGAACTTCTAACAGGTATGATCAGTTCTAACCTGGACCGTATGTTTACGGATGTCAATCAGAAGACAAGTGAGATTGCGGGCCAGGTTGGACAGACACCACAAGGATGGAATGGCAGTATCTTTAGTATGATCGAAGGATTGTCGAATTCGGTCATCATGCCGATTGCAGGCATCATCATAACTTTTGTATTGTGTTATGAATTGATTTCCATGCTGACAGAACGTAATAACATGCATGATATTGATACATGGATGTTCTTTAAATATTTTGTGAAAATGTGGATCGCCGTTTATCTGGTAAGCAATACATTTACCATTACGATGGCAGTCTTTGATGTAGGACAAAGCGTCGTAAACTCGGCGGCAGGGCTGGTTTCCGGAGACACATCCATTGATATCAGCTCTGCGATCACAGATTTATCAGCTACATTGGAAAGCATGGAGATTGGAGAACTTGTGATATTGGCATTGGAAACTTTGATCGTAAGTTTCTGTATGAAGATTATGTCTGTACTCATTACGGTTATCTTGTATGTCCGTATGATAGAAATTTACCTTTATACCTCAGTTGCACCGATCCCATTCGCAACGATGAGCAACAGAGAGTGGGGACAGATCGGAACGAATTATTTCAGAGGACTCTTTGCCCTGGCATTCCAGGCATTTCTGATGATGGTATGTGTTGCTATTTACGCAGTATTAGTGGCAGGCATCCAGTTTTCAGATAATCTGAGTTCTTCATTATTTGGTGTGATGGCATATACGGTGATCTTATGTTTCAGTCTGTTCAAGACAGGATCACTCAGTAAGTCGATCTTTAATGCACATTAGAAAAGAAAGGAAGTGAAACACATGGCGTATGTGAGTGTGCCGAAAGATTTAACGAAAGTAAAGAATAAAGTGGCATTTAATCTTACAAAAAGACAGCTGATCTGTATTGGTATTGGAGCAGCTATGGGAATTCCCTGCTATTTTCTCTTTAGAAATGCTCTTGGAATCAATAATGCTGCAGTCCTTATGGTACTTATGATGCTGCCGGCCTTTTTGTTTGCCATGTATGAGAAAGATGGAATGCATCTGGAAGACGTATTGATGCATGTGATCCGGGTGAAATTTATCCGGCCAGCTGTCAGAAAATATGAAACTGAAAACTATTATGAATCAGATCCGGATGGAGAAGATCAGAAAACGATGAGAAAGGAAGAAAGGAAAGGGGGAGAAAGCGGTGGTAAGAAAAAGAAAAAAGACCACAAATAAAAAGACGAATGGAAAGAAAGATGTAAAGAAACTTACCGTTCAACAGACCATTGCCTACAAAGAAATGGGGAGGGATGGTATTTGCAGGGTGCAGGGAAATGTCTATTCCAAATGTATCCGGTTTTACGATATCAACTATCAGTTAGCACAGAATGAAGATAAGAATGCAATCTTTGAAAACTGGTGTGATTTCCTAAATTATTTTGACAGCAGCATCCATTTTCAGCTCAGTTTTATCAATCACAAGAGCAGCATGAAGGAATTCGAGCAGGTGATCAAGATCAGTCCACAGGGAGATGCTTATGATGATATCCGTATGGAATATGCCAACATGCTGAAAAAACAGCTTGCAAGAGGAAACAATGGTTTGGTGAAAACGAAATACATCACTTTTTCTATTGAAGCGGAAAATATCCGGGAAGCAAAACCAAAGCTGGAGCGTATTGAGTCTGATATTTTAAATAACTTTAAGATCCTTGGTGTGATGGCATATCCTCTGAATGGAGAGGAGCGACTGCGGATTCTGTATGAAACGTTTAATCCGGATTCTACAGTGGAATTCCAGTTTGATTATGGATCTATGATTAAAACGGGGTTAAACACAAAAGATTATATCGCACCTACCAGTTTTGTGTTTAAGGATGGGAAAACCTTCCAGATGGGAAATACGATGGGGGCGGTTTCTTATTTACAGATCCTTGCTCCGGAGTTGACGGATAAGATGCTGGCAGAGTTTTTGGATATTGATAAGGACTTGATTGTAAATCTTCATATTCAGTCTGTGGATCAGATGAAAGCGATCAAGCTGGTAAAAAGTAAAGTAACGGATATCAATAGAATGAAAATTGAAGAGCAGAAAAAAGCAGTAAGAGCAGGGTACGATATGGATATCATTCCGTCGGATCTGAATACCTATGGAGGGGAAGCAAAACGGCTTTTGGAAGATCTGCAGTCACGAAATGAGCGTATGTTCCTTGTAACAGCGCTCTTTTTAAATACCGCAAAAAGCAAGCAGGAATTGGAAAATGCGATCTTTCAAACAGCCGGTATCGCACAGAAATATAATTGTATGTTAAAGCGTCTGGACTATCAGCAGGAAGAAGGACTTATGAGCAGTCTTCCGCTTGGTGTAAATCATATTCCAATCAAGAGAGCGTTGACAACGACCAGTACAGCGATTTTCGTACCATTTACCACACAGGAATTATTCATGGGCGGCGATTCTTTGTATTATGGATTGAATGCTACCAGCAATAATCTGATCATGGTAGACAGGAAGAAGTCGAAAAATCCAAATGGTCTGATTCTTGGTACACCGGGATCGGGAAAATCTTTTGCGGCAAAAAGGGAAATGACGAATGTATTTTTCACAACTAAGGATGACATTATCATTGGAGATCCGGAAGGTGAGTATTATCCATTGGTTCATGCTTTGGGAGGACAGGTCATCCATATTTCCCCAAACAGTAAGGATTATATCAATCCGATGGATATCAATATGAATTATTCTGAGGATGATAATCCGTTGGGAGTAAAATCTGACTTTATTTTATCCCTTTGCGAATTGATCATGGGAAGCCGGGACGGAATTGAAGCAGAAGAAAAGTCTGTTATTGACCGATGCCTTCCCCTTGTATATCAGAACTATTTTTCTGATCCGAAACCGGAAAATATGCCGACTCTTGGAGATCTGTATGACTGTCTCCGCAAACAGAAAGAACCACAGGCACAGAGGATTGCCACAGCTCTGGAAATCTATGTCAACGGATCTTTGAAGGTGTTCAATCACCAGACGAATGTAGAGCTGAATAACAGGATTGTCTGCTTTGATATCAAGGAGCTCGGAAAGCAGTTAAAAAAACTTGGAATGCTCATCATACAGGATCAGGTGTGGAACCGGGTGACGATCAACCGTGGCGTAAAATCTACCTGGTACTATATCGATGAATTCCATCTTCTTCTAAAAGAAGAGCAGACGGCATCTTATTCGGTAGAGATCTTCAAGAGGTTTCGGAAGTGGGGCGGAATCCCAACTGGAATCACGCAGAATATAAAGGATCTCCTTTCCAGCCGGGAAATTGAAAATATTTTTGAAAACAGTGATTTTATTTTGATGTTAAACCAGGCTGCAGGTGATCGTCAGATCCTGGCGAAACAATTAAATATCTCACCGTATCAGTTGTCTTATGTTACGAATTCCGGGGAAGGGGAAGGGCTTCTCTTTTATGGGACAACGATCATTCCGTTTAAGGATAAATTTGATAAGTCCCTGAAGTTATATTCTCTCATGACAACAAAGCCGGAAGAAGTGGAACAAAGAGAAAAGGAAGGAGGCGGAAGTCTTGGCAGGGAAAGAACTGAAAGGAAGAGAGAAAGTTGTCAGTAAAATGACAAGAGACGGTCTGACGGAAGAAAATCTGGCAGATGGTTCTGTAAAAGATATCAGCCATAAAAGCCGAGGCAGACCGCTGGAAATGAAACAGGACTTTGTTTTTGACCGGGAAAAGAAGAAAGACAAGCTGTCAGATGGACAAAGCGAGGAACGGAATCTGCAAAAAAAGCAGATCCGAAACTCCTCTTTGCGAAAAGAAGCAATATCTGAGGAACCTATTTTAGAAGAATCTGTGTTAGACGGAGAGGGAGCTGGGGAGAAAAACGTATCTGAAAAATCTCCCCAATACAAGAAAAAGTTTCGGGAACATGCGCAGATACCGGAAGATGACTCCTTGACCGGACAGAAGAAAAAGATCCGGAAAAAGCAGATCCAGAAACAGATGAGAAAAGAGCAGGCAAAATCCGGAAGGTTATCCTTTGATGATGAGGAAAATCAGATGGTAAAAGGACCGGGGATGAAACCGGGCAGAACCATTGGAAGGTATGCGGTAAGAGATGCAATTTCAAAAGGGGTATCGGATTCAGAAGAAGAGGAACAGGATGTTGCAACGGAAACGGTTCAGTTTGCAGAAAGAGGAACCGAAACAGCGGTAAGAGGTCTGCGCTATGCACAGCTTCGGAGCCAGCGTGCAGATGTAAAGGCAAACCGGAGAGGATATCATCTGGATGAAACCGGAGAAAAGTTAAAATTTGGTATGAGTGACAGCATGGGAAAAGCAGGGGCGGAGGAAACGGTCAAAAGGTCGGAAGAGAAGAAAAGGGTTCTGAACCGCTTTTTCCAGAGAAAACGATATAAGGATGCCTATCGGGCTGCCAGAACAGGAAAAACTGCAGGCAGTGCAGGTGGGGCGGCAACTGTTGCCGGTGTTGAGAATATAACCGTGAAAGCGAAGATCGCATTAAAAGAGATTGTGAAGCGGAATCGGGCTGTATTTTTCGGCGCCGGTATTTTTGTGCTCTTATTTCTGATCGTGGCAGTATCTTTGGGAAGCTGCAGCGCTTCCATACAAGGGGGCGGCTCTGTGATCGAGATCACCACATATCCGGGAACGGATGAAGATATCTATGCGGCTGAGAACTACTATGTTTCTTTGGAAACGGCTTTGAACCAGCAGATCAATGAGATGGAAGCCACTCATCCGGACTATGATGAATACCAGTACAACGTAGGCGAGATCGCTCATAATCCCTATCATCTGATCTCCTATCTGACAGCAAAATATGGGGATTGGAAATTTGAAGATATCAAGGATGAATTACAGGCTTTATTTGAAGCACAGTACAGCTTGGATACGGAAAGCAAAACAGAAACCGTAACAGAAACGAAGACAGTACGGGTAGGGGAATCCTTAGGGAACGTAGTTACCAGCGGTTACTGTAATTGTTCCATCTGTTGTGGACAATGGTCAGGCGGTCCTACAGCGAGTGGCGTTTATCCAACCGCAAACCATACGATCGCGGTAGATGCTTCTGATCCATTTGTTCCGATGGGAACAAAGATTGTGATGAATGGCGTGGAATATACCGTAGAGGATACGGGAGCCTTTGCAAGATATGGAGTGCAGTTCGACGTTTACTATGATAATCATAGTGCAGCATCCGCACATGGTCATAAGACCTGGGAAGCGTTTATTGCGGATAGTAACGGAAGCAATGAAGTGACAGTAACGAATACGACAACGAAGAAGATCTTGTATGTTACCTTAGGGAATACGGGATTTGATGCAGTCGCAAGAGCAAATCTGAATGAAGAACAGATGATCTTATATAATGCTTTGAACACCACCTATGGCAACAGAAATTACTTGTGGGATATAGGAAATATCTCCACAGGCTCCGGTTCGGACGGAATGAGTTATGAGATACCGCCGGAAGCATTACAAGATGAAGAATTTGCCCGGATGATCCGGGAAGCTGAGAAATATCTGGGAGTCCCGTATGTATGGGGAGGATATTCTCCTTCTGGATTTGACTGCTCCGGATTTGTATCCTATGTGATCAATCATTGTGGAAACGGATGGAATCTGGGAAGGCAGACCGCAGAGGGATTGCGAAACAGTTGTACGTTTGTTTCTCCGGGAGATGCAAAACCGGGGGATCTGATCTTTTTCCAGGGAACGTACAGTACGCCAGGAGCAAGCCATGTGGGTATCTATGTGGGAAATAACATGATGATCCATTGTGGGGATCCGATCCATTATTCCAATATCGGTACAGCATACTGGCAGCAACATTTTATGTGTTTTGGCAGATTGCCATAAGAAAAGGAGAGTGAAAGATTTGAATAAAAAAATCAAGAAATATATGGAGGAGATCCATAAGACAGAACAGAAGATCGCTGATCTTCAGCAGTATCTCAAAGGACTTCATGCTGCTTTGAAACAGGAAGAAGATAATGAGATGATCAAAAGCATCCGTGGAATGAAATTAGACAGTCATGCCCTGCATGATCTTCTGAATGGAATCCAGGAAGGAACCGTAAAATTTCAGGTCAGCCAGGAGTCTGAGGAAGAAGGAACAGGCTCCTTTGTATTTACAGAAAAGAAAGAGGAGGGACATCCGTATGGTGAAATGGAAAAAACTGAATAAGAAAGTGGCAGGAGTATTGTTAGGCGTTATGGTGCTTTTTTCTGCATCCACAACAGCCTTTGCATATGTGGATCCGTCGGCAGAGACGACAAATACAGAAGCGGCACAGACGGAGACGGTACAGAATAAAGAAACAGAAAAGCCGGCAGATGAGGGGGTTCTGCCGGAAAATAATAAAACAGAGAAGAAAGAAGATGCTTTTACAGAACCGGGAAATGGGGAAGTCCAGGATGATATCCAGAATGGATCCAGTAAAGAATTCCTTACGATCACAACAAAGAATAACAATACCTTTTATCTTGTGATTGACCGTAGTTCTACCTCCCAGAATGTATATCTGTTATCTCAGGTAGATGAAAATGATCTGAAGGAATTTGTGGATCAGGAAAAAGAGCCGGCAACTGTCACACCCACTCCGCAGGTAGTCATCGATGAAAATAAAACCGAAGAAACCGATAAAAAAGAAGAGATAGCAAAGCCAGAAAAAGAGAAGATGCCACAAGCGAATATGGGAGCAATGGCAGCGATCCTTATTCTTGCGTTAGGTGGAGTTGCAGCTTATTACTACTTCAAGATCTATAAGCCAAAGAAAGAGGAAGAAGAGGATTTTGAAGAGGAAGGACTGGAAACAAGTGACGGATTGGAGATCATCAATGAGGATGAATTTGAAGACCGGGAAGAAGAAAATGAATAAAAAATAAAAAAAATGAGTGGAACGCCCTGTATTTTTGGGGCGTTTCCTTTCGTTATATGAAGGAGGTAATAAGTTATGTATTTAGTAATTGCAGAAAAACCAAGCGTGTCCAAAGCGATTGCAGAAGTGATCGGGGCATCAAAAAAAGAAGAAGGGTATCTGGAAGGAAAGGGCTGCATTGTCAGTTGGTGTTTTGGTCATCTTGCAGAATATGTTCCACCGGATTCTTATGATGAAAGGTTCACCAGATGGCTGTATGAGGATCTTCCGATCATCCCAGAAGAATGGAAACTGGCAGTATCCAAAGATAAGAAAGAACAGTTCTATATTTTGAAAAAGCTGCTGAACCGCCCAGATATCGAGTTTGTGGTAAATGCCTGTGACGCCGGACGGGAAGGAGAACTTATCTTTAAGCATGTATATGATCTGTCCAGAAGTAAAAAACCGGTCAAGAGATTATGGATCAGTTCATTGGAAAGTTCTTCGATCTTAGAAGGGATAGAACATCTGAAAGCTGGAGAAACCTATCATAATCTGGCAGAAGCAGCGGTTTGCCGGGCACAGGCAGACTGGCTTGTCGGTATGAATGCGACAAGAGCTTACACAACAAAATATTTTAAAAAGCTGACAGTAGGACGCGTGCAGACGCCGACACTTGCCATGCTTGTCGAAAGACAGAAGCAGATTTCAGGTTTCAAAAAAGAAAAATATTTTAATGTGGTTTTGGATTGTGATGGACTGATCGCAGAGAAGAAGAAAATCTTCGATGTGGAAGAAGCAGAAAGAGTGTGGAAAACCTGTCAGGGCAGTGATGCGATTGTGGAAAAGGTGGAGTCAAAGGAAAAGACGGTAAAACCGCCGAAACTGTATGACCTGACAAGCCTACAGAGAGAGGCGAACCGTATCTATGGAATGACTGCTCAGCAAACATTAAATGCGGCGCAGAGCCTGTATGAGCAGAAGCTGATCACTTATCCGCGTACAGACAGCCAGTATTTGACAAGTGATATGGAAGAAACAGCGAAACAAGTGATCCGTAAGATCCATGAGAAATATCAATTGCTGGGACCGTTTGACCAGCCCAAAACACCGGATGTAAAGAAGGTGCTGAATGACAAGAAAGTATCAGATCATCATGCAATCATTCCTACGGTAGAACTTGCAGAATTTGATTTTTCTAAGTTAAGAGAATGGGAACAGAAGATTTTATTCCTGATCGCAGTACATACCGTAGAAGCAATGGAAGAAGATCATGTATTCATGGAGACAGAGGTGGAAGTGCGATGTCAGGATGAGATTTTTAAAGCAAAAGGGAAAGTGGTCAAGCAGAACGGTTGGAAACTTTTTGAAGAATGCTTCAAGAATGAGGATGGACTTGCTATAGAAAACCCGGCGGATGCAGGGAAGGACAGCATTCCAAAAGTAGAAGCAGATCATAAGTTTTACAACGTATCCGCAGCGAAGACGGAACATTTTACAGCACCACCGAAACCGTATAGTGAGGATACCCTGCTTGCAGCTATGGAGACTGCTGGAAATAAAGAATTTGAGGAAGATACCGAGAAGAAAGGGCTGGGCACTCCGGCAACAAGAGCAGGGATCATAGAAAAACTGATCGCTTCCCAGTAT
>QWCK01000298.1_pt1 | contig 88562 bp, 76 predicted proteins | sample 1972571 | NCBI WGS metagenome assembly QWCK01 (sample SAMN09866710, study PRJNA288562) | Human gut metagenome isolate term2_stool, whole genome shotgun sequencing... | isolation source: gut | host: Homo sapiens | place: USA: California | reverse complement strand
CAAAAATCAATAAATAACTTTGTTTTTGCTTTCGCTAAACGATATACAGAAAGAGGGTGCGCCATAAATGACCATAGTCAATTATGACACACCCTCTTTCTTTATTTCTTGTGGACCTCCCACTTATTTATTGACATTTCACTTACAAATTCTTCTCACAGTTTATTTCCATCCTTCGGGAACACAACTGTCGGTGTGTAGGTCTTTGCCTCCTCAAAATCCATAGTGCAATACGCAATAATGATAACCGTGTCGCCCACAGCACACTTCCTTGCCGCAGCACCATTGAGGCATATACATCCGGAGCCACGTTCGCCCTTTATGATGTATGTCTCAAGCCGCTCACCATTATTGTTGTTTACAATCTGAACTTTCTCGCCAGAGATAAGCCCTGCAGCATCCATCAAATCCTCATCAATGGTAATGCTGCCCATATAGTTGAGGTTTGCCTCCGTGATTTTAACGCAATGCAACTTGCTCTTTAAAACCTCTATCAACATATAAATATCTATATTGATTAAAAATTATCTGTATCTGATATGGTCTATCAAACGTATCGGGGTCTTCCCGCAATATACGGTGATGCAGCCAACTACATGCTGACAGTCATCCCACGACTTAATCTCCTGTAGTGTTTCGCCATCAACTATTGAGAAGTATTCCACACGCAAGCCTTCATTTGAATTTAAGTCACTGACAACCTTCTCCACCGTTTCCTCAACAGTATGTTTCTTGGCATATTCAAGGCTCGAATTCAATGCCTCATAAATCTTCGGCGCCAGCGCGCGTTCGTCCTGTGATAGGAGGTTGTTGCGGGAACTCATTGCCAATCCGTCCTTTTCCCTGATTATCGGGCAATCTACTATCTCCACGCCGAGACCCAAATATTTTACCAAGGCTTTTACGACAGCAATCTGCTGCCAGTCTTTTTCGCCAAAATAAGCCTTGTCAGGACGGACAATATAGAACAAACGGCTAACCACCTGACACACTCCGTTGAAATGTCCGGGGCGGTGCGCCCCTTCCATCACCGTGGTTACGGGAGGAAATTCAAAATGACGGTTGTCCGGCTCCGGATACATGTCGCCAACCGTGGGAGCAAAGACATAGTCGGCCCCGATACTTTCAAGAAGACGGCAATCGGCATCAAGCGAACGGGGATAGCGTTTCAAATCGGCAGGATTGTCAAACTGTGTTGGGTTCAGGAACACGCTGACAACCGTAATATCATTTTCTTTTACACTGCGTTCCACGAGAGAGGCATGTCCAGCATGTAGTGCTCCCATGGTAGGGACTAACCCAACCATCTTTCCTTCTTTGCGAACCGAGAACAATTCGTTCTGCAATTCGGCATTTTTCTGAAATACCTTCATCTAAATCAATTAGTGTTTAATGTGAGTGCAAAGTAACTACTTTTTTATGAATTAAACAAAGATTACTTTTAAAAAATGCCAATATATACACGCATTTGACTAAATTAAACAAAAAGTGATAAGAAATACGATTATATTTTGTACCTTTGCATATACTTAATAAAACAGTATAAGCATGGAAGCAAAAAAAGTATTATTCATAAATCAGGAAATAACCCCATACGTTCCGGAAAGTGAACTGGCATCATACGGAAGAAACGTTCCGCAGATGGTGCAGGAAAAAGGATACGAGATAAGAACCTTCATGCCGAAATGGGGTACGATAAACGAGCGGCGTGGACAGTTGCACGAGGTTATACGCCTGTCGAGAATGATGCTTATAATTGACGAAACGGATCATCCGCTTATCATAAAAGTTGCGTCCATACCGCAAACACGGATACAGGTGTATTTCATCGACAACGACGACTACTTCAGCAAGCGTCAGATGGACACAGACGAGGCGGGGAAAGAATATCAGGACAACGGCGAACGTGCCATATTCTTCGCGCGCGGTGTCCTTGAGACCGTAAAGAAACTGCGTTGGGCGCCAGACATAATACACTGTCAGGGATGGATGAGCAGCATAGTCCCACTTTACATCAAAACGGCATACCACGATGAGCCATCATTCGCGAACACCAAAATAATAACTTCGCTGTTCAACAAGGAAATGAACAGTACCCTCGGCGAAAACTTCAAGAAATGCCTGGAATACAAAGAGGCCACAGCGGAAATACTTGGAAAGTACAGTGACAAGTTTGACGCAATTGAACTAAGCAAGCTCGCAATAGACTTCAGCGATGGCATTATAACAGCAGGAAACGAAGTCAACAAGGAATTAATAAAGTATGCTTCGGAGAAGAATTTGCCGATTATGCCGTATCAGGATGAGCTGGACGGAGATGACTACAGCAAATTCTATGATGTCGTTTACGATAAAAAATAAACAAGCAAGAATTTACCTCGATGACAAGAAAACTCTTTTTCGTTATGGCTATGTGTGCCCTCGTGTTTGCTTCGTGTGATGACACAACCGACACGGTCGGCACGTCACTGACAGATGCCAAAGACCACCTGAAGATACTGACAGACACATTCTTGGTGTCATCTCGGTCAATCGCTGCAGACTCGGTATTGTCAAGAAACAGCACTGGTTATCTTGGCAGGATAAAGGATCCGGAAACCGGGGCTGTTATAACAGGGAATTTCATGGCACAGTTCCATCTGCAAGAAGACTATAAATTGCCAGACGAGAACGAGATTGTCACAAAAGACGTAGACGGGGCATACGCGGACTCCTGCGAAATGCGTTTGTATTTCAGGGATTTTTACGGCGATTCGCTCGCAACGATGAAGTTTACTGCATACGAGATGACAAAACCGATGGAAGAGGGAACGACATACTATTCCAACTATGACCCTGAAAAGAATGGCTATGTCGATGCTTCACATTTCAAGGTGAGCAAGGTTTATACACTTTCCGACATGAACTTCAGCTATGAGGACAGGACATCAAGTTCTTTTGTCCCACACATCTCCGTACCGCTCAATCAGGAATACACCGACAGGGACGGAAAGAAATACAAGAATTACGGGACATACATAATGAGGAAATATAAGGAAAATCCTGAATATTTCAAAAACTCATTCAATTTCATACACAACGTTTGCCCGGGATTCTATTTCAAGATGACAAACGGCATAGGGGCTATGGCCAACATTTTCATGGTGCAACTCAACGTCTTTTTCAAAGTAATGAAAGACGGGAAACCGATTGTGGTGACAACATCATTCTCCGGAACAGAGGAGGTAATCCAAAAGACCGTTATAGACAATGACAGGAAAATGATTGAAAAACTTGTTGGCGACAACTCATGCACTTACTTGAAAACACCGGCTGGAATTTTCACGGAAATGACATTACCTGTAGAGGAAATAAGCAAGGGACACGGCAATGACACGCTCAACACGGCAAAGATAGTACTGACAAAACTATATACGGACACGAACACGAAATACGGGATGAAAAACGCATCAAGACTTCTGCTCGTGCAGAAAGACAGCCTGTACAGCTTCTTCGAGAAGAACAAACTATATGACAACAAGAGGACGTTTGTGTCAGACGTTAAGACAGCCGGCAAAAAGACAGAAAACACCTATAACAACACATATGTGTTCAGCAACATATCGTCACTTGTAACATATATGAACAAGCAGAAGAAGGAAGGAGAGAAAAAAGACCCGCAATGGACTGTAAAGCACCCGGACTGGAACAAAGTTGTACTGGTGCCGGTTTCCATAAGAATGACAGCTGGCAGCACACAGGTCGCACCACGGCTAATCGCAGTTGACAACGAAATGGGACTTACAAGCACCAAACTTGTGGGCGGTAGTGCGAATCCTTTTATGCCAATAAAAATCAGCGTGGTTTACAGCAAATTCTCAGACAAATAAACTCGTTGAAATGGCAGATAATTTTCTTGAATACAAACGACAGGAGTATGAGGAAAGAAAGGAAGAGTGGCTAAGGAAAAAGCGACGCCTGTATAAAGCAAAAGGACAAATACTGCCGCCTGAGGATGAGGCTCTTTAGCAGTATTACAAGCGAGGAAAATTTATCGTGATGTAAATTAGGGATGTGGCACCGCGCAAATTCTTTATAATAGGCTATCAGAAACAAATCGACTCGCTTTTTGCCATCTGCCGGCTTATAACTTTATGCACCCTTGTTTACTAACATATCATACTTACATACTCTTGTCATTGAAATTCAATGGCAGTATGTCTTTTACACTCTTCAATACATAAATTTTGTCTGCGCCATATAAATATATGCGCATGTCTTGCTTATGTATATTTTCTGCCTCAAGAATTGCCTGCCTGCATGAACCACACGGAGCCGTCGGTTCCTTAGTGAATCCATTTTCATTTCGTGCCGCTATTGCAAGTTGTACTATTGGCTGATCAGGGTGTTGTGACATGGCAGCAAATATTGCAGACCGTTCAGCACATATCGTTACGGAAAAAGCCGCGTTCTCCTGATTCGCCCCTGTCATCTCCAATCCATTGGCAAGCCTTATCGCTGCGCCAACCCTGAAATGTGAATAAGGAGAATATGAGTTATTTGTGGCTTTTTTGGCCATTTCCACAAGCCTCTGCTCTTCAGGTGTCAATTCGTCCATATTACATACAAAGAACTTGTTATCAATAGAAATCTCTTTCATATCCTATAAATGTTATAAATTAATGTTCCTTAAACTCATAGCAACCCATGTCTGGTTTCTCGTCGCGCTCAGCTCCATCGCGGTCTGTTTTTGTAGAATGTTCCACCGATGCTGTGCCGATAGCTTTTGAGTTCCCGCTCAAATGGAAATCGTAGTATTGCTTTTCTATGTCAACCAGTTTGAAGTTCTTTTCCCCTCCAGAAACAGTATCAGATGGTTCTTCCCATATTACATCGGTGAAAAAATTCTTGTTCTTTTCGTCTGTCACCTCCGGTGTGCGTATAAGGCAACTTTTAAACATGTAATTGAAAGGATTTTCAGAGTCATCAGGCTCTCCGAACATCACATCCTCAGAATATCCGGTTATAATGTCATTTACACATTGCATTGACAACAGAAGCAGAGAAGTGCCATTAAACGAATTGGAAAATCTCAATGCAGCCCCCCTCTTTGAGTCGAAAGGATAGAACTGTGCTATCGTTGAGTTTCCTACGAACACCTTTCCGCCGAATATTGCCAGGCAATCCTTTAGAGTATTCGTTATCTGCGAGTTGTTGATATATAAATCACTGTTTATTGCCTCAACGCCATATCCCTGACAATTATGGATTATGGAGTTTTCGATGTTTAGTTTCCGCTTATATACATCGCTCGAGTCGCAAACGATTCCGTTCATTGCACTGTGTATGTCGGCAAATTCTATCTTGTTATCATAAGAACTTCCGGTAAAGCGTATTCCATTCCATTGACCACTGACCAAGTCGTATGGGAGATAGTCAAACATATTATCAAGGCGCGAGCCCCTTAATGTGACATTCTTATCCTTTGTCCCACTCAACACCAATTTCCCATCAACCTCAATCCCTGAATTGCTGCTGAAATATAATGTCTGTCCCGCAGGAATTGTCATAGTAGCACCTTCCTGAACCTTAATAGTTCCATTGACAAGTATCGGCGACTCGCTTTCGATAGTGGTGTCCTTGGTAACTACCAGATGATTTAACTCTTTTGCATCCCAGGAGAAAGCATCGAGGATTATTTCCTCTACATTGCCACTTTCAAGCCTGAAAACAAGTTTGTCCTGTAACCTTTTAGCCTCGAGCGTTCCATTTCTCGGTGGTGTCAACTCCACAAAGACCCTGATGCTGTCATTCTTCCTTATCTCGACATTCTGCACCTGAAATCCAGAGGCGGGACTGAGATAAACACCATCAACATTTACCCTGTAGCCAGTCTGGTTACCATTTAGAAGTCTTATATTGCTGCATCTTAAATCTTTCTCGGATTTATTGTGAACCCACATCGTTCGCGTGCTTGATGGGACTTTTGAGAATACCGTGTCAAATTTAACCGTGTCTGTAGAGAACTGCAAATTATAATCAGGCGACGAGGAAAAATCATCGTCAACACACGAAGAAATTGTTATCAGAATTACCGCCAGAAAGACTATATATTTACTTAATTTCATAATATGATAACGTGCATTATCTGTAATTATTATATAAATCAGGCATCTGACATGAGACATTGCTTCATCCTCTTTCTGCCCAGTCTCCGCGATCAAGGTTGCGATAAGATATGGCTTCAGCAAGATGTGCAGTTGTGATATTGTCAGAAGCATCGAGGTCGGCAATGGTTCGTGCAACTTTCAGTATCCTGCTGTATGCACGTGCCGACAGATTTAATCGTTCCATCGCATACCTCAACATATTCAGTCCGTCAGCATCAGGTTCGGCATAGATGTGAATCATTTTCTCGCTCATCTGGGCATTGCAGTACACACCTTTCACTCCTTTGTATCTATCCTCCTGTATAGCCCTCGCCTTCATAACCCTCTCACGTATCTTTTCGCTTGGTTCACCTTGGCGTGCATTTGAAATATCCTTAAATGGTACGGGAGTTATTTCACACTGTATGTCAATGCGATCAAGCAAGGGACCAGAAATCTTGTTCATATATCTTTGTATCTGCCCTGGCGTGCATACACAATTATGTGTGGGATCGCCATAATAGCCGCACGGACATGGATTCATTGACGCGACGAACATGAATGAGCAAGGGAACTCTATGGTATATTTCGCGCGGCTGATGTTTATTTTCCGGTCTTCGAGAGGCTGCCGCATGACTTCAAGTACAGTCCTCGAAAACTCCGGCAATTCATCACAGAACAGCACGCCGTTATGCGCAAGAGAAATCTCACCAGGCCTCGGAGATGTCCCGCCACCAACAAGCGCAACCTGCGAAATGCTATGATGAGGACTTCGGAATGGCCGCTGGCATATCAAAGAGGTGTCCCGCTGCATCTTTCCAGCAACGGAATACACTTGCGTAGTCTCCAGACTTTCAGCCAAAGTAAGTGGCGGCAATATTGACGGTATTCGTTTTGCCATCATAGATTTTCCTGAACCAGGAGGACCTATCATTATAAGATTATGCCCGCCTGCGGCAGCCACCTCAATGGCACGTTTCACGTTTTCCTGTCCACGCACATCTGCAAAGTCAAGTTCAAAATTTGACTGGTTGGCATAGAACTCCTTGCGTGTGTCAACAACAAAAGGCTCAAACTCACCCCCATTTAGAAAGCGTATGACCTCTCCAAGTGTCTCCATTCCATAGACATTGAGGTTGTTTACGACAGCTGCCTCACGGACATTTTCCCTCGGGACTATAAGTCCTTTGAATTTTTCAGCGCGCGCTTTTATGGCAAGAGGCAGCACACCTCTCACAGGTCGCAGTATGCCATCAAGTCCCAGTTCCCCGACCATCATATAATCTCCGAGCATGTCTGTGTTGACTTTCCCGCTTGCAGACAGTATGCCGATTGCCATCGGAAGGTCGTACCCACTACCCTCCTTCTTCATGTCGGCTGGAGAAAGATTGACTGTGATTTCTGCCACTGGCATGTTGTGACCGATATTTGACAAAGCAGCCTTTATACGGTCGAAACTCTCTTTGACAGCAGCATCTGCAAGTCCTGAGACATGAAGCAAAACACCTGGCACAATGTTTGTCTCAATGGTTACGGTAACAACACCAAGCCCCATCAGTTCGGCGGAGAATGTTTTTACGAGCATTGCTGATTAATTATTTAAAAAAGGGGACATGCAAACTTACATGTCCCCAATATATTGTTATTCATAATTATTTTTTCAGCAATGCCACAACAACCGAGGCCAATGAGACCACCATACTCGTCGCAGATATCCAAATACTGTTGTTGCTTATTGCCTGGCGGTTAATCTTTGACTTGTTTGGTTCTATATAGATTATGTCGTTCTGCTGCAAATAATAATATGGAGAATTTAGGATTTCAGCACTGCTTATGTCAAGACGATGAGTGCTTTTCTGACCATTCTTATCTTCACGTATGAGCAAAATATTATCACGCCTGCCATACATAGTCATGTCGCCTGCGGATGCAAGCGCTTCCACGATGCTCATCTTCTCTGTTGAAACAGGAACAATGCGCGATCCCGCCTCACCAACAACGGTGATGTGGTAACTTGACATCCTGACCGTAACCACAGGTTTCTCATTTGATGCCATGTAAGGCTTAATAAGGTTCAAGATTATACTCTCACACTCACGTGTTGTATGTCCTTCCACATGAATTATACCAACCATTGGGAAATTGATGTTACCGTCATTGTCAACCAGATAACCATATATCATTCCCTCACGCGACGAATAGCCCTGGTTGGTGTTCATGTCAATGTTGAATGGCTTTGCCGCATCAGGATCAGATGTGCTGACCTTTATGTTTATTATGTCCTTTGGCATTATACGCGCATCATATAATCCTCGCGAACGCGACAGGTCTATGGTGTCTGCGCCCTGGAAATATACGATTTTCTTAGTACTGCCACAACTGCCGAGAAACATTACAAATGCTATAACTATTGCAGGAATTATCAACTTTTTCATAATCTATTTTTTTATTTGTTGCAAAATTAATCTTTTTTATTTAAACCCACAATAAAATAATAAAGTATTGTTGTTGTCATCTGAAATTTTATAAACAAATGTTCAATTTGTTGTTCGCATGAATGCAAATTAAAAATGTATTTGTTCTATTATATTACGCGTTTTTTACAAATGCCAACATTATAAATAATGCTTATCGACAAATGGGAAACATCAAAACAGAGTTGATGGAGTCAAGACAACAGTCCTTTTTATCATATTTATTAAGCAATCCATGATACAAACCATTGTCTTAACTCCACAAATTACTATGAAATCATTATCAAGTCCATCTGTAAAACAAGCTATTTCAGGTAGTCCTCGAAATACTGCGTTATTCGCTCATGAAGATGCACGCTCTGGTGTCCCCTCATGTTGTGAGGCTCTCCGGGATAGACGAAGAAATCAGGCTGGGTGCCAGCCTCAATGCATGCCTTCAGGAACGAAAGGCAGTGCTGTGGAACAACCGTCGGATCGTTATATCCTGTAATTATCTGCAGTTTGCCCTTCAAATCCTTGGCCCTTGACAGCAATGATGTCTTGGAATATCCTTCAGGATTGGTCTGCGGAGTGTCCATATAACGCTCGCCATACATCACTTCATACCACTTCCAGTCGATAACAGGGCCACCGGCAACACCGACCTTGAACACCTCCGGATAGTTCACCATGAGTGAAATTGTCATAAAGCCACCGAAGCTCCAGCCATGAACACCAATCCGGTCCTGGTCAACGAATGGCAGCGACTTGAGAAATTCCACGCCTTTCATCTGGTCGGCCATCTCCACCTGTCCCAGCTGACGGAACGTGGCCTGCTCGAAGTCACGTCCCCTGTTCTCGCTGCCACGGTTGTCGATGATGAACAGCACGTATCCCTTCTGCGCCATATAAGTCTCCCATGAACGACTGCACCAGTGCCATCTTGCATCGACATTGTGCGCATGGGGGCCACCATACACATAAACCACGGTGGGATATTTCTTTGATGCGTCAAAGTCTGCAGGACGCACCATCCGGTAATAAAGGTCTGTAGTGCCATCAGCGGCCTTTATAGTACCAGACAGGAATTGCGGAATACGGTAACCTTTCCATGGGTCATCTGCCTTCATGTAAGGATGCTTGTATGCAACGGTCGCCCTGTTGGCATTTGTCTGTGCTATGGTTATGACACGAGGGACGTCCGGTTCTGAATAATTGTCATAAAACCATGCTCCCGACTCCGAGACATACGCATTGTGCCAACCCTTGCCGTTGTCGAGGCATGAAATCTTGCCGTCCGGCACGTTCACCGCGAAAATATTCCTCTGAATGTCATTGACCTTGTTTGCCGCAATGATAATAGATTTGTTTTTCTTGTCAAATCCGCATACTTCCATCACAACCCATTTCCCCTTGGTCAACTGTATCGGTTCATTCCCGGATTTGTCAAAGAGATAAATGTGGTTGAACCCGTCTTTCTGACTTTGCATGATGAACTTTGATTTGTCCCACGGCAAAAACATTATCGGGTGCAACGGCTCAACATATTTTTCACATGTCTCGCGGTAAAGTTCGGCTGTGCGCTCGCCGGTCGCTGCATCATAACTTATGAGCCGGCAATCGTTCTGGTCGCGGTTCAGTTCAAACATGTATATCGTCTTGTCGTCCGGCGACCATGATATATTTGTGAAATAACGGTCTGTAGGGTCACCCGCCTTCAGATATACTATATTCTTAGCGTTGATGTCATAAACTCCAACTGTGACCTTGTGCGATGTCTCGCCGGCCATCGGGTATTTGTCTGGCTCGCATACTGCAATGCGCGGATCAACGTTCACCTGCGGATAGTCTGCCACCATGGACTGGTCCATGCGATAGAAAGCCAGTTTCTTACCGCCGTTGCTCCAGAAAGTACCCTTTGTTATGCCAAACTCATCACGGTGAACAGTGCTGCCATATACTATCTCACGGCTGCCGTCAGTTGTCAGTTGACGCTCCTCGTTGCCGGCATCTCTCACAAACAGCTGATGATTCCTGACGTACGCCACGGCACGGCTCTCCCTGTTCCAGTCAGCGTTGCTCTCTTCCCGGCACGCCTGTCTCCACACCACGCTGTGCTTCTTGAAATCAATGAGCATACGCTCATCGCTGTTCTGCATCATTATATACGGCTTCCCGGCGTATGGGAACGATGCGTTGTAGAAATGGCGGAATGCCTGCGAGTCCTTAGTACCGGCCCACTTGTTTATCTCGTCTGTGCCAACAAGAATTTTCTCGCTGTGCTTATTCTTGTCAACAAGATAGCAACCATCTGTGTCGAGGCGAACAAGTTCGTCGCCCCACCATGCAAACCATTTGTTTTCCGGCACCATGTTTCGATAGTTGGTGCCGCCAAAATTGAGGTCCTCAAGAGAGAAAAGCTTGTCCTGGGCAATGCTGGCCATCGGCATCATAATAAGTGCCATAAGCAATAAAACATTCTTAATCTTCATATCTACGCCTTTCTTTGTTGTTAAAATCACGTTTGTAACCATCACGGGATTGTCGGCCACCGCCTCTGCGGAAGTCTCCCCCGCGACCATAATTACCCTTGTCACGGCGGAAATCCCTGTCGCGACTGCCGTCACGGCGGTCGTCACTTGCCTGACGGCGTTCCCGTCCTTCACGGTAATCACCATGCCCCTCCCTCATGCGCTCTCTTTTTATCCTCTCTATGCGCTGTTTTGAAATTTCATATGCCGGGTGATGCTTGAACTTGAAAGAACGGATGTCGCCATCTTCCATTTCCACATCTTCGCCAAGCCTCTTCTTGAACTCGCGGTGTTCCTTGAAACGGCGTTTCTCTGCCATGGCAGCCTTCTCCTCATCGGTCTTTATCACGTTGCCATCGCTTCGGAAATCGCGGAACTTGCCTTCAAACATCTGATATTTGCGGAACTCACACTCCAACGATCCGTTGAACACAGGAATTTTTATGGAGGGCTTCAGGCCTATCTGGTCGAAACACTCCTCGCGGTAAGACAGCACCCACGCCGTGTTACCGGCAAAGGCATTCTTAAGTCTCTCGCCAATCATCTTGTAAGTGGCAAGCAGATCCGGTGTGCTGATGCGTTCCCCATAAGGTGGATTGGTGACTATGATTGCCTCTTCCTCCGGCTTTGAGAAATCTTTGAAATCCTGTTGCTCGATTGTGACACACTGTGTAAGTCCGGCAGCCCTCACGTTAAGACGCGCTTTCCCAACGGCCTTCGGGTCAATGTCGTAACCATAGATATGGTGAATGAACTCGCGCTCGCCAGAGTCATCGTTATAAATCTTGTCGAACAACTCTTCATCGAAATCGCTCCATTTCTCGAAGGCATATTCTTTACGGAACACCCCCGGAGATATGTTGCGTGCTATGAGCGCAGCCTCTATCAACAGCGTACCGGAACCGCACATCGGGTCGATAAAATCTGTCTCGCCCCTCCAACCCGTCATAAGAATCATTCCGGCTGCGAGCACCTCGTTGAGTGGTGCCTCCACCGACTCCTGGCGGTATCCACGGCGGTGCAGGCTTTCGCCAGAGGAATCGAGACATAGCGTTGCGTCCTCGTCTGCGATGTGTATATGGAGACGCAGGTCAGGATTTGTGACCGAAACATTGGGCCGTTCTCCTGTTTTCTCCCTGAACTGGTCAGCTATGGCATCCTTAACCTTGTATGCGACGAACTTTGAATGTCTGAATTCATCTGAAAAAACAACGGAATCCACGGCGAACGTCGTTTTGTTGTCCATGTATTCACCCCAGTCGATATTTTTCACATTGTCGTAAACGTCATCAGCACTACATGCCTTGAACCTGCATATCGGTTTTAATATCCTTATTGCTGTGTGCAACTGGAAATTCGCACGGTACATAAGTTCCTTTCCACCAGTGAAAGAAACCATACGTCGGCCTATTTCCACATTATTTGCCCCAAGGTTCGTAAGTTCTTCTGCCAAGACTGGCTCCAAGCCCATAAAAGTTTTGGCAATGAGTTCAAATTCTCCGTTCATTGAATTTTATGTATGTTGTTCTTTTCGTTTATTTCTTTACACACAACATGTGATGACACAAGCACACTGTGCGCACGTAAACACTATTATCTCCCTGCGTCACGGTATGACCAATATGCTTGCTCTCATCTCGGTGGTGTGCCAATAATTGCGAGAAAATCGCTGCAAAGATACCTAATTTATTCGACACACCAAAAGAAAAGAACTGAAAATACGCATGTGGAAAAAGACAAATCACAAAAAACAAATAGTTCCCCCGCCATACAATACAACAAGTGAATGTGTAAGGGATTTCATTTCGTGCTTAACCAAAAAGCAAATTCGGCGAGTTTGGTCAGCAAATTCGGCGAGTTTGGTCAGCAAATTCGGCGAATTTGGTTTGTAAATTCGGCGGTTTTGCAAAATACATCACACTTAATTGCGAGCAAACTCGTTATCATCCTGGATTGATCCCAAATCTCGGTCACTGAAGATTTTTGGGCAAAGTGTTGGAACTTACGCCCTGTGAGTCCAATCGTTACTTGCATACAAAAACTCATCATGCCCCAAAAACACATCCTTGCCTATTCCTTAAAAATCCAAATGCGGTCTGCCGCAAACGGGATCACTTGTCAATATGCTTCCTTATAACGCTGTAAGCATCAAAGAGTCCCAGTTCCCCTGCCTTGCTTAGGTCGGCAATTCCTGCATTTCTGTCACCGTTTTTCAAGCGCGTCATACCACGGTTGTAATATGCTTCGGCAAGGTTGGGGTCGATCTTTATTGCCGATGTGTAGTCGTCTATGGCAAGTGCGAGATCGTTTCTTGCCGCATGGAAGTTCGCGCGGTCATACAACAGGAAAGCGCTGGACTGATTAAGATCAGCCGCTTTGTTGAAGTCATCGAGTGTGCGCGCAGCCTTCAACTGCACGTCAATGCCCTGCGACGCATTGAAATCGTTCATCATGGACTGGCAAACAGCACGTTGCCAAAACGCCATTGCCGATGTGCTGTCTGACGATATGTATGCCGTAAGGTCGTTTACAGCATCCTCGAAGTTCTGCATCTGAAGGTATGCGGCAGCTCGCCTAAGAAGTTGCGGACGTGCAATTCCGATTGAATTGGCTGCGGCAATCTCGCCGCTCAGCTTGTCTATGAGTGCGAAATATTGTTTGGCGTCTGTTTCGGAAACAGACTTTCGACTGCACACGAGATACAAGTTCTCTACATCATCATCCGTGGTATTAATCTTTTCCAATTCAGCGTCAAACGCCGTGTATCTGCGTATGCCATCAGTACTGTTTCCGAAGGCAAGCACAAACATAGGCATCAGTTTGTCATCGGTCTTTCTGTTCTGCACCTTGCCTCGGTATTCGCTGTCATATTCATGCTCCACGGCCGGCTCATCCTCGACGACCATCTGATTATACTTGTCCATGTCTATCTCGCTTAGTTTCCTTACCTTGCGTGTCTTAGACTTGCTCCATCTCTGTTGAATTCCGAAATGCTTGTCGTTCTGCGCCTTGAATATGCGGAACTCGTCCTTCTCTGCCCGTGCCGTCATGCCAAGCCTTCGGTAGCACCGCGCCCTGTAGTATAGTCCCGTCCAGAAATTTGGAAATTGGTTTATGACTGCCGTGTAGTCACGAACCGCGCCGCGCAGGTCGCCTGTCCGGTCAAGCAGCAGTGCGCGGTTGAACACCGCCATAAAGTTCTGTGGCTCACGCTTTATTATAAAGTCGAAGTCGGCTATGGCACGGTTGTCGTCCCCCACCTGCACACGCAGTTGTCCACGGTTGTAGTGCGCCATGAAATTGTCTGGGTCTATCTCTATAGCCTTGTCATAGTCTGCCATCGCGCCGCGCAGGTTGTTGATGTTGTACCGCGCGAGTGCCCTGTTGATGTGGTTGCCCGCTACGTTTGGCTTCAGGTGTATTGCCTTGCTCAACTGGCTGTCGGCGTCATGCCATTGTTTCCTCGAAAGACTTATCATTGCCCGCACCATCCAGGCATCGGCATCATACGGATCAATCTCAAGACTTTTGTCGAGATAGCCGGCGGCGCCAAGGGTGTCTTTCTGCTGAAGGCACACCTCAGCCTTTAGTGAATAAGCCTTTGAGAAATCTTTCCATCTCGAGATGATAGAGTCGAGGTCGGCGTTCGCCTTTTGGTAATCCTTGTTCTCTATGCGGCAAAGCACGCGGTTATACCACAGTCCCCGGTTCGCCGGGTCGTATTTTATAGACATGTCGTAGTCTGATATGGCATCTCCGTATTTCTTCTGTCTTATACGACAAAGTCCTCGCAGCTCATATATACCGGTTACATAAGGATTCCTTGAGACTGCTTCCGAACAATCGTTCTCTGCACCGACGTAGTCATCAAGATAGTATTTTGCCACTCCTCTGAAGAACCACGGCTCGTAAAGGAACGGCTTTGCGTTTATTGCTTGGTTGAAATATTGTATTGAAAGCACATAATCCTCATAATAAAGCGCGCTCCGCCCCATAGTGACAAGTCTGTCAACATTGTACTGTGCCATCACAACGAGTGGCACGAACATCGGCAAGCAGAGGATTATCCTGCGCATCGCGTCATTATCTCCTTGCTGGTTTTGTGCGGTAGCCGCATTGATATTTACCATGCAGCATGGCTTTCAGTTTGTTCTTTATCATTGTCTTGCGCAGTGGCGATATGCGGTCGATGAACATTTTCCCGTCAAGATGATCGAACTCGTGCTGCATAACACGGGCAAGGTAACCGTCAATCCACCCGTCGTGTCCATTCCGTCCGGCATCCTCCCATCGGACATGTATTCTCGTTGGGCGGTTCACCTTCTCGTGTATTCCAGGCAGCGAGAGGCAGCCTTCCTCCATAGTCTCGGTATGCGTATCGTCATATTCGATGATGTGAGGATTGACAAACGCCTTGCGGAAGCCCTTGTATTCAGGTATGTCGTCAGAGATAACGTCAAGGTCTATCACGACAATGCGCACAGAACGCCCTATCTGCGGTGCCGCGAGGCCAATCCCCCCACTTGCCGCAAGAGTGTCGAACATATTGTCTATCAACTCCGGCAACTCCGGGAAATCCTCTGGTATGTCTTCGCTTACTTTCCTGAGCACCGGCTGACCGTAAGTATATATAGGTAATATCACGTTTTTATATAATGTTTTTCTATTTGACTATTATGAGTTTCCCCTTCCCTCCATATAACTTTGCAGTATGATGGTGGCAGAAATCTCATCAACGAGAGCCTTGTCCTGCCTCGCCTTCTTGCGCAACCCGCCGTCTATCATTGCCCTGTGCGCAAGTACGGAGGTAAAACGCTCATCCACATATTCTATTGGAATGTCCGGACGGTCTTTTCTCCACCTCGCGACAAACTGCTCCACACGTGCAAGATTCTCGCTTGGCCGTCCGTTCGGCTGCACCGGCCTGCCAATCACAATTCGCTCGACAGGCTCCTTTGCCATGTAATCAACAAGAAACTGGTATAGCTGCGGCGTGGAAACAGTTGCCAACCCATTTGCAATAATCTGCAATGGGTCGGTAACTGCTATGCCTGTCCTCCGCTTGCCGTAGTCGATAGAAAGAATCCTCGCCACGCCTTTTTCACCAAGTATTACTTAATCTCCGGCGAGAGCAGCCACGCGTCGGGATACTGCGAACGGAACTCGTTACGGCTGCGTGCAGCGTCAGCCTTGTTGTCGAATGTTGCAACAACCACACGGTACATGCGCCTTGCCTCGCTGTATGCCACCTGCGCGTCAAAACCTGCGTTCTTGAGTTTCTCCTGGAGCCCGTATGCATTCGCGTCTACGCTGAACGAGCCGACAACAACGCTGAAATTCTTCAGGCCATTGCCGTTCACAACACGCACGTTTTCCTGTCGTACCGACACATTGTCGTAGTTGTCTGTGACGGTAGTCTCTGTTATTGGACGCTCGGTGACTGGAGCCACCACAACAGTTTCCTCACCCATATTGCCGTCTGTGATTGCACTTGCTCCCACGTCTGAGTTGGCCTTTGCGGCATCATACATCTTACGGTAAGCACTTTCGGATGGTTTACAACTTGTGACAGCCATCGCCAGAGCCAATCCGGCACAAACTACAATGTACTTCTTCATAATCTTCATTTGCTGTTTGTAATTTTGAATGTTATTCCTGTAACGGTTAATAAATAAACCGCTGCGAAATTACACAAAAACGAACAAACTCTGACAAAAATGGCGCATAAAGTTTGTTAAATGGCTCAAATCGGTGTGTTTTTAGTAAAATTGGCATCGTTTTTTTTGTGAATAAAGAAAGAATTTATATATTTGCAGTAATAAAAACAATATGTTTAACAATTTAAAGAAAAAAAGTATGAAGACATTTGGTTATTTCGGAGCGTTCCTTGGCGGCGCGATTGCCGGGGCGGCACTTGGATTGCTGATGGCACCAGAGAAGGGAAAAGATACCCGCAAGAAAATCAGTGGAACAATAGAGGATTTCTGCGAGAAACACAAACTGAACCTTAGCCGCAAGGAAATAGAGGAATTTGCAGACGACCTCGGTATTGCAAGCGCATCAGAGGATTGATTTTTATATGTTCTCAAACGACAGAAACATAGAAACGATAGGACAACTCATAGAAGTGCTCCGGCACTATGTTGGGTTGCAGACCGAGTATGTCAAACTTGACGTAATCGAAAAGGTAGTGCGCCTGATGACAATACTCGCAATAGGAGCAGCATCGGCACTGGTAACAATGCTGATGCTGGTTTACCTTTCTTTCGCCGCAGCATTGGCAATGGCCCCGGAAACGGGCCTTCCCCTGGCATTCTGCATAGTGGCTGCATTCTATCTCCTGGTGCTTGTTGTCTTATACCTTTTCCGCAAACCAATCATCGAAAGGCCATTGGTGAAATTGCTCGCCGAGATGCTATTCGACAACGGAAAGGAAACGGGTATATAAAAATCAACTAAAGATATGAAAGACAAAAAGGATGTCATTACCATTCATAATAATCCTCCACGGTATAGGACACTGAAATCAATATCGGAAAGGAAACAGCAGTTGCTGACAGGAATAAGGGCGGACTATGGCAAAATGGACACCCTTTGGAAAAATATCACGAAAAAGAAAGAGCAAACCTCGAGGGGATTTAGGATGGCGAACATGCTGAACACCAGCGCCGGGATATTCGACGGTGCGATGCTCGGCTGGAAACTCTACCGCAAATACTATGGCTTCCTGAACAAATTTAAGAAAGACAAATAATCTTTGTATCAACAAAAGACCTCCACTTCCTGCCCGTCGAATGCAAGTTGTATGCCTTGTGGAAGTTTCCTGTTCACTTCGGCGTGCAGACCTATGTCGTGGCAGCTGTGTATTAGAAATGTCTGACGCGCCCCAACCCTCCCGGCAAACGCAACAGCGTCATCCACGCTCTGATGTGAATGGTGTTCGGGCGCATACCGAAGTGCGTTGACAACAAGCGTGTCAACGTCGTTCAGGTACTCCATCTCGGGCTCTTTGATGGTCTTCATGTCGGTTATATATGCCAGCCCTCCGATGCGGTAGGCCATTATGGGCAAGCCGTCATGCATAACCTCGAATGGGATTACATCAATGTCGTTGACACGCAACGGGCGGTGGTATCCTATACGGACAAGGTTTATCCTTGGCGCTCCTGGATAATAGTTGCCGCCAAAGCAATATGGCATAGTCTTCACGAGTGCGTCTGCGGTGCTGTCATCGGCATATATGCTCAAATCCCCGAAAGAGCAGAAAGGTCGCAGGTCGTCTATCCCGCCGGCATGGTCATAGTGTATATGTGTCAACAGCACGGCGTCGATCTTACGGAAAGGCTGCGAGAGCATCTGTTGCCTTATGTCTGGCCCTGGGTCTATCAGTATCCTCGTGCCGCCTTGCTCCACCAACGCAGCGCAACGCAGTCGCTTGTCGTGCGGATCCTTGCTCTTGCACACACGGCAGTTGCAGCCAATGGTGGGAACTCCCACCGAAGTGCCTGTCCCGAGAAAAATCAGTTTCATATAAGACTCCATTATAAAACAGTTACTTAGGAATGATGTTGACCTCCGGGAAAATCTCTATTCCAAATTTCTCCAAGACATCCTTTCTTATTGCATTGCTAAGTGCGACAATCTCATCGCCTGTTGCTCCTCCAAGGTTGACGAGCACCAGTGCCTGCCTGTCATGCACACCAGCCCTGCCAAGCGAACGCCCCTTCCATCCGCACCTGTCTATCAGCCAGCCTGCCGGTATTTTCTCCTTGCCATCAGGTAACTGGTAGTGTGGCATGTCGGTGTAACGCTTTGCAAGACTTTCATATTTTTTTCTATCAACAACAGGATTCATAAAGAAACTGCCAGCATTGCCCTGTACATCGGGATCGGGCAATTTTCTCCGCCTTATATCAATCACTGTTTGGCGCAACTGCTCTGCAGAGGGTGTGACAATGCCTTGCCTGCATAGTTCGCCGCTTATGTTGCCATACTCTGTCTTAGGGTCAAACCTGCCAGTGGAAAGCCGGTAGGTTACCCTCGTAATGAGATAGCGGTTCTTCCACTCACCCTTGAAACGGCTCCTGCGATAGGCATACTGACAATCAGCCGCATCTATCGTCACCACATTCGCAGTATCTATCTCCACCGCCTCTATTGTTTCAATAATATCCTTTACCTCCGCTCCATACGCCCCTATGTTCTGAACAGCACTGGCTCCAACGTCACCAGGTATGAGCGACAGGTTCTCTGCGTCATAAAGATTGTTTGAAACGCAGTATGCCACAACATCGTCCCATTTCTCGCCAGACCCGCAACAGAGCCTCCCGTCGCCCTCATACAAGATGCCCTTTATCGCAGAACGCACAACAATGCCATTGAAATCACCGGTGAACAGAAGGTTGCTTCCGCCACCGATTATTATGAACGGAGTGTTTTCCGAATTCAATATGCGTGCGGTCTGACGTGCCTCCTCCGTCGAGCAGAACTCGATGAAACGGCTGCAACACACATCAATGCCGAATGTGTTGTTGCCGAGCAGACTGTAATTCCTTACATCCTTCATATCGTTTACTGGACTATCTTCATCAGTTTCCACTTACCACGGATTTTCTTGAAACTCATTTCCATTTCCTGTCCGTTCGCAATGCCCCTCATACAGAATATTTTCATGTTGCCGCCAACGTAGTTCTTGCCGTACATTATATTATATATAATTCCACGCGGCATATCAGATGGTGCAAAGGCCAACCAAGTCTCGGGGGCTATCTCACCAGTTATTGTGGCTAAATCGTCGTCAGGGTCAGGTCCTGTGAACTTGACTGGATTGTTTAAACTTGCCATCTGGAACGTGGTGTCATTTGCGAACCTGCTATAGAAATTCAGGAACGATGCATTCCTGTTCTGGCTCATTCTCTGGTTTATAATACTCGTAAGCATCCATTTTCCATTAACACGATCGAAAACATACTGCTTTACACTTTTATTTGTCAGGCGTATCTTCTCAATCACGACATGGCAAACCGATGTGTCTTTGCCCAACGACAACTGACGGCGGTTATCCAAAATCAATGTGTAGAACCCTTGCTCCATGAAGAAATGATCCGTATGCCACTGGTTGGCCTGCAGCATACTGGTCTTGTTTCCTGTGGTTACTGGCAACGGGAAAGAAATCCTCTTGCGCTGTAATTTGCTATTGCCGGCGAAATTAAATACGAAATCATCAAAAAGCTCATCCGCCGCCTTGGGCATCTGTGTCTCCTCTATAATCTTCTCGAGCGAGTCAAACGCAGAAGTGTCACGCCCGGCAGAATCCCCCATGATACTGTCATTACCAACTTTCTTGTCAGTGCAACTCGTAGTTTGCACGGCGATGACAGAACACAGCAAGGCCGCTACCACAAAAAAGAATGCTTTTTTCATTTCTCTCAAAATATCTTGTCTCGAATAAAAACCTACAAATTAAAGCAATGCTTCTTATTTCGCATGCAAAGTTAGTGCAAATAGAATACAATACAAAATAAATATCACTTATTTTTATCGCTTCATTGCGGCATGACTTTCACCTAAATGCATACCAATACTTACAGTTTAAATTCTTTAACTTGATAAAGTTGAATGTTCATGGAAAAAACAATAAGTTTGCAAATAATTAAACACGAGCAAACATATTTTATGCTTAGCATAATAATACCCATATACAAAGTTGAGAAGACGTTGGACAGATGTCTCAAAAGCGTTGCCTCACAAGCCATAGAGGACAGCGAAGTGATAATGGTGGACGACGGCTCGCCAGATAAATGCGGTGAAATATGCGACCTGTGGGTGGAAAAGGACAAACGCTTCAAAGTGATACACCAACAAAACTGCGGACTAAGTGCAGCGCGTAATGCAGGACTGGCTATGGCTACCGGCGATATATTAACATTCGTCGATTCTGACGATTACCTCGCCACAGGCACTCTTCAGCCCCTTATTACATGTATGCTCAATGACAAAAGCATTGACATATTGGAATATAACGTTATTAGACACTGTGGCGCCAACACACAAAACTCACTCGGAATCAATGATGCAGAGTGGCATGATGTGTCAGACTATTGGTTTCGCGGACACGCTTACGCCCACACGTATTCATGGAACAAGATTTACAGACGCAGTGTCTTCTCTGGCGTTCACTTCCCTATAGGCAGGAATTTTGAAGATGTCCACACCCTGCCACTCCTGCTTGACAACGTCCGTGGCAAGATTGTGACGACCTCACACGGATTTTACCACTATATCGAAAATCCAGATGGCATTACACAAAACGCAAAGAATGAAGACTACCAGAGTCTGCTTGACGCACACATAAATTTCCTAAACGATAATGTTAACAGAATGAAGGAGCAGGAAACGCGTTATGTTGCCGAATATTATGCGCATGTCCTGAACATACAGATAACGGCATTCTCACGCTATGGCTCCTCCGTGAAACTTCGCAGTATGACAAGTTACACGGGGAAATGGAGTATTGCAGGCAACGGAACTAATATTGCATCAAAAATAAAAATGGCTTTCGCAATGACATTTGGCGTGAAAGCCCTGTGCCGGTTGTTCCGTGCCGCAGAGGCATTCATCGGAAAATAATCTAAGTGAGTAATATTAATATTTGGGCTTGTATGACAAAAAGTGTGACTATGGAAGACATAGAGCCTCGCAAATGCGATCCTGGAAATTGCGACCTGTAGAGGCTTTCATAACGCCCATGTTTATTATTGAGAAACATACAAAGTGACCATTTGGGGCATATAGATATCCAGCAAGCGAACTTACGCCGGCAACAGTACCAGTCTTAGCACGCACATTGCCATCAGCCTTCGTGCCACGCATCCGCCTCCTAAGAGTCCCGTCAACGCCAGCGATGGGCAATGAGTGATATAGGCAATCGAAAATTTCTTTGTTCTCGTAAGTATATTTCAAGAAAGCGACCTCTTCATGGGGAGAAACATAGTTGTACAGCGAAAGACCACTGCCGTCCGCCACATAATAATCGGAAGGATTGAGACCGACCTTCCTTATCAAATTATTATAGTGAACCCTGACTGTATTGGCAGAACTGCCTAACTGATAGAACATTGACTCTGCGTATGTGTTGTCGCTATTCTTCATCATCCTATGAAGAATTTTGTCAATCGGACGCGTCACCACATGCAACAGATGTGCCGATGACGGTGTTTTCTGCTCGTCTGTATATCCGTTGATCACAATTCCATCCTGCCTTAACAATGACGTGAAACGCCTGATGAAATCATCTTTTTTGTTAAGCATAAGCGGAGTGAGCACAGGATTGTCATCATCCCAGCACCAGCCCTCCCCCAAACGGTTGGCGTCTTTGAAACTCAAGTCTGCATAGATGTTGCCCTGAATGGTATCAATGCCGGCCTCTCTGATGGCAGACACGAACGAATCAAGGTCGCCGACGGTGAAAGCCGGGTCGAAGCCTCCTATGCAATATACCGAACCGATAAGGGTTCTGCCGTCTATGTCCCCTGTATAACAAAGTTGCGTCTTGTATTCGTAATTGCAGCCAAGGTGGTCAATGGCAGTCACGGCGGTAAGTATCTTCTGCGTACTTGCTGGCCTCATTGTCTGCCGTTCATTATAGGCATACAGGACTTTATTGTCAGAAAGGTCGTAAATCTCCATGCCGACCATTGATGTCTTATTGGCATAACTGTCCATGATGTCGCCAATTCTGCCAAGGATTTTATTCTCCCATGGGACTTCCGACGTAATGGTGTCACTAATGAAGGCCGCCGAAGATCCGTTGCCGTGTATGTCCTGAGCCGTGCAATTCAGTGTTGAAACGAACGACAGTATCAGCAGAAATGTCTTCTTTATCTCCATTTTAACAGTCATGTCTTAGTTTTCTGACAAATTCATCATCGTTGGCCATTAATATCGTAATATATTTTCCGACGACATATAACGGTGTCGCGCAAACCGGCAAAGAAAATCAATAAGCCGACTCAAACTCCCGCAGGAAGCGGGTGTCATTTTCAGAGAACATTCGCAAGTCGCTCACTTGATACTTCAGGTTGGTAATACGCTCCACCCCGAGTCCGAAGGCGTATCCGCTATACACACTGCTGTCTATACCGCATTGCTCGAGGACATTTGGATCAACCATTCCGCAACCGAGTATTTCCACCCATCCAGTATGCTTGCAGAAGCCACATCCAACGCCACCGCATATATGGCACGAAATGTCCATCTCCGCACTTGGCTCCGTGAACGGGAAATAACTCGGACGGAGACGTATCTTGGTTTCGGCACCGAACATCTCACGTGCGAACGACAACAGGACCTGTTTAAGGTCAGTGAACGACACACCCTTGTCTATATACAGCCCCTCCACCTGATGGAAGAAGCAGTGCGCGCGCGCGGTTATGGCCTCGTTGCGGTACACGCGTCCAGGGCATATCACCCTTATTGGAGGTTTCTGCGTCTCCATAACACGAACCTGTACTGATGAGGTGTGCGAGCGAAGTATCACATTTTTTGTAACATCACTGGCGTTTTTTTCAACGAAGAACGTGTCCTGCATATCACGCGCCGGATGGTCGGCAGCAAAATTCATTTTCGTGAAAACGTGCAAGTCATCCTCCACCTCCGGACCATTGGCAAGGACAAAACCCATTCGTGAGAAAATGTCTATTATCTCGTTCTCCACTATTGTCAGCGGATGTCTCGTCCCAAGCGGTATCGGGTAGGCGGAGCGTGTCAGGTCAATGTCTTCAGAAACTTCATCTGCTGTCGCCGTCTGCTCACGCAGCAAGTTTATCTTATCTATAGCCCTCTTCTTCAGTTCGTTTATCTTAATTCCGACAGTCTTTTTTTCTTCTGCCGCAACATTCCGGAAATCAGACATCAATGCATTGATCTCCCCCTTCTTACTGAGATATTTAAGTCTTAGAGCCTCTATTTCTTCTGCGTTAGAAGCCTTCAGCGAGTTCACTTCATTAAGAAGTTGTTCAATCCTGTCAAGTATCATTTCTATTAAATAAACTTATTATGACTGCAAAGTTAGTGCAAATCGAAGACAATACAAAATAAATTTTATTTTTATTGTTAAAGATACAGCCCGGCATCACGGAAGAGAGAATATGGAAATTCTATAATGTTATCGAATTTATTATTGTGCTACAAATAATCTTAGACTGTCTGCCGCGACACGTTTTTCAATCCATTGGCTCATCTTTCTCTGCTCTGCATATTTCATTCTTGCACCTCTTTTAAGTTCCACTATTGCAGCCACATACCTCTTTTTTGGTAAAGTATCTGTTGATATAGACAAAGCCTGTGCCAGACTGATACTTTTCACTGCAGGATAAAGCACCTTTATCTCTCCTTTCATGCTACTGCTAAGTTCCTCAAGACGGCGATACTGTTGTAGCGAATCGTGAATTGCGGCCTGTCTCGCGTTTTCCTGCATTAGCAATTTCTCATATTTATCATGCGTTTCCTTGTTATTTACCAGTTTGTTCTCAAGCAACTGGATATTTGCAGACGCAGAACCCTGTATCAGCTGCAAACTGTAATCCTTCATTCCGTAGAACTCAAGAAGTTTATGTGCCTGTTTCTGAATGCTGTCAGGCACGGCATCCCCAACCACCACAACGCTCAAGCGTTTCTCATCCCTGTTGGCATCGTATGATATAACCTGCGAGCCTTTCCAGGCAAGTTCCTTGTAAACGAAGCTTCTCACTCGACTTTCGAAAACCGTCTCCCCAACCATTTTGTATGTCATAACTGCAGCAGGAATCAAAGTTGCCACGGTGACAATCAATATTCTGTTGTGGATGTTTTTGGATTTCTGATTATCGAGAAATGCGATAGGACGGAATTTCAAGAACTTCACACCGAGATAAGTGGCTATGCAAATGAATACGGAGTTTATGTAGAACAGGTAGAAGGCACCTATGAAATAACTGAAATTGAGGGTTGCTATGCCAAAGCCTGCGGTGCACAGTGGCGGCATCAGCGCGGTGGCTATTGCGACACCAGGTATCACGTTGCCCTTTCCACCGGTTGCCTGCGCAACGATACCGGCAGCACCGCCGAAGAACGCTATCAGTACATCATAAAGCGTCGGTGAAGTTCGCGCAAGTAGTTCTGACTGAGCCTCGCTCAGCGGTGATATGACAAAGTAAATCGTTGCTGTCAGCACACTTATACCAGCAGCCACGGCAATGTTCTTTGCCGACCTTTTCAACAAAGCCATATCATTGATGCCTATGCCGAGTCCCAGACCGAGAATAGGATCCATGAGTGGAGATACGAGCATTGCGCCAATTATAACCGCAGTGGAATTGACATTTAGTCCGAGTGATGCTATGAAAATCGCAAAGACAAGCACCCACAGGTTTGCGCCACGGAAAGAAACGCCGCTCTCTATCCGCTCAATAGTCTCATGCTCGTCACTCTTGTCGGGCATCATGTTGAAATACTTCTTTGCAATCTCCTTTGTCCTGTTTATATCAAAATTCATGGTTTATAAATAAATTTATTAAAATGCAAACCTAATGCTTTCATTCCAACCGTCTGCCATTCCAATATGCTTCGGGTTCTCCCTCAGAATTTCTCCTTATCTCGATTGTTCCACCCAACCATTCCGTAAACGGCAGTTCGCCGGAAAACGTGTAGCATTCCTTAACCACACCGTCCGACAACTCCACGACGGCATTGTTGAGTATCCGCTCATTGCACACGTCAACTTCATGTGCTGCGACTCTCCTAACGTCTCTCATCAGCAGGTTTCATTTCAATCGTTGCATCCCTGTCAAGTTTCACAGCAGTGTCCTTCCTTTCCTCCGGTACTCCACCAGCACCTGCAGGTGGCATATCTTTGTTGTCTGTCAATTTTCCTGAGCGTTCACGGAAACGTATCAGACGCACGTTGCGTATTGAAACAAGTTGCAATGCCGTTGCATTCTGCTGCCTGTCCCTCGTGTTCATATAAAAGAAGCCCCTCACCTCCTTTATTCCGAGATGGCGGCTGTCCGCCACATCCACGGTATGGTGCATTGATCCGGAAAAATGCACAAAGTTAGATGCCACGCTGTCATTTCCGAACGTGACGGCGAGCATGGCGACACCATCCTGCATCCCAGTCTGGAAAATGAAGTCAGAGTCAAAGTTCAATATCATCCTGTCTCCCTTCTTATACGCACTGTCTGCAACTATCGTGAACGAGTAGATATTATAGGGCGGGTATGGCATCAGCACAAAAGAACGCTCTCCCAACCAGACATTGGCCGTGTCGGCATCAGACGTTATGGCGCCATAGCGGTTCACGTCAGCGGCCGACGCTCCGAGGGCGACGGCCTTCTTACCGAGACGCTCTGCCACATTTTCGTAAATATCGTGAAGACGGTCAGCATGTCGCGAGTAATATACCATGGAAGAATCAAACTGTGCCTGTGTGACATCATGCTTCTTTAACACCCCGAGCCGGTACAACAGTCGGTGGTACTCAACATTGCTGGCCGCGGCAGGGTTGCTTTGCGCCATGCCGTCAGCGACATGCAGGTCGAGCAATATCTCCTCCATGTCACCGGGCTGTATCAAATTGTCCGGGACACCTGGCTTACATGCTATGAAAAAAATGCAAACCGGTAAGAAGAGCAATATTTCAAGAAGCCTTTTCATTTCTTCTTGCGTGACAAACTTATGGAGGAGAGTTCCTTGCGGTAGAACAGCAGCAGCAACACGACACCGACGCTGATACAGGCATCGGCAAAGTTGAACACGGGACTGAAGAATATGTATTCGTCCCCTCCCACAAAGGGAACCCAATCTGGCCACGTTGTCTCTATCATAGGGAAATAAAACATATCCACGACCTTGCCCATAAGGAACGGGGCATAACCACTGCCGAACGGCACAAGATAACTTGCGTATGCAGGAGACGAGGAACTGAAAATCAATCCGTAGAACATGCAGTCAATCATGTTTCCCATGGCTCCGGCAAGCACCATTGACAGGCACACTACATATCCCATGCGCGCGCCTTTCCTTACGACACGCGACAGGTAATATCCAATTACGGATATAGCCACCAAACGGAACACACTGAGCACCAACTTGTTGAAGAATGTCATGCCGTATGCCATTCCGTTGTTCTCTATGAAGTTTATCTTGAACCAGTCCGTAACGTCAATGACCTCGTGAAGCCGCATGTTGGTCTTGACCTCGATTTTAATAACCTGGTCTATAATCAACACTGCGCCAACGATTATTGCCGCAATGACAGCGGTACGTCTGCTGTCACTATGCATCTACTTGTCTCTTGCTTCCTTCGATTGCACGCTGAGTGTTGCGTGAGGTACCACGCGCAGACGCTCCTTGGGAATCAACTCCCCGGTTATGCGATCGATGCCGTATGTCTTGTTCTCTATCCTGACGATAGCCGCCTCGAGTGCCACGATGAATTTCTGCAGCCGCCCTGCCTGCTGTATCAGTTCCTCCTTTGTCTGTGTGGCGCTGCCCTCCTCAAGAACTTTATAAGTTGGAGACGTGTCCTCAACGTCATTGCCATCAGCATTCATCAGCGAGCGCATCATTTCATTATAGTCATGGCGGGCTGTTGCCAGTTTTTCATTTATTATGCCACGGAACTCCTCGAGTTCCTCATCGCTGTAACGTTTTTTGTCTGCCATAGTCATTAAGTGTTAACGTTGTTAATAAATCTATATCTTTTCAACCTTGATGTTCAGCACGAAATCATCAAAGTCTATCTCATTACCGTCATTGTCCGCAACTGTTATTTTGTCAGCAAGCACCTGCGAGGCAATGTATTCACCAAAGTTCTCCACAGCAGCATCGGTTGCCTCGCTGGGAGCGAGCGTGACGTTCACGCGGTCGGTTATCTCGAAACCACTGTCTTTCCTTATGTTCTGGATGCGGTTGATCAGTTCGCGCGCCATGCCCTCCTGGCGCAATGAGTCTGTGAGTTCAACGTCGAGAGCAACAGTGAGGTTGCCGTCGTTGCTGACAAGCCAGCCTGGAATATCCTCACTTACCACCTCCACATCGGCAAGTTCAACCGTAACACTCTCACCCTGCATGTCGAGCGTTATGTGACCATCATCCTCAAGACGGGCGATTTCATCCTGCTCCAATACAGCCATCTTTGCAGCAATGCCCTTCATAAGTTTTCCGAACTTCTTGCCCATCGTCCTGAAGTTGCACTTCACTTTTTTCACGAGAATGCCCTGCCCCTCAACGAATTGCAGTTCCTTGACGTTCACCTCGCTCAAAATCAGGTTTTTCACGGCCTCGATATGCTGACGCTGCACTTCGTCGACAGCAGGAATCATTATCTGCTGCAGTGGCTGGCGAACCTTTATATTGACTTTCCTCCTCAGGGCAAGTACTATTGAGGTTATCTTCTGCGCCATGCGCATACGCTCCATGAGCTCAACATCAGTTTCCCCAAAAGGTTCGGGAAATTTCGCAAGATGCACGCTCACCGCATCCTCACGCCGCGTGACGGCCATAAGGTCGGTATATAGTTGGTCTGCATAGAACGGAGCGAATGGCGCAAGCAGTTTCGAAACATTTTCAAGACAAGCATAAAGCGTCTGATATGCAGCAATCTTGTCCTTTGACATGCCCTTGCCCCAAAAACGTTTCCTGTTCAGGCGTACATACCAGTTGCTGAGATCATCATTGACAAACTTGTCAATCATACGCCCTGCCTTTGTAGGCTCAAAGTCACTCATCGCCTCATCGACACCAGTGATAAGCACGTTGAGTTCGGAAAGTACCCAGCGATCTATCTCCGGACGCTCGCAAACCGGTATCTCCGCCTGCGAATAGTCGAAGCCATCGACGTTGGCATAGCGACAGAAGAATGAGTATGTGTTGAACAGAGTTCCGAAGAACTTGCGCTTCACCTCCTCCACTCCGTTCGGGTCATATTTCAGGTTGTCCCACGGCTGGGTGTTTGTCATCATGTAGAAGCGCACGGCATCAGCGCCGTTCTTGTTTATCTCGGAGAATGGGTTAACAACGTTTCCTATGCGCTTTGACATCTTCACGCCCTTGGCATCAAGCACAAGTCCTGTGGATATAACGTTCCTGAACGCGACGCTGTCAAACACCATCGTTGCGATGGCGTGCAATGTGAAGAACCAGCCACGCGTCTGGTCGACTCCCTCATTTATGAAATCGGCGGGGAATGCCATTCTGCTGTCTATGGCCTCCTTGTTCTCAAACGGGTAGTGCACCTGTGCGTATGGCATGGAGCCAGAGTCAAACCACACGTCTATCAGGTCTTGTTCGCGATACATAGGCTTTCCTGTATCGCTGACAAGCACAATGTCGTCAACGTATGGCCTGTGCATGTCTATGCGGTCATAGTTTTCCACAGAGTAGTCACACGGCACAAAGCCCTTGTCCTTCATAGGGTTGCTCTTCATTACGCCAGCGGCAACGCTCTTATCTATCTCATTGTAAAGTTCCTCAAGACTGCCTATGCACACTTCCTCGCGCGAGTCCTTGTTGCGCCATATAGGCAGTGGCGTGCCCCAGAAGCGCGAGCGCGACAAGTTCCAGTCGTTAAGGTTCTCGAGCCAGTTGCCGAAACGCCCCGTGCCAGTGGATTCCGGTTTCCAGTTTATCGTTTTGTTAAGTTCCACCATGCGGTCCTTGCATGCCGTGGACCGTATGAACCACGAATCGAGCGGATAGTAAAGCACAGGCTTGTCTGTGCGCCAGCAGTGCGGATAGTTGTGGACATGCTTCTCTATCCTGAATGCCTCGCCAGCCTGCTTCATCTCGACGCAAAGCACTATGTTGAGGTCTTCAGCCTTTGCTGCGGCCGCCTCATCATATTTCCCGTTGGCATTGAACTCCGGTGCATACGCATTCTTCACGAAATCGCCCTCGTGCCTTGCATACAACTCCGGCCTCATGCACTTCCCGACAAACTCATCTGCCAGTTCCCCGCGCATGTAATATTTTCCCTGAAGGTCGACCATAGGGCGTGTCTCGCCATCGCGCGCCACCATGAACAGCGACGGTATGCCGGCAGCCTTTGCCACTTTCTGGTCATCCGCGCCGAACGTAGGCGCTATATGAACTATGCCCGTTCCGTCCTCTGTAGTAACATAGTCTCCGGGAATGACGCGGAACGCCTCTTCCTCCATCTCAACGAACATGTCGCTTCCTACGGAGAACACGCTGTCGCTACGCTTATCCGCCGCCGCCCTGACAAACTCCGGTGAGTTGGCGTCGAGTTTCTCAAGCGGTTTCACCCACGGCATCAGCTGTCTGAACCTCATTCCAACAAGGTCAGAGCCCTTGTAATGCCCGATAATGCGGAATGGTATCACCTTGTCTCCATGCTTGTACGCCTCGAGGTTGAGATACTCCCCGTCGGGGTTTAGGTAGGCGTCCACTCGCGCTGCCGCCATGACGGCAGAAATTTTCTCACCATTGTATGGGTTGTATGTCTGCACACATACATAGTCAATCTTCGGCCCAACACACAATGCGGTGTTTGAAGGCAGCGTCCATGGCGTAGTGGTCCATGCAAGGAACACCGGCCTGCCCCACTGCGTCATCTCAGGCCGTGGGTCGGTTATGTCGAACTGAGCCGTCACCGTGGTGTCCTTGACGTCACGGTAGCAGCCTGGCTGGTTGAGCTCGTGGCTCGACAGTCCGGTGCCTGCCGCAGGCGAATATGGCTGAATGGTGTATCCTTTATATAGCAGTCCTTTATTATATAGTTGTTTCAACAACCACCACAGCGTTTCTATGTACTTGTTGTCGTAAGTGATGTACGGATTGTCAAGGTCAACCCAGTAACCCATCTTTTCCGTCAGCTCTCGCCATTCGGCGGTGAACTTCATCACATTCTCTCGGCATTTGGCATTGTATTCCGACACCGAGATATATTTTTCCGAGTCTTGGTTGTTTATGTCGGCCTTCGTTATACCGAGTTCTTTCTCAACCCCCAGCTCGACCGGCAGCCCGTGTGTGTCCCACCCTGCCTTGCGATGCACCTGGAAGCCTTTCATAGTCTTGTACCTGTTGAAGGTGTCCTTTATGGCGCGCGCCAGGACATGGTGTATCCCAGGATGTCCGTTTGCCGAAGGCGGGCCTTCGAAGAAAACAAACTGCGGGCAGCCCTCACGCTCTTCCACCGAGCGGCGGAACATGCCATTACTGTTCCATTTCTCCAGTATATCCTCGTTTGTTTTCTGTAGGTCAAGCCCACCATGCTCAGCAAATTTCCCTGCGGCGGCAGCCTTATCGTTTTTTTCCATATATTGTATGTCCTTTTATCAAAAACAAAGTTGCGTTTTTAAGACGTGCAAAGTTAAGCAGAATAATCGACACTGCCAAAATTTTTCTTTCAAATGTTACTCTGGCTGCACATCGCACAATGCCTATACAACAAGTGTGTACACTAAATAAAATTCGAGCAATGCTTGGCATTTAATTACACATAAGACCGCATTTCACGCAGGGTGGAAATCCTTTCCATAATCAACCAATCTGCAATTACGCCGTGTTTGCTCCGTAAAAACGCCGTGTTTGCCGTGCAATTACGCCGTGTTTGCTCACCAAATACGCCGTATTTGGTTGATGAAAGATAACGAAACGCTAATTGAGGAAACAAGAAATAAAAGCCATATAACATTGATTAATGTTTGAATGCTTGTGAGTTTGAAAAAAATCTGCTAACTTTGCAAGCGAAAGCAGCGTTCCGGCTCTGTCGCTTGTGCCGCCCCACGGCAATGGTACAAGAGGAAAGTCCGGGCAGCACAGGGTGCCCCACTTCCGAAAATAGAAGTTGCTGGCAACAGCAAGCAAGGGCAGAAGAGAATGACCGCCGTGTCACGGCCATTTATGGTTGTGACACGGCAAGGGTGAGAAGGTGGTGTAAGAGACCACCGGGCGGCGGGTGACCGTCCGCGCCGTGCCCACTGGGGGCTGCAAGTTCATGTAAACCGTCGTTGAGGGTTGCCCGCCCGACTTACTCCGACGGAGGGTAGAACGCTTTAGGTGCGGGGCGACTCGCATCATAGATAGATGACAGGCACTGCGGGCTGCAATGCCCGCAGAACGGAACCCGGCTTACAGGGACACTGCTTTCTCTTTGTGAAACATCGTATCTAACAATAAAATTAAGTTCATGGAATTACCCGATTTTATGTCATACTCGGATAAATTCTCCAACGGGGAGTTTATCGACAAAGTGCAGCGCATTGCAAAGCGCGCGGGAAGTAAATTGGTTTATGGTTCGCTCCTGCTCTACTATACGATACAGAGCGACAAGGTGTCCCGCAAGGACAAGGCGATTATCATTGGCGCGCTGGGCTATCTGATCAGTCCGCTCGATGTCATACCGGATGCGATACCCATTGCGGGACTTGCCGACGACATGGCAGTGCTCGTGTATGTACTGAAGAAAATGTGGTCAATCATTTCCGATGATGTGCGCGAGAAGGCAAAGAACAAGATGCGTCAGTGGTTCGATGATGACGAGATGGAAGATGTTGACGACATCATCAACGACCACGAACATTATACCGAAGGATAACCCTTCGTAAATTAAGTAGACGGCCTGACGAAATTAAAATCGCCATGCCATCATGGACTGTGATGGCATGGCGATTTTATATTTGCAGTCAGTCAAACCCGCACGCCTGCTTGCAACGATGGTCAGAACCTGTATCCGAGAGTTAAAAGAACCTGATGGCGTTTGTTGTTGACGGTGGTCACGTCCGGGACATTGTTATAACTCATCGTCTCCCCTGTGACGCTGTTCGTCAACGTCTTGCTGCTTCCGGAATATTCCATGAACGGGTGGAACTCACCATCCTGCGAGCTATACTGATATGCCAGGTCTATGTTCGTTCTGCCCACCTGATAGCCAATGCCGAAAGTGACGCGGTTTGTCGATTTCCAGTTGGTATAGTCGGTCGTTGATGAATAGTATGACCCTGGCGACCACACAGTGCCGTCCTTGTATCCGTTCTCGTTATACATGGCGCTGACATAGTTGTAACCGACACGCAGCGCGAGTTCCGGCACCGGTTTGTATTCTGCACCGAGTTTCAGAGTGCTTACACCCTTCAGCGAATACTCCGTGTTGTCGTTCATGGCATAGTCGGAAGAACTTGAGTCGTAATATGTGTCATTCCACCAGTCATATCCCTCGCCGTCGATTATGCGGTTGTCAAGCTTGCTATAGTCAGCATATTCATACGAAGCGCCGAGCGCGAGAAAGTTCCCCACGGTGTGCCCGAGTGAGATGCCGAACTTCCACGGAGTGTTGAACCTGAAATCATATTTGTCGTTCGACCTTCCATTGTCGTACGCTCCATATTTGGTGTTGTTGCTGAGTGTGGTGTAGTTCTCAGTTTTCAGATCGTAGAACGTCGGTGTTGAGACATAAAGCCCGATGCGGAAAGGCGATACTTCAACAGGGCGGAAGATTAGTCCGAACTTCACGTCGAAACCAGTTCCTGTGATTTGCCTTTCATCGCCTATCAAAATGTTGCCGTCTCCTATAGACTCTGAATACTCGCTGTAATTCTTATAGTGTACGTCATATACGCCGAATGTCAACCCGAGGAACACGCGGTCGTTTATGTTTCCGCTGATGTTGAAGTCGTATTCGCCTACATATCCCTTGTTGGCACGGTTCATTGCGTAACCCGTGGCATCGTATGGGTTGAAGTCGAGTACGGTCTTGCCGTTTTCCTGTATTTCGCGTGTCAGCAGTCCATTGTAATAGAGGTAGTCTATCTGGCTGTACGTCGGTGCGTCATAGCCTTGCGAGTCGAACCCCCGGATGCCTTTGTCGAGACTTCCGTGTGGATAGAACACTTCGTCGGCCTGTTTAAGGTATGACAGTTTGTTCTGCGACGCGCCGTTAAGCCGGCCCGCAGCCTTTAGGATATAGTTGAAATCTCGGCTCTTGTGGTAGTTGAATGCGAAGTTGAGGAACGACGACCTGCCCGACCTTGCACTGTACACGAAGCCTGCCTGGTCGAAACTTGCATGTGACGTGCTGCCAAAATCAAACTTTGAAGCGTCCTGCTGACTCATGAAGCCAGCGGAGATACTGGCAACGGAACGGCGGAAAAGCCCCACGCCGGCAGGGTTAGTGGATATTGTGGATATGTCTGCGCCAAGTGCCTCCATCGCGCCGCCCATACCGACGTAGCGTGCCGTACCGTTTAGGTCCTGCGTTCCAGTGTTTGCATTCTCGTATGTCTCCTGAGCCGTTGCCGGCAAGGAGCATGCGATTGCCAAAGCGGCATAAACTAATTTCTTCATGGTTGAATGTATTTCTATTTTCAAAAACTACTGTATGTTACTTCTATCTCCGGCCGCCGAAGTGGCCACCGCCACCTCCGCCGCTGCGGCCACCGCCCCCGAATGAGCCTCCGCCGCCCCTTGACGAGCCACGGCTCACACCGCTGTTGAACGAGCCACGGCTGCTGTTGACAGAATTGTTGTTGCTCTCCCTCCAGTTGTTGTTTCTCGTGTTGTAAGACCCGTTGCGGTCAATCCTCTGATGGCCTGAGTATGTGTTGCGGTTTGTCCTTCCGTTGATATTATCTGTTGAAAATGATGACGGACGGCGGCCACTGAACGAGTTTCGTCTGCCACTGAAAGAACCACGCCCGGTCCTTGCGGAAGACATGTCTGTGCGCCTGCCTGAGAAACCGCCGCGATGTCCCCTGCCATATGAGCCCGTGCCACGCCCCGCGATGCCTGTGCCGTTGTTGTAATAGTAATATCCGCCATACCACGGATAGTAGCCATAGCCTGACCAACCACCATAATACCACGGGTCGTACCATCCGTAATACGGTCTATACCATCCATAATAATACGGATAGCCATATCCGGAATAGCCGTACCAGTAATCATACCATCCCCATCGCGACCACAGGTAAGGGTTGTAATAATATGGTGTATAGTAGCCAGAATACCAAGGGGCAATCCATTGATAGCCGTCGAAACGCTTCATGCGGCGGCTGTATTCGTATTCGTTTTCACCGTCATACTGTGAGCAAACGCTGTCGCTGTCCTCGCCCCCGGGATGGAACTCAATTATATCGTTGCCAACAGAATCCACTTCTATCATTTCGTAGTAACTGTTGCCCGGATGTCTGTTGTACTCATCCACATCTCTGTCCGAACCAGAATGGTAACCGGCATAGCCATTTCTCTCATAAACAGGTTGACGCACGTTCTGCTCACCCGAATTCTTCTTCGGCGTGAAATAGAGATCGTCGCTCTGCGCCTGCATGGCTATAGGCAGCAGACCTGCAATGATTGTGATAAAAATATACTTTTTCATATCCAGTTCTATTATGTTTTGTCTGTATTATGTAAGTTACAATAACGTTACATTTGCAAAAATATAATGATTTACGATGCAAATATAGGGAAAAACCCTAAACGATGATAGGTTTTTCCCTATTTTTTGTAAATTTGCAGACGTAATTTAACGTTTGACAATAAAAAAACAATTTAATATGAAATACACGGAGGTGGTTTTTGAATTTTATGATGAGAACGGGGCGGGCGTTGACGATTCCCACCTGCTTCACACGGCACGCGACATAACAGCATCGCTTGCCGGGTCTGTCGGATTCGAGAGTTTCATAGAGACAGACAATGGAATCAAGGGCTACATACCAGAAACGATGTTCCATAAAAACGCACTCGACGAATGTCTTGAAAATTTCCACGTTGGGAACATTACGACAAAGTACTCATACCGCGAGATGGAAGACAAGAACTGGAATGAGGAATGGGAGAACGTAGGATTTGAGCCTATTAACGTGGATGGCAAATGTGTAATACACGACACCTCGCACACACTGGACATTCCTATTGGCGTGATTGACATTGTGATTGACGCGCGGCAGGCTTTCGGCACAGGAAACCATGAGACAACAAGAATGATTGTAAGCAAAATCCTCGGAATGGAAATGCGTGGGAAACACCTTCTCGACTGTGGTTGCGGAACGGGTATCCTGTCGATAGTCGCAGCAAAGTCTGGAGCAGAACGGGTGACGGCATACGACATAGACGAATGGAGCGTTGAAAACACCATTCACAATGCCGAACTTAACGGCGCAGGCGAAAAGATAGAAACTTTTCTTGGCGATGCCAACGTGCTGACGCATGTTTCAGGTGTTTTCGACATAATAACCGCAAACATCAACCGCAACACACTGATTGGCGACATGCCAAAATTCAAGGAGGTTCTGGCATCTGGTGGCACGATGATACTCAGTGGGTTCTATGAGGACGACATTGAAATGATAACCAACGAGGCTGTAACGCTCGGACTTGTTTGCGAAGGGAAAAAAGTTGAGAACGGGTGGGCGATGATTGTGCTCAAGTAGCCCTTGCATTCAGTCTATGGTAAGTTGCTGCAGGTCATAGTAACTGCCGTTGTAAATGTCCAGGTCAACATTGCCGCTGATGCCAGGCAGCCTGCCGGCATCGGTGTGCTGCCAGAATTTCCATGGGCCACCATACTCCACATTGTCAACATAATAGTGTGCTATCCAGTACGGATAGTCATCGAACACGGAGGCATCAAGATATTTGGTCTTGAACTTGTAGTAGGTATATATTATCGGTTTCACGTGGTAATGATCCTCGACTATATGAAGCCATGTCAGCACGTCCTGCTGGAAATCCTCCACAGAAACGTTCTTGGGCTTGTGTTCCACATCAAGTACAGGCGGCAAGTCGCCCTCCAGGAGTTTGACGTTATTTAGGAAAAACTGTGCCTGCTCGCGTGGACTTGAATTATTGCTCCAGAAGTGATAAACCCCACGGATGAAACCGTGTTCCCGCGCATTGTAGAAATTTGCACTGAAATTTTTATCAACACGCGAGGAACCCTCTGTGGCTTTCATAATGACGAACCTCACCGGATAACCCTGTATCGTGGCATCCTGCAGTTCCCTCCAGTCTATGTGTCCCTGATAGTGGCTTATGTCTATTCCGTGTATCTCGTAGCCTTCAGGGTAATCTGTCTCACCGTATATTGCCCTCCAGCGGAAACTGTATGGACTTATGAAGAAATAATAGAAAGCGGCAATGTATGCCACGACGACAACAAAACCACCGAGCCACCGCACCCATGCGGGCAGTCGCATGAATACAGATTTCCTCTTTCTGTGGTATCGCCTTTTCCTTGTCATTATGCCCGTCAGTGATGCAGTATGTGATTGGAAGACTTGCCCAGCCACATACTGCAAGAATCATTTCTTCCCTTGTTCGAGCAATAACGTCATCGTTGGTCTGTCGCACACTTCCTTGGGCCCCCAGAACTGTATCGGTCCCGGATAGACGAAACATGTGTTCATGGCCCATTCGCCTCTCTGCTCGGCGAAAGCTTTGTACGGTTCTCCATCGAGATCAACGAGAGCCTTGCGAATCACCGGCCTCATCTTGCCGTTGCGCCGCTCCATGTTCATCATCATTGTGATGGGCACTCCACCGGCACTCCATTCCTCCGCCGGGGCGGTGGTGTTCTTCACCACTGCCATGTATCCGGTCTTTCCGTTGGCAATTAGTTGTGCCGCGCTTGCCCCGAGTGCATAGCAATAGTCTGCATCGAAGTTGGAAGGTGCGGCACACCGTCCTTCGTAGCCGAAGAAATGATGCAGCGCTGCGAATTTGCCGTTGAACATTCCTGTCTTGCGCCACCGTTCAAGTTTCGTTGCAACCATCGACGAGAGCAGTTTCTCAGTCTCTATCAGACTGACCATCACGTTACCGTGTGGGTCGCGGTCGAGTGCAAGTTGATGTGCCACGCTCGTCGGAAGCGAGTTGAACACGGCGAGGTTCTCATCCGACAGTTGTTGTTTCACGAAGTCTATCTGCTCAACGCGGCATATGAAGTTTGCCCCAGGCATCGAGAGTATGTCGTTCAGTTCGGCAATGAGTTTCTTTATCGCCGGGATGAATTCTATAAGCCCCTCCGGTATTATCACCGTGCCGAAGTTGTCACCTTTCTCTGCTCTTCTCGCCACAGAGTTCGCTATGTATGTCACGACATCATCGAGTGTGAGATCCTTCGCCTCCACCTCTTCCGATATAAGGCATATGTTGGGCTGCGTCTGCAGTGCGCACTCGAGTGCAATGTGCGAGGCCGACCGCCCCATCACTTTTATGAAGTGCCAGTATTTCCGTGCCGAGTTGCAGTCTCGTTCAATATTCCCGATGAGTTCCGAATATGTCTTGCACGCCGTGTCAAAACCGAAAGACGTTTCAATCTGTTCATTCTTCAAGTCGCCATCGATTGTTTTCGGACAGCCAATGACCTGAATACCGTAACTCCTTGCTGCATAATACTCTGCAAGGATACATGCGTTTGTGTTCGAGTCATCCCCGCCAATTATTACAATCGCCTTTATATCGAGTTCGCGTAATATCTCGAGCCCCTTCTCAAACTGCTCCTCCTTGTCCAGTTTAGTCCGTCCGGAGCCAATCATGTCAAAACCACCGGTGTTTCGGTATTCATTGGCAAATTCTTCTGTGATTTCGATATATTTATGTTCCAGAAATCCGTCAGGGCCAAGTATGAAGCCATACAGCCTGTTCTCGGGGTTTAGTTTCTTGATGGTTTCGAGAAGTCCTATTATGACATTGTGACCGCCTGGAGCCTGCCCTCCGGAGAGCATAACTCCCACATTCATCCTTTCAACCTCTTCACTGTCACACTCTTCAAACTCTATGATTGGCATTCCGTATGTGTTAGGGAAAAGAGTCCTTATTTCTTTCTGATTGTCAACACTTTGAGTTGGTTTTCCCTCCTTAATCCTTACAGCTCCGTGGAGAACATTTGGCACTTTTGGCAAATAAGCAGCACGCGCCTGCTGTAGAACATTCTTTTTCATCTTAACAAGAAATTAATAAATTAAAGTCTATCCTTTTACCTATAATCTAAATACGAATGCAAAAATAATGTTTTTTTTGACAACGAGAAAGAAAAAACATCTAAAAAAAACTTATTTCGTTTTTTTTCTTTATAAAACGCTTGCACATTTTGAAATAATAACTACATTTGCAATAACGATATAACAGTAGGAACAAATTTAACATAGAAAGGAGCATTGGTTTATGACAAACAAAAGAGAATTGAAAAAGATGATTAACGATATCTGCAATGACTTGTTTGCAGAGTGCATCGCTTATTCATTATACAATGGCAAGGCCGACAACGAGAACGTAAACTCTATTCTCAAGTCAATAATAAGAATTAACAGCGACTTCGTAAAAAGGATTTCACACCTGGAACCTGGAATGGAGGCAAAGACGTACTACAACAAGTTACGCAGTGACTTCGACAAGAGCATCAACGAGGTCATTGACAATATATGCAACTTAGGATAAAGGTAAGAATTAAGAATGATAGAGAAACTCTGCAGGTGGATATTATACAGACGTATGGGATGGAAAAAGGATGTTTCCGAAATCCATCCAGACAAATACATAATATGCCTTGCGCCGCATACCAGCAACTGGGACTTCCTGATAGGCCAGCTATACATGAGAGCCGAGGGGATGAAAATCAATTTCATGATGAAAAAAGAGTGGTTTGTCGGGCCACTCGGCACGTTCTTAAAGAATATAGGAGGCATCCCGGTTTGGCGGAACAAGAAGTCAAGCCTGACTGACAATCTCGCGGAGACGGCCCGGAACGAGAAAACATTCAGCCTATGCATAACACCGGAGGGAACACGCTCGAGGAATCCAGAATGGAAAAAGGGCTTCTACTTCATTGCAAAGAAAGCCGGGATACCGATACTGCTATATGCCGTTGACTATCAAAAGAAACTGATAAGATGCACGAAAACAATCGTGCCGGACGGCGATGTGGAGGCACAGATGCGCGAGATAAAACTTTACTATAAGGACATAAAGGGTAAGCGGCCGGAACTTTTCAGCATAGGAGCGGTGTCATGAAGAAGAATTTGCTATATGTTGTCATTGCAACAGCATTGCTCGCAGGCTGCGGCTCTCACAGAAGGACTGTCAACTATCCTACGGACGTGGATATGGTTCACGGCATACCGTCAGATGCAGAGCCCACGACTGGTGCGTCAAAACGCGAATATGTGAACAGGAAATCCAACTGGGGAGTGGAATACAATGGCGAGCAATGGGTGAGGAACATGTCAAAGCCAATCCACATAACCGAAGGACTTGCCAACCGGCATCTGTCAGTTACACCAAGCCACGGCAGATACTACGACATGGGAAAGGGCAGGTGGAAGTGGCAACGCCCAGAATTGTTCTGCACCACAGAGGACTTGTTCACACAGACAATAGTAGTCCCGTACCTTATACCGATGCTCGAGAACGCAGGGGCAACGGTGTTCACATCAAGGGAGCGTGACTGGCAGCGCAATGAGGCCATAGTTGACAATGATGACCATACCCGGCAACCTTACTACACCGAGACAAACGACAACCACCCGTGGCATGACGCAGGTGTAACTGGTTTCGCATCACGGAGCGGGGATTACATCAACGGTGAGAACCCGTTCGCAGGAGGCACTGTGAGAATGGCGCGAACGTCAAACAAAAGGAACCAAAGTCTAATAACCTACAAACCAGACTTCCCCGAAGAGGGAAGGTATGCAGTGTATGTGAGTTACGCCACAATGCCCAAAAGCGTTGACGATGCCGAGTATATAGTATATCACAAGGGCAAAAAGACCGTATTCCATGTAAACCAGAAAATGGGTGGCGGCACTTGGGTGTATCTCGGCACATTCGGCTTCGAGCAGGGGTGCTCGCCACGCAACTGCGTGGTTGTCACCAACGTCAGCGACAGAAACGGCGTTGTGACCTCCGATGCCATCCGTTTCGGGGGCGGAATGGGCAACATTAGGCGCGGCGGCATGACAAGCGGACTGCCACGATGCCTCGAAGGCGCAAGATACAATGCGCAGTGGTCTGGAGCACCGGAAAGCGTTTACAACGCGAAGGAAGGGCAAAACGATTATGCCGACGACATAAACACGCGCTCGCGGATGACGAACTGGATAGCCGGCGGCTCATGCTATGTGCCATACATGCCTGGGCTGCGCGTGCCGCTCGAGCTCTCGCTCGCCGTACACAGCGACGCAGGCTTCCACAGCGACTGCTCGTCCGTGTTCGGCACACTGACAATCTGCACAACAGATTTCCACAACGGACTGCTCAACTCGGGAATATCAAGGAATTACTCTAAGGACTTCGCCACATCGCTTCTACATGATTCGAAACGAGACCTGAGCCACGCATTCGGCTCATGGACGGCACGCAAGCTCTACGACCGCAACTATTCGGAGAGCCGGCTGCCGGAAGTGCCGTCAGCGATACTCGAAACGTTGTCGCACCAGAGTTTCCCCGACATGAAATACGGGCAAGACCCGAATTTCAGATTTACATTCGCACGCTCCATATACAAGACTATCCTGAGATTTGTAACTGGTATGCACGACAGACCTTACACCGTTCAGCCACTGCCCCCAGATGCCTTCAGCATACAATTCGTAGGCACAAACCGCATCAGGCTGAGATGGAGACCGGTGAACGATGCGCAGGAACCATCGGCAAGACCAACCTCATACATCCTTTACACATCTGTTTCCGGAGGCGAGTTCGACAACGGGCAGCCCGTCAGCGGCACATCATGCCAGATAGAACTGCAACCCGGCATCCTTTACAGTTTCCGCGTCACGGCGGTCAACAAGGGCGGCGAGAGTTTCCCAACCGAACAACTGTCCGTTGGCTGCCATGAAGGAGCGACACGGACAGTGATGGTGGTTAACGGATTCAACAGGCTTTCATCGCCGGCAATACACGAAACGGAGAGCGAGCAGGGCTTCGACATGGCTGCCGACCCCGGCATAACATACGGCCCGACGGCTGGCTGGTGCGGTGAACAGACAGCCTTCGACAAGAGCAGCATAGGCATCATAAGTTCCACGGGATTAGGGTTCAGCGGAAACGAACTGCAAGGCAAATTCATAGCCGGCAACGACTTCAACTACGCCACCACCCACGCTGAGGCAATTTTGTCGGCAGGGAAATACAACGTGGCAAGTTGCTCGGCAAAGGCTGTGGAGAACGGAGACGTGAATATCGACAATTACTACTGCATAGACCTGCTGCTCGGACTTGAGAAAGACGACGGACACTCGCTCGTGCGGTATAAGTCGTTCAGCAGCAAGATGCAACGGCTGCTGACAGAATACACACGCAGCGGCGGGCGACTTCTCGTGAGCGGGTCATACATTGGATCTGACATGACAACAGATGCCGAGAAGGATTTCCTTGGCAGCGTTCTGAAGGTAAGCAACAACGGCGAGACACCGCCACGGCATTACACCGCCGTGACCGGCATGGGCATGTCATTCGACATCCACCGCACGCTGAACGAAGACCACTATGCCGCCACGTCGCCGGATGTGCTGCACCCGGTAGGCTCTGCCTTCTGCACTTTGCTTTACGGAAACGGGCGTGCTGCCGGCGTGGCATACGACGGGCGCGACTACAAGTCGTTCGTCATGGGCTTCCCGTTCGAGTGCATAACATCACACTCAAAGCGAAACGCCGTTATGCGCGGCATACTGTCATTCCTTATGAAGGATTAGAAACAGTCTTCGTTAAAGACAATAAACAAACAAAGATAGCGACAATGAAAATAAAGGCAAACGCTTCCGGGACAAGAAGCATCGAGGTGACGGACGAACACCTGCATACAATCGAAAAATACACGCTGCTCAAGAACCTCGTTGACAGCAACGGCATTGTGGATGAAACAGTCCTCGACAAACTGAAACTTAACGTGCGGTCAATACTCGGGTCACAGCAAACGGCAGACAAAAGTCTGCTCGACCTTTGCCTGGACGTAATATACAACCCGTACATGAAGGCTTTCGGACTGAGAAACCTCGTGCTGCTTTACATAGAGCAGATAAAGGAAAGGGAGGAAGAGCAATAACAGAAATGCCACGACTTTCCGATTTCCTTCCCACTACTAAGAAAGAAATGCAACTCCACGGATGGGATGTCGCAGACGTGATACTGTTCTCCGGCGACGCATACATAGACCACCCTTCGTTCGGAGTGGCTGTGATAGGGCGCGTGCTGCAGAGCAAAGGCTACCGCGTGGCCATCGTCCCGCAGCCTGACTGGCACGGAGACTTCCGCGACTTCAAGAAACTGGGGCGGCCACGGCTGTTCTTCGGCATATCGCCGGGATGCATGGACTCGATGGTGAACAAATACACTGCCAACAAAAGGCTGCGGTCTGAAGACGCATACAGTCCCGACGGACGGCACGACTGCCGGCCAGAATATCCGACGGTGGTATATACCAAAATCCTGAAAGAACTGTACCCCGGAGTGCCGGTCATACTCGGAGGGATTGAGGCATCACTGAGGAGACTGACACACTACGACTACTGGCAGGACCGGCTGCGACGCTGCATACTGTGCGACAGCGGCGCCGACCTCCTGAGTTATGGCATGGGGGAAAAGACCATCGTGCGCATTGCGGAGGAAATTGAGGCTGGAAAGCACGTCAGCGAACTGCGCGACCTGCCGCAGACTGTGTTCATCGCAAGGAAAGAGGAAATACCCGGAGGCATAAACAGCGATGACATAGTGCTGCACTCACATGAGGAATGCCTGCAAAACAAAAAGGCGGAGGCCGAGAACTACATGCACATAGAGGAGGAATCCAACAAAATGCACGCGCAGAGGCTGATCCAGAAGGTTGGAAACCTGTATGCCGTGGTGAACCCGCCGTACCCGCCTATGACGACCGAGGAGCTCGACGCATCGTTCGACCTGCCCTACACTCGCCTGCCACACCCAAAATACAAGAACAAGCGAATACCGGCATACGAGATGATAAAGCACTCCGTCAACCTCCACAGAGGTTGTTTCGGTGGCTGCGCGTTCTGCACCATATCGGCACATCAGGGCAAATTCGTCGTGTGCCGCTCGAAAGAGAGCGTTATGAAAGAGGTGGAGGAGGTCGTGAAATTGCCTGACTTCAAAGGTTATATTTCCGACCTTGGCGGCCCGTCAGCCAATATGTATGGTATGCACGGACGCAACCTGAAAGCATGTGAGAAATGCAAGCGTCCTTCATGTATCCACCCTGCCGTATGCGCCAACCTTGACACAAACCACTCGCGGCTGCTCGACATATACCATGCCGTTGACGCCGTGCCGCAGGTGAAGAAAAGTTTCATCAGCAGCGGGGTGCGCTACGACCTGCTGCTGCACAAGTCAAAGGACGAGAAGACGAACGAAGCGGCGCGGCAATACACACACGAACTGATTTGCAAACACGTCAGCGGACGCCTTAAGGTGGCGCCGGAACACACGTCCGACGATGTCCTGCGACTTATGCGCAAACCAAGTTTCAAACTGTTCGACCAGTTCAAGCGCGTGTTCGACAGGATAAACCGCGAGGAGAACCTGCGGCAACAGTTAATACCTTATTTCATAAGCTCGCACCCAGGATGCCGCGAGGAACACATGGCTGAACTCGCAGTTATGACCAAGAAACTGAATTTCCACCTCGAACAAGTGCAGGACTTCACCCCCACCCCCATGACAATAGCCACCGAGACATGGTACACTGGCTACGACCCATACACCCTCGAAAAAGTATTCAGCGCCAAGACACCAAGGGAGAAACTCGCACAGCGGCAGTTCTTCTTCTGGTACAAGCCAGGGGAGAGGAGGAACATCGAGAGGGAACTGCGCCGCATCGGAAGACAAGACCTCGTGAAAGAACTGTATTCAAAAAAACACTGACCATTGGAATATTGCGTAAGTGGAAAAAAAGATGTAACTTTGCAGCCGAAAATAAAAAATAAGGTATTAAGGAATGATAACTCTTTCGAACATTGCAATACAATTCGGCAAGCGAGTGCTGTACAAGGATGTAAACATAAAGTTCACCAACGGCAACATATACGGTGTAATAGGAGCCAACGGAGCAGGGAAATCGACATTGCTTAAAGTAATCAGCGGAGAACTCGAGCCAAACAAGGGAAGTGTGGAACTCGGACATGGGGAACGTCTCAGCGTGCTTGACCAGGATCACTTCAAATATGACACCTACAACGTGATGGACACTGTGCTGATGGGGCATCAGCCACTGTGGGAGAACATCAAGGAACGCGAACGAATATACAACAAAACGGACATGTCCGAGGAAGACGGAAACCGGGCCGCCGAACTCGAGGAGCAATTCGCCGAGATGGACGGGTGGAACGCCGAGAGCGATGCCGCACAACTGCTGCAGAACCTCGGGGTGAAAGAGCCTAAGCACCAGAAAATGATGTCGGAACTGTCAAACAACGAGAAAGTGCGCGTGATGCTGGCAAAGGCATTGTTCGGACACCCTGACAACCTTCTGCTCGACGAGCCTACCAACGACCTCGACCTCGACACAGTGCAGTGGCTCGAGGAATACCTAAGCAACGTTGAACAGACGGTGCTCGTGGTGAGCCACGACCGCCACTTCCTCGATGCCGTGTCAACACAGACCGTTGACATAGACTTCGGAAAGGTGACGGTGTTCTCAGGAAACTACTCGTTCTGGTACGAGTCGTCACAACTCGCGCTGCGCCAGGCACAAAACCAGAGGCAGAAAACAGAGGAGAAACGCAAGGAACTGGAAGAGTTCATACGCCGCTTCTCGGCAAACGTGGCAAAGAGCAAACAGACAACGAGCCGCAAGAAAATGCTCGAGAAACTTAACATCGAGGAAATCCGCCCGTCAAGCCGCAAATATCCCGGAATAATTTTCCAGATGGAACGCGAGCCGGGAAACCAGATACTGGAGGTACAAGACCTGAAGGCTGTGGATACCGACGGAACGGTGCTTTTCGACAAAGTTAACTTCAACATCGAGAAGGGAGAGAAAGTGGTGTTCCTGTCACACAACCCGAAAGCCATGACGGCTCTGTTCGAGATCATCAACGGCAACCGAGAGGCCGACAACGGTACATACAAATGGGGCGTTACGATAACTACGGCATACCTGCCGCTCGACAACACCGAATTTTTCAAAAGCGAACTTAACCTCGTTGACTGGCTGTCGCAATACGGCACGGGCAACGAGGTTATGATGAAGGGATATCTCGGCAGGATGCTGTTCAAGCAGGAAGAGGTGGAAAAAAAGGTCAACGTGCTGTCCGGAGGAGAGAAGATGAGATGCATGATAGCGAGGATGCAGCTGAAAAACGCGAACTGCCTAATTCTCGACACGCCAACAAACCACCTCGACCTCGAGTCTATACAGGCTTTCAACAACAACCTCGTGCAGTTCAAGGGCAACATCTTGTTCGCAAGCCACGACCATGAATTCATAAACACCGTGGCCAACAGGATCATCGAACTGACACCGCACGGAACGATAGACAAACTAACCACCTACGACGACTATATCTACGACGAGCAGATAAAAGCACAGAGGGAGAAAATGTACTGACAACAAATTGGCACATTATTTGCAATACATGCTTATGACACCTTGCCGCAGGACTAATGTGGCAAGCGTGTCATACGCTTTATATTAACGAAACAATATCATCAGGACAATGGATAAGGACAAAAAGAAATTAGGAACAGAGAACGGGGAGCAGAAAGACGACTCCATGAATGAGGCATGCGGGCAGTCAATGGAAGACGAAACGGGGAACGATACCAAGGGAACACCCGACGGTGAAACTGCCGGGGAGGAGTGCTGCGATGAAAAATCACCGCTCGACAAGGCTATCGACGAGATAAAGGAACTGAAGGAACAAATGCTATACAAGGCCGCAGAGTTCGACAATTTCAGGCGCAGGACGATAAAGGAGAAGGCCGAGTTAATCCTAAACGGCTCCGAAAAGGCAGTAATGGCGGTGCTGCCTGTCATTGACGACATGGAGAGAGCCATCGAAAACGGAAAGAATACCGATGACCCACAGGTGCTAAGAGAGGGAATGGAACTGATTTACCAGAAGTTCATAAAGTCGCTCGCAAGCCTCGGTGTACAGAAAATCGAGACTGACGATGCCGATTTCGACGTTGACTACCACGAGGCAATCGCAATGGTGCCGGGGATGGGCGACGACAAGAAAGGAAAGGTGCTCGACTGCGTGCTGACAGGATATAAGCTTAATGACAAAGTGATAAGACATGCCAAAGTGGCAGTAGGACAATAAATAGCATTACTCATGGCAAAGAGAGACTATTATGAGGTGCTTGGCGTAGACAAGAAAGCATCAGAGGACGAGATAAAAAAGGCATACCGCAGGATTGCCATAAAATATCACCCGGACCGCAACCCAGGCGACAAACAGGCAGAGGAGAAATTCAAGGAGGCTGCCGAGGCCTACGACGTGCTGCACGACCCCAAGAAACGCCAGCAGTACGACCAGTTCGGCTTCAACGGACCGGCAGGCATGGGAGGCTTCGAGGGGTTCGGTTCAGGAGGCGGTTTCTCAATGGACGACATATTCTCAATGTTCGGCGACGTATTCGGCGGACATGGGGGATTCGGTGGCTTCAGCGGCTTCGGGAGCGGAAGGGAATACCGCCAGCCGGCAAAGCACAGGGGCAGCGACCTGCGGCTCAAGGTGCGCCTGTCACTTCAGGAAGTGGCAACGGGTGTCACCAAGAAGTTCAAGGTGAAGAAAGACGTTACATGTCCGCACTGCCACGGCTCCGGGGCAGAGAACGGCAGCGGCAGTGAGACATGCCCCACATGCCACGGCTCTGGCATGGAAGTGCGGACACAGCAGAGCATATTCGGTGTCATGCAGACGCAGACCGTGTGCCACACCTGTGGAGGCGAGGGAAAAGTTATAAAAGACAAGTGCCGGAAATGCGGAGGCTCGGGAGTCGTCAAGGGTGAAGAGGTCGTGGAAATATCAATCCCCGCAGGAGTAGCCGAGGGAATGGTTGTCAACGTGCCGAACAAGGGCAATGCCGGCAGGCGGAACGGAATAGCCGGCAACATACAGGTGCTGATAACCGAAGAGCAGAACGACACGTTTGTAAGGGACGGAAACGACCTGATTTACAACCTGCTGCTTGACTTCCCTACTGCTGCAATGGGCGGAAACGTGGATATACCGACCATAGACGGCTCGAAAGTGAAGATAAAGATTGAACCAGGCACACAGCCCGGAAAGACACTGCGGCTGAGGGGCAAGGGGCTGCCGGCCGTAAGTGGATATGGCAGCGGAATGGGCGACATTGTGGTGAATATAAGCGTGTATGTGCCTAAGACACTGACACGCGACGAGAAGGAAATGCTCGAGAAAATGCAAGGCAGCGACAACTTCAAGGGAGACAGTTCCACAAAGAAAAGCATATTCGAGAAATTCAGGAACTACTTCTCCTGATTTTTCGTTTTGCCAAAGCGGCATCCGAAAAATGCAAAACCACAGTTCTGCCGATTGCATACAAGACAGCAATTAAAGCGGAATTGCAATGCAAAATCGGCGAATTTGCAGACCAAAAACGGCGAGTTTGCAGACCAAAATCGGCGAGTTTGCAGACCAAAATCGGCGAATTTGCAAGCTGGCAAAATATTAAAAGGAAGGCAACAGGACATTAAATGCGAGCCAGATGGGCACAAACAGCAATACAATATTATGACATACGAGGAAACTGTGCAGTACCTGTACGACTCGGTACCAATGTTCCAGAACGTCGGTGCCGCAGGATACAAGGAGGGACTGCAAAACACTATGACGCTCGACGAGCATTTCGGACACCCACACCGCATGTTCCGGACAATACACATTGCCGGAACAAACGGGAAGGGGTCATGCTCGCACACTATAGCGGCAATGCTGCAGTGCGAAGGCTACAAGGTGGGGCTGTACACATCACCTCACCTCGTGGACTTCCGCGAGCGGATACGCATCAACGGGGAGTGCATAGGTAAGGAGTATGTAGTCGACTTCGTGGAAAAGGAGCGGGCATTCTTCGAGCCGCTTCACCCGTCATTCTTCGAACTCACCACAGCTCTCGCATTCAAGTATTTCGCAGACCGGCGCGTTGACATTGCCGTGATTGAGGTTGGAATGGGCGGACGGCTCGACTGCACAAACATCATAATTCCTGAACTGAGCATAATAACCAACATATCGCTCGACCACACGCAGTTTCTCGGTGACACGACGGCAAAGATTGCCAAGGAGAAGTCCGGGATAATAAAACGCGGCACGCCAGTTATAATCGGCGAGGCAGACAACCAGACGAGACCTGTGTTCGATGCCGTGGCAAAAGAGAAAGGCGCGCCCATAACATACGCCGAGGAGGGCAGCTATGATGAATTCGACGACATTGAGTTTGAGCTGAAAGGCGGTTACCAGAACAAGAACCGCACGACTATACTCTGTGCCGCACGGCAACTCGGCATACCGCGCGCGTCAATAGCAAAAGGCATGGCAACTGTGTGCGAGGCGACCGGACTGAAAGGAAGGTGGCAGACGCTCGGCACCGAGCCGCTCGTGATATGCGACACGGGACACAACGCAGGGGGGTGGGAATATCTCGCCAAGCAGATACGGCAGGTGAAGTGCGGCACACTGCGCATAGTGTTCGGGATGGTTGACGACAAAGACATTGACACCATAATGGCAATGCTACCGGAAAACGCCACCTACTACTGGACACAGGCATCAACGAAACGTGCCGTGAACTGCCGCGACATAATGGACAAAGGAAAGAGGTTGAATCTCGAAGGAACGCCCTACCCCAACGTTGACGCTGCCTACCGGGCAGCACTGGAAGAAGCGTCCCCTGCGGATTTCATCTTCGTTGGAGGCAGCAGTTACGTCGTTGCCGACCTGTTGTCTGGAGAAATTTAAGGCATGACACCAAAATATAAATGATGGCGAATGCCAGAAGGTATGTCGCCATCATTTTTTAACGTATTTTTTAATACTTTCTATTGTAATTCTCAACTTTTTTTGCTTACTTTGCAAATAAGTTTAATAACCATCAAATTATTGAAGTGATGAAGAAAGACGAGACACAATCATTGTGTGGCCTGAAACGCTCAGACTTCCAGACCACGATAAACGGCAAGAACACCGATTTGTATATACTGAAAAACAGCGAGGGCAGTGAAGTAGCCATAACAAACTACGGAGGCGCCATTGTTGCAGTGATGATGCCAGACAAAGACGGGAACATGGCAAACGTGGTGCACGGATACAGCAGCATAGACGAAATGAAAGACAGCAAGCAGCCATTCCGCTCAACACTCGTCGGACGGTTTGCCAACCGCATCGGCAAAGGCACATTCCAACTGAACGGCAAGCATTACCAACTGCCGGTGAACTGCGGAGGCAACATGCTGCACGGGGGCAACGAGGGATTCCACCGAAGGGTGTGGGACGCATTCCTGATGAATGACAACACGCTGGTTCTGAACTACACATCACCCTATCTTGAGGAGGGCTTCACCGGAGAAGTGAAGACAACTGTGGTGTATAGCCTGAGCGACTCAAACGAACTTGCCATCGGGTATATGGCAACAACTAACAAAAAGACCATCATAAACCTGACAAACCATGCTTATTTCGCTCTTGATGGAACTGGCGGCACGGAGTCGTCGATAGACAAAATCGAGTGTGAGATAAATGCCGATTTCTACCTTCCGGTTGACAGCGACCTTCTGCCTACGGGCGAGATACTGAAGGTTGACGGCACGCCTTTCGACTTCCGCAAGGCAAAACCAATAGGACAGGACATAAATGCCGACAACGAACAGATACGGCGCGGCGGCGGATACGACCACTGCTTCGTACTGAACAAGAAAGAGGAAGGCGAACTGGCGTTGGCCGCACGCATAAAAGACCCGGGGACAGGACGCACGATGGAGATATATACCACGGAGCCGGGCATGCAGGTTTACAGCGACAACGAGGAGTGCTGCGGCGACGGAAAGCCATGCGGGACATTCCCACGGCGGTCTGCCATCTGCTTCGAGGCACAGCACTTCCCCGACTCGCCAAACCGCCCATATTTCCCGTCGGTGGTGCTGCGCCCGGGACAACAGTACAAACAGAAGACAATATACAGGTTCGGGGTGGAAGAATGACGATGACGGGATAGCAAAACGCACAATATGCGAGTGCACGCCACAGATAAAAACGGGGACATCACAGCCACAGCAGCAATGATGTCCCCGTCATATACAATGGCGCACGGCATCCATAGCACCCATGTATCCCACGCTAAAACACACGCATAAAAGCATTTAACCAAAATAGGTCATTACAACACAGATTTTCCCATTCCGCATTGTCAACCCGTTCTCCCGGCTGCCTGCAGCCACTTGCCGGATATACATGCGCCATATATGCAAAAGGAGGAAAAAGAGTAAACACAAAAAAAATAAGTCCATAAAAATTACCTTATAAGCAAGTTTATTGTTAACTTTGCAGACAAATATATTTTACCATTTTATGGACTGGCTGATAAATCTATTTACTACAACAGACTCTGTTGCACACATCGTACTTTTGTACTCAATTGTAATTGCCACCGGCGTATTGCTCGGCAAGATAAAAGTCGGTGGCATATCACTCGGAGTCACTTTCGTACTATTTGCGGGAATCCTTTCAGGACATGTCGGCTTCACCGCGCCGTCAAACATCCTCACGTTCATCCAGGAGTTCGGCCTCGTGCTTTTTGTCTTTATGATTGGTCTGCAGGTTGGGCCAAGTTTCTTCGAGGGCTTCGGTGCATCAGGACTGAAACTAAATGCACTCGCAACAATAACAATCATACTCAACGTGGTCGTGATGTTTGCGTGCTATTTCATTTTCTTCGACACTTCAGACCCAAATAACCTTCCAATGATGGTGGGAACACTCTACGGCGCAGTTACCAACACGCCTGGTCTCGGTGCCGCCAACGAGGCTCTATACAGCGTGTTCACTGACGTGAAGCCACCACAGATTGCATCTGGATACGCATGCGCCTATCCGCTCGGTGTCATTGGAATAATAGGCTCCACTATACTCATAAGGTATATATGCAAGATTAAACTTGACAAGGAGGAAAAAGAGCTTGAGCACAACGAGAACGACAACGCCAACGTGAAGCCGCAAAAGATGCACCTTCAAGTGACAAACAAATCACTCGACGGCAAGCCACTGAAGCAGGTGCACCGCTTCCTAAACCGTGACTTCGTATGCACGAGAATATTGCACGAAGGACATGTCAGCATCCCGAACCGGGACACGATATTCCACATCGGCGACCAGTTGCTCATAGTTTGCGCGGAGGCTGACGCAGAGGCAATAACGGCTTTCATCGGGCCGCAGATAAACGTGGAATGGGAAAAACAAGACATGCCGATGGTAAGCAAGAGAATACTCATAACACGCCCGAACATAAACGGCAAGACACTTGTTGACCTGCACATGTCGAGGGTTCACGGTGTCAACGTAACAAGGGTGACGCGCCAGGGCATGGACATATTTGCCAGTGCCACACTGCCGCTGCAGGTTGGCGACCGCATAATGGTGGTTGGCCCGGAGGATGCCGTGAACCACGTTGCCGACATGATGGGCAACTCCATACGCCGGCTTGACGCGCCAAACATCGCAACGATATTCATCGGAATAATAATCGGCATATTGTTCGGCTCGATGCCCATCGCAATACCGGGAATGCCAATACCATTGAAACTCGGCATCGCCGGCGGCCCGCTCATAATAGCGATACTGATAGGCAGGTACGGCTACAAGGTTCACCTTGTTACCTACACCACTACATCGGCCAACATGATGCTGCGCGAAATAGGCCTCGTGCTTTTCCTCGCCAGCGTCGGCATAAAGGCCGGGGCTGGCTTCTGGAACACTGTTGCCGAGGGAGACGGCCTGCTGTATGTGCTCACAGGATTTTTAATAACGGTATTGCCCATATTAGTCACAGGCACTCTGGCACGCGTGAAATTCAAACTGAACTATTTCACAATAATGGGAATGATGGCCGGTACATACACTGACCCTCCAGCACTGGCATACGCCAACTCGACATGTTCGAAGGGCGCTCCCGCCGTTGGGTACTCGACAGTATATCCGCTTAGCATGTTCCTTAGGATCTTTACCGCACAGACCATTGTGCTGGTATGCTGCGGGCTGTGATGCAGGGCGAACGGAAATAACCATAGGATAAGAAATGATTTTATAATGTTAGATGAACTTTAAAAAACTTATATAAATAATACACGATGAGGAAATACTTTTTGATGATGACAATGGCGTTTGCCAGTACCGTGATGTTTGCACAAGGGGCAAAGAACATCAAGATAAACGAGGTGCTGACAAACAACATTGCCAGTCTGCAGGATGATGTCGGCAGACGCCTTCCATGGCTTGAACTTGCCAACACGTCGTTCTCGACATACAACGTGCGCGGTATGTTCATAACGACCAACAGGAAAGTGCTTGACACCGGTCTTTCCGCGCCAGAGCGCATGAGACTCATGAGCATCATACCCAGCGGAGACGAAAGGACATTGATGAAGGGGCAGCAGCACCTCGTGTTCTTCCTGAACTCCTACCCTGCGGCAGGCACCACCCACCTCAAATCAAGTGTTAACGCCGGGAAACCGACATGGGTGGCACTGTACGATGGCAATGGCATAGACCTCATAGACTCCGTGACGGTCCCCGCGCTCGGTGAGAACATGTCGTATGCCCGGGTAAAGGACGGTTCAAGCCAATGGGAAGTGAAGAATGCGGAGGCAGTGACTCCCCAGACAAAGAACCACATCGGTGTCAATGAGTCGAAAGTGGCAAAACTAAAAACAGATGACCCATACGGCATCGGAATAACAGTGCTTTCGATGGGGATTGTTTTCGCATGTCTTACGTTGCTGTATGCGTTCTTCACGATTTTCGGGAAATATGTTGTTGCAAAGAAACGGGAAAAGAAAGCAAGGCCCAAAATAAGCAAATACCCGAATACGGCCACGGCACAAGATAAACTGCCACACGACGCAATGCCAAACGATGCGGAACTGGCTGTGGCGGTGCTTGCCGTGAACGAAGAGATGGCAACATACGCCGCAGTGATAGCCCTGGCTCTGAAACAGTATAATGACGACATACACGACGATGAGCCAGACGTTATAACAATAGCCCCGCACGACACAAGGTGGGGCAACTCGCTGAATGCATTCAGTAACTTTTCATAATGACAAAAAAACAAACAAAATAAAAAACAAAAAACAATGAGCAGTTATCAGTACAAAGTGAACGGAGTTGAATACGAAGTGGAGATACAGGATATTGAAAACAACATAGCACGCGTTTCGGTGAACGGCAAACGGTTTGAGATAGAACTCCCGGAAACCATGAAAGCGCACGACACGGTGAAAAAAGAGACAAAGACCAATGTCGCAAAGAAACCTGAAGTGAGTACGAAGCCTGTGGCAAAACCAGAACCAGGAAAGAAGACAGAAAGCAAAGGCATGAAAGTGACAGCACCACTGCCAGGGACTATAACGGAGGTAAAGGTTACCGTCGGGCAGAAAGTGAAGGAAGGAGACACCGTAGTGATACTCGAGGCTATGAAAATGCAGAACAATATCGAAGCAGAAATATCCGGGACGATAACCGAAATACATGTAAGTCAGGGAGACACCGTGATGGAAGGGAAACCTCTCGTAACAATATGCTAACTGAAAAGACAAGCAACAAATGGGATTTACAGATTTCATAGTTAACAATTTCAACGAATTCCTGTCATACACGGGGTTTGCCAATGCCACGATACCAAACATAATTATGATTGTCGTAGGGGCTTTCTTCATCTGGCTTGCCATAAAGAAAGACTTCGAGCCACTGCTGCTCGTACCCATCGGCCTTGGTATCATTCTCGGCAACATCCCGTTCCGCACAGATGCCGGACTGGAGATAGGACTGTATGAAGACAACTCCGTGCTAAACATTTTCTATCAGGGAGTACGCGAAGGCTGGTATCCTCCGTTAGTGTTCCTCGGCATTGGAGCAATGACGGATTTCTCCTCCCTGATAGCAAACCCGAAATTAATCCTAATAGGAGCCGCCGCACAGTTTGGCATATTCGGGGCATACATGACAGCACTGGCACTGGGATTCGAGCCGAACCAGGCTGCCGGCATAGCAATTATAGGCGGTGCAGACGGCCCAACGGCAATATTCCTCTCGTCGAAGACCGCACCCAACCTTATGGGAGCAATCGCCGTGTGCGCATATTCATACATGGCACTGGTGCCTGTGATACAGCCGTTCATAATGAAACTCATGACAACGAGCAAGGAACGGCTGATACGCATGAAGTCACCGCGCAACGTGTCGCAGACGGAGCGCATCCTGTTCCCGATAATCGGACTGCTGCTCACCACGTTCATTGTACCGTCCGGACTGCCACTGCTCGGTATGCTGTTCTTCGGAAACCTGCTGAAAGAGTCTGGCAAGACGACACGCCTCGCCAAGACTGCCGGCTCTGCGCTAAACGACATCGTGGTTATACTGCTCGGACTAACTGTGGGTTGCTCAACACAGGCAAGCGAGTTCCTGACAATGAACACCATATTTATCTTCTTCATAGGCGCGTGCGCATTCATCGTTGCCACGGCGAGCGGTGTGGGATTTGTAAAGCTCATGAACCTTTTCCTGCCAAAGGACAAGAAGATAAACCCGCTCATAGGAAACGCTGGCGTGTCCGCCGTTCCTATGTCTGCACGCATATCAAACAATGTGGGACTGGAATACGACCGCCGCAACTTCCTGCTGATGCACGCCATGGGCCCCAACGTGGCAGGCGTGATTGGCTCCGCTGTTGCAGCTGGCGCGCTGCTCGGTTTCCTTAAATGACATTGATATGGAACTCCCAAGCATTGCAATCATAGACCACAACACGCTGTCGGTAATCGGACTTAAGCATATACTACAGGACGTGCTTCCGATCGTAGATGTCAAGTCGTTCTTTTCATTTGAAGAGTTCGAGGCGGCAGATGACAAAACATTCGCACACCTGTTCGCCTCAATGAATGTCGTGCTTGAAAACCGGCGTTTCTTCCTTGGGCATATACGTGAGACAATAGTGCTTACGACCTCTCCGAAATCGAATATGAGCGGTTTCAAATGTATATGTATCAACGTCCCGGAAAAGCAGTTGATAAAATCTATACTAACACTGCACAGCGGAGGGCATCCACATGGGGCAAACCTTCCTCCGCTTCCGGAAAACATGTGCAAGAAAAACCTCACCGACCGTGAGCAGGAAGTGATGTCGCTTATAGTTCAGGGATTCATTAACAAGGAGATTGCCGACAAACTTAATATTGGGCTTACGACGGTGATAACCCACCGGCGAAACATAATGGACAAACTCGGTATGAAGAGCGTGTCGGCGCTGACGATATATGCCGTGATGCACGGATACGTTGATATAAAGGACATATAAGGTAAGCATCCAGTATTTTACATCTTCCGTGAAAGACGTAAAATACTGTATGCTTACGTTGCTCAGGGTTGTTTTTATGGCATTATTTACCCACGCAGAAATCACGAAATATGGAATGGAGAACCTCATCGGATGTTATAATACCCTTTCCTGTTATTTCCGATAGAGTGTGCAGAACCATACGGAGATCTTCTGCTACGAGATCACCACTAATGCCATTCTCAAGTGATTTTATAGCATCTGAGATTTCGACATGGGCCTTTAACAAAGCATCATAATGCCTTGCAGATGTAATGATTACGTCATTCTCTGTAAATTCCGGTATGTTTGTTGAGTTGAATATTTGTTCCTCAAGGTTTTCTATTCCGATGTCTTTCTTTGCAGATATTTCCACATAAGAAATATATGATGAAAGTTTACTGCCTATTTCGAATGACATCGGATTTTTGTCTATTTTGTTCCTTACAATTATCAATGACTTGCCTTCCGTTCGTTTCAACATTTCCTCGAAATCTTTGTTCTCAGGCCGTTCATCAATCACCCACAAAACAATCCTTGCCTTTTCTATGGCTTTGTAAGTACGGTTTATCCCGATTCTCTCTATTTCGTCTGTTGTCTTGCGTAATCCAGCGGTGTCAATAAACCTGAACTGCACACCTTTTATTTCCAAAGTATCCTCGATGGTGTCGCGCGTTGTACCATGAATGTCGGAAACAATGGCACGCTCATCCCCAATCAACCTGTTGAGCAATGTCGATTTACCCACGTTGGTATTTCCGATTATAGCCACAGGAATACCATGTTTAATTGCATTGCCGGTCTCGAAAGAAAGTACAAGTTTTTTTATCTTAAAGTCTATTTCCCTTGCCAATGAAAGGAGTTCGGAACGGTCTGCAAATTCTATGTCCTCATGGTCGGAGAAATCAAGTTCCAACTCGAGAAGCGATGTCATTTTCAGCAACTTCCCTCTCAATGCAAGAAGTTCTGACGAAATGCTCCCACGCAGTTGTGCCAATGCCATTCTGTGTGTTGTCGCATTTGTCGAGGCTATGAGGTCTGCCACTGCCTCAGCCTGTTCAAGGCCAATTTTGCCGTTTAGGAAAGCCCTCTGCGTGTATTCCCCCGGCATTGCCTGGCGACACCCTTTCGTTATTAGCGTCTCTACAATCTTGCCTGCAATATACCGCGAACCATGACAAGAAATTTCAACGGAATCCTCACCGGTATAACTGTGTGGCGCACGGAACACACTTACCATTACATCATCAATGACATTCCCGTCTGCATCAAGGAAATCAGAATGCCGTACTGTATTTGCAGGGGTGTTTATGGAAATGCCATCGCATACGGCACATGCGATTTTCACAGCATAGTCACCACTTATTCTGATTATACACAAAGCCCCACCCGTGGCTGTTGCAAGAGAGCATATCGTATCGTTACCGCTCATTGGCATATATATTATATTGAATCAATGGCTTCCTCCAGCGTTTCGAGGTCACTTTCTTTTGTTGCCCATGAAGTCACGAAGCGGCACAAGGTATTGCCAGCATCGATTTTCTCCCATGTCTCAAAGGCGACATGACGCGCGAGCTTCTCCATCTGAACATTCGTCAGCACAACAAACTGTTGGTTGGTTGGGGACTCCTCAAGCGCAAAACCAGCATCAGAGAAAATCTTTCTCAGGCGCATTGCCATATTGCAGGCATTACGTGAAATCTCAAAATACAGTCCGCCAGTAAACAAAGCATCAAACTGGACACCGACAAGACGGCTCTTTGCAAGCAATGCGCCATGCTGCTTAATGATTGAAAAGAAATGCCTTGGAACATTATTATTGGTAAAAACCACCGCCTCTCCACAAAGTGCCCCGACCTTTGTTCCACCAATATAGAAAACATCGCAGTGCCTTGCAAGCCACGGAAGGTCAAAATCGCATGCGTCGGACGTTAGACCATAACCTAATCTCGCCCCGTCAACAAACATGGGAATATTGTAATTCTTGCATACGATGTTGATGTCCTCCATCTCGGCAGCACTGTATATTGTGCCAAGTTCCGTAGGGAAAGTGATATACACCATTCCTGGCCACACCATATGGTCACATGTTGGATCTGCATGAAATCTCTCCAAAAAGGCCGACAAGTCACCAGCATCCATCTTTCCCTTGTGCGAAGGTAGCGTTATCACCTTATGTCCGCTTGCTTCAATCGCCCCAGATTCATGCACGTTGATGTGTCCGGTCTCAACAGAAACGACACCTTCATACTGCTCAAGCAAGGCGTCAATCACTGTGGCGTTGGTCTGTGTCCCGCCAACAAGAAAATACACGCCTGCATCTTCCAATCCGCAAGCCTCGCGTATTTTCTTCCTCGCCCTTTCGCTCCATTCGTCAAAGCCGTATGATGCGCTCTGGCTTTCGTTTGTGTCAAAAAGAGATTGGAGCACACTTGGATGTGCTCCATTATTATAATCGCTTTCAAATGAAATCATATAATGTCTCTCGTTTTTGTAAACTATATTCTGTCCAGAACAAGTTTTATAAGGTCGTCGATACTGTTCTTGTAACTTGTATTAGCCTTCTTTGCGAGCCGGTTTGCGATAACCATGCAGCATGTTAGAGCCTTGTGTCCGAGCAGTCGTGACAACCCTGCCACTGCGGAACTCTCCATCTCGAAATTTGTTATGCGCAGGCCATCACGCTCGAATGCCTCCACCTTATCATTCTGCTTTGGATCGGCAAGTGGAATGCGCAGTTCCCTGCCCTGTGGGCCATAGAACCCGCCACATGCTATAGTGACACCACGCACCATATCCTTTTGTGCGATACGTTCTATGAGTTCTGCATCAGCATCAATGACATACGGGGCACCAAGTTGTGGACTCCAGTTCATGTGTTCAGTAAAAGCCTTTTCAAACTCAAGATCGCACACGTCGTTTCTGCCAGCATAGAAATTAAGCAGCCCGTCGAATCCTATACTCTTGACAGAAGCGATGAAAGTGCCAACCGGCGTGTTTGGCTGCAGACCTCCGCAAGTACCTACCCTGACTATTGTGAGTTGCCTGTGTTCCGGTTTTTCCTCGCGTGTGTTGAAATCTATGTTTGCAAGCGCATCCAGTTCGTTGACTACGATGTCTATGTTATCACAGCCTATACCTGTGCTCTGAACAGTTATCCGTTTGCCATTATATGTGCCTGTGACAGATTTGAATTCACGGTTTTCAACCTCGCATTCTCTATTCTCGAAATGTTTTGCAACAGTATCCACACGTCCTGGGTCACCAACAAGTATAACCTTGTCTGCCAACTGTTCCGGTTTAAGATGAAGGTGGAATGCACTGCCGTCCGGGTTGATTATCAACTCCGATTCTGGAAAATACTTTTTTGTCATGTTCTTTAATTTTATGTGATTAATAAATTTTCCGTATTTCTTATTGATTTCTCCAAAATACGTTTTTCTCTTTCTCCTTTTATAATTTTCTGTTCGAGTGTTGTTATTTCCTCTGATATTTTCCTTTGTACCGTTTTGGCCGCAGAATCATATTTCTCACGCAGTATTCGAAGTCTGTTGACATCACTGCCAAGTTTCTTCACTATGGTCTGAAGACGTCTGAACTCATTTGCATTTGACGGTGATTTGAATTGACTAACGCTTGTATATGTAACATTGTCATTTACGATGAATGATATAGCATTATCGTTATCAGCACTTTTCTTACTTTTGACATCAGTTGCAATACGTTTCATTGCCGCATTCCTCTCCGTTCCATCGCCCCACGTATCCTTAATGCTTGAAATCCTTGCAAGACTTCTAAGTTTCTCATTCGAGAGTTCACTCACATCATACGATTGACTGCTGTTAGGCAACAGCGTATATATGCAAACCATGCCCTCTGGCTGATGCCGATCGGTGACTAACCATGCGATAGAGTCTGTTTCGTCTTCTGCGTACAGATAATCGTTATCGAATGAATTGAAAGGCAATCCGATATTCTGTGGTTCGAGGAGTGATCCGCCGTCGGAATCATAACGTGTCACAAAAATGTCATACCCCCCAAGCGAAGTCTCTCCCTTTCCTGCGAAATACAATGTTGTGCCATCAGCCATGAGGAAAGGATAATCCGCATTGCCTATTTCGGTGAGTTCCTGCGGCTCTGTCCACTTGCCTGCCAGCCTGTCAGAAACATATATCCTCGAGATTCCGGCTGTGTCACGCCTTGAGAAGTATTTCTTGTCTATGAAATCGTTCTCGAAAGAAGTTCCGTTCTCGCTGTCTTCAAGTTTCCCACACTCCGAAGACAAAGGAATACGACTTATGAATTCGTCCTTCGAAACGACAACACTATCTACAATGACAACCTTTCGGACAGAAGTGAGCATATTCTCAAACATAAGTTCTGACGCCGTTGGTTTCCTGTAATCAACGGTGACCTTGCGATTATGCGATTTCTTCCTGCCCTTCTGTGCCATTGAAGGCACGGCTATGAGCAACGACAACACGACAATAAATACCCTCATAGGCATCTGTTTTTTTAAGAAAGCAGTTTATCAGCCATTGCGGCAGCGGCGCGCCGGCCGTCACCCATGGCAAGTATAACAGTTGCTCCGCCACGAACGATGTCACCACCGGCAAACACATACGGGCGTGAACTTTGCATTTGTTCGTTGACAACAATTGTGTTCTTCCTTCCGAGTTCAAGTCCCTTTATCGACTTTGGTACAAGAGGATTGGGGGAAACACCGACTGCCACTACCACCTGATCGACATCTATTGTGACTGTTTTTCCTTCAACAGGTATCGGCTTACGGCGACCACTTGCATCAGGCTCACCAAGTTTCATAACCTGTAGCACAGCCTGCTTCACCGCCCCACTCTCGTCGGCGATATATTCTATCGGATTGTGGAGCGTGAGGAAGTTTATCCCCTCTTCCTTGGCATGTTTCACCTCTTCGAGACGGGCTGGCATCTCCGCCTCAGAGCGACGGTATACCAACGTGACGTTTGCGCCGATGCGCTTTGCTGTCCTGCATGAGTCCATCGCTGTGTTTCCTCCACCAACGACAAGCACGTTAGTGGCAGGATTGATCGGTGTGTCGGCTTCGGGATTGGCTGCATCCATCAGATTTACACGCGTGAGATACTCGTTAGACGACATTATGTTTATGGCATTCTCTCCTGGTATGTTCATGAAGTTTGGCAGACCTGCACCAGAGCCAACGAAAATTCCCTTGAAATTCTGTGCCTTAAGTTCTTCAATGGAGATTGTCTTTCCAACGATAACGTCTGTCAGGAAATGTACGCCCATTTTTTCAAGGTTTTCTATCTCAACGTCAACAATTCGGTTGGGAAGACGGAACTCCGGGATGCCGTATTTCAGCACGCCACCAATCTCATGCAAAGCCTCGAATACATACACGTCAAATCCTTTCTTAGCCATATCTCCTGCAAAACTCAGTCCTGACGGCCCGGAACCTACCACAGCAACCTTTATCCCGTTGCTTTTTGCAATCTCTGGCAATGAGATGTTCCCGCTCTCGCGCTCATAATCGGCAGCGAAACGCTCAAGGTATCCTATTGCAACGGGTTTGCCACCACTCTTCAAGTGTATGCACTTGCTCTCACACTGTTTCTCCTGTGGGCATACACGTCCACAAACAGCAGGCAGTGCTGACGTGTCTTTCAACACCTTTGCAGCAGCAAGGAACTGCCCGCGCTCTATATTCTTAATGAATGAAGGAATGTCAATGCCAACTGGACATCCATCAACACATGTAGGTCTTGGACAATCGAGGCATCTTTTTGCCTCGTTGACAGCCATCTCGCTTGTCAATCCGATGTTGACTTCCTCAGTTCTTGTCGTTGCACGATACAAGGGGTCAAGCTCCGGCATGACAACGCGCTCCATCGCCATTCTGTCCTTTGGCTTCATGCTCTTGCGCAACTCCATACGCCAAGCCGATTTCTTGTCCGTAAGTTCTTCTATTGTTTCGTCCGTAGGCTTGTTGTCCATAACTGGCTGGCCACAAGACTTTGGTTTCGTTTCATCCTGCTCTTTTAAACTGTGGGCATTGCTTTCAAAACGATTAAGTTCTTCCTTTTCTTCCCGCTTGAAAGTACCCATGCGTTTGAACATTTCGTCCCAGTCAACCAAGGCACCGTCAAACTCAGGGCCATCGATGCACACGAACTTTGTCTTGCCACCGATTGTGAGTCGGCAGGCGCCACACATTCCCGTGCCATCAACCATTATAGTGTTGAGCGACACGTCTGTCGGTATATTATATTTCTGTGTGAGTAGACAGCAGAACTTCATCATTATCGGAGGTCCGATGGCAAATGCCTTGTCAATCTTCGGCTCCTGTTTTATGAATTTCTCCATACCTACCGTCACAACTCCTTTCTCGCCGTATGATCCGTCGTCGGTCATTATAATCAGTTCGTCAGAAGATGCCCTCACCTCATCCTCAAGTATGATAAGATCTTTGCTGCGTCCTGCTATAACAGACAACACCCTGTTCCCGGCAGCCTTGAGTGCCTTGATTATTGGCAGCATCGGTGCAACGCCGACACCGCCTCCCGCACAAAGCACAGTACCGAAATTCTCGATATGCGTAGGGTTGCCGAGAGGTCCGACAACATCTGTCACATAGTCGCCAACGTTAAGATTGCACATTTTCACGCTTGACAGCCCGACTTTCTGCACAACGAGCGTTATCGTACCTCTCTCAACATCGGCATCAGCAATGGTAAGTGGCATGCGTTCCCCTCGTTTGCCAACCCTTACTATAACGAAATTGCCTGCCTTGCGGCTTTTGGCAATAAGAGGAGCCTCAACCTCGAACAAGAACACTTTTTCCGAGAATTGCTTCTTGCTAACTACCCTGTTCATAATTAAATTTTGTTTTTAATATTAGAATATAAGGTTATTTATTTTTCGTCAATCAATCTATCATATCAAAACCGGTGTATGGCACGAGAGCCTTCGGTATGCGTATGCCTTCCTCCGTCTGGTTGTTCTCAAGCAGTGCCGCAACTATGCGTGGCAGCGCGAGGGCAGAGCCGTTGAGGGTGTGGCACAGTTCCGTCTTCTTAGTTTCACTGTTGCGATAGCGACATTTCAGCCTGTTTGCCTGATAATTGTCGAAATTACTTACAGAAGAAACTTCGAGCCAACGTTTCTGTGCTTCCGAATAGACCTCGAAGTCATAGCATATTGAGGATGTGAACGACTGGTCGCCGCCGCATAACAGCAGTATGCGGTATGGCAGTTCGAGTTTTTTCAACAATCCTTCAACATGCTCCAGCATCTCTCTGTGACTTTCCTTCGAGTGGCTCGGCTTGTCGATACGCACTATCTCTATCTTTGAGAACTCATGCAGACGGTTGAGCCCGCGCACGTCTTTGCCGTAGGAACCTGCCTCGCGGCGGAAGCATTCTGTATATGCACAGTTCTTTATGGGCAAGTCCTTCTCGTCAATTATTACGTCGCGGTAAATATTCGTAACTGGGACTTCCGCAGTGGGTATCAGATATAAATCGTCAACCTCGGCATGATACATCTGTCCCTCTTTGTCAGGCAGTTGTCCCGTGCCATATCCCGAAGCGGCATTCACTACTGTTGGAGGAATTATCTCAGTATATCCAGCATTGCGTGCCTCGTCAAGGAAGAAATTGATCAGTGCTCTCTGCAGGCGAGCCCCCTTGCCAATATATAAAGGAAAGCCTGCGCCAGTTATCTTAACGCCGAGGTCAAAGTCTATGATGTTGTATTTCTTAGCAAGTTCCCAGTGAGGAAGACGTGCCTCGGCAACGTCCGGGTTGACATTCCAGTTGCCAACGTTGTCGCCATCACGGCACTCACAGAGGTTGCTCTTGACAACAAGGTTATCCTCTGCGGATTTACCCTCCGGCACTTCATCATATGGAATGTTCGGTATCTGACACAGTAAATCGTTAAGATACTCCTGTGCGTTGTTCATCTCGGCCTCAAGTTCCTTGTTTGTCTCCTTCATCCTGGACACATTCTCTTTTATGACGGCAGCTTCTTCTTTCTTTCCCTCTTTCATCAGCGCACCTATCCTCGCAGCCATCTTCTTCGCTTCAGACAGGCTGGCATCCAGTTTCTGCTGTGCCTCACGGCGGCGTTTGTCTGTATCGAGTACTTCCTTTATGGTCTTCTCGGCATTCTTGAAATGCTTTTTGTTCAGACCACGTATAACACGCTCTGTTTCTTCACTTATAAGTCTTAGAGTAAGCATAATCTATTCTTGTTTATGACATAATCTTGTAACAGATGCAAAAGTAAGAATAATATTCCGAAACTCCAAGATTTGCATGTTTTAATTTGGTCAGGAAACGCCGATACATTCTTATTCATAATCCAACCGTCCGCCACCTGCCAATTTGTTCTGCTGCATTTATTCTAAAGCTGGGATTGGCGGGAAAGATGCGCGTTAGTGTTTAATATCGTGTTAATTAGTCTTAATATCCATATTATCAAGTCTGAAACAATTTATTTTTAGTACTTTTGCAAAACAAAAATAATAGACAATCACTTATTAACCGGATAGTTATGTTACAATTTATAAAGTTGAAAGTCTGCATACCAGTATTGCTGCTTGCATTCGCCTTTAATTCGTGCATCAGGGACGAAGCACTAAACAAAGAGGCTGATATAATCTCCGTCAGTGTTGATGGCGGTTTGCTAATCAGAGAACCTGTGATTACAAACTACGAAGTGCGTCTGTATGTAAATGGATGGGACGATGTTACGAGCATTGCGCCGACCTTCAAGCTAACCGAAGGGGCAACCATAGAACCGGCGAGCGGCACCGTGCGAGATTTCACCACACCACAAACCTACACCGTAACGTCTCAGGACGGGCAATGGAAGAAAGTTTATAAAGTGTCTTTCATTTCAAACGATGTTGCAACAGAATATAGTTTCGAGAACATGCGATGGTATGAGTATGCAAGCGAGTTTGAGCCGGAAGCCGAACCACACAAGTTCTTCCACATTTTCTACGACAAAACCATCGATGGTCAGGAAATGGAATGGGGAAGCGGCAACTTGGGCTACATGATTATCAATGCCGCCGCCCCGGCGGAAGAATATCCAACGAGCCAGGCAGATGGTGGCGTTTCAGGCAAATGCGCCAAACTAACGACAGTCAGCACCGGTAAAACTGGAGCATATTACGGTGCTCCGATTGCTGCCGGCAACCTGTTTATGGGAACATTCGAGATGTCTCTACAAAACATGGCAAAATCAACTCATTTTGGACTTCCTTTCCGCAAAATACCACAGGGACTGGTGGGATACTACAAATATAAATCCGGCGACAAGTACACAGACAAGACCAATAAGGTGATCGAGGGAAAGCGAGACGAATTTGACATATATGCCATATTCTATGAAGTTACAAAGGACGTGCCTTACCTGGACGGTACAAATTCTCTAACCAGCGAGAACATCGTGCTTCTCGCACGACTTGAAGACAAGCATGAGACCGATGAGTGGACACGTTTCTCCATTGAGTTTGAACCTGTTGGGGGACGCACGATAGACCTACAGAAACTGAATGAAGGCAAATACAACATCGCAATCATTATGTCGTCAAGCAAGGGAGGCGCCAATTTCAATGGCGCGGTTGGCAGCACGCTGTATGTTGATGAGATGAAATTGTATTATGAGTGATTTAACAATAAGACAAATAAAGACATACAGACAAACAATCCAGAATAAACATGTTTAATGTATAAAAAAACAACATATTAAGAATAATGAAAAAGTTCATAAGACAATCATATCATATATTCAACAAAAAAGCATTACTTGCATTTATGCTTTTATTTTCCATAGCCTCCAATGCCCAAGACATTCGCAGCAAAAGCCTCGTCAACGCCGAACGCAATGGATGGGAATTCGAGATGAAGGCCGGTGTAAACATCGGTGGCGCCACGCCACTGCCCATCCCTGTGGAAATACGCAGCATAGAGAGTTACAACCCACGACTGAATGCCTCGTTAGAGGGCGTTGCTACGAAATGGTTGGGAAGCAAGCAGAAGTGGGGCATTTCCGCAGGACTTAAACTGGAGCAGAAAGGCATGGAAACTGGGGCAACCACAAAAGCATACAGCACGGAAATAATAAATGAAGGAAACAGAGTGGCGGGATATTGGACTGGTCATGTCAAGACAAAATACAACAGCACATTCCTGACAATTCCAATTATGGCCAACTATCAGATTAACACGGCGTGGAAAGTGCGCGGTGGTCTGTTCGCCTCGGTCAGAGTGGACGGGGAGTTCTTGGGGCATGTAAGCGATGGTTATCTACGTGAGGGCAACCCAACCGGCGAGAAGTTGCTTTTTACAGACGGCAAAAGAGCCGATTACGATTTCAGTTCCGACCTTAACCATCTGAACTGGGGAGCGCAAGTGGGTGGCACATGGCGCGCATACCGTCATTTCACAGTCAATGCAGACCTCACATGGGCATTCAAAGACATATTCAAAAAGGATTTCAAGACAATAACGTTCAGCATGTACCCTGTTTATTTGAATTTGGGATTCGGATACGTATTCTAAGCCACCCCATAAAGGAAAGGAATCACAATCTTAGGTTTTTCTCCACGACATCTGCCATCAGTGTAATGTCTATTGACTTTATGCCGTTTGAGAGAAGCATTCTGGAGTCTTTTGCAAATTCCTTCGAAATATTGTCGGAAACAAGTTCCTCGCAAGACAATGCCTTGGCGTAACTGACAAACATTGATACGGCGGCTTCCGTATTACCCATAATCCACTGGCAATATCCGGCATTGAGGAAATCCTCTGGCGCTGCATCCTCTCCGGAAACCAGTTTGCGGTATATGTCATGTGCCTGCCCGAGTTTCCCCTCCCCCATCATGGCCCACGCCATCGCACGCGAGGTGTTGGCAGAGGGGTGCTCATAGTCGAGACGATACAGAATGCCAAGCGCATCAGAATAACGCTCCTGTTTCATAAGTGCAACACTATGGTTGAGCGCAAACTTGCTGTTGCCGGGCTGCAACTCACACAGACGGCCATAGCAACCAACAGCCATTTCATAACAACCGCAATGCAGTGAAATCCGGCCGAGCATCTTCAACGACATCCTGTCATCATCAATCCGGCCATCGTTCCATGCCCGTCTCAATATTTCCATAGCCTTCTCCGTGTCATTCGCATATTCATAGTAATAAATTGATGCGATATGAAGGAAGTCTACAGACATCACATTAGTTTCCAATTCAATGTATCGCTTTGCAAAAGCGGCAAAACCGTTCCTCAACTTACGCTTGTGCATGAACAGTGCCAATCCTGGGAGAATATCCTTGAGCTTGCCTCCATCGAAGGCCTTGTTTACAAGGAACAGGTACGAATCCTCGCTGCCAAAAGGACTGTGCATGTCATTTTTGTGCTTGTTAAGACGGAAAAAACGGTACAAGTCCTGCAAATACATACGACGTATATAAGCCTCCGAATTTCTTTCGTCATCGAGGACTACATTCCCCATTGCATACCCTCCCTGCAACATCTCACGTACATTATCCGGCAACCGCTCAAAGACTGTCCTCATGGTCAGCATGAAGGAATATTTGTCACTCTCGCAGAACGGTCCCATCGTCAGCACGTCACTCAGGAAATCAGCCTTGCCTATCTTGTCAAGTGTTTCCTGGACTGCCGGATGTTCGATAAAGAACGGCCAGAACCAGTTTGCCATGTCATTGAAAAATGGGAAACGCTTCATTTGGGAGAACCCTCCGAAATATATGTCAGAGCCCTCTTTCTGCATCTGCTCCATGCGGTGCATAGTAGCCTCGAGTTTCTCCATCCTCTCGTCGGCAGCAGACGGATTGAGGATGTCCTCCATCGGGTCGTCCTCTTTCTCGGTTATGCCAAAGCGTGTGATTGTCAAGTCCTGGTTTTTCATAAGCTCCGGCATTATGTCCTTCTGTATCAGACGGTTGTCATTGTCTGCATTGAGACAGAACATAACCTGCTTCTGCAAGTCTGCCAGTTCGCGCACAACGTTATCATCAGCAAGCATTTCAGCAACGGCATCTGTCTGAATGCCATAAACTGCCGATGCGAAAACCCAGCCGACAAATGCCCTTTGCCTTATGTTCTCGTCTGAAGACAGACGGTAAATATCAACGAGTGCCGCCACTTTCTGTTCGTCTTCATTGTTTATGGCTGCTATCGTAACCGCACTGACGAGCAACTGTGCGTCGAATATGTCAACCGTCGGCGATGACAGTATCTCCGCCATTTGTCTGCCGGTCGCAGTTGTCCATTGAGGCGATACAATTATAACGTGGAACAGCCGTGACATCTCGTCAACATGTTTTGAATATATTTCCCTCGTCTTGCCTCTCTCCTCTTCTTCTTTGAGCAATCCCGTCATGGCCTGTTCACTGACAAATCCCTCAAGGACACTCCTGAAGTGTTCCGGCTCAAGCACCTGACCCGATGCCTTGGCGAAAGCCTCGGAAAAAAAAGGACTTGACTTTATTTTGCGGTCAAGCATAATGTTCCTCACACAAAGTTCGAGCCTTGTGCGTATACGGTCGTACATCTTCCCACGTTCTGGATCATACATGCCACGTTCCATGTATTCGAGCATCAGTTCGTAATCGCCGGAAATCCCCTCAATTTCGTCACGCCAGTGTCCGGTGTTGTTATATTGCGCATATTCCCTTGCCATTCCGATTGCAGACAAAACGCGCCCTGCTTTGATTTCCGACAGAGAGAGGTTTAATTTATCTTGTTCCATAACAATTCTTACATAAATAAAAATAAAAATGACCTTACCTTAGCCATACGTTTGCCGCGTCAATATCCTTTGCACGCGGAGTGGCTGCATGTTCGAAACGTGTCTTTGGAATAGCCTTTACTATTTTGTCTCCGACATGCATGTATTTCTTGACCACATCAGCATAATTCGCTATTCCATAACGATTTATAGAGTCACACGCTTGATTGTAAGCCCTAACGAGTTCATCAATCTGAACACGTTGCCTGCTGTCTTTCATCGACTTGCCGGAGAACACCAATACCCCCATGTGCATGTTTCGTTTCCCAGAGTCCATCAGTACACGGTGTCCGGCAAGCCGGGCCACGGTGGCCTGAGGTTCCGGCAGCAATGCAGCATCCATCTCATTGTTGAGAAGCATCAGCAGTCTTGTCTGTGGATTGTTTATCTGAACACGGAACACATCGTCTGACTTCAGCCCTGCACTGTCCACCGCTATGTCCGACAGCATAGACGTTGCTGAAAAGCGGCTCACCGCAACCATCTTGTCTGTTAGTTGTCTGAGTGATTTCAGTCTCGATTTACGGTTTGTAATAAACTGCCATGACAAGGTTGTGGTGGCAACATAAGCCAAGGCCATTCCCTGATGTCTCATGCGTTCCGTCCTCACGATGTCCGTGAAAATGCCATCCACCTTCCCTTTTCTCAAGGCATCGTCCGCCTCAATGTGCGACTCTATTTCCCTCAGCCGCACATCGGCACGCGCCGTGTCTATCCAACCTCTTTCCTCCGCTATGAAAACCGGGAGACAGTCTATCGTGGGCAACACACCTACCTTTAGCGCCAGAGAGTCCTGCTTCCTCCGCATAGCCTTCTCGCGTGCCGTCTGCCTTTTCTCGTCATCATAGTTCTTGCCGCAACCAGCAAACAATGTTAACAAGACAAAAGGAAAGAATATAAACAACAGTTTTTTCATACGTCTTCTATGCTGCAAAAGTAACCAATTATTTTGTAACGAGGAAAAATATTATTAATTTTGTTGCGTAAAACGAGATTATATGGCTAAAGACAAAATTGCATACGTTTGTTCTTACTGTGGACATGAATCGGCAAAATGGATTGGTAAATGCCCCTCATGTGGTCATTGGAACACATTCAAGGAAATAAGGATAAGCAACGACAGCGGACAGATGGCAGCACGGTCTGCCGCATCCGGACTGCGGAAGGCTCAAAACGGCAGCAGGAACAGACCGTTGCACCTGCACGAAATATCATCTAATGACGTTCCGAGGATAAACATGAATGACGACGAACTTAACCGCGTTCTTGGCGGAGGACTCGTTCAAGGAAGTATTGTCCTGCTCGGCGGAGAGCCGGGAATAGGAAAAAGCACATTGATATTGCAGACAATACTCAACCTCAAGGACAGGCGTATCTTGTATGTCAGCGGAGAGGAAAGCGCACAGCAACTCAAGATGAGGGCAGACAGGTTGCTTGGCCGTGAACGTAAAATGGCTGGCAAAGGCGCGGAAGAGGAAGAGGGCACAAACCAAAACATGCTGATACTGACGGAGACCTCGCTCGAAAGCATATTCAATGACATAAAGGACGTGGTGCCTGAAATAGTTATTATAGACTCAATACAGACAATATCAACCGAAGACGTGGACTCGTCGCCGGGCAGCATAACACAGGTGAGAGAATGTGCGGCGGCACTGCTGCGTTTCGCAAAGTCAAGTGGTGTCCCAGTCATACTTATTGGACACATTAACAAAGAGGGCTCGCTTGCCGGCCCGAAGATACTCGAGCACATAGTGGATACTGTGATACAGTTCGAGGGCGACCAGCACTACATGTACCGGATACTGCGTTCCATTAAAAACCGTTTCGGCAGCACTTCGGAACTCGGTATATACGAAATGGGGCAGAATGGACTGCGACAGGTGAGCAATCCGTCGGAACTGCTTCTCACTCAGGAACGTGAAGGGCTGTCGGGCATAGCCATAAGCTCGGCAGTGGAAGGCGTGCGCCCTTTCCTCGTCGAGACACAGGCACTTGTGTCAACCGCTGCATACGGCACTCCGCAACGTTCTGCAACAGGCTTCGACCAGCGCAGGCTCAACATGTTGCTCGCAGTGCTGGAGAAAAGAGTGGGGTTCAAACTCGCGCAAAAAGACGTTTTCCTCAACATTGCAGGAGGTCTGCGCGTCACCGACCTGGCTATGGACCTGTCAGTTATTGCCGCCGTGCTGTCGTCTAATGTTGACACGCCGATAGACAATGGCTGGTGCATGGCAGGCGAAGTCGGGCTAAGTGGCGAGGTGCGTCCAGTGAGCCGCATGGAACAACGTGTTGCCGAAGCCGAGAAACTCGGGTTCACAGACATGATCATACCCCGGAACAACATGCAGGGAGCAGGAATGCGCAATTTCAAAATACGTCTTCACACAGTGCGGAAAGTAGAGGAAGCACTGAGACTTCTGTTCGGATAAGTAAACCATAACCGGTCAATGGAAATCTCGCTAAGCAAAATGTAGTTACTTACGCCCTGTAAGTCCGTATAGTCATAATATATAAGGTGTCAGGATAAATCCCAGCCATTTATTTGTGTCGTCTACATGTTGTTTTCTTAATCCCGCCCAGTTTATCGTTACTCAACACTCTTTCGTTGTTTGCCCTTTAGCCAAAGATAAACACCCAACAAGAGAAACGCCATGAGTATGACAAGCATTTGCCATGCGTGTTCCTCGGGCTTTACCCAAAACTCTTGGAAAAAGTTCATCCTTCCCAAGATTTCCACAGGAGTCCAAAAGATGATGACTGTGGCGATAGCCATTCGGATGTTCGCGCCCCATGCGGCTATGTGCAGTTGGTGGCGCAGCATGAAGATTGACCCAACGAGGCATACCACTCCCACAAAGAACGTTACGGGATGGTGGTCGCCGAGGAAAGTCTTGTCGTAGCAGAACATGAGCAGCAAGTACATTGCCCAAAGTATCATGTTTATCTCCATAAACGTTACGATGCTCGTGTGCCGCGTCATTGGTTGCACTACCACTGCCTTGCGCTTGCTGCGGAGGCATACCTTCTGTATCCATGTTATCAGGTCGCAGCCATTCTTCGTGCTGAACACATACATGGTCATAACCATCATCCACAAGCCAAACGAGGCAGGCATGATAAGGTATTCGGGCTTCGTCACCACCACGCCGTTCTCTATTTCTGGCTGAACGCCATAGCGTCTGGCATAATACAGGAATAGAAACTCCACCCAACCCGTCCAGAAAAGCAGTCCGCCGAAGAATCCCCATAACGTCTGTCGGGTGTCGCCCTTCACAAACACGCCGACGACAACCATGACAAGTCCCGCCAGACCCATCATAAAGCCAGCGACGTGCATGGCTCCCTCACTCATGAATTTCTCCATCAATATCATCAGCGCATGACCTAATGGCATGGCAAAAAGCACCAACAGAAACGAGGCGACAGTTCGCCAGATATAGACTGTCTTTTTCTTTTCCATCTTTTTTATTGTTTATTTTAGCTCATCACAATAATAGCTCATCTGTCCGCCAGTGTCGTCGATTTCGGTGTATTGGTTATACCAACTGACGATTTGCAGCTTGAAATAACGCTTACCATCGGCAGTCCGCACAACATAAACATGGTACGAGGGTGTGTAAGTCATTGGTGGACCGGAGAGAAAAATGTTTTTTTCCAGCAGCGGGTTTGCACTCGTAAGAGTGCGTTGCGGCCCGTTGTTAGGGTCGAACCATGGATTTTCTTTAGGATCGAGCTTGTGTGTGTTCACATAGCGGAGCCAGTCATTTTGCGAATAGGTTATCATCACCGTGGTGTCGTTATCCACTATCCACTCCTCAGATTTCGGCAGTTGCTCCACACGCTGCCAACGTTCGTAGTCGCCAAATCCGAGATCTATGGCACCACCTTTGCCATTTCCACTCGTGCCGCTATTGGTGCGAATGTGATAGCCACAGAAGGCTATGTCCCAGTCCAGTCTGTTTTTCTGCTGTCCTTCCATGATTTCCTGGTTAGGGGCTGTGCGGTTGAATATCTCACCAGTGCGCAAGTTGAAATATATCCAGTCGTTGGTAACCCCAGTGGTATAGTTCGCCACACGGGGCATAATCTTGCCATTGAATTCCTCTGCATCATACGACAGGCATGAGTCCATGAGCAGGGTGGTAAATAGAAGCAATGGAAGTATTTTTGTATTCATCTTTTATCTTATTTTAAATTCCAACTGTATGTATGCCCTTGCCCCGGCAGTGGCAGGCACGCTGAAAGCAGTCAATCCAGACCCCAATGTCTTGGGCTTGTAATTAAAGATGTTGTCAATGCCCAGCGATAGTCGTATTTTCTCCTTGAAAGTCTGTGCCACGTTCAGGTTGCATAGCGCATAAGTGGGCAGCGTGCAACGGAAATAGGCGTCATACGACCTGCCTTCTTTCTCCACATACACACGGTCCTGAACGTCGTATTGTTTCTCGCCCATGATTTGTGCGTTCATGTAGGCATCGAGGCGATAGTTTTTCTTGCGGTGACTATATTTTATGCCTGCTGTCGCTGCATGAGGCGATGTGGTATTGATGCGCAGTCCTTTATCCTTGCTCACATACACATAAGAGTATGAGGCGTTCAGCGTGAGCCAATCTGCCGGCGTCCAACGGCCCAACAGGTCGAAGCCTGCCATTTTCTGGCGATTCAAATTGGCGTACTCGAAGTTGTATTGCATATCGTAAATGCGCCATATTCCCTCAATCTTTTTACGGTAGAAATTTCCATATACCGTGCCATTGAAGAAGAAATGGCTGTCGCTGTACTCCACGCCTGCCGACACATAGTTGCTCTTCTCTGGTTTCAGGAACTCGTTGCCCTTGATCATGAACATTCCCAAGTGGTCCCAGTTGAAAAACAACTCCTTGATGCTCGGCGAGCGGTATCCCATGGAGTAATTGGCACGTATTGCCCAATGGTCGTCGGGGGAGAATTTTGCGGCAATTTTGGGCATATACATGAATCCGAATGCTTCAGAGAAATTGGTGCGCACGCCGGCAGATATCATCCAATGGTCGTTCGCAGTCCAGTCGTCCTGCATGTAAAACTCGGTCTCCTTCAGCGTGCGCGACGTCATTTTATGGTTGACGAAGCGGTCGCTCGTCAGCCGGTCGCCACAGTGTTCTATTCCCATGACGAGCGCGTGTCCAGGGAAATAGTTGCTGCTAAGTGTCAGACGTGGCTGAAAGATGCGTGAGTGGTACACGGGCTTGCGCTCATCACGGCGCTCATGGCGTTTGAAGCGGTCGTAATAATCACTGTGGACGCTCGCCGTTATGGTGAGCCAGTTTTTCAGCGAGTAACTCATTTTTGCCCCCCACGTGTAATCGCGTCCCTGTGTCAGCACGAGGTCTTGCACCAAATCATACTGATTGATGAAAAACACTGAGCCGTATGCCTGCGCTTTGAAATTCTTTGATGGCTCAAAATAGAGTTTTTGCGAGGCTATGATATGCTCGCGCCCCTCTATTCCCATAGGCGGGCGGGGAAAACTGCTTTCCAGGATGATGTCTTTTTCCAAGAAAGGGTTTGCCTCTTTCGTATACACCTTGCGGTCGTTCTTGGCCTGATACAGATAGAAGGCGTCGCTCTCGCTGTACCAAACATCGCTCTGTGAGGTAAATGCGCCTCGTTTGAATCCTGCCGACAGCCATCCTTGCAGATTGGGGCGGTCGGCATTCTTCTCAAACATATAGATAAAATCCTTTTTCTTGGGGTTTTTGAAATTTCTTTCATTCATTTGCCCCCAACGGAAACCTGCGTCAAATGAAAAGGGTTCGTTTGTTTTTTTTGTGATTATGTTGATCACCGCTCCCGAAGCCCGGCTGCCATACAGTGTGCTGCTTGCTCCTTTTACTATTTCCACACGGTCGATGGCATGAAGGTTGAAACGCTCGTAGTCGAGGTTGCCTGCCATATCGCAAGTCACAACAAAATATTTTATTGATTGAATATCAACGAGTTAAGTATTTTGAAGAATGTAACTGCTAACGATTTAGAAACGAGCTATATTCTTTTTCTTTCACAACTTTGCAATATACAAAGGACGCTTTGATTACAAGTGCAAAGATAAATTGAAATTTTGAAATACAATTATTTTTGCTCATTTTTTCACTTTCTTTAATGGATTCCCTTGGCAAGCCCTTTGGCACTTTACCTACCTCAAGGTATTGCAAATATACACCGATTTTCGTACATTTGCAGCCGATTTTGAATATTCAAACCAAGATGAGGCTACGATATGCTTATGTGTCTGTGCTTTTGCTCATGTCCTTCTCAACAATAGCAAATGTATGGGCATCGTCTTCCCTTTCTCCTGACGGAAGGGCTTTCTCTTATGCTGTGTCGAGTGATACAGTAAGGGAGAGTCGTGCCTTGTCAGAGGGCGATGGCGACTCTGTGGAAACGCAAAAAGAAGATTCCATCTTTAAGACGCTCAACCTCGGCGAAGTGGTGGTTACTGCTGCCATGAAGGAGGTGGAGATGAAGGGCGATACCACGGTTATCAATGCCAATGCTTTCCAGACTCCCGAAGGAGCATACCTCGAAGAACTCTTGAAGCGAGTGCCTGGATTGGAATACGAAAAGCAGAACAAGACGATGACCTACAACGGTCTTCCCATCCATGAAATCAATGTCAATGGCGAGAGTTTCCTTGGCGGCAACAGCACCCTCGCCCTCGAAAACCTGCCAGCCAAGTTGGTGAGCAAAATCAAGGTGTATGACAAGCGGAGCGAACTGGAGAAAATCACCAAGGTGCGCAAGGGCGGCGAAAACTATGTGCTCGACTTGCAGACCAAGCGAGAGTTCAACGGCACGCTGATTACTTCGGCAGGCATCGGCATAGGCAACAACGACAAGAAAGAGACAGAGTTGATTTCCAACTTGTTCCGTCAGAAAGGCGACAACATCTCCGTGATAGCTCGAAGTGGCAACCGATATATGACTTCTCGCTATCCCGACAACCGACAGGACAACGTGGCGATGAACTTTGCCAAGAAGTTCTCCAAGCGATTCACCCTCTATGGCAACATGATGTACAACCATTATGCCAGTGGCAACGAGAGCACCCTATATAGCGAGCAATATCTCACCACAGGCAACCGTTACCAGAACTCGGCATCCACCAGCACCAATCGCAACACGATGGGCAATGGGTCGTTGGGCATGAGGTGGAGCTTGGATGACAAGACCTATTTTAATATAGGTGGAAACTTCAGCAAGTCGAAGAGCGACAACACCAGCGACAGCCAGCAATCCACCTCTTCAGAAGGCGATGAGCGTATCAACAGCATCACGAGAAACTCTGATTCGAAGAGCGATAGCCATTCGTTCTCCGTCAATGCCGACATCACCCGAGTGTTCAACGACAAGGGTACGAGCATCAGCCTCACGGGTAGTTACTCCGACAGCAAGAGTACCAACGAGTCACATTCCCTTTCCGAGACCACTTACTATCAGTTGGAGAGCAGTCTGGGTGGCGATTCCGTGCTTTATCGCAACCAATACCAGCACTCCCCCTCCACCAATCGTGCCTATTCCGTAGGCATCAACTTGACGCAGCCCTTGGCTCAGAACTTGCGCCTGCAACTCGGTTATCGCTATGCTGCCAACCGACAGGTGAGCGACAGGATTACTTACGAGAGCGAAGTATATCAAGACAGTTTGAGCAACTATACCCAGAGTCGGACTTATTCCCACGAACTCAGCCTTTATTTCAATTATAATGGCAAGCGATGGCAGGTGAATACGGGTGTGCAGATGCATCCAGAGCGGAGAAGTCTTGACCAGAAGACTGGGCTGCTCTATGCCGATACGGTGAGGACGAGCGTGAATTGGAACCCACAGTTGAATGTGTCATGGCATCAAGGCAAGACTCGCTTCGAACTGAATTATGATGGCAGCAGCCGACAGCCAGACCTTGGCAGTTTGGTTTCGCTGACCGACAATAGCGACCCATTGCACGTTACTCATGGCAATCCTTCGCTCAAAGCGGCTTATAGCCAGAACTTTCGGTTGATGGGAAGGAACACGCGCCTCGGGCTTTCGGGCGATGTACACTTTAGCAACATCTATAACAGTCAGACGCAAGCCGTCTTTTACAACCTTGCCACAGGTGGCACAGAGACTTATCCTGTGAATGTGAATGGCAACTGGAATATGCGCACTAGTCTTCGTTATCAGAAGCGATGGAAGAAGCGGTTCAATCTCTCTGCTCGCACAGGAGCCAGCTTTGCCCAAAGTGTAGCTCTTGTGAATGAGGGAAAGAGCGAGGAGCCAGACCGCAGCGTCACCCACAACACGTCGTATAATGCCAACCTTCGCTTGGGTTATCAGCCGAAATGGGGAGGCTTCGACTTGCAGGGCGATTGGCGTTACCGCCATGCCACCAACCAGCTTCGTAGTACGTCCAACTATACCCGAAGTTACAACTTTTCGCTGAATACCTATGCAGAGCTTCCTCTTGGTTTCCTGGTCAAGAGCGATGCTGCATACTCTTTCCGTAACGGCACGAACATCAAGAAAGGCGAGGACGACCAAGTGGTATGGAACTTGGGAGCCTCTTGGCGATTCCTCAAAAAGAAGCAAGCCGAGCTTTCGCTCTATTGGTCAGATATTCTCAGCGACAAGAAAAACTATTATCGCAATGTTACGGCGACAGGATTGACGGAAAGCCGTACCTCACAAATTGGCAGCTACTTCATCATCAGTTTTAAGTATCGGCTGAATAAGCAACTGTGAAAAACATATTGAAAATCTTAGATATGTTATGATTTCTCAACAAGACAGATGAGAAACCCTATAAATCATAACAAATTACTATTGCAAATTTCATTATTTTTAGGTATTGCACATTATTTAATAAATATGCACCTTTGCAGCCACAAGTTAAGGGTAATATTTTATATTAATTATAAACATTTAAAAGAATAATAAAACAATGAAAATTTTAAAGAATTTCCTCGGTCTCGCTGCAATAGCTCTCTGCCTCGGCTTCGCTTCTTGCAGCAGCGATGATGATGCGCCTTCTTATAGTGAGGTGGCAGTTGACAATTCTCAGCTCAAAACCCTTCTCGAAAGCAAAGGATATACATTCGACGAGAACGGCAAGTTGCTCCTTGACGACAAAGCCAACAGCACCACATCTCTCGACCTTTCAGGCACAAAGGTTGATACCGCCGCCCTGAAAGAACTTTCCGTTTTTCCTAATTTGAAGGAGTTGAACCTTAGCAACAATGGCTATGGTCCAGTTTTCCATATCGCTTCACTTCCTTCACAGATTACAGGTCTTGACTTGCAAGGCAATGACATCTACGACTTCGATGGCTTGGTAACAGCTAAGGTTGAGAATGGTGAGGTGAAAGCTACTATCCTCCATGAGTTTACCAAACTTTATCTCCCTGCTTCTTGCAAGTATAATGTAGAGGACTTGATGCCTTTCTATACAGAGAATGAGGCAGAGAATAAGACTATTGACATGCAAATGGTAAACGATAAGGGTTCTTTGGAGAAGTATAATACTTTGAGAGAGATTCCAGATACTTACTTTGCAGCTTATTTGAAGATGAACTTTAGTTCGGTTTTCACTTCTGACGGAAAGTTGGACATCAGCAAACCTCTCGGTCTTGAAGACAGAGGACGCAATATTTTCTTGCAGTATGACACACAATATGCAGATATTGAAAAAATTGCTTCTATCGAAGGAATAGAATATTTTGTGAACAATCCTTTTTATGAGTCTTTTTATGTGTTCATTGATGTTCAGACAAGTACAGAAGAAACTAAGCAATTTGAATGTCACAGATTATCTCCAAGACAAAATGTCAAAGGCTTGGTCGTAGAAAAGACAAATTTTATTGGAGGGCTAGATTTGAGCGACGCAACTGCTCTTTCTTCTTTAGGAATAAGCAACAATCCGTCTGTAACATCTTTGGATTTGACAAATACGGCATTTCTTAATCAAGACACAAAGGATTTTGATGTAACAATGTCTAATTTCTTGGATTGCAGAGATTGTGAAAATCTTGAAGAAATAAAGATAAAAGCAGATAATAAAAAAGTCACATATCTGGTAATCTTGGCAAATCTTCCAAAGCTAAAATCTATTGATTTGCAGAGCATTGAGGCTATTGGAGAAATAGTTCTTTGTCAACTTCCTAATTGTGATATTACTTACCCAAGTAATTTGATAGCTTCTTATAGTAGTTCAGCTAACAAGGTATTTGATTTTGCTTCAAATCCTAAGCGAAAGGTTTTCTTTACAATATCGCAGGATGTTTTAGACAAAGCAGGAACACAAGAGTTTATCAATAAGTACTCTGCACATCTAAGAGACAATTCAAGTTCATTTTCGAAATACAATCCAGTTAAATGGAAGAAATTTTAGTAATAATTTAAAATTTCAATAATTATGTTTAAAAGAACGTTTTTAATGGCGATTGCCTTCATCAGCATGATGGTTTTCGCAAGTACTGCATCAGCTCAGACAACTATCTATGGTTGCTTGGACAAAGTTTACATGAACAAGGACAAGAATCCTGTACATCAGAATGATGTTTCTCCTGCTCTTAACACAACCTTGACTCCAAATGGAGATGGTTCGTACAAATTGGTGTTGTCTGAGTTTAAGGTTGGCAAAATGCCAGCCAAGTTGAAAGTAGTAGCTGATGATGTAGTTCTTGATGGTACAACAGTGAACGATTGCCCTTATGCCATTATCTTGAGTTTCGGTCGCGGTTTGCAGTTTGACGCTACTATCCAAGGTAGCTATGATGCTACAACAGGAAAGTTGGAGTATACTGTTAAGAGTGTTGATGCAAAATTCTTAGGTGTTGCTTTCGATACTGAGGTTCATTTCACAACAGAATGTACAATAAAATAAATCAACTTAGGTCTTTCCCTTAAAATATAAGGGAAGACCTTTATTTGTTACATGATGAAAGCAAACTTCAAGAAAAACATCGCCTTCCTATCTTTGCTTTTTTTCGCTGTTTTTGCATTTTGTTCTTGTTCTTCTGATGAAGAAATCACTAACTCTGATGCAAATTCTGAACTTGTGAAAGAGGCAACAAACTATCTCAATGGCGAGATTGTACTTAGTACAAAAGCAACGATGAATGGAGTGGACAAGACCCTTTTACCAGAGGGATGCCCAACAAAGTTCAAGTTTGAGTGGAGTAAGACCGATGACCAAACTTTTACGATTTCTTTGCTTGACTTCACTGTCGGCAATATGGGAATGATTATCAATTTTAAGTGTGATGTCAAGACCATGGTTCTCAACTCTTGGGAGCAGAAAGAATATACAGGTGATGGTTGGATAAAGTTTAAGGGTGAAGACGGTTCTGTATGGGGAACAGATACAGATGGCTCTGCATCAAGTGCAAAAGGCAGTAGCGTACAAGGCTATTACAATGCCAAGACCCACGAAATACAATTCATCGTCAACTACAATATGATGAATGTACGTTCAGAGTGTTTCAGGCAGACTATTGACAAGTCACGTCTCGCTACTTATGAAACTGACAAGGCAAAGTATGAGGCAGACTTGGCTGCGTATAAAAAGGAGCACGGAATCAAATAAGAGACTGTAGCTTATATATAAAAGGAAAGAGGGATATGCCCAGACATGTCTCTCTTCCTTTTTGCAAGTAAAAAATGAAGGGAAGAGAAACAAGCCATAGCGAGGCTGAAATCGTGTAAGGATTTGGAAAAAATAGAATGACAATATAAATGAAGACAATTAGAAATGTAATGCTCATCGGCTTACTGCTGATACTCGCCCTCCCTGTCGCTGCACAGCGAAAGGTGAAGTTCGGTATCTTCGACACAGCCACTGAGCAGCCAATCATCGGTGCAGTCATCACCTACGCCGACAATGAGGAATTGAAATCGCCACAGCGTGTTGTTACCAACATGGATGGTGAGGCTACTATCTCGGTGCCTCAGAGTGACAAGTGTTATTACCAGGTGTCATCCATGGGCTATAAGCCTCTGAAGGGAACCATCGGAAGAGACAGCTCCCTCAAACTCTTCATGACCGGGGATGTGATGAAGGTGAATGAGGTGGTGGTTACAGGTTCCCGCACCGCCCGACCAATCAAGCTCTCGCCAGTGAGCACGCAGGTGATCGGCGGTAAGGAACTGGTAGATGCAGGCTATGCCGACCTGACCAAGGCTCTGCAACAGGAGACACCGGGTATGAACATCCAGAAAGTGGGCTTCGGCAACGAAATCTCCATGCAGGGATTGGATGCCCGCCACGTGCTCTTCCTGCAGGATGGCGAGCGACTAACGGGCGACATGGCAGGTAACCTCGACTATGAGCGATTCAACCTCCATGCCATCGACCGCATCGAAATCGTGAAAGGTGCCAGCAGTACCCTCTACGGAAGCCGTGCGTCGGGTGCCGTCATCAACCTCATTACCAAGAAAACCACCAAACCTATTGACATTCAGGCTGGTGTACGCTGGGGACAGATGAACGAGACCAACTACAAGAATCCTGAGAAAAAGGATTTCTTGTATATGTTTGAGAAGAATGCCGACCGCCCGAACCTGCAGAGCTGGGTATCGGCAGGATTCAATGCAGGCAAGGTAACTTCGCAGACGGATGTGTGGTATTCTTCGAGCGATGCCTTCTACATGTACCAGGCGGAGAACGACAAGAAGGTCTATACCCAAGAGGCGAACCCTTGGCTCGACCACGACGTGACCATTACCAGCGTGGCTTCCCGTCCACCAATGAGCATCGAGGGCACAGAGCATATCTCGGTATCGCAGAAGGTATTCTACGACCCTTTCAAGAACCTGGAGATTCTTGCCTATGGTAGTGCGTTCTATATGAATACCTACGACCTCATTCAGGATATGACTTTCAGTCAGGCGCGTGACTGGACAGCTGGTACTAAGATTAAATATACATTTAAGGATTGGTTCAAGATTACCGCCTCCCTGCATGGCGACTTCTACGACCGCTTCAAGCGACATGAGCGTATCGACGAGCGTACCAAGGTGTATAAGAGCCGTATCTTCCAACCTCGCCTCTCCATCACCTCGCAGAAGTTCGAGGGCCACGACCTCATCCTCGGTATCGAGCACCTGAGCGATGACCTGACGAGCGACCGATTCAACGGCGATGCCTCCCACATCATGCGCACCCGTTCGCTGAAGGAAACGGAGGCTTTCCTGCAGGACGAGTGGACGATGAACGACCACTGGATGGTATCGGCAGGTGTGAGAACCAACTTCAGCCGTTCCTTCGGACTGATGACGATGCCTAAGATTGCCTTCAAGTGGAGTCCTTCGGATCACTGGGCATGGAGAGCCAACTACTCGATGGGCTATCGTTCGCCAAGCATCAAGGAGCTGTTCTTCAACTGGGACCACCTCGGCATGTTCATGATTAAGGGTAACGAGGACCTGAAGCCTGAGAAGAACAACTACGTGAGCCTGGGCACAGAGTACTCGAACGATAACTTCTTCATCTCGGGCAATGTGTATGGCAACTTCTTCCGCAAGAAGATAGAGGGCGTATGGCGCATCTACGACATGCAGTATAACTTTGAATACACCAACCTCGCCAAGCAGAACCTCATCGGACTGGAGACCATCATGCGCTGGCACTTCCTCAACCACTTCACGATGAATGCCACCTACAGCTACGTGAACGTGAGCAAGACAGATGGCATCCAGGTGAACACCACTTCGCCTCATGCTGCTACGGCAAGCCTCGACTATAAGTACACGAAGAAGAACTACCGACTGGGCGCCACCTTCTCGGCAAGCTACATGGGTGAGAAGAAATTCGATGTGCAGGACCGACTCTCTGTAAACGGCGAGAGCCACGATGCCTACTTCCGCTGCCAGTTGCCACAGTATGTATTGTGCAATCTGTCGGTGATTCAGACCTTCTATAATAAGGTAAAGGTAACCGTGGGTGTGGATAACATCTTTAACTATGTGCCAAAGACCTTGGGTTCGGGCATCACCATGTTTAACGTGCCAGCCACGGCAGGAGCCAAGGCGCATGTGCAGGTGGAAGTGTTGGTAGATGAATTGGTAAAAGCATTTAGAAAGAAAAAATGATGAAGAAAGCATTACTATATATAATAGGTGTGGCAGCCGCAATGACGAGCTGCGTATCTTATGAGGCTGAGGACTTCACTGGTCATACCTTGCCCCGAAAAACAGGTTATAGCACGGGTGTTACCAACGACTGGCTCTATTTTGACCTGAAGACGGGACATCGCTATAATGTGCTGAATCCTAACCAGAGTGTCATCGCCTTTATAGACGGCAAGCCGATAGAGGAGTATTTCCATTATAACGGCACTACTAAATTGGTAAAGTATTGGAGCGAAGGTGTGCAGAAGAACATCTTCGAGGATGCAGAGCGTGATGCAAACGGCGATACCATCTTTACCAAGAATCAAGCCACTGGCAAGTTAACCTATAAGACGGTGAAGCGCCAGGCAAGCAGCATTCTGGTGATGGAAAACAAGGAGGATGATCCAAAGACCATGGCTTATCCTGCCACGGAATGGGACCTCGCCTTCGATGGTTACCAGCTTCGCACCAACAGTGGAACGAGCGGCATAGGCAAGGGCGGTGCTGCCGACCTGGGCTATGGCGAATATGACAAGTGGACGAGCAAGGCGCAGGTGGATGCTTATCTGGCAGAACACAACATGACTTTCGCCGTGGATGATTCAGCAAGCGTCTATGTCACCATGTCGCAGAACGACTGGAACAAGTATTGCATCGCCAACGAACTGGATATGAAAGAGAACCCTTGGTTCGACCCGAACAACGGACCTGCCAAGCAGTTGGTAAGCGGCAATCCGGTGCTCGAAAAGGCAATGACCTTCTCTGGTCCACCTCCAGTATATACTCCTTCTTTCCATACCTACGTAATCCGTTCATGGGATGGCGAGAGATATTACAAGCTCCAGATTATCTCCTGGTATGATGCCAATGTGCAGATAGGTGATGAGGGAGGAAGAATCAGTTATTACTTAGATGAATTAAAGTAAATATTAAACATTATGAAACAATTGAATTGGTGGAAATCCATCGCTTCGTTCCTCGTGGTACTCTTTACCATGCCGTTGGGACATGCGCTGATGATGATAATGGATAAGACGATGACTCCTGAAGCTGTGCATTACTCAGCCTTCTTCATGGGGTTGGCAGGTCTTATCATGGTAGTAATCGGTGTCTTCGTAAATGGAGACACCAAACAGACTCTTTGGGGACTTTTCGGAGGTCTGCTTTTCTGGACCGGTTGGATAGAATTCCTGTTCCAGTACTATGCTACCCGCTGGGGTACACAGCCGGAGATGGAGAATGGTGAAGTTGTGACTCGCCCTGAATACCTCATCCTCCCTGCCACCTTCGGCATGTGGATGATGATGATGGTGCTCTACATCTTCTCAACCAAAAACGGATGTAACTTCATCAACTGGTGGCAGCGTGTTCTCTTCCGTTCCCGCAAGAACGAGATTGCCGCCCGTCCGATGACACATCATACAAGTATCGTCACCTTCATGGAACTGAACATGATTCTCTGGACCAGCTATCTCCTGTTGATGTTCTGCTACGACAAGAACTTCCTCGGCGACCATCATCCTGTCACCTCCATCGTGGCAGCGGCTTGCCTCATTGGCAGTTTCTTCATCTTCAGGAAACAGTTGCGTTTGAGCACATGGGGAGCAAACATCCGTATGGCTATCGCAACGGTTGTCGTGTTCTGGGTACCTGTGGAAGTGCTCGGTCGTTTGGACTTTTTCAAGGAGATTTGGATTGAGCCGGAGAAGTATACTACCCAGATGATTTGCATCCTCGTGGCATTCGTGGCATTGCTCGTCTATATCATGTTTGCAGCTCACAAGAAGAAAAGCCATGAGTAACAAGAAACTATATTGGTGGAAATCCATCGTGTCGATGGGCGTGATATTGGGAAGCATGCCCATGGTTCACTTGGTGGCACGAGTATTGAAGGACAACTACGACGGCACGCAACTGTTGGGTGCTGGCATGGCTGTGGGATTCGTGGGCTTGGTGATGGTGGTGGTCGGTGTTTTCGTCAAGGGACAGACTCGCCAAACCTTGCTCGGACTTATCGGTGGCATGTTCTACTGGACGGGTTGGGTGGATTTCCTCTTCATGTATTATGCCCATCGTTGGGGCACACATGCTGAGATTGACCCAGTGACAGGAGAAGTGTTGAGCCGCCCTGAATATCTTCTACTCCCTGCCACCTTTGGCTTGTGGGCAATGGTGATGTTGCTCTACATCTTCTGTTCCCGAAATGCCTGCAACTTCCTCAACTGGTGGCAGACGCTCTTCTTGGGGAAGAACAAGCGACTCATCGCCGCTCGCCCGATGACACGTCACACCAGCATTGTTACCTTCATGGAAATCAACACAATGCTCTGGACTTGCTATCTCCTGCTGATGAACCTCTACGATCCTCAATTGTTTGGTCGTGAGAGTCCAGTCACCTTCGGTGTAGCCTTCGGGGCCTTGCTTTCCGCCCCATACGTATTTCGCAAGCAACTCCACTTGCAATCGTGGGGAGCAAACATCAGAATGGGTACGGCAACGGTCATCGTGTTCTGGATAGCGGTAGAGGCATTTAATCGCACGGGCATCATCGGGAAGCTCATTGCACATCCGAGCGAATATCCTTGGCATTGGGTGGTAATGGTGATAGAACTTTGTTTCTTGGCAGGAAAGATTGTCAAGGATGCAAGGGCGAAGAAAGAAAAGAAATAAGATAGATAATCAGATAAGGAAATCAATGAAGAAAGGAACTTGGAGAAAACAACATAAATGGCTTGGTATCGGCTTGAGCTTCTTCATGCTGATGTTCTGCGTGTCAGGCATCCTGCTCAATCATCGTTCACTCATCAAGGATGTGAACGTGAGCAGGAAGTACCTGCCAAGTCGTTATGAGTTTCGGAATTGGAACGGTGGATTGCTACGAGGCACGCTTGACATTGGCAAGGATTTAATGGTAGATTCCATGAGGAATGTGGATTCTTGTCGCCAACTGTTGCTTTATGGCAATGGTGGCATCTGGCTCACCGACTCCAAGGCTTCCTATTTCAAGGATTTCAATGAGGGGTTGCCAGAAGGTGCCGACTATAGGCAAATCAAAAATGTCATAAGGCTTGATAATGGAAGGATATTTGCAGTCTCACCTTTCGGGCTTTATCGCTATGGAGTGCATAACAAATGGCATGAGGTGAATATGTCACTGGAGGATGAGGAGAAATTTACGGACATCGCTTCGCATGGCGACACCCTTGTAGTGCTCAGTCGTTCCTTTGTCTATACCTCGCTTCCTCCTTATAAGGCTTTTAAGCGCATTCAACTTCATGCGCCAAAGGATTATGACGGCAAAGTAACTGCCTTTCGTACCGTTTGGCTACTCCATAGTGGAGAACTTTTCGGAATAACAGGAAAGATTGTGGTTGATGCCATAGCCATTATTCTTGTGGTTCTCTGTATTACGGGTATCGTCTTTTGGCTGAGACCGAAGCGAAAGGCATTACTGCAAACCTCGCTTCATCTGCATGACAGAATCGGGCGATATACTATCATACTTGCGCTCTTGATTGCACTGACGGGTTGGTGTCTCCGCCCTCCTGTGATGATAGCATTAGTGTTAAGCAAGATTCCGTCTATCCCAGGCACAACACTCAGAAGCAAGAATCCTTGGAACGACAAGCTCCGCATAATTCGTTATGATGAGAGCTGCCATGATTGGCTATTATCCTCATCGGAAGGATTCTATTCATTGAACATCAAAAATGCTACAGTGAAAGTTATTACTTCTGTTCCACCTGTCAGCGTGATGGGATTGAATGTATTACAGAAAGATGCAAATGGTAGATGGCTTTGCGGTTCATTTAGCGGCTTGTTTGTTTGGGACAGACGACAAGGAACTGCTACCGATTACTTTACGAACAAACCTGCACCGAATGAAGCAGGAGCACCATTCGGAAAGAAAGCTGTCGCAGGTATGAGCCAAGACTTTTCCACCCCTGTCGTAGCGGAATATTACGAGGGAACAAACTTTGCCCCTCAACCTTCGAGCATGAACCAACTTCCGATGTCGCTTTGGAATGTGGCATTAGAGGTGCATAGTGGCAGAATTTTCATTGGAACGATAGCCACATACATATTCATCTTTGTTATGGGCATTCTTGCGTTTTGGTGCTTGTGGTCGGGCTATAAAATTAGGTTAAAAAAGAAATAACATTGCACAAAATCCAATTCTCATTAAATGCGAAAACAAACTGATGGTGGCGAGGTAATATTTTTGCCACTATCAGTTTTTTATTATTGCTGTCCGGTAAAACTCAAAAGAGCATAAATATCTTCCCCGAAGCCCCTTAAAATATGACTTCTGGGTTTATTTTTTCAAAAGTAAGCCCCCCTGATCGAAAAGACTTGGTCCAAGTGGCGCTTTTTGCATCTCCTTTGCAAGGAAATCATTACAAGTTTTTTCGGGATTTTCCATGAATGCGATAAAATCAACGTAGTACATAAGCATAAGCCGTACCATGGTAACAACTTGCGAGAATGCACAATGCCTCCTGATGCTTCTCGACAGAACCGTTATCAGCAGATTGGCTATCAGAACAACCCATGTCTGTATTTGTATGGCGTTGACGCTCTGTCCCCATAGAAGAAATGAAGCGGGAAGTTCTGTTTAGGCTGTTTGTACAACGACTCGATAGCCCATCTTAGGCGGTAGATTTCAGCAATGTCCTCAACAGTAAAGTCAAAGTTGTTGGTCAATAGCACAACTGGTTTCCTGTTCGCATAAAATATCTCCACCCTTCGTGCCTCATGGATGAGTTCCCCTCTTGTAAAACGTACTTTTTGGCCAATATGTGCCACAAGTCCCTCTGTATTGACGTACATAACGGATCCAAGTACCTCATACTTAAGGTTTTTCTTCATTTTGGTCACATAGCAAACGCCTTCTTCTGTAAGACGTTGGAATTGTGCTATGTCGACATAACCACGGT